>ENA-UEPD01000037-UEPD01000037.1-human-gut-metagenome-genome-assembly--contig:-NODE-37-length-100492-cov-13.722741_pt1 | contig 100492 bp, 90 predicted proteins | sample MGYA00242895_ERZ507906 | MGnify/ENA primary metagenome ERZ507906 (study PRJEB26167, sample SAMN06115416) | human gut metagenome | host: Homo sapiens | place: China:Guizhou | collected 2015-03-03... | reverse complement strand
TAAGCCTGGCCTATCTAAGCAAATTGAGGTATCGAAAGATTCCCTCAAGCTCGCGACTTCAGTCGCGGGTAGTTGACACTCTATGAGGTGACCGACGGGACAGTTGGACAGTCTCGCATCATCGAGAACAACGGGGCCGGGCACGGCGCTCTGGTCACATTGCTCGCGCAGGAGCACGTCGATGTGCTGATCTGCGGCGGCATCGGCGCAGGCGCACAGAATGCCCTGAAGGAAGCGGGCATCCGCTTCTACGGCGGCGTACAAGGCGAGGCCGACAAGGCAGCAGCCGACTTTGCAGCGGGACGCCTTGCCTACGACCCTGCCGTCCACTGCGAGCATCACGGCGAAGGCCACGACCATGGTCATGGCCACAACTGCCACCATCAGGATTGAGAGGGGTGTATGGGCATGAAAGCAGATTGTGCCAACTGCAGGACGCATGCGTGCTACACCAAGGCCGTCAACTGCACGGGCGTGGATGAAGCCGATATCCTTGCAGCGTACTCAGAGGAAGAGCGCCGGATCATGAAGGCGGCGGCCTATGTCGAGGGTACCTTCTACAGCAACATCACGCGGCTGGAGGAGACGGCGGAGTTTGCCAAGGCGATGGGCTATCACCGGCTCGGCCTGGCCTTCTGCATCGGACTCAATGCCGAGGCGCGCTACATCGCGCGTTTCTACACGAAGCAGGGCTTCGAGTGCTACAGCGTCTGCTGCAAGAACTGCAGCTTCGCCAAGAAAGAGCTCGGTCTCAAGCAGGTCAAGCCGGAGCTGGAGCATGAAGCCATGTGCAACCCGAAGTTCCAGGCAAATTTCCTTGCCGATAAGGGCGTGGAGCTCTTCATTTCCTGCGGGCTCTGCGTCGGACATGACGCGCTCTTCAACGCCGCCTGCCCCGGCCCCGTCACGACACTCGTCGTCAAAGACCGCCTGCTGGCCCACAATCCCCTCGGCGCCATCTACTCGCGCTACTGGAAGCGCAAGCTCGGCATCATGGATGAAGATGAAGTCTAAGCGCCAACAAAAAGTCCAGCGCTGGACGGTTTCGCAGGAAACTGCCCGCATAGGATAAGAAAGGCCATGCATCATACGATGCATGGCCTTTCGCTCGGTCTATCGGTCTATGGTTGGCAAAGCAGTGGTCAGAGCAGTGCCTCGATGTCTGCTGCGATGGCAGCCGGCTCTTTCGTCGGCTCGAAGCGCTTGACGACGTTACCCTCGCGGTCAACGAGGAACTTCGTGAAGTTCCACTTGATGCCGTCGCCTTCGAGGTACTCGGGGAAGTTCTTCTTGAGGACGTCCTCGAGTACAGCAGCATTTGGATGCTCTTTATCAAAGCCCTCGAAGCCCTTTTCCTTCGTGAGGTACTGGAAGAGCGGCTGTGCCGTCTCGCCGCGCACGTCGCCCTTCTCGAAGATCTGGAACGTCACGCCGTAGTTGTAGCGGCAGAACTGCTGGATCTCCTCGTTGCTGCCCGGGTCCTGTGCAGCGAACTGATTGCACGGGAAGCCGAGGATCTCGAGCCCCTTATCCTTGTAGGCGAGGTAGAGCTTCTGCAGGGCCTCGAACTGCGGCGTGAAGCCGCACTTGCTGGCCGTATTGACGATCAGCAGGACCTTGCCCTTGTAGTCAGCCAGTGACTTCTCCTTGCCCTGGCTCGTCTTGACGGTGAAATCATAGATACCCATGATGATCTTCCTTTCTCTTGTGTGCGCCATGCGCTTCTATGTCTTTGCGTTCACGGCGGCGCTCGGCCTGCCGCATGTCTTTCTCATTTCTATGGTTTCAGTATACGGGATGATTTACATTTTGTCAAATCAAATTTTGCAATACAAGAATAAATTTGAATCATCGTCGGATGGATATGGTATAATATTAACATATCGTATTATTTAGTCGGAGGGATACAAATGAAACAGACCTACAAAAAACTGGCCAGACTGCTGATGACGACGATGATGACCGGCGGGCTGATGCTTGCAGGACAGACGGGTATGGCCGCGCCTGCGCAGCCGACGGTCAATGTGGACGCGGCGACGAAAGGCATGCCGAACCATGTCGCGAGCAAGGTGCTCGATGTCAAGGCCGATAAGACAGAAGTCGGACTGATCTCGAACGTCGTCTACGAGCAGGTGCCGAGCCGTGGCTATGCGAATGTGCCGATGCAGATGGACATCCTGCAGCCGAAGACGCAGGCGAAGAAGCCGGCCATCCTCTTCGTCACGGGTGGCGGCTTCATCAATGCCAACAAGGACAATGGCATCCAGCTCCGCATGCACCTCGCGGAGCACGGCTATGTGGTCGGCAGCATCAACTACCGCGTTGCGCCAACAGCGAAGTTCCCCGAGCCGCTTGAGGATGTCAAGGCGGCCATCCGCTTCCTTAAGGCGAATGCCGACCGCTTCGGCATCGATCCCGCGCGCGTCGGCATCGTCGGCGGCAGCGCTGGCGGCTACCTGACCGCCATGGCCGGCACGACGAGCGGCACGAAGACGTTCGACAAGGGTGAGAACCTCCAGGTCACGAGCGACGTCAAGGCAGCCGTCGACCTCTACGGCCTGTCCGACCTCACGCAAGTCGGCTCCGACTACTCCGAGGAAGTCCAGGCGAAGCACCGCTCCGCCGGCGCGACGGAAGCCCTCTGGGTCAACGGCTCGCCTGTCTTCGGCGGCCGTGACGGCGGCATCCTCGCCGACAAGAAAGCAGCCGAGGCCGCCAATCCCATCCACTACATCAGCAAGACGAGCGCCCCGATGCTCCTGATGCACGGCACCGCCGACAGCGTCGTCTCCCCGAGCCAGACCGACCTGCTCTATCAGGCCCTGCAGCAGAACGGCATCCCGAGCGAGCGCTATCTCGTCACCGGCGCCGCACACGGCGGCAAATACTGGGTCCAGGAGCCCGTGCTCAACGTCATCACCAACTTCTTCGACCGCTATCTCAAATAATGTTTCACTGTCCCCTGATTGATAGGAATCATCCTGGTCAGTCAGGGGACTTCTGTCATGCCTGTCATCAGTAGCAGAAATGCCAGCAACATGATATACTCATATCGGCGGTCGATGAGTTGGCCTTCCCTTCTAAAGGGGGTGGTGCTCATGACGAACGAAGAGCTCGCATTGTTGCTGGCATTTCTTCAACTAGTCGTTAGCATTATCGCGTTGCTGAAGTAGTTCAGCGCACAAGGTCTTGCAACGGAACACGGCGCTTTCTTCAATCTTGGTAAGAAAGAGAAGGCTGACGGTTCCTAAGCATCGGCCGCTTTTCCTTACAAGATCAACGCTATCTTTATTATACCATAAATCCTTTACGATGTGTTCATTTTGATGTATCGCGATGATGTACGGAAAGTAACCATTCCATTTTGACGATGTAAAGAGAGGATGCTCGTGAACGAGATGCTTTTTCCAAGGAATTACCAGATGAATCCCCTTCTCAATGCAAAGGAGCCGATGAGTATATTGGAGATGCGGCTGTTCTGGCTGGCTCTGGATGATGTCAGGACCCAGATAACGGTAAGGGGAGAATCCTGCCGAGATGGATTCGATGCCCTGCGGCTCCTGCCGGGACAGGTCAAACGGATTTTTGCCAATGGCTCGTATCTGGAGCGGCTGGCACCTGCGTGCGACAGCTTGCAGTCATGGACGATTGATTGGCAGGATGAGGATGGCGATGCGGTCATCTACAAGGTGTTCCGGGTCATCCAGTATCAGCCGAAAGATGGCCTTGTCATCCAGTTCAGCTCAAGTATGTGGCCATTCCTGCTCGATCTCTACTGTGAGCGGCCCGGCTTTGAGACAAGCTCATTACAGCAGCTGTTCCAGCTTTCTTCGACTCATGCAGTCCGACTGTTGGTATGGTTGCTCCAGTATCGGCGGACCAATCAAATGGAGCGAGTGTCTTGCTCCATCCATGTGGAGAATTTGCGAGAGCTTCTCCATGTAGAGGCCTCTCAGTATCCACTCATGGCGGAGTTCAAGCGGCGAGTGCTCGATGCCCCCATCCGCGAGATCAACAAGCGGACACAGTACCGTCTTCGTTATGAGCCGACAAAGATGGGCCGGAAGATAACGGGCTTTACCTTCACAATGGACTGCAGCGATGTGGCAACAGATACCGCCTCAGGAATGACAACTGTGCTGAAGCGCATCGCATCGAAGTGAGCATTGCATTTCTCGGATAAGAAGATAGGGCTAGGGATAAGAAAAGGCAAGCAAGCAATCGGCTGTGGATAACAGCCCCCTGCTTTGCTTGCTTTATATATAAATGCTTTCTATTGCTTTCGGCTTCTGGAAGCCTTACGGCACAAGGCTTTGCGGGGAAATATAGGGACCAGATGTGACCTACAGGGGGACAATTTGTGCCCAATTTACGCCGTTAAAAGGGACAAATTGTGCCCTATAGAAGGACGATTTGTGCCCAATATTTTATGTAAAAGTGGAAACAAGATATTTTCATGTCCCTTTTTATATGATACAATGAACGAGATTGAGGGGCAGAGCAGGATTCCGTATGGAATTCAGGGCACACTTCGTCCTTTTTGGTGCAGGGGGTATTATAGCATGGAGAAAAACAGGCCGACGGTCTATCAAGCGAATCCGTTGATTGAGGGCAGAAAACCCATGAATGCTTTGGAGATGCGGCTTTTCCTCTTGGCATTGCAGAATGTCAATCCACACATATCGGAGAACGACAAGTACTATGACCGGGGATTCAAGGAGCTGCATTTGACGCCGAGCAAGGTCAAGGAAATTTTTGGTCATGGTGAGTATTTGCATCGCCTGAAGGAAGTATGCCGGAAGCTGATCCAGCGGTCGGTTGTCGTCGAGGGGGAGAACGGGGAGCAGATTTACTATGCGCTGTTCGGCAGGATTCGCTATCAGCCGCGCGATGGGCTGCGGATCAAGTTCAATGACGATATGCGGCCTTTGATCCTGGACATCCTCGAGTCCGGTTACTCGTACACGAAGGTCAGCATGAAGCAGATTTTCCAGCTCTCTTCGGCGTACGCGATGCGCCTGCTGGAGCTGATGCTGCAGTACCGCGGCATGATGAAAGACAAGCAGATTGTCCGTCAGATGACACTGGACGAGCTCCGCTTCCGTCTGGATGTGCAGGATGGGACGTATCCGGCCATCAAGGACTTCAAGCGGCGCGTCCTCGACGCCCCCATCCGGGAGATCAACGAGAAGACGCAGTACCGTATCTCCTACGAGAATGTCAAGACGGGACGAAAAGTGACCGGATTCATCTTCACGATGGATTGCAGCAATGTCATTCCCGAGAGCGCGGTGCAGGATGATGTGGCGCTCGAGATGATGCCGAGCAAGCAGGAAGGCCACGGGCTCTCGGAGATGGCCATCAATAAGCTCACGACGCTCTGTGGCAGCAATGCGGAGTTCAAGCGGCGCATGGACTATGCACTGGAGCTGGCGGGGCAGCGGAAGGTCAAGGATCTACCGGCGTTCCTCTACAAGGCGATTGAGCAGGATTACCGCAAGCGCGATGCGGAGATCCGTGCGGCGGTGGAGCGCGAGATGCAGGCGGCGGCCGACAATGCGGCCTGGGAGCAGGATGCGCTGCGGATGTTCGGCGATGCCATCCCTCTCGATGTCGAGGAAGTGCCATTTAACACTACGACGGAGATGGGACGCGCCTGCATCGGCGTCGTCAAGAACGAGCTGCAGGAACGCAGGCTCACCTTCACTGGCAGGCGCCTCCTAGAAGAGCATGGCATGTCGGTCGCGCGGTTCATCGAGCTCTACTGCAAGGCGTGAAAAAGTCCAGTGCTGGACTTTTTGGTGGGAAGTGACTCTGCGTAAGGCAGCAAAAGGAACGGCATAGCACGCGTTATCTGCGGTGCTATGCCGTTCCTTTTTGCTTGTTTGCTTGTCCGGATGTACCTAAAACGCACTTCAGGATTCTTTGTGGTGCGCGTGCATCTGGCGCTTGTTCTCGTACATGAGGGCGTCGGCTTCGGAGAGGATGGTGTCGATGCTGCGGAGGGGCGAGACTTGGACGGTGCAGCCGATGGCGACGCCGACGTGCTGGCGGGCGTAGGTAGCGCGCAGCTCTTTGAGCATGGCGTCGGCTTCCTGTTTGGTGATGTTCTCGATGACCAGCAGGAATTCGTCGCCTCCCATGCGGAAGACGCGCTCGGGGCCTGCGGCGGCGACGAGGACGGTCGCGGCTTTCTTGATGAGCAGGTCGCCGGCCTCATGGCCTTTCGTATCGTTCTCGACCTTGAGGCCGTTGATGTCGCCGAAGAAGAAGGCGAGCGAGGTGCCGTCGGGTATCGTGCGGATGAAGGACAAGAGGGCGCGGCGGTTGCCGACGCCTGTGAGCTGGTCGCGGTAGCTGTAGGTCTCGAGCCGGTGGATCATGTCGCGGTTGCGCAGCATGATGGCGAGGACGCTCGTCAGGGAACTCAGCAGGAAGGTCGCGGAGGAGAAGGACTCCGACGCGGGGTTGACGACTTCGGTGAAGCCGAGGGAGCGGCCCGACTGGATGAGGTGGCCGGAGACGAGGCTCGTGAGGCCCTGTATCATGGGCTGGAAGTCGGGGTGGAGCTGCAGGAACGGCTCGACTTCGTGCAGGATCAGCATGTGATTGTGCTCGAAGTGGTCGTAGAGCGGCTTGAGGCTCGCGATGGGGACGTTCTGCGTGTCCTTCATGACGGATTCGGCGGTGTCGCGGCGCCACTCGTAGGTGCTGCTGACGGTCCCGTGGCCGCTCTCCTCGAAGATCAGGAAGCGCTCGGCCTGCAGCGTCTCGCCAATCCTTGCCATCATCTTGCGGATGCCTTCTTCGGGGTCGGGCTCCTGGATGCCGATGGTGATGATGTCGTTGATGACTTCCTCGCGCCGCAGCAAGGTGTTCTTCTCGGATTCGAGATCCTTCTGGTAGTGCTGAAGGTTTGTCATGATGGAGAAGCGCGCATTCTTGCCTTTCCATGGCACGAGCATGTCGCGCTGCAGGATTGTTCCGCTCGTGAAGTACGCGCTGCGCTTCCAGGTGTGGAGGTGATAGCGCTGCAGGGTGTGATTGATGCAGTCCGTGCAGGGGGCAGCGCGCCCTGCCAGCAGCTCATAGCACTTCCTGCCGCGATACGAATCGGGGCTGACCGGCAATTTCAGCATGTGCAGCAGTGCGGGATTGAAATAGAGGATGTCGTAGGTATCGATGTCGATGAGGGAGATGCCATCCTCTGCCTCCTTGAGCTGGGCCATACTGATCTGGATGATGTCGCCGCTGGGGCGCTCAAATGGCCAGCGCTGGCAGATGGCGTCGTTGAGGCGCTTGGCGAGCAGGTAGAGCAGCGTGTTGAATCCCTTGGCCTCTGAGCCGCGGATGGTCGTGGCGGTCAGCGTCAGGGTGCAGCTGTAGCCCGCGACTGAGGTGATGCTCTCGACGGTGCTCTTGAGTGCATTGAGGCGCTCCGTCAGGGCATCGGTGTACTTGGCCTTGCTGAAGATGCAGAAGACGCCGCTGCCGATGTAGCAGAAGATGGCCGACTTTGGCGCATGGCCCCGGATGGCCGTACAGATCTCCGAAAGGATCTGCTGCTGTGTCTCGCGGCTGTACTGGTGGACGAGTGCCTTGATCTCGGGGACCTGCAGGATTGTGGCCAGATAGTCCTCCCCACGCCGGACGCGGTCGTCCTCGAGGCGCATGCCAGCCATCGTCATGCCGCGGAACCCGAGGAAGCCCGTATCGCGGTCGAGGATACCGAGGCTTTCCAGCTCGCGCTTCTCTGTGGCGGTGTCTCTGACGTTGATGGAGCCGAGCAGCCCTGTGATCTTCCCGCCTTGGTAGACGGGAAAGGCGGATAGAGAGATGCGCTGTGGGATGCCGTGCACGAGGACGAAGGTGCGGTAGTCACGACAGGTCTTGCCCTTTTGCAGGATCTCCTTTTCGGCCTGCTCTTCCTCTTCGTCCTGCAGGCACCAGCCGAGTTCCGCGTCGGTCTTGCCGAGGATGGCTTCGGCATCCGCTAAGCCGAAATAGTCGAGAAAGGCAGGATTGACGCCGCGGTAACGCCGCTCATTGTCTTTCCAGTAGAAGGGGATGGATGAGAAGTTGCAGGCGGCCTGCCAGAGCATAGCGGCCTCGTGCAGGGACGACTGCTCGGACGGCTGCAGGTAGGGCAGGAATTTTGGCAGCAGGGCGTGAAGGTTCTCCTGGCGTTCCCAGATGTTTTCGCGCACGCAGATCAGGATGTCCTTGGCCGTGCTCTTGTAGATGACGATCGCATCGAAGATCATCCAGACAAAGCGCCCATCGGGCCGCTTGACGCGGAACATCTCGATGGCCTCAGAGCGGCCCGACCGCTCGGCCTGCTGGTAGATGACGGCCGGATCCAGGAAGCGGCGGAAGCGGGCGCGGTCTTCGGAGTGGATGTAGTGGCGGGCATAGGTGTCGGCCATCTTCTTGAGGTCGTCGACGACGTCGCCTGCCTGCCAGAGGGACGTCATGCTCTCGATGACGTAGAGCGCTTTCCGCTGGCGGTCGATGAAGTAGATGCCGTCGTAGACGAGCATGAGGTTGCGGAAGACGTTCTCGTACTGGTGGAAGGCCGTGAGGTCCTGGTCGTAGGTGATGTTGGCGAGGCGTGCGAGCATGAGCGTGAAATCCGGCGTAGCGGCAATCTTCTGGGCGTTCAGGCGCAGGTACTGGCCATTCTCGACAAAGGTCATGTGCTCTTCGCGGACGCTGTGGGCAGCGCTGGCGAGCAGCGTCATGAATTTCTCGCGCATGGGGTAGCTTGCCGTCCGCATGTTCTCGTTGAATTCCTCGCGGCTGCTCGTGCCAGATGTCGCGAGGACCTTCTGGTAGGCATCGTTCGCGCTGATAATCTGGGCATCGTCTTCACGATACTGGAAGATGGCGACCGGAGCATCTGTGATGAGATTGACGAGTCCTGCTGCATCGCAGGCCTGTTCTTCTGACAGCGTCTCGAGGAGCCAGCCCTTTTTCTTGCAGTGCTCGCGCAGGAGCTCATACGGCATGGGGCGTCCGTAGTAGTAGCCCTGGATCTTCTCGCAGCCGATGGAGCGCAGGAAGTCGACATGCTCCTTCGTCTCCGCACCCTCGGCCAGCACGTGGATGCCCATCTCCTTAGCCATCAGGACGATGGAACGGATGATCTTCCGGCTGTCCTCGTTGAAGTAGCGCAAGAGGCCCTGGTCGATCTTGAGCTCGTCGAACTCATAGTTCTGCAGGACGTTGAGCGAGGAATAGGCGCTGCCGAAGTCGTCGAGCCAGACCTGATAGCCCGACTGGTGGAACTGGCGCAGCTTGTCGATGAGCAGGTGGCGGTTCTTGACGAGCACCGACTCCGTGACCTCGATGCGCAGGTAGTAGCGCGGGATGTGGTACTGCTCGACGATGCGCTCGACGAAGGCGAGCGGGTCCATCAGGATGAAGTCGTAACGAGAGAGGTTCACAGAGATGGGGACCATCGGGAGATTGTTCTCGAGCTGATAGCGCAGGAGCTGGGCCACCTTCTCGATGACGTAGCGGTCGAGCCGCGAGATCAGGCGCGATTCCTCGAGCACGGGGATGAAGCTGGCGGGCGAGATCGTCCCCTTGACCGGGTCGATCCAGCGGGCCAGCGCCTCACAGCCGCAGAGTTTGCCCGTCATCGTGCGGATGACCGGCTGGTAGTAGACCTGGATGTGGCCCTGCTCGATGGCCCGGTCGAGATTGTCGAGGATGAAGATGCGGTCGGCCATGCTCCGGCGCATGGAGTCATGGTAGAAGGCGGCAAAGCGCGTCGCATCCTTCTTGATGCTGTCGCAGGCGAGCTTCGCCTGGTCGAAATACGCCGTGATGGTCCGACGGCGCGCGCCGGCTTCCTCGTCAAACGAACCGATACCAGCTTTCATCGTGATATTGGGGAGGTGAATCTCATTGTTGACCGCCTGGCAGAGGTCGCGGATCTTGATCTCGAGCCCCTGACGCGGCACGAAGAGCGCGAAGTTGTCTCCTGAGAGGCGCGTGATATACGACGAGGGGAACTTGCTCTTGAGAATCTGCCCGATCTTGCGCAGCATGCGGTCGCCCTCGTAAAGGCCGTGCGTCTCGTTGTAGACCTTGAAGTTCGTGAGATTCAGGTAGACCGGGCAGTAGAGCATGCCCGTGTCGTCTGGCTGCCGCTTGGCGCGCTGCGCATCGATCTTCTTCTCCACGCGCTGATAGAACGCGTGCATGTTCAGAAGGCCCGTGACCGGGTCGAGGTCACTGACGGCCATGCTGCGCTCCTTGTTGATGAGGTTCAGCATCCAGACTTTGCCAAAGCCCGGCACCGTGCCATTCTGGAACGTCCCCTCGACGTGGAGGTAGACGCCCTCCTTCGTGTAGCAGCGGAAAGTGAGGAACGCATATCCTTCCTTTGCGTCCCCGTGACGGCTGTTCATGCGGGCCTCGAGCGGCATGTAGTCGTCCGCTTCCATGAGCCCCGCGAAGCGCCCCTTCGTCAGCTGGTAGAACTCCTGCTCCGTCTTACACTGGTAGAGCTTCAGCATCTCCTTGTTGACAAAGAGGATCTGCTCCTCCGCGCTCTGCCGGACCAGGCACACCCCTCCCGCAATCATATCGTAATAGCGATGCAGTTGTTTCTTGATTGGCTCCGCGTCCATGCCGATTTCTCCCTTTCGCGCGCCCCGAATCCCCCTGCAAGACGCGCCACATGTTTTCTATATGGTGATAACAGTTCGCTTTAATAAGACCAAATCCCTGCCGTCTGCTCAAGAAAGTTCGATTCTGCTAAGAGAGCCTGTCTGCAATGCATCGCTTGCAGACAGGCTCTCTTTGACGGTACGGCCAAAAGTCCAGCGCTGGACTTTTGGGTTTAGACCAGGTGGTCCAGCATCTTGTAGAGTTCGCCCTTGAAGGCAGTGATTTCATCGGGGGTGAAGTTCAAATTCCGTTCCCTGAGGTAGCAGCGCATCTGCTCGGGAACTTTGCTGACTTCCTCTTTGAAGGCCTGGCCCTTCTCGGTCAGGCGGGCCTCGACGACGCGCTCGTCGATGGTGCTGCGGTGACGCTCGATGTAGCCGAAGCTTTCGAGCTTCTTGAGCACGGGCGTCAGGGTGCCGGAGTCGAGGTAGAGGATGTCGCCGAGTTCGTGCACGGAGATTTCCTTCTTCTCCCAGATGACCATCATCGTGACGTACTGGGTGTAGGTCAGCCCAAGGGCTTTGAGGAAGGGATGATAGGCCGCGACGACCTTGCGCGCGCAGGCGTAGAGCGGGAAGCAGAGCTGCTTATCGAGCAGCAGGAGATCTTCTTTTTCGTTTTCGGTTGCCATATGGTATTCCTTTCATGCGTGTCATGCGTGGATTGCATCGATTCTTTGATTCTATTGTATCAAATTTTCTTGGCGTTGCAAAATGGATTCTCCCAACAAAGTTTGGCTCAATGGATAAAAGAAAAAGAGCCGCTGAGCAGCTCTATTCTTCCAGTGGTCAGTGTGTGTCGGGGAAGGGCAGTGCGGCACTCGCGCGCAGGGCATCGACGGTTTCCATGACGGCTTGGGAGATGGCGAGATGTTCGTCGATGGTCTGTGTGTCTCGCTCGGCAAAGAGGCGCGCGATGGCTTGGAACTCGTGGACCATGCGGTGTGCGTAGCGGTTCTCACGGAAGGTCTTCTCTTTGCCGTCTTGAGCGACCGTGACGCTCGGCAGCTCGTTGGGCGCGCCGTCGACGCGCAGCCAACCGTCCTCGCCCTGCACGATGAAGAAGCCAGGGCTCGCGCTGTCCTTCGCGCCGACGGCCGTGGCGAAGAAGTCCTTATAGCGCAGCGTCGCGACGCCCGAGGTGTCGATACCGTTGAAGCCGCAGTTCGCCGTGTAATGGGCTTCCTCCGGCTTGCCAAAGAGCGCAACGATCAGGTTGAGGTTGTAGATGTTGATATCGTAGAGCGCACCGCCAAAGCGTGCGGGGTCGAAGGCGGGCAGGACCGTGCCCGCGCGGTAGGCATCGTAACGGCTCGAGTACTGCGAGTAATTGGCCTGCACGGCGCGGATGCGGCCGAGCTTCGGCAGGGCCTCGCGGATGACGGCAAAGTTCGGCAGGAAGAACGGCGTGACCGCCTCGATGATGAGCCGTCCCTGCTTCTTGGCCAGCGCGTGGATAGCGGCAACATCGCTGCCGCACGGCGCAAAGGGCTTCTCCATGATGACATCATGGCCGCCGCGCAAGGCCATCTCCGCATAGGGCACATGCACGTGATTGGCCAGCCCGACGTAGACGGTATCGCAGTCGCTCGCGAGCAGCGCCTGCATATCCGTGTAGACATGCGGGATCTGCCACTCTGCCGCGAGGCGCTCTGCCTTTTCGCGGCTCTGCGGCCGTGCAAACACGCTGTCTACCGTAATCTCCGGCACCTCGCGCAGCGCCAAGAGCGCATCCTGCACGATCTTTCCCGTGCCAAGCATGGCTAATTTCATGAGAATCCCTCCTACCAGATTGGCGGTCTAACTATATCATATTTTCATTCGACGGTCCGCAGCTGCTACTAAAAACATAGACAAAAATGTGCATGTCTTAGAAAAATTCCTTATTCATCGTGTATGCTTTTGTCCAGGCAAGCCTGAGACTACTCACAAGTTCTTGTACACTCCAAAGGCGTTGACCGTGTTCCTTGCCTCGCAAGGAAACGGCCTGTTCCCGACTAGCCATCGGTACATTTATCAAAACGTGAAACGTGAATCAGGCGATGCGATAGTTCTTCGTATCGCGCAGATTCAGCGCTGCATTCAAATCGCGATCTTCCGTGTATCCGCATGCGGGGCAGACGTAGACGCGGTCTTTGAGTTTCAGGCCGCTATGCACATGCCCGCAGGCGTGGCAGGTCTTGGAACTCGGGTAGAAGCGGTCCGCGATGCGGAATTCAATCCCGATGATCTCTGCCTTGCGCCGTAGTTTCTCACGGAAGGAATACAAGCGCTGCTGCGCCACGGCCTTCGAGAGATGACGGTTCTTCATCATGCCGGTCACGTTGAGGTCTTCCACCGTGATGAAGCGTGGTTTTTGCTCGACCAGTGCGTGGATGACCTGATTCTCGTGATTGCGGCGGAGATTCACTAGCCGCTTGTGCAGTTTCTGTACCGATAATTTCTTTTTCTCTATGTTTGCAGAGGCAGTAGCAGCACTACCACCTTTCCTCTTTCGCATCTCGTACTTGCGGCTGAGACGCCTCTGCTCTCTTCTCAGCCGCTTCTCAAGCCGTCTGGCTCGGGAAGACGTATTGATATTTTCAAAAATCCTGCCGTCGCTGACGATGGCAAGCGATTTGACACCGAGGTCCACACCGATGCCATCCGACTGCGGACGGTACGATGCTTCTAGGTCATTGTTATAGCGGCTCGTCTCCTCAATCTCGGCGGTGACCGAGACGTAGTAGCGGCCCGCTTCATAGGAGACGTGCCCGTTCTTGATGGTCACGCTCTGCGGTAGGTAGCCAAATTCTTTCAGGCGCACCTTGCCGATGGTCGGGATCTGGATTTTGTGTCGCCAGATGGTCCAGTCTCCCTTGTTGTTCTTCGGGAAGTAGAGCTTTACATTCTGCTGGTTCTTCCGCTTGAAGCGTGGAAAGTGCGATTGTCCCTTGAAGAAGCGCCTGAACGCCTGCTCTGCATTGACGAGGACCTTCTTGCGCGCCTTGGAGCCGCACTGGTCAATCCAAGGGAGTTTCTTCTTCAGCACATGATTAACGTACTTGTCGAAGTCATTGGCGGTGACGAAACGGCGCTGCTTCTCATCGAGGACGCCGCGCTGATACAGGCGGTACAGCCAGATGTTGCGGGCGATGTACTGGTTCGCGAGAAAGCGGCAGATGCCGAGAGAACGGCGAACTTTATCCTTCTGCCGTTCGGTGAGACGGAGCTCTGTCTTGAATGATTTCAGCAAGTTCCTCATCTCCTTCAATCTGCTTCTTGTATTTACGTAAACCATGAATCCTATCCGAAAATACATGAAGTATATTGACGATATCCTGCACCAGCTCTTCCTGCGGGGATAGCTTCTCATTCTTCACGACCACGATCTCCACGTTGAACTTCTTGCAGAACCGCTCAAACCAATCGAACCCGAATCGGACAAAACGATCGCGGTGTGACACGAGAATCATCCTGACCTGATTTTCCATGACAGCATCTAAGAGCTGATTCCATTTCTTACGGTTATAATTCAGACCACTGCCATAATCTCGGATGATGGTATCGACAATCAAGCCTTTAGCATTCGCGTATTGCTGGAGGAAATCCACCTGGTTCTCTAGATCATCTGCCTGCTTCCGGCTCGATACCCTGGCATATAGAACAATCTTACGCGAATCCGTATCTTTCTCGATGCCCTTGAATTGCAAGTACTGGTCGTAGGTATAATATCTTCGATTCGTGGGCGTCCTATTTGCAACCAATATCTTCTCACGATCCCAGCGTTGAAGAGTTTTGACCGTGACATTCAATAATGCGGCAAATTCTTTCGGTTTGTAATTCGTGATATTGGGTATGCGCATAGCCATATCCCTCCTCTGTTTATATAATATCACGAATATACATGTTTGTCTATATAATTAATAACCTAAGAAAACTCCTTCCCTGCCTGGCTGTGCTAAAGCCGCCATTCCTATTGGTTGCCACTGAAACATTGACAGATATTTTCCCAGATGATACGATGAATCTATTGGTGTAATTAATATTATTACATTTATAAACGATACGATTTAGATAATGGAGATGGAGACAGTGAAGTATTTACAGATTTTGACCGAAGAGATCCACTCGGTCGTCGTGGCAACACTCAACGAAGAAGGACGCCCGGAGACGCGCGTCATTGACATGATGCTCTACGATGAGCAGGGGCTCTACTTCTTGACGGCCCGCGGCAAATCGTTCTACCGTCAGCTGATGCAGCAGGGCTATGTCAGCCTATCGGGCACGAAAGCAAAGCGGGCCGTGCGCGTCGACGGCAAAGTCCGGAACATCGGCCACAAGAAGCTGGCGGAGATTTTCGCCCACAATCCCTACATGGGGAAGATCTATCCGGGCGATACGTGCGAAGTACTCGAGGTCTTCCAGCTCTACGAGGGGACAGGCGAGTTCTTTGATATCTCGAATCCCGCGCATATCAAGCGCGGCAGCTTTGTCATTGGCAAGGCGACAGACGTCGCGACAGGCTATCAGGTCAGCAAAGCCTGCATCGGCTGTCGGCGCTGCTTGTCCGTCTGCCCGCAAGCCTGCATTACCATGGGAGAGAATGATTGCGCTCATATCGATGGCTCACACTGCCTGAGCTGCGGCCGCTGTGCCGAAGTTTGCCCGGTACAGGCGATTCATCGTCCTGAAAAATAAGTGTAATATCTACGTTGACATCAAAAATGGAGCGTGCTATAGTAGAAACCGCAAATGTAATAAAATCTATTACAAAAGTTTCACGACAAGAGAACGGCGGCTTGACCGGCTGCCGATAGGAGGAATATTACGCGGGTGAGAACGACTTAGAAATGACAGCAGCAGCCCTGTTCCCGGAAAAGCAGGAAGCACCGATCCCGAATACGGGCTCGACTCAGGACATCGCAGCCATCAAGAAAGTCATCGGCCAATATGCGGATTCCATCACGAATTACAACCTGAAGGAAGCGGAGCGCATCTGGCAGACGGACGACCGCACGACGTTCATCCACCCGCGCGGCAATGAGTATGGCTGGAAGGCCATCCGCGACCATTTCTACGGCACGACGATGCATGAGCACTTCAGCAAGCGCCATCTCTACGTCCGCGATATCAACATCCAGGTCTACGGTGACTCGGCTGTCGCTGTCTTCTACTGGGATTTTCCGGCGGTCTTCCGTACAGACGGGACGGAAGTCACGACGCACGGCCGTGAATCGCAGGTCTACGAGCGCACGAAGGACGGCTGGAAGATTGTCCACGTCCACTATTCGCAAATGCCGATCACGGGGCAAAGCAGGGATTCTGATCGTTCTCGTATAAGCAAAGGAAGCGGATTCTATGTTGTTCCTGTCCATGTTGATGCTGGGCCTTCTGATTGGTTTTGTCGGAGCTGGCGGTGCGGGGCTCACCATCACGCTCTTGACGGTCGGCTTTGGCGTGCCCATCCACACGGCGCTCGCTGTGGCGCTCTCATCGATGATCTTCACGACGGCGTCGGGAGCGCTGAGCCATCTGCGGAACGGCGAGGTTGTCGTGAAAGTCAGCACCATCGTCGGTCTCAGCGGTGCTATCGGTTCCCTAATCGGTGCAGCCGTCTCGAATGTCATGCCACCGCATGTCTTGAGTATCATGACGGGGCTCATGCTGCTGTCCGGCTCGGAGATCTGTTATTTCACGAAGCCTTGTGCCATGCGGCTTTCGAGCGATACTCGCGAACGATAAGCAAGGGGGAAGTGAACAAAAAAAATTCTTTACAGGCAGATATATGTTGTGCTATCATTTGCATATACAAACGAAAAGGGGGGGACGGCAATGCAAACAAATGAATCCATATTGTCCAAATGTATGTTTTTCACGTCCAATCGGCTTTCCAATATCCTTCGCCGAAAGGCCGAGGAGAGCTTTCACCCGTTGGGAATCGGGGTTCCCTATGTGTATCTTCTGATTGTTGTCAATCAGCACGATGGCATCAGCCAAGCCGATTTGTGCGAGAAATTGGACATAGCTCCATCGACCTGCACACGGTTCGTGGATCGCCTTGTGAAGCAAGGAATCCTGCGAAGAGAACATGAATGGAAAACGGCACATGTTTTCCTGACGGAGCAAGGACGGGAAACTTGCCATGGCATTGACGGATGCATTGAGAACTTGTTGGCAAGCGTGCGCTGTGTACTGGGCGAGGAAAAGATGAATCATTTGTCCAAAGAGATGTGGGATGCTTGCGAGGAACTTTCCCACAGGCAATAATTTTGCTCTTAACTTGTATATACAAACGAATAAGGAGGAATTCATCATGCAATTCGAGGAAATTTTGAGCAAGCGTCCTTTGGGTGTGCTTGCAACCATCAGCGATGACGGCCCGCGGACGAGGGTCTTTCAGGTACTGTGGACAGAGGGGAGCAAGATTTTCTTTTCCACGGGGATACAAAAGCCCGTAGGTCAGCAACTGACGCACCACCCCAAGGCGTCTTTCTGCGTGGAAAACAAGTATTCGCCGGTTCTTTCCTTCAACGGTGACGTGGTCTTTGTGGATGACATAGAGAGCAAAGAACGGGCAATGAAACTTCTGCCCAAGCAGGTTACGGCTCTCTACGACAACAATCCGGCGCATGAACATTTCCGTGTCTTTTACATAGATGTCAAGGAAATTCGGACATTCAGCTACCAAGAAGGTCTGAAGGAGTATGTCATTTGATTTAAGAACAGTTTTGGGGGAGATTTACTCATGAACGCTTACGATGCCATAATAACGCGCCGCAGCACCCGCCGTTACAAGGAAGATTTACCTTCAGACGAACAACTTGACAAAATCGTAACCGCCGGACGCTATGCACCGAGCGGCAGCAACAGCCAAACAAACCATTTCTTCGTCGTAACCGCCAAAACGGTTATCGACAAACTGGCGCAAATGGCGGAAACAGCCTTTGCCAAAATGGATATCGACGATAACACTTACGTCAGCCTTAAAAGCTCGATATTGCAATCGAAAAAGGGTAGATATCATTTCGCCTATCATGCGCCGGTTCTTATAATAGTGGCCAACAAAAAGGACTACGGCAACAATATGGCCGACAGTGCGACCGCCATCGAAAACATGATGATTGCCGCCAACGAAATGGATTTGGGAATGTGTTGGGTCAACCAGCTCCATTGGCTGAACGAAGATGCTGATCTCATGGCGTACATGAAAGAACTCGGCATGAAAGATGACGAACGGGTTTATGGCTCGGTTATCGTGGGATTCCCGGATACTGCGGACGGCAAACCGAATCGCAAGGAACTGGTGCGCAAAGGCAACGAAGTTACCTATGTTAAGGAGTGACGGGCATTTCACAAGTAGCTACATTTGATTCTAAGTGTATGGAGGTATGTAGTATGGCGAATTTCAGCAAAGTAAATGTATCGGGGAACGAAAAAAGGACGGAGCTTCACGACAAGCTATCGTTGACGGGAGCGGAGGTCAGCATCAATACGCTCAATATGGGGGAGAGCGTTCCTTTTGTTCACTATCACAAGAAAAATGAGGAGATCTATTTCATCTCAGCCGGACATGGAAAAGTCATTATTGATGGCGAGACGGTGGAATTGACGGTCGGTGATTGGCTTCGCATTGCGCCTGTTGCAAGGAGGCAGTTCTTTGCTGCAGAGGATTCTGCTCTCAGCTATGTTTGCATCCAAGTGAAAGAAAATTCCTTGGAAGGATATACAAGGGATGACGGTGTGATGGCATGATGTATGGCCAACTTTGGTTGTAAATAGTGTTAGTGTTGTGACCGGATTGGCGATTGTGTCAAGAGTTTTGTGTAAACTTTTCTTCATAGCGTTGTAGCTAAGCCTATGGTTTTGGAAACATATCTAACAGCTCAGCTGTTGCTTCTCTGAAGCCTCTGTGAGCCTTTTCTCCTTGCTTGCGGTTGTATTCGCTGTAAAAAGTGCAGACGAACCGTTCAAGGGATTCTTCGTTGGGGAATTGCTCTTTCAGCTTTGCATGATGCTTCAAACCCTTGTTATCTGAAACTCTATCATGTGGAATGGCTTGATGCCCATCTCCCTGCGCGGAGCACGGTACTGTCGGGTGCGGCGCTCTACCGCTGCGGCATTCCGGTCGGCATTCTCTCGGGGTTCCTGTCCGGAGCATTCGGCATCGGTGCGGCGGCATATATCCAGCTGGCACTCATGATCATCTTTGGCCTGCCGCTGATACAGTCGATCGGCACATGCATGATGATCATCCTGCCCATCTCGGCAGCAGGTGGCCTCGGCTATCTTCTCAATGGTCATCTGGTTTTCTCGATTTTCATCCAGACACTGCTGGGGCTGATGATCGGTGCATGGTTCGGTGCCAAGATAACGCATCTGGCACCGCTGCCGGTGCTGAAAGCCTTCATCGTGACGATGCCGCTCGTCGGCGGTCTCATCATGATGGTCTTCAGCCGCTGAAAAATGAAAAAACATGGTAAAATTGCTTCTATAGGGAGGGAGTCAATATGTTTGGATTCCAAGATAAAATCATATACCCTGCAAGCGCTCCCTATGCGGAGCAGCTGCAGGTACTGCAAGAGAAGCTCGCGCAGGCGGACGCGGTGCTCGTGGGGGCCGGGGCGGGCCTCTCGACAGCAGCCGGACTATCGTACGGCGGTGCGCGCTTCCAGAAGTACTTCGCGGATTTTGCCACGAAGTACGGCATCCATGACATGTATACGGGTGGATTCTATCCGTTCCCGAGTCCGGAGGTCTACTGGGCATGGTGGAGCCGCCACATCTACTTCAACCGCTACGTCGACGCGCCAAGCGACGTCTACCCGACGCTGCGGCAGCTCGTTGCGGGCAAGGACTACTTCGTGCTGACGACAAATGTCGACCACCAGTTCCAGCGCAGCGGCTTCGACAAGCGGCGGCTCTTCTACACACAGGGCGACTATGGACTGCTGCAGAGTGTACAGCCGGAAGTGGCAAAGACGTACGACAACCGCGAGATGGTCGAGGCCATGCTCGAGGCACAGGGCTTTGTCCGTGGGGCAGACGGCATCTTTGATGTGCCGTCATCGGGCAAGCTCAAGATGGTCGTGCCGAAAGAACTCGTGCCGGTCTGTCCGGACGATGGCCGTGCGATGATGGTCAGCGTCCGCTGCGACGGGCGCTTCGTCGAGGACGAGGGCTGGCATGCGGCGCAGGCGCGCTACAAAGCGTTCCTCGCCGCGCACGAGGAGGATGCCATCCTCTATCTGGAGCTCGGCGTCGGACTCAATACGCCCGTCATCATCAAGTACCCGTTCTGGTACTACACGAAGGTGAACCCGAATGCGTTCTACGCCAGCATCAATCTTGGCGGTGCATCTTGTGCCTCCTCGATCCGCAAGCGCAGCCTCTGCATCGAGGCGGATATCGGCAAGGTCCTGCACGATCTTGCCCGAACCGACGCGCATCTGGTGAAAGGAGATGTGACCGCATGACACAGGAAGAACGGCGCCGCTGGCTCATCCGCTATCTACAGCGGGAGATGCCGGAATACGCGCACTACGGCATCCCCGATGATGAAGCAGGGCAGTGGCATCTCCTGCGCGCGCTCTTCAACGTGCGGCCGCCTGCGCCGGTAACGCAGAAGTTCCAGCGCATCGAAGGGGAGCTCTTGAAGACGATGACGGCGGCCAAGGGCATCGTCAATGGCATGGCGCTGCCAGCATCTGGTCTAGACTCCCGCCTTGCGCTTTGGCAGGGCGACATCACGCGGCTGCGCATCGATGCCATCGTCAATGCGGCCAACAGCCAGATGCTCGGCTGCTTCCTGCCGAACCATAACTGCATCGACAACATCGAGCAGACGATGGCAGGCGTCGAGATGCGCTACGACTGCTACAAACTCATGCAGGCACAGGGCCACGATGAGCCGACAGGCAAGGCCAAGATCACGTCTGGCTACCATCTTCCCGCGCGCTTCGTCCTGCACACGGTAGGTCCCATCGTGCAGGGCAGCCTGACAGATGAGCACCGCAGGCTTCTGGCCTCGTGCTACGAGTCCTGTCTCACGCTTGCAGCAGAGCATGGTCTCAAAGGCGTCGCCTTCTGCTGCATTTCGACGGGCGTCTTCCGCTTCCCGAAAGACGAGGCGGCCCATATCGCCATCCGCACCGTGCGGCACTGGCTCGATGCGCATCCAGACGCCTCCATCGAACGCGTCGTCTTCGATGTCTTCGAGGACGCGGACCTGCTCCGCTACGAGCGCCTGCTCTACACATGACCCATCAAAAAAATAAAACGCCTGACCGGCTGGTCGGGCGTTTTGTTTTTGTGTCAGGCTTGCAGCATCTTGCGGATGACCTGCTTCGTATGGTCGGACAGGCCGTCGGCGAGGTCGAGGGCCTGGGTCAGGAATTCCTTGAAGGCGTCGACTTCTTTGTGGTCGATGGCCAGCGGCACGAAGTCGAAGTTGCTCGGCTTCGCGATTTTCGTCGCGACGAGGTACTCGAACTTCTCGCGCGGCTTGCGGCGGCCCTTGATGATAGCGTCGATTTCCTCTTTTGTCGTAACTTTCTTCATCACGTAGCGCATGGCGGGATCCATGAGCAGGTGGTAGCGCTGCTCGTAGATGTACTCCTGCAGCTCCTGCGGGAGGTCGCAGAGCATGTTGGCGACGGCCTGCGTGATCTGGCGCTTGTCGTAGGCGTCGAGCAGCGGCGCAATGAGCTTCTCGAGGCGACGGTAGAAGAAGACAGTCGAGCGGCTGACGCCGAAGAGCTTCGAGACGGCCGTGTTGACGTCGACGCCGGAGCCGTAGAAGGACTCTTCCTTCTCGAGGCGGGCCATCTCGCTGTAGCAGCGGATGCGGATGGCGGAGTCTTCCTTGGCGCGCTGGGCGATGTTCGTCAAGATGACGATGCGGCGCGCCGTCGGCGCTGTGATCTGCCCGTGCTGGTAGACTTTGCACGGGATGCGCAGGTATTTCTCGTCGTGCGTGACTTCGTAGAGCTCATGGTAGACGAGCGTGCGCGTGTGGCCGCCGAGAATCATGTAGCTGCCATCCTCCTGCTCCCAGACTGTGCAGGGGTGCCAGAGGCCGTACTTGTAGATGGACTGGAAGATCAGCGCGTACTGGTCCGGCTGCGGACGGCCAAAGAAATTCCAGTCATCCGGCGCGGGGTGAAGCTTATCAAGGTCGATGAGCTGCTCGTGATGTGCGGGCAGCAGCGTGTCGACGCGGTCGGGCTCCTCCGCGTGCTGCGGCGCGACGGCTGCGGCCGGCTTAGCCATCAGCTCCTTGAGCGCGGCGATGCGCTCCGGCGACATCGCGCTCGCTGCCGACGGCGCGCTGGACATGGCGCCGACGTCAGCAAAGTCCGGCGTCTTCTTGGTTGAGATGAAGAATGATTTTCGCTTAGCCAATTCGAGTCAATACCTCCTCTACGAGTTTGGAATAGGCGCGCGTCGCCTTGCCCGACGGATAGGCCTCCGTGACGGGCAGATGGCGGCTCTCGGCCTTGTGGGCGTCCTCGGAATGGGGGACGATGGTCTCGAGGATCAGCGGCGCGTACTTCGCGCGGATCTGCGGCACGTAGTCGTGCGCGACAGCCGTGCGCATGTTGACGGCCTCGAAGAAGATGCCCGCGACGCAGAGGTCAGGATTCGCATGGCGGATCTTCGAAGCGTAGCCGAGCACCGTGTCGACACCGTCGACGGAGTCGTCGGCCGCATTGACGGGGATCATGAGGTATTGCACGGCGCGCATGATCTGGGCAATCTCATTGTCGACGGCCGGACGGCAATCGAAGATGATGTAGTCGTAAAGGCCGTCGAGCTCCTGGATGAGCACCTTGTAGGCATTGATGCCGAGCATGACCGCCTCGAGAAGCGTCTTCGTCGTGGCCGTGTAGCGGTCGTCGTTCGGGATGATGTCGACATTCTTGTTCTGCGTGGCGAGCACGAAATCGCGGAGCGGCTTCGGGTCGTCCGACAGGATGTTGAGCACGGCCGCGCTCAGCTGGATTGCGCCGCGGTACTCCTTCGGATGGTAGCCAAAGCGCTTCGAGAGATTGCCCTGCGGGTCCGCGTCGATGAGCAGGACCTTGTAGTCCCGGCGCCCCAAGAGGTCCGCAAAGGCCGCCGCCGAAGTCGTCTTGCCGACGCCGCCTTTGTGTGAACAGAATGCGATAGTCTTAGCCATAAAGATAGATACTCCTTCTCCGCCGCTCGCGAGGACGCGGCCTCTGTACTTCTGGACCAGGAGCTCGAGCGCCTCATCGACGAGCGCTGTCTTCTGTGTGCCCGTTACCTCCGCAATGCGGTCGAGCTTCTCGTACAGCACCTTCGACACCGACGTCGAGAACCGGGTCCGGGGATTGTTTCGCGACATACTCCCCCTGCTTCCTGAAAATCTTCGAATTCGTGTACGGCTCTGCACCATTACAGTACAAAACCTTCATACAAAAATTATACCATCTTCGCGTGGGAAAGACAATGCAGATGCAAAAAAGTCCAGTGCTGGACTTTTTGGTCGGACTGGACTTTTTGAGGTTCGTATGGTCGGACTGTCGGACTGTGGTCAGACTATCGTCGGGCGACTGTCGGACTTTTGCCGAACTCCGATGGTCGTGGCTCAGTCGCTTGCGAGCTTGCGCACGGCGGCGGAGAGCAGCTCGGTGCCGCGCACGATGTCCTCGAGCTTGGCAAATTCTGCTGGGTTGTGACTGATGCCCGCGCGGCACGGGATGAAGAGCATGGCCGTCGGCGCGTAGTCGGCCCAGTGCATGCTGTCGTGGCCCGCGCCGCTCATCATCCGGCGGCAGGGAATGGCGAGCTCCTTGGCCGTTTCCTCGAGCAGATCGACGAGTGCCGCGTCCATGCGGGCTGGCTGCTCCTTGCTGACCGGTTCGATGTCGTAGGTCAGCTGACGCCGCTCAGCGATGGCCTCGATATCCTGGCGGACGGCCTGCTCGACGGCATCCTTGGCCTCTGCGGAGATGCTGCGGATGTCGACGCCAATCCGGACTTCACCCGGGATGACGTTCATGACGCCCGGCGTGACCTGCAGGATGCCGACCGTGCCGACGACAGGGGCTTCTGTGTAAGACGAGGCCTCGCGTTCAACGGCCAGCACGGCTTCTGACGCCGCGCAGAGCCCGTCGTGGCGCAGGTTCATCGGCGTCGCGCCGCTGTGATCGGCACTGCCGTGAAAGTTGACGTAGAAGCGCGTCGGCGCCGCGATGCCCGTGACGAGGCCGATGGGCAGGCCCTCATGCTCGAGAACCTTGCCTTGCTCGATGTGCAGCTCGAGGAAGGCGCGCAGGGGCCTCGTGTACCGGGCCGACTCGATATGGTCGGGGTCAAGATGGCGACTCTTGAGCACCTCGTAGAGTGTATGGCCTTCCTTGTCGTGCAGCCGCAGCAGGTCATCATGCGAGAGCTCGCCGCGCATGGCCCGACTGCCGAGCGTCGCCGCCGAGAAGCGGCTCGACTCCTCACAGAGGAATAAGACAACCTCGATCGGCCGCTGCGGCGTGAAGCCGTCCTCCTGCATCGAGCGGACCGTCTCGATCGCCGCAAGGATACCGACAATGCCGTCGAAGTTGCCGCCTTGCGGCACGCTGTCGCCATGCGAACCGAACATAACAGCGGACAGGCTCTCATCCGCGCCCTTCACATGGCCGATAACATTGCCGAAGGCATCCTCGCGCAGCTCCATGCCCGCCTCGCGCATCAAGCCCATCAGATACGCGCGCCCCTGCCAATCCGCATCCGTGAACGCCAGCCGGTTGATGCCCTTCCCCGGCGCCGTGACGTCCTGCAGATCCGCGAGCTGCTGCTGCAAGCGTATTCTTGAAATCATGAATCGATCGCCTCATTTATTATAGTATACATGTTCTTCTACATTTAATAGTTTACGACTTTTGACATCTGTTGGCAACTTAATTGAACAGTTGCAAATGGATCTTGTTTATGATAGAATAAAACGTAATTTCGATAGCAAAGGAGCTAATGGTCACTGGACAGGACTATTGGCTCCTTTTTCGTTTGGAAAAAGGAAGGTGACTTGATGGCAGCAATATCATTTGTCATTTCAGGTGATTCGTTCATCACACAGCGTTTGCCACATGATACAGCGCGCCAAGCATTGCGAGATTACTTACAGCAATTTGATGTCCGTTTCACAAATTTTGAGGTGCTCGTACACGATTTTGAGGTATATCCTGCGCCAGTCAGTGGAGGGACTTGGGCCGCTGCTCGCCCGGATGTGATCGACGATCTCCAGTACCTCGGCTTCAATATGATGACCTGGGCCAATAACCATATCATCGATTGGAATCTTGGAGGCATCCTCACAACCATGCGCCATCTGGATGAACATCACTGCCTCCATGCTGGCGTGGGGCGCAACCTCGAAGAGGCGTCTCAACCGAAGTATCTCGATACGCCAGCAGGACGGGTCGCTATCATTGGCGTGACATCGACGATGAGCCCCTGGGGGATGGCCAGCATGCCGAGGGCCGATGTCTTGGGCCGTCCAGGCGCGAATGTCTTACGTTACGAGACAACTCATTTCATCAAGCCGGAAGAATTCCAGCATTTCCAGGACTTGATTGACCAGACGGATGTCAATGCCAATCGCAAGCTAAATGAAAAGGAAGGCTTTGCAAAACCGGTGGAAGGTGGTTGCTTTGTAGGCAATATCCGCTTCGAACCCGGTGAACCAGGGACTAAGACGCGCATGAACCGCACCGATGCAGAACGACTGCTTCGCTCTATCGCAGAGGCTCGCCGTCAAGCGGATGTTGTACTCGTCAGCCATCATTCCCATGAGCGCAAGGGGATGGATAAGGAACTGCCAGCAGACTTTTGCCGGGACTTCGCACATCTCTGTCTGGAACATGGAGCGGATGCCTACATCGGTCATGGGCCGCATATTTGGCGTGGCATTGAAATCTATCAGGGCAAGCCGATATTCTACAGCCTTGGTGATTTTATCTTTCAGAATGATTCGGTTGAACGTCAGCCGACGGAATTCTATGATCTGTATAATCTCGGTCCTGAGGCAACTGTTTCCGACGGACTGGATAGCCGCAGTGGGCATGGGACGCGTGGCTTAGCTGCCGACCCGCGTGTCTACCAATCCGCACTTCCTTCTTTTTCGATTGAAAACGGCAAGCTTTCTGATATTGTTTTGCGTCCAATCTCGTTGGGATTTGATTTCTCGCGTGGGCGCAAAGGGCGTCCGTACTTCTCGGATAAAGAGGACGGAGAACGGATTCTTGCCCATATCGCTAAATTATCACGTGCCTACGGCACAACCATTCAGATTGAACAGGGGGTGGGGCATATCTCGATGTCATAACGCACTTTTCCTGTAACATAAAAGGAGTGGTTTTATTTGGTTACCTTAATGCTTCTGGCTGGTGTTTTGATTGTCTGTGCTGTCGTAGTAGCACTCGTCAAGGGCTGGGATGCTCGCGTTACTCTGATTGGTGCTGGCCTGCTCATGGCCTGTATCGGCGGCATGCCCATGGCTCCGCTCAATGCCTTCGCGAAGAGCATGACCAATAGTGGTCTTATCCAGGCTGTTTGTTCCGTCATGGGTTTTGCCATGGCTGTGCGCTTCACAGAATGCGATAAGCATCTGATCAACGCCATGGCCTCCGTGATTTCGCGCGTCCGTTTCTTCCTGATCCCGGGTGTCGTCATCTGTACGTATCTCGTCAACATCGCGCTGCCGAGTGCAGCTGGCACGGCTGCTGCTGCTGGCGCCATCTTCATCCCACTGCTCATGGCAGCAGGTGTCGGCCCCGCGCTTGCGGCAGCCGCCGTCAAATGCGGCACGTACGGCAGCATGTTGAATCCGGGCCTTGCCCACAACCCGTTCGTCGCCAAGATTGCCGGTGTCGATGTCATGGATGTCATTGCGTTTCATTATAAAGCAAATATCGCATCCCTGATTGTCGCTACGATATGTATTACCGTGATTGCGCACATTCTCAAGGAAGACAAAGGACATATCCCCGAGCACTTGAAGGTCGACGCGAATTTCAAGGTCAATCCCCTTTTTGCCTTGATGCCAGTCGTCCCAATCTTGATTCTGTTGCTCGGTTCTACGGGCTTGATTCCCTTCTTGAAGATGGGTGTACCGCAGGCAATGATCATCGGTGCCATTCTGACGCTGGTCGTGACAAGAACAAAGCCGAAAGATCTGTCCGATGCTTTCTTCGATGGCATGGGCATGGCATACGGCAAGATTTTAGGTATCATCATTTCAGCAGGCGTATTCGTTTCTGGCTTGACGACGATTGGCTTGGTAAAATGGTTTATCGATATCATGCTGAACAATCCGGCTATCGTAAAGCTCTGCGCCGCACTTGGCCCCTTTATTCTCGGTCTTCTGGTCGGCTCTGGCGATGCGGCAACCTTCGCCTTCAATGAGGCCATCACACCGTATGCACCAGAGTTTGGCATGTCGCAGGTCCAGATGGGCAGTATGGCGACGCTCGGCGGTACGCTGGGCCGCACGATGTCGCCGATTGCTGGCGCAACCATCATCTGCGCCGGTATCGCTGGTGTCAACCCGATGGAGATCACGAAACGCAATGCCATCCCGATGCTCTGCGCATTGACGGTCGGCATGCTGATCCTGCTCTTCTGATATACAGACAAGACGAGGTGCTGCGAAGCGGCACCTCTTTTTATAAGGAGGAATCATTATGGACTTGAAAGAGACAATCCTGAAATTCGCCGATGATGTGCAAGCGGACATGGTGGCCTGCCGCCGTGACCTGCACGCGCATCCAGAGCCGGGCTGGACGGAATTCCGCACGGCAGCCAAGGTAGCCAAGACGCTCGCCGAGCTCGGCTACACGGTCAAGACGGGAGCCGACACCATCCGCGAAGACGCCATGATGGGCGTGCCGTCGGCTGAGAAGCTCGCCAAGGAGCAGCAGCGCGCCATCGCAGAGGGGGCCGACCCCGACTGGGTCAAGAAGATGGACGGCGGCCGCACGGGCGTGCTCGGCGTCATGAAGTTCTCAGCAGACGGTCCTGTCGTCGCCGTGCGCTTCGACATGGACTCCAATGATGTGACGGAGACGACGGAAGCTGCGCACCGCGCCAACAAGGAGGGCTTTGCCTCCTGCCATGCGGGCGCCATGCACGCCTGCGGTCACGACGGCCACACGACCGTCGGACTCGCTCTTGCCAGACTGCTGGCCAGCCTCAAGTCGGAGCTGCGCGGCACGATCAAGCTCTGCTTCCAGCCAGCAGAGGAAGGCGTGCGCGGTGCGCATGCGATGGTCGAGAGCGGCATCGTCGACGACGTCGACTACATGCTCGGCGCGCACTTCGGCTTCAAGATGCGCAAGACGGGCACCGTCGCCTGCAACGTCACGGGCTTCCTTGCGACGAGCAAGTACGACGCGCACTTCCAGGGCGTCCCGGCACACGCCGGCGCTGCGCCAGAACAGGGTAAGAACGCGCTGCTGGCCGCTGCCTGCGCCGCGCTCAACCTGCACGCCATCTCGCGCCATTCCGCCGGCGCTTCGCGCATCAATGTCGGCCGGCTCGACGCGGGCAGCGGCCGCAACGTTATCGGCGACAAGGCCCTTGTGTGCCTCGAGACGCGCGGTGCGACGAGCGCGATCAATGCGTTCATGGAGACGGAAGCCCAACGTATCCTCAAGGCTGCCGCTATGATGTACGACGTCAAAGTCGATATCGAGAAAGTCGGCGGTGCAGCTGGCGGCAGCAACTCGCCAGAGCTCGCGGCCTTCCTCGAGAAAGAAGCCAATTCCCTCGGCATCTTCGAGGAAGTCGTCGGCGAGTGCCCGTTCGGCGCCAGTGAAGACTTCTCCTACTTCATGGAGCGCGTCCAGTCGCATGGCGGCCAGGCAGCCTACATGATGGTCGGTGCCGACCTCGCGGCAGGCCACCACGACTCCCACTTCGATTTCGACGAGCGCGCCCTTGGCTACTCGCTCAAGCTCATGGGCTGCGCCGTCTGCAAACTGCTGCTGAGCAAGTGACACCTGCCATCACCACAACCGCATCACGAGACGAACCGTCCGACTACCAGCCGACTCCTTCGTCATCCCAAAAGTCCAGTCCGACTCAAAAAGTCCAGTGCTGGACTTTTTGCATAGGAAAAAGTCTGCATCCATGGTACAATATCCTTGTTCAAACAACAGAAAGGAGACTATATTTCGTGATATCCAAAAAGAAACAACCAGGTGTGCCCGAGCAGCATGCGACGCGGGCCATCTTTTTTGTCGGGGGATTTGGTGCAGCCTCGTGGGCGCCGCTCGTGCCACTCTTGAAAGCGCGGCTCGGCATCGCGGAGGACGTGCTCGGCATGCTGCTCTTATGCATCGGCATCGGCTCGCTACTGACGATGCCTCTGTCGGGTGCGGCGGCAGTCCGACTCGGCTGCCGCAAGGTGCTGACGGCGGCGGGGCTCGTCTACGCCGTCCTGCTGCTCTTGCTCTGCACGGTATCGTCGTTCGGCATGGCCGTGCCGCTGCTGCTGATCTTCGGCGCGACGATGGGCTGTATCGATGTCGTCGTCAACATCCAGGCTGTCATCGTCGAGAAAGCAGCGGGGCGCCGCCTCATGAGCGGTATGCACGCGCTCTGGAGCGTCGGCGGCTTCGCAGGTGCCGGACTCTTCGGCATCTGGGTCGGCACCTTCGCACTGACGCCGCTGCTCTCGACCATCATTGCGGCCGCCATCATGGTGCTCGTGACGCTCGCAGCCTCGCGCCATCTGCTGCCCTATGGCGGCGATGCCGGCGGCAAGCTGCTCGCGCTGCCGAAGGGCATCGTGACCTTCGTCGGCATCATTGCCTGCATCGCCTTCCTCGTCGAGGGCGCCATCATGGACTGGGGCGGTGTCTTCCTGACGACCGTGCGCCACTTCGACATGTCCCTCGCCGGAACGGCCTTCACCGTCTTCTCGGCGGCCATGCTGACGATGCGCCTGCTCGGCGACTGGACCGTGCAGAAGCTCGGCCAGGAGCGCGTCGTCATCGGTGGCAGCCTGCTGGCCGTCGCCGGCTTCCTTCTCGTCATCTTCGCCGCTGAGCCTGTGCTGCTCTACCTCGGCTTCTTCGCCATCGGCATCGGCTGCGCCAACGTCGTGCCCGTCTTCTTCTCCCTGCTCGGCAAGCAGCGCGTCATGCCCATCAGCCTCGCCGTGCCAGCCGTCAGCACGCTCGGCTACCTCGGCATCCTCATGGGCCCCGCCGTCATCGGCTTCATCGCCCATCAGACCAGCCTCTACACCGCCTTCGGCCTGCTCGCCTTCCTCGTGCTGCTGCAGTCCATCATCGCCGCCTATGTCTATCGCCATATCTTAGATTGATGATTTAGGTTTCCTATCATAAACGCATACAAAAGAGAACGCCTCGGAAGATCTGCCTTCCAAGGCGTTCTCTTTGTTTACGCAGATGGTTTCACGACCTTTACCAGCACGATCTCCGGTGCCGGCCCGATGCGGAAACGCTGGCCCCAGGCGCCGTAGCCGCTGGAGACGATGGCCAGCAGATGGCCGAAGTGGCGGGCACCGTAATCGAGAGAGAAGATGCGCCTTGTCACGAAGCGGTTCGGCCAGAACTGGCCGGCGTGCGTGTGGCCGGCGAAGTAGAGGTCCATGCCGCAGGAGGATGCCTGCTCGATACGCAGCGGCTCGTGTTCCATCGCGATCGTGAAGGCGTCCGGCTCCGCCTGCGGAAACTGGGCATGCGGGGCGATCATGTAATCTTCCAGACCGACAAGCGAGATGCCAGCCGCCAGATGCACCGTGCCGCCGCGCAGGCAGCGCACGCCGCTTTGCTGCAGCCGGTGCTGTTCCTTATTGAGGTTCAGCCCGTACGTGTCGTGGTTGCCGAAGACCGCAAAGACGCCCCACGGCGCCTTTAGCCCCTCGAAGCCCTTGAAGCTGCGGTCGCGCAGCACATAACTGAGGTTGCCGTCGATGATGTCGCCGCCGAGCAGGATGAGGTCCGGCCGCAGCTTCATCATGTCGCGGCGCAGCTCTGCCGCGAACGACCGGCCGAGCACCGCGCCGAGGTGGATGTCGCTCGCAAAGGCCACCGAGAATTCCCGCTCTATGGGCTTCGCCGTCTTCATCTCGACGATGCGCACCACCGGATGACGCGCGCGCCAGCTGCCGACTGCGAGCAGCAGGGCAAGGACCAGCAGTGCGGCTCTGCCGTAATAGACCGCAAAGACCGACTGCCACCAGTCCAGCCCAAAGCCGAACGGCTCAGCAAGGCAGACAAGCCAGACGATGAAGGCGGGCACGAGCAGCATCGTCATGTAATAGCCGTAGACAAACCAGTAGCCGCCGACCCGCGCCAGCAGCCGCGACACCCGCAGGGGCAGGTGATTCGCAAGGATGTTCGGCACGAGATAGATGAACGGCAGCAAAAGGAAAAGCAGGAGCAGGCCATGCGCCGGGACCGGCAGCGCCCAGCGCAAGAGAAGCCACTGCCCCAGTCCCGAGAGCTCGCCGAGCCCCCAGAGAATCCAATAAAAGGTATAGCGATGTTTCAATACAATTCTCCAGACTTTATGTATGCAACAGAACGATGAGAGCGATTCACACGCTCATCTCCGTCTTGATTCGACAGAATGCCGCAAAATCCTGCTGACAGCTGCTACAGAGAACCCCAACGATGTTCCATCAAAAAGTCCAGTGCTGGACGTTTCGGGCGCCAAATTCAACCTTACTGGATACACAACAGCTGTTATGGCAGGAAACTTTGAGCAGCATGGCGAATCGTATCCATACAGAATGATACGGAATTGTAACTATCGGAGGATGCGATGGACATAAATCTACATGATACTGTTGCCTGGTACTTTACCATCATAAATGCAGCAGCCATAGCTGCCTATGGCTGGGACAAACTGTGCGCCATCCGCAAGTGGTGGCGTGTACCGGAGCTAACGCTGCTCGGCATAGCAGCCATTGGCGGCAGCGTGGGGGCTCTGCTGGCGATGAAGCTGTTTCACCACAAGACACTGCATCTGAAATTCAAGTACGGCGTGCCGCTGATACTGGTGCTGCAGGTAGCGGCCCTTGTCTATCTGCACATGCCGAGATAATGCGATACAGAAGCGTGAGGTGATGTTGAAGGACATATATGAAGAAAAACTGTTTCATCGCGATTGACCTTAAGTCATTCTACGCATCAGTGGAATGTGTGGAGCGTGGGCTTGATCCGCTGACTACTAATCTGGTGGTAGCCGATGAGAGTCGTACGGAAAAGACCATATGCCTTGCCGCCACACCGGCCATCAAATCATATGGTGTGCCAGGACGAGCACGGCTTTTCGAAGTCGTACAGAAAATCAAAGCAGCCAACAGCATACGCCGCTTCTACGCACCAAGTAAGCAGCTCACCGGAACATCGCATGATGCGACCGAATTGGCCAACGACCCGAATCTTGCCATAGACTACATCGTGGTACCGCCTCGCATGGCGTTTTACATGGACTACAGTGCACGCATCTACAAGGTGTACCTGCGCTACATCGCGCCGCAGGACATACATACCTATTCCATCGATGAAGTGTTCATCAACGCCGCGCCGTACCTCGATACCTATAAGATGACGGCACATGACCTAGCCATGAAGCTTGTGCGAAAGGTGCTAAAAGAGACGGGCATCACCGCTACCGCAGGCATTGGCACGAATCTGTACTTGGCAAAAATCGCCATGGATATCGTCGCAAAGCACATGCCGCCAGATCCGGATGGCGTGCGGATTGCCGCACTCGATGAAATGAGCTATCGGCGGAAGCTCTGGGCGCATACCCCGCTAACGGACTTCTGGCGCGTGGGCAAGGGCTATGCCGAAAAGCTTGCCAACATGGGCCTTTATTCCATGGGCGATATTGCTCGCCGTTCCTTAGATGCGCAGGGAGAGAAGGAGCTCTACCGATTCTTCGGCGTCAATGCCGAACTCTTGATCGACCATGCCTGGGGCTATGAGCCCTGCACGATGGAAGCCATCAAGGCGTACCGCCCCGCCTCCACAAGCGTCAGCAACGGCCAGGTACTTCACTGCCCCTACACGAATGAACAGGCAAGGCTCATCGTCTGGGAGATGGCCGACCAGATGATACTGGACCTCGTTGCCAAGAAGCTCATGACAAGTCAGATTGTCTTGGACATAGACTACGATATCGAAAACATCGCATGCCCATAGAAAAACGAGCCGTACAGTTCGCCCCCTTCGCAGCCCTGACCGGCTACGAAGAAGTCGTCAAAGAGACGATACAAAGGCATGGAGACGAGATTACACGCAAGATGTAATACTATTTCATTCAGGAGTGATTCTTATGAAACTGGGAAGGAAAGGATTCGCAGCATTAGGAGGAACATTTATTCTGACAACCTGTATTGTGCAACCTATAGGATATACCGCAGAAATCACAGCACCAGCGAAACCTATTTATATGGTCAATAAAGGTACGCAATATTTTGATAGTACAAGCGGAAGTACTTCCTTGCTGGATATGCAGGCTCGTTGGGATGATGCAACGCATAACTTCCATGTATATTCTTTATCCGAGAATTCATCTGCTAGTGCTACATCATCCAATACCAGCTCTACATTATCATCACGGATTAATCAGTACTCGCCGCGTATGCCGATGGATCAAGCTAGAATTGGTGGCATCGGCATTGGTGACTCAATAGACTACGTAAAATCCATTTATGGTGAGCCTACATATGTAGGCCAAAGAGGAAAGAATTACCTTTATGATGGCTTATACGCTTACGACATGACATACGGTGATTCCTTTAAGCTCAGTGTAGTCGAGAATTCGGATGGCACAGAAGAAGTCATAGATATTGCTTCCACTGCCAATAATGGATTAGCAATGCCATGTGGAATAAAAGTCGGCTCATCTATCGGGGAAGTCTATAAGAACTTTGGCATGCCTTGGCGAATAAATTCCGCAAAAAGTATTGAGCGGAACTATGTGTATCGCACGCAGTATTCACCTAAAGTAGTATTTACTACAAATCAGCAACATACTATCACGCGTATCACAATTATTGGTATGGAGTAAAACGTTTCGTTGAAAAAGTGGTGAGCAGATTGGAACGAATCGAAGGAACTGTCAATCTTTTTGGACCCTTATCTTTAATCGACTCGACCGTCTCTGCCAATCTAATTCGTGGAAGACCACGCCACTTTCCTTCAACCACATGTACACGGTGGGCCGCGAAGCATGGCAGATGCGCATGAGCTCGGATACGGAGTGGATCTCGCGGTTCTGGTACTTTTTGACAAGCTCGTCCCAGTCGGCGGGCTTTTTCTTTTTCTGCCGGCCCTTGTAGATGCCCTTAGCCTTGGCGACGGCGATGCCCTCGGCCTGACGCTGCAGCATGATCTTGCGCTCGAAGGTGGCAATGGCCGCAAAGACCGTCATCGCCAATTCGCCGGCAGGGGTGGATGTATCAAAATTCTCTTTGAGCGAGATGACCTGCACACCTTTCTCGCGAAGGTCCTGGATGATATCGAGCAAGTCCTTCGTGCTACGAGCCAAGCGTGAAAATTCCGATACATAGATGGTATCGCCTTCACGCGCAAAATCGATCATAGCTCTCAATTGTGGTCGCTCGGTATTTTTGCCAGACAATTTATCTTTATAAATACGTTCTACATTTGCCTTCTCCTTCAACTCGATGATCTGCCGTTCTTCATGCTGCTCAACTGTTGAGACCCTGACATAGCCAATTTTCATGAATATTCCCTCTATAGTATAAAAGAACTTCTAGACATACTATGATATATTGTTCATTATAGCATATTTTACAATTTGATTCGCACTGTAAATGCATTTTGTACCTATCAAAATAGGGCACGCGCTAATTTTATACTACGCAAAAAGGCACGTACTACAGTTCTGTAGCACGTGCCTTTTGCTATTCCTCATATTATCGATGCCTTCGGTGCTCACATCAATTTCTTCTCATCCTTTGAGGTGGCCTCCTTCAACCTCTTTTTTTCCTTCGAAGTATGGGATAAGTTCACTTGGTACGATCCAAAAAACGTGAATCGTTGATCCGCAAGGGCAGGCAGTTCTTTGAGATCCAGTTCGTCCTCAGAAGCCTCTAAGGCCGAAATATCGCTTTCCAACGGCTCGGAGGTATCGATAGGTTGTTCAGATGCGATTGCGACTCGATGCGCTTCTTGCATCGAGTCCGAGAGCCCCGCCCCGCAATTCGAGCAGAATTTAGCGTGATCCGGCATCTTGGTACCGCAGTTCTTACAATACATCATATACATCTCCCTTCCGGAAATCTTTTCACTCGGCAAAGAAAATTCACCCGGTGAATTTTCTAGGTCCAGCAGCAGATCGTTCCAGCATAGATACAAGAGCGAAAGGGATTGCCCTCAGCTATTGCCAAAATGCAATCCATTGCTCGTGGAAACCTGCCTAAGGACGTGTCCCTTTTATTATACCCGAAAAAGGCCGGCAAGGCTAGTCATGTTGCCCCAGGAAATAGACACATGAATCTAACCAGCGGGCAAACTGCTGATAATATTACAAATTAGCGCCATGTATGTGGCTATTTTGTATCACTACGGATGACATCCTTCATTTAGGTAAAGGAAATTCACCCGGTGAATTTTTATCCTGCTCGTGTAGCGCCTCAAGATCTGTTCAGAAAAAAATAGCCAGCTCCGCGGCATACTAGATGCACCGGCGGAGCTGGCTGCCCGTTCTCTGCGAAAGGTGGGCGTTGCCTTTGAGCTTGTACGAGATACTATCCTTGCTGATAGCTTTCACTACGCTTGTAGCAACAATCCTGAAGTAGATATTTGATTAGCCTAACATTCGAAAGAACACTGGCGCTTCGACCCGCCGGCCTTTCTATATTTGATGGTAACATAAGCCATCCGGACCTGCAAGCACTGCTATCTGAGCAGGCTGTCAGTCCAGATAGCCCATCTCGATCTCATCGACCTTGTTGTTCTCGATCTCGAAGACTAGGCCGATGCTCTTGTCTTCATCGCAGTAGTAGATGTACTTGTCGCCACGGATTTTGTCGGGCTCGCCGTAGGCTGCCTTCACGGCATCAAGAGTGGAGCCGACTTCGATGCCAGCGGCTGTCTTAATACCATTATGGCGGGAAATCTCGATGTGGCGCACATAGCCGTCTACGAACTTCAATTCGAAGGAATCACCGTACTCGTATTCCGTGACCTCGCCATTCCACAGCGAATGGTGTTTCGTCTCCACCTCAGTCGGCGTGCCGTATACCTGTTGGACATAGTCCGCAGAGGCGCCGTACTCAATCCCGCCAGCAACAAGCGCTGACGACGGGACAGCGGCCGCGCAGATCGTCGTGCTCATCGTCAAGGCAGCACCAACAGCCAGTGAAGGAATCCATTTTTTCATCAAGATCATCTCCCTTTTCATGCATTCAATAAAATAATCTCTTTTATTCAATATACATTATCTATATGGAATCTACATGAAACAGCGACTGCGCTCAAAAATGATACCGTTCCAGCACGGCTACAATAGCGGAAGAACTGCTTTCTCTTGCCAATCATGTCGGAAATACCTGCGAAAGATTTCGCTTGCATCTGACGGTAGACATCTTTCATAGCGCCAACGCTGACATATTAGCAGAAATCATATTGACAATCATCTATGTGTATCCTATAATAGACGCATAGAAATTCATCAATATGACATAGCCAGACAATCAGGACTAAGACGCCTGATTTTTCTTCTAACTTATATATTGATGTATTTGAATTTATGAATAATACGGATTAACGGAGGGATTCTCATGAAGAACATCGAGATTTTTGAACCTGCTATGTGCTGCTCTACCGGACTTTGCGGCCTGAGTGTTGATCCAGAGTTGCTGCGGATCTCCACGGTGCTCAACACACTGAAGGAGAGAGGCATCGAGGTCAAGCGCTACAATCTCACCAATGCCCCGATGGAGTTCGTCAAAAATAAGGTGGTCAGTGAATTCGTCAAAGTCTATGGAGCAGATCGCCTGCCTGTTACCGTTGTGGATAGCGAGCTTGCCATTTCCGGCCGCTACCCGACCAACGAAGAATTTACCGAATGGCTGTCCCTGCCGCAGGATCTGCTCGGCAAGCAGGAGTGCTGCTGTGATGGAGGATGCTGCTGATGGAACCATTTGCACTGAGCAAGCTCCATCTGACGCAGTACCTGTTCTTCACCGGCAAGGGTGGTGTCGGCAAGACCTCTACCGCCTGTGCAGTGGCCACCAGCCTTGCAGACAGTGGCAAGCGCGTGCTGCTCGTCAGCACCGACCCTGCCTCCAACTTGCAGGACGTCTTCGCCATGGAGCTTCATAGCAAACCGACGCCAATCACAGAAGTGCGGGGACTTTCTGCGGCCAATCTGGATCCCATCGAAGCGGCGGCAGAGTACCGCGAAAGCGTGATTGCCCCCTATCGCGGGGTTTTACCGGATGCGGCGATTGCCAACATGGAAGAACAGCTTTCCGGCTCCTGCACCATCGAGATCGCAACGTTCAACGCATTTGCCAACTTCATCACGGATGAAGCCATCCAAAAAAGCTACGATCACATCATCTTTGATACGGCTCCCACAGGGCACACGCTGCGGATGCTGCAGCTGCCGTCCGCATGGAGTAATTTCATCAACGAGAGCACCCATGGTGCCTCCTGCCTTGGGCAGCTGTCCGGTCTGGAAGAAAAGAAAGCCGTCTATAAAACGGCAGTTGATACCCTGGCAGATGGCGGCAAGACCATGCTGCTTTTAGTGACACGACCGGAAACCGCGCCGCTGCAGGAAGCCAATCGCGCCTCCTGCGAACTGCGGGAACTTGGCATCCAGAATCAGCTGCTGATCGTCAACGGCGTGCTCATGCAGCATGATGATGCGCTGTCCTCTGAGCTGTACCGAAAGCAGCAAGCCGCGCTTGCCGATATGCCTGCGGAACTGAAAAAGCTGGCACAATACGCCGTACCGCTTCGCGCGTATCCCATCACCGGCATTGCCAACATCCGCGCCATGCTGACAGAGGACTGCTTCGAGCAGCAACAGCAGGCTGAGATTGATCGGACAAAGCTGCATCGGCTGAACGACCTCGTGAACACGCTGGACGCAGAGAACAAAAAAGTCATCTTTACCATGGGCAAAGGCGGCGTCGGCAAGACAACGATTGCCGCCGCGATCGCGCTGGGACTTGCAAAGCGCGGCAAGAAAGTCCATTTGACGACCACCGACCCCGCCGCACATCTGAAATTCGTCCTGTCCGAACAGGATGGTATCACCATGAGCCACATCGACGAAGCAGCCGAACTGAAAAAGTATCAGGAAGAAGTGCTGTCAAAAGCGCGGCAAAACGGCCTATCCGGCGAGGATATCGCCTATATCGAGGAAGACCTGCGCTCTCCCTGTACGCAAGAGATTGCCGTGTTCCGCGCCTTTGCCGAAGTGGTGGAGAAAGCAGATGATGAAATCATCGTGATCGACACCGCACCCACGGGCCATACGCTGCTACTGCTGGATTCCACGGAAAACTATGATCGCGAAATCCGTCGCACAAAGGGAGAGACGCCCGAATCCGTCAAGCATCTGCTACCGAGATTGAAGGGCAAAGAAACCGAAGTCATCATCGTGACCCTCCCCGAAGCAACGCCAGTCTATGAGGCAATGCGCTTGGAAGACGACCTGAAGCGAGCCGGCCTTTCAGCAAACTGGTGGGTCATCAACCAATCCTTCGCGCTTACCGGCAGCAGCAACCGAACGCTAGCAGTCAAAGCCAATAATGAGGCAGAATGGATCAACAAGGTAGATCAGCATACACATGGTAAGACCGTGCTGCTGCCCTGGCATCCAGAAGAAGTCAAAGGCGATAAGCTCTTATCCCTGTAATCGCTGTATGCCACAGCAAAAAATTCGACGGGTGAATTTCCTTCATCATGGTAAAGGAAATTCGCCCGTCGAATTTTTGTTTATCATCAAACATCCTTCCGTTTTGTCATCGTCGTGCATCTCCACCGTCATCGTGCAAAAAGCCCCACTTTTGGCACAATCTTATCGAAAAGACCCTTCTATTGCAAAGCATCCTCATCCGCGGACAAGATCTCTGACCAGCTTCTCTTGAGCTGAATGCCGCCGCGTCCAGGTTTGAGAACAATCTCGCCCTCTGTCACGAGTTCCTGACAGACATGGCGAATCTGACTTTCTGGGACCTCCAGATTTCGTGCTAAGGAACGGCGTCCCAAGTGCTGGCCAATGCGCGCGGCTATTGCTAGCTCCCGCATAACAACAGTCTTCAGTGTCTCTCCACCGGCAGTTTGTTTCCCCTGCCGATTCCGCACGGATGCAATGGCAGCAGAAAAGTTCGGCGGCAAATCTTCCGGGCGCGGATTGCCGTCACAGACATTGGCCAGATATTCGACGACATTCTGCAATTCGCGGATATTGCCCGGCCAGCTGTACTGGAGTAAGATCGGCAGGATTCCCTCCATCCACTCCCGTGTCTCTCGCACGCCCATGTCCAGGAAGAACGATTGGAGAAAGGTAGAGACCAGCACGGGGATATCCTCTTTCCGTTCGGCGAGTGGTGGAAGCGTCAGCGGCAGGACGCTTAGGCGATAGTAAAGGTCCTCACGGAATCTGCCCTGACGAACGAGTTCCTTAAGGTCCTGATTTGTCGCTGCAATGATGCGCACATCGATATGGATGGGAACGGCGCTTCCCACGCGACGGATTTCACGCTCCTGCAAGACGCGCAAGAGCTTCACCTGAAAGGAAAGCGGGGCATCGCCAATCTCATCGAGGAAGATCGTCCCATGGTTGGCCCGTTCGAACAGTCCACTCGCACCATGTCTCGATGCTCCTGTGAAGGCTCCCTCCACATAGCCGAAAAGCTCCGAATCCAGCAGGGACTCGGTGATAGCAGCAAAATTAACGGCTACGAAGGGACCGTTTGCACGACCAGAAGCATTATGGATGCTCTGCGCCATCAGTTCCTTTCCCGTACCACTCTGCGCCTGGATGAGCACGGTGGAGTCCGAATCAGCAAAGCGCTTGGCGATGCGAATCGCTGACAGTAGCGAAGGAGCACTTCCCAGAACATCATCGAAGTGATAGACTGCCTGCAGGTTGACATCGGGGGATTGATGGCTTCGGGAGGACTCGACACGACTGAGTTCCTGTTCAAGCTGCGCAGCTCGATTCTTGTAACGCTGATTCTTATCGATGAGCTGAATGATATCGCGGACATACTGTGCCGAGAGGAAATCGGCATAATGGTCCAAGATCCTCATGCGTGACAGCATTTCACCCAGCGAGGTGATATCGATGAGCCGTGTCTTGATATCAACGATCTTCTCGATGGCAGGCGGCACAAAGCGAGACTCCCCGGGTGTTACCGCTACCTTTGCCACCTTCGGATCATCCATCCCAGGCGCAAATGCATAGTAGTTGAGATGATCGATGCCAAGGGTCTGCAACAAGGATATGGTATCGTTAGCACTCTGGAGGCAGTCATTGACGAGCAGGACATTCGTACCGGCAGGCAGTTCGAACAGCTTGTCGACCTCATGATAGTTGATGGAGCGCCGCGAAATCAGATAGGGGACGCCCTGCGACAGATGCGTATGGGCTTTCTGATAGGCCAGACGGCTCGTAAAAATGGCGAAGTCCGCTTTGATCCGTTGCGGAAGGTTGCCCTCTACATAATAGTTGCTGATATTGATGCGATTATCCAGCAGCCTATGGAGCTGCTCACGGCAACAATATGAGGTATCCCTGCCGAGAGCGATTAAAGCAATATGTTTCATGAATGACTTTCTCCTTATAAAACGGGGTATATCCCATAAAATGTTATCCCATTCCCATTATTATACCGCTTTTTATTGTCACTATGTATACATATTGATTCAAAACATCATTATATGTACTCACACAACGCACAAATATTGTTTTACATCCCAAATTTCGACTAAAGCCCATTTTTTTCGCGAAAAATGTCCATCGTTCAAAAGTTGGCACCTATCTTGCATTATAAATAGACGTGGCCATATCTTAGAACGTATATGCATCAAGCAACATCAGCAAGGGAGAGATTCTTATGGGAGAGAATAAGACACCCAAGGACGAAACGCCGAAAATCAAGGTTGGATGGGTAGGCTACGCTGCTTTCATCTTTGCCATCATCATCTTCTCTGGTATTTTCTCATCATCGGATAGCTGGCTCAAGGTATTCGACTTCAATGTGCTGAACGGTAAGTTCGGCACGATTCCGCCGGGAGCCGAAAAGGCTCTGGACTTCCGTGGTGCTGGCGGTACAGGTGCCCGCGATGGCTTCTTGTTCGCCATTGAGCTCATTCCAGCTGTCATCCTGGCTCTCGGTATCGTCAATGTCATTGATGGCCTCGGCGGCCTGCGTGCAGCACAGAAGCTCATGACGCCAATCCTGAAGCCTCTGCTCGGCATCCCGGGCATCACGGCTCTTGCCAGTATCGCCAACATGCAGAGCACAGACGCCGCAGCCGGCATGGTCAAGGAACTTTACGACCAAGGCGAGATTACAGACAATGAGCGCTCCATCCTGATTGCCTATCAAACCAGTGCTTCCGCTTTTATCACCAACTACTTCTCATCTGGCGCAGCCGTATTCAGTTACATGGTCGCACCAATCATCGTGCCAATCATCGTCATGTTCGTCTTCAAGATCATCGGCGGCAATTTGATGCGCATGTACTTGAAGATGTTCTACCGGAAAGATACGACTGGAGGGAATGCAAATGGCAACGCCTGAAACTGCAAAAAAGAAAAATGTCCTTGACCTCTTCATCGACGGTGCGCGCAATGGCTTTACGATTGGCACGACGAGCCTGCTGCCGAATGTCATCATGGCGTTCGTCATCATCCGCATTCTCGATGTCACAGGCCTCCTGCACATCATCGGCGTGATCTGCGCTCCAATCATGGCACTCTGGGGACTACCCGGAGAAGCTGCAACCGTGCTCGTCACGGCAATCATGAGCATGGGTGGTGGCATCGGTGTTGCGATGAGCCTCTTCACGAGCGGCATACTGGATCCGACACAGCTCACCATCCTTGTCCCGGCAATCTACTTGATTGGCAATCCGGTACAGAACGTCGGCCGCTGCCTCGGTATCTCTGGTGTCAACACTAAGCACTACGTTGCAATCATCAGCATCTGCTTCATCAATGCACTGCTCTCAATCTGGGCAATGCGCCTTATCCTGCTGTTCATCTGAGGACCGCAGCAGGGCATCTCAACAACATATCCAAGTACATGGTACATGCATAAGCACTTTTATGAGAGGATGATGACTTTATGTCGAACCAGCCATTTTTCACGATGCTGCGCAATGCGCATCTCTACGCGCCTGAAGACCAAGGGATCCAAGATCTGTTGATTGCCGGAGAGAAGATTGCCGGCATCGGCAAAGGTATCGAAGCACCGAAAGGCATCGAATGCCGCGAGATCGACCTCAAGGGCGCACGTGTACTGCCAGGCTTCATTGACGGCCATGTCCACATGATTGGCGGCGGCGGTGAAGGCGGCTACCATACGCGCACACCGGAGCTACTGCTCTCGAAAGTAACGACCTCTGGCGTCACGACCGTCTGCGGCCTGCTCGGTACCGATGGTACGACACGCCACGTCGAGAGCCTGCTCGCCAAAGCGCGTGGTCTGGAATACGAGGGCCTGTCCACCTATATTTACACGGGTGCTTACGAGCTGCCCACACCGACCATCACAGGCAGTGTCCGCAAGGATATCGTCATGATCGACAAGATCATCGGTGCTGGCGAGATTGCCATGAGCGACCATCGTTCCGGTCAGCCAACGGCACAGGATTACCGCCGTCTCGCTGCCGAGACGCGCGTCGGCGGCATGATCAGCGGCAAAGCCGGCATCATCAATATGCATATGGGCGATGGCCGCAACGGCATGAAATACCTCTTCGAGATCACAGAAGATGGCGAGATCCCTAAGACGCAGTTCCTGCCGACGCATGTCAACCGCAATAAGCACCTCTTTGCTGAAAGCATTGAATGGGCGAAACAAGGTGGCTACATGGACATCACTTCCGGCATCGACCCGAGCCATCCAGGCTCCGAAAACGCCGTGAAACCGAGCAAAGCCGCAAAAGCAGCTCTCGATGCCGGTGTTCCTCTTTCCCATATCACCATGAGCTCCGATGGCAACGGCAGCATGCCGGTGTTCGACGAAGCAGGTAACCCGATTGGCGTCGGCGTCGGTGATCAGCATTCCATGTTCACAGAATTCCGTGATATGGTCGAAGAAGAAGGCATCGCCATCGACCAGGCCGTCCAGATTCTCAGCACCAACGTCGCCAAGGCACTCCATATCTATCCGAAGAAGGGCATCCTAGCTCCACAGAGTGATGCCGACTTCATCGTCATCACCGACGACTTCAAGCTCCAGCACGTCTGGGCAAGAGGCCAGCAGATGGTAGAAGCTGGCAAAGCCATCGTCAAGGGTACCTTCGAGTCCTAATCCTGCTCGGTGCAAGTCGCCCCCTTCACACACCTGCATCAGTAATAAATTCGACGGGTGAATTTCCTTCATTACGGTAAAGGAAATTCACCCGTCGAATTTTTCTATTGCTCCTACCTACGCTTTTGATACGAACCAGATTACTATCGTACAAAATAATAATACATAGAAATCTTGAGATAATAGGCGTAAAAGGTAGATAATACGAATTAATCTGATTTTATAACTGAATTCTGCCATTGCAAATCACGTGCCTTCATGATTTAATATGAATGTAAACGATGTTAATCGATTGCGTAAATCGATTGCTAGGAGGATCTTATGAAGAGGGCAAAGAAAGAAACCATCACCATTGCCGATATTGCCCGTCAAGCAAATGTCTCGACAACAACGATTTCCCGCTACCTTAACGGAAAATACGAATACATGTCCGAACAGTCGCGTGAGAAGATTGCGCGTATCATCAAGGAAACGGGCTACCGTCCGAATAAGATGGCACGCGGTCTCAAGATGCAGCAAAGCCGTGTAATCGGCTTCGTCGTAGCCGATATCGCCAACCCTTTTTCTTCCATTCTGGCTAAAGGTATCAACGATGCCTGCCGCAAAGCAGGATATTCCATGACCCTGGCCAATACAGATGAGGATCCGGCACTCGAACGCAATGCTATCCGCTCCATGCTTGACCAGCGCGTCGATGGCATTGTCATCCATCAATGCGGCGAGAACAAGGAATTCTTCGAATCCTTGGCACACGAACAGATTGCAGCTGTTTTTGCCGAGCGTCCTTTTGGCAATCCGCCTCTACTGGATTCTTTCCGTACCCAGGATAACTTAGCTGTCCATCAGATGCTGCTCTATATGAAGCAGCGAGGGTTTGAACGGATTGGATATTTTACGGCACCGCTCAAGCATCTCGATACTCGCATCCGGCGCAGCCAGGCATATCATGAGTACAGCCAGGAGATTTTTGGGCAAGAGCCATTGGAGTACATCCTGACATCCGATCAGCCTGTGCTGGTACAGAGCAGGATACAGGAATTTCTAGCACAGCCGGGACGCAAAGCAATCCTAACCGCCAATGGCGTCGTGACCTTGAATGTCCTCAAAGCACTGAAGACTATGCAGGTCTCGTATCCGGACGATATCGGGATTGGCAGTTTCGATGATTGGGACTGGATGGAACTTGCAGATATCACCGCCATCCACCAGCCATCGTATGAACTTGGTGCGGCTTGTGTATCCCGTTTGATTGAACGGATCCAGAAGCCGGATCTGCCCCCTTTACTACAAGAATTGCCGTGTTCCCTTACGCTTCGCAACTCCCTTTAATCTGGAGTTGCTGCTTTTTTAGCCTGTTTGTTAATCGATTGCGTTAATCGATTACTATATCAGAAAAGAGGAGATTATCGTGACAACCGTCATTTTACCGACCTTGATCTTCCCTGATATTGGCAATCTGGAGCTCGAGACAGAGCAGATTACTAATCTCGGAGCAGATGGCATTGAGATCCGCCGCGAGCGCTTGGTACCGGAAGAGACATATTTCCGTCGTGTTAAGAAAAAATTGCAGGAATGCCGCCTGACTCCCGTGATTTATTCCATACCTGCGGATCTGTGGGAGAACGGCAACTTAAATCAAAGTCTGCCGACCTATGCCGAGGAAGCCATGTGGCTCGGGGCTGATTGGATCAAGCTGGGACTTGGTCAGCAACCCACCGAAAATCCTGCCGACTGCATCGCGCAGGTAAAAGAGCTCTTGAAGAATCTTCCATGCCGACTGTTGATAGAAAACAGTCAGCAGAAGCTAACCGGAGGAACAGCCAAGAGCTTTGCATCCTTCTTCGCCAGCCTGCCGCATGAGAAACTCGCCATGACATTTGATACTGGCAACTGGCAGACTGTCGGAGAATCAGCCGATAAAGCCTATGCACTGCTTCATCCCTATGTTGCCTACATGCATCTGAAGGGGGTGAAGCTCGTGCGAGGACACTGGGAAAGCCAATCCATCCAGCCAGATGATCCATGGCTACTGCAATGTCGTCATCATGAGATGGCTGCGATTGAATTCCCGTTGCAGAAACCTGATATTGAAGGAAAAAACTGGCTGAGTCATTTGAGAGGAGAGAGCTAATATGAAACGATTCCTGACATTTGGTGAGCCGATGGTGATGTTTACGGCGCAGAGCGAAGGGGATCTGGCAGATCAAATGGTATTCCGGAAGTTCGTAGCTGGTGCAGAAACCAATGTTGCGACCGGCATGGCTCGCCTGGGCTACGAGTCGTACTTTGCTAGCCGGGTCGGCAAGGACTCGTTGGGACGATACATCCGAAAGGCTCTGGCGCAGGAAGGTATCAAGATGAATTTTGTTTCCGAGGATGATACCTGGCCGACAGGCTTTCAGATGAAATCCCATACGACACATGGTGACCCAGAAGTGGAATATTTCCGTGAGTTTGCCGCATTCCGCCACATTCCTTTACAGGGTATTGCAGACATGATGGTCGGAATGGATCACCTGCATGCGACGGGCATCCCGCTTGCCCTTTGCGAGAACACACGGCAATACGGGCTGAAGATGATGACCGAAGCAAGAAAGGTCGGCATGAGCATCAGCTTTGATCCGAATCTTCGCCCCAATCTCTGGCCGTCAAAGGAAGAGATGATCCGCGTCACGAATGAGGCTGCTGCCTTATCCGACTGGTTTCTGCCGGGGATCCATGAGGGACAGCTTTTGACTGGCCTGCAGGATCCGGAAGCAATTGCTGATTTTTATCTACAGCGCGGCGTCAAACTCGTCATCATCAAACTTGGCAGTCAGGGCGCGTTCTTCAAGGACAGTAAGGGGCACTTTGAAATAGTTCTCGGCGTACCGAATGTCCAGGTTGTCGATACAGTCGGTGCTGGTGACGGATTTGCGGTAGGCGCAATCAGCGCCCTGCTGGAAGGTCTTGACGAAAAAGCTGCCCTGCAGCGCGGCAACGCGATTGGATCGCTGGCTGTACAGTTTCCCGGTGACAGTGATGGACTGCCATCGCGGCCTGCATTGTATGCCTACCTACAAAAAGTATACGCAAAGATTGCCTGAGTTCTTCATGATCAAAAAAGTGTGAACAATTGATAGATTTCATATAGTGTTGATAAAAGGGGAGAGGGATTTCTATGGCAAAGGTTTTAAGTGCAAAAAGATGGTATCGTCTGATGCCAGTCGTCTTCATCACGTATAGTCTTGCTTATCTGGACCGTGCAAATTTCAGCTTCGGTTCGGCCAGCAGTATGGCGTCAGATCTCATGATCACGCCGGCCGTGTCTTCGCTACTCGGTGCGTTATTCTTCCTCGGGTATTTTTTCTTCCAGGTTCCCGGTGCTGCTTATGCAGAAAAACGCAGTGCTAAACGTCTCGTCTTCGTATCGTTAATTCTCTGGGGCTTTTTGGCTGCAGCGACAGGCATGCTTTCTGACCCAACCCAGCTCATGGTTGTACGCTTCCTGCTTGGTGTCGTGGAAAGCTTTGTCATGCCAGCGATGCTCGTCTTCCTCTGCCATTGGTTTACGAAAAAAGAACGTTCTAGGGCAAATACCGTGCTGATTCTCGGCAACCCGGTCACCGTACTCTGGATGTCCATCGTTTCGGGATATTTCCTGCATCTCTTTGGGTGGCGCCTGATGTTCATCATCGAAGGCCTTCCTTCCCTGATCTGGGCGTTTGTCTGGTACAAGCTCGTCAACGACCATCCGCATCAGGCAAAATGGCTGACGCCAGAAGAACGCGAAGACATCGAAGCCGAACTTGCTGCAGAGCAGAAAGGCATCAAGCCTGTCAAGAATTATCGAGAAGCATTTCGCAACAAGAAGGTCATTGCACTCTGCGCACAGTATTTCCTCTGGAGCATTGGTGTTTATGGCTTCATGATGTGGCTGCCATCCATCCTGAAATCAGCACCAGATATGGATATCGTCACGACAGGCTGGCTGAGCTCTGTGCCGTATCTGCTCGCCATCATCGGCATGGTCACTGCCTCGTACTTCTCTGATAAACTGCTCAATCGCCGCGATTTTGTCTGGCCGTTCCTCTTCTTTGGTGCCATTGCCTTCTATGGTTCGTTCCTCGTCGGCAGCTCGAGCTTCCTGATCTCGTATATCCTGCTCGTCGTGGCCGGCGGTATGATGTATGCTCCCTATGGGCCGTTCTTCGCCTTCATCCCAGAAATGCTGCCCGTAAACGTCGCTGGTGGCGCAATGGCTCTTATCAACAGCTTCGGTGCACTCGGCAGCTTTGTCGGTGCCTTCCTTGTCGGCCTGCTGAACAGCTATACCGGTGACTATGGCGCTTCGTATCTCTTCATGGCCTGCTCGCTGCTCATCGCGTCCGGCATTACCTATCGCGTATTCTCAGTAAAAAAAAGTACAAAAGAAGGAGCTCTGATTGCAAATGACCATGATCTTTCAGCTCGCGCTTGACCGTTTCTCGATAGAAGAAGCCCTGCAGATGGCAAGAAACTGCCAGGAAGAAGCAGACTGGATTGAAATTGGCACATCTCTCATCAAGGAATTCGGTATGGAAAGCGTCCTGGCCTTCCGCGAAGCATTCCCGCAGAAATTCCTGCTGGCCGATACAAAGACCATCGACAATGCCATCTATGAAGCAAAAATCGCGTATGAGGCCGGTGCGGATGCCATCACAGTCATGGGCTGCGGCCCGGCCGTGACCATCGATCTTGTCGCAGAAGAAGCCCGCAAGCTCAGCAAGACGTATATGATTGATTTGCTGAACACGAAGCCTGCCGAACAGCAAAAGCTCCGTGAGACATTCCCAGATGCCGTGTTCTGCCTGCATACAAGCAAAGATATGCAGGAACATGGCAACCATGAGGCAAACTCCTCTGCCATTTCATGGCAGGGGCGTCGCCTAGCCATTGCCGGAGGCATCCAAGCCGAAACCATCGGCAGTCTGACACGGGCGCTCCACCCAGAAATCTATATCATTGGCGGCGCCATCACTAAGGCAGACAATCCGCTTGCAGCAGCGCAAAGGTTACGGCAATGCGCGATTTCGACAGAAGAATAACCATATGTCTAGCATCTACAGAAAGGAAAAGATACAATCATGAATACAAATCAAAATGCAGAGAATACAACGTTAACAACAATCCTTGCTGAAATCAGCCAGGTCCTGAGCCATATCCCCGAAGATGACCTAGAGATAACAGCTAAGCGTCTCGAACAGGCCCCGCGCATCTTCGTGATTGGCGAGGGGCGCAGCGGCCTCATGGCTCGAGCCTTTGCTATGCGTCTCATGCACCTCGGTGCCGTCTCCTACGTGATTGGTGAGACCATCACACCAGCCATTGCCGAAGGAGATATCCTCGTTGCCATTTCAGGTTCCGGGCGCACGCATCATGTCGTCTGGACAGCTGAAAAAGCCAAAGCACAGGGCGTCTACGTACAAGCCATCACCACGAATCCAGACGGAGAGCTCGCAAAAACAGCCAATGCGGCACTTATCATTCCAGCCGCTACAAAATTCCGTCGCGAAGGCGAAGCCCCCAGCATCCAGCCGCTCGGTTCCCTCTTCGATCAGAGCGCACATCTCGTCTTCGATGCAATCTGCCTCAAATATGCTGAAGCCAAACAGGTAAGCCAGAAAACCGCGTTCCAGAAGCACAGCAACTTGGAATCCTGAGCAACATATTGATAACTCCCGCAACCGGAGCTCGAATCAAGGCTGATCGGTTGCAAGATATCATCTACGAATTCGACGGGTGAATTTCCTTCATCATGGTAAAGGAAATTCACCCGTCGAATTTTTTCTAGTTGCTATGCTAAGACAATCCGGTATCACGCTCGTCAGCAAGATGCCCCAAAAGATACTGAATCACATACGAATGACGATTTTCATGATAGAATGAAATCTAGCGAACACGACAACAGGAAGGGGACGACTTACATGAACGAGAAAGCAATCATCGAAACGGTAAAGGTGGCACAGCCAAAGCTGCGCCGCGAGGATTTGCTGCAGGTCCTGAAGTACCGCTATGCGACAAAGGCATGGGACAAGGACAAGAAGATCAGCGATGAGGACATGCAGACGATTCTAGAGGCGGCACGCCTTGCACCGACGTCGTTCGGCTTTGAGCCTTGGAAGATCATCGTCCTGCAGGACCCGGAAATCCGTCAGGCCATCCGGCCGTATGCCTGGGGTGCAGATGCCGCGCTGCAGGATGCCAGCCATTTTCTGGTGTTCCTGGCACGGAAAAAGGCGGATATCACCTTCGGCTCACCCTATCTTGAGCACATCACGCACGACATCATGGAACTGCCCGAGCAGGCATACAACATGTTCGAGAAGGCCTATACGGGATTCTGCCGCGACCAGCATAAGATTCTCGAGTCCGATCGTGCAGCCTTCGACTGGTCAGCAAAGCAGGCCTATATCGTCATGGCCAACGTCCTCTTTGCAGCAGCTTACCTGGGCATCGACTCCTGCCCGGTCGAAGGCTTCACGAAGGATAAGGTCGAGACGGTTTTAGCGGATACCTACCATCTCTACGATTCCGAGCACTTCGGTGTCGCCTGCATGACTGCTCTCGGATATCGCGGCGAAGCACCGCATCGCGACAAGCGCCGTCGTCCCCTCGAAGAATCCATCATCTGGAAATGAGCCGTTTTTTAACGCCTTCCCTATAAAGACGGTACCGTACCCAGCGTACTGATACCGTAAGGAAATCGGATTGTGTAGCTAACGTTACAGAACTAGCAGCGGCAAATCTGTATACTGATAACCGTAAAGAGCAAACGACCCCGGCCCACCGGGACGAAAGCTGAAGGATAACCGAAACAGAACTACCCTGAGCAAAGAAAGGAATGTGATGACCATGGCTGACAAGAATGCATTTGTCCTGCAGGATGACTGCAGCTACTGCGGTGCACAGGAGAAGGAAGAACAGCAAGAACTCTTATACGAATGCAGCAATTGCGGCACACTCTACTGCGACAGCTGCGGCGAAGATAAAGGCTGCCCGAACTGCGGGGCTCCGTTCAGCGACGCGCATCCAATCGAGCCGTTGGGGGCCAGCAGCTGGAATCCGAATCAGGGCTGATTTTACCAGAAAAGCTCCGTGACCACGAACATCTTCCTCAGAGAGATGTCCGTGGTCGCGGAGCTTTTTCAGTATCATGTGTTAAAGTATCTGGCCTGTATCGCCTCTTCTCGGATGCAACAGCAGTACGATCTCGTTTAGGAGCCCGCAGAACACCGGGTCTTCATCCGACTGCCCCTTGAAGCGGGCCAGCACGGCGCCGGAGATGGTCGCCACGAGCTCTTCTTCGCGGTATGCTACAGGGCCCAGTTCGTCGAGCGAGATCTTGGTGCCGAGCGAGCTGATGAGCTGGCCGTCCTCGGTGATCAGGAAGCCTTCCTCGCCCTTGCCCCAGAACAGGGAATGGGTCGAGTCACCGAGCACGACGACTTCATCCGCATCGACACCGGCCTGCGATCCGTAGGACTTCATGGCATTTTCCAGCGGATTGGACAGCTTCTCGCCCCAATAGTAGTAAGCGGCATCTGCCATCTGGTCTGCCACGGCTTCCGTCAAGCAAGCCACGCGCTCCTCCAGCGGCACGATCGCCTTGCGGCTGTCCCATTCTGCTTGGACGGCTTCCTCATCCGCCTCGGTCTCAGCATCCTCAGCGGCCTTCTGGTAGAGATGCCATGCCTCTTGGAAGTCAAACGTTTCGTTGCGCGGGTCGACACACAGGCGGACCGCCTCCAGCAGCGCTTCCTGACTGCCCTGCGCCAGCGCCGCTTGATAGTAATCCAGTGCTTTTACCGATTCGCCCTGCGCTTCCATCGCCTTGCCGAGCTGGAGCCCAAGTGTCCGGATCTTCTCGTCTGCCCCCGGATGCTGCTCCGCCAGAGCCTGCTGATACGACTGCCATGCCTGCTGCCAGTCAGCCATGGCCTGTTCGCCCGTCTCCGCACTGGCTCTTTCTTCCCACTGCTGGCCTTGCGCAAAGGCAAGCGCGCCGATGGCAGGCCCCGCTTCTTCGCAATCAAGGGACTTGGCTTTCTCGTACCACGCCATGGCCTTGTCTTTATCTTCTTCCATGCCCTGACCCTGCTCGGCCATCTGGCCGATGTAGAAGCAGGCCGTGCCATCGCCTTCGGCCACGAGTTTCTCGTACCAGTCCAGCGCCTCGGCGAAATTCCCCTGCGCGACCAGCTCCTGCGCGTCCTTGGCGGCCAATCTCCGGTAAGCGGCGCACTGCTCGTTCTGTTTCTTCTTCAGATACTGGTACAGCACCCAGGCGGCATCTTTCTTGCCCAGCACAGCAGCTTCCACAGAGGACCACTGCGCTTCTTCCTGCTGGCCGCCTCTCGCCTGCAGGATTCCCGCCTGCCAGGCCGCTTCAGCGCTGCCCATCTCTGCGGCAAGCTGGAACGCCGGCAGCGCATGCGCCTTGTCACCGGCTTCGAGCGCCGCATGCGCCTCTTGGAGTTTCTTCTTGCGGATATCTTCAGACCATGCCTCTGCAGCACCGGTGAAGTGCACGAGATGGAAGTGGATGTCATGAGCATTCCAGTCGGTCTCCTCTGGCGCTTCGAGTTCCAGCACCACCTCGCTGTCCATGCCCCAGAAGCTCACATCAGCGGCATCCGCCGGAATCCAATACGTGCCGTCCGCCAGAGCGATGTCTACATGAGGGCTTTCCTCTCTGCGGAACATCTGGGGCAGGTCGCGGAGCTCAATCAGCAGGGCCAGCAGCATAGCCGGACCGGTTACCGGATAAAACGGTCGGGAAAGGAAGTTCGGCACCCAGTCGGGGAAATGGAAAACCGTTCCAACTTTCTTGTCCTTCATGTACGTTTGCCAGACCGACCTGGCCAGATCGAGTTCCTCGCCTTCGGCCTCTGCCATCTGGAACACATCCCTTGCGGCAGAGGGCTCCAGCTCCAGCAGCGCCTTGTAGACCGGCAGCGTGTTCCCCGTGATTTCCAGACAGCTGCAAAGCCCTTTGAACACATCCTCTTCCTCGATCTTGCCATTGGCAAAGCGCTCCAAGAGATTCTTGCGCCGGCTGTCGGCCTTATCCGTTTCAAATGACGCTTCCGGCAAATCGCACTCTGCGACCAGCAGCCGATGCACCTCGGTAAAGAGGTCAAACCGGCAGACGGTGCTGATGAAATCGCAGGCCATGGCCGGATAGTTCCGCTTTGCACTGCGGTCGCGGATGAAGTTCTCGAGCCGGTCCGAATAGGAATTGCCCGTGATGCTGCGTCCAAGAGAGCTCAGGGCATCCTGCGCCGTGTTCATCATCGACGCCTTGATCGTGCCCGTGATGGCCCCCATGATGCCGAAGCCGCCACCCCGCCAGCTCGCCTTGTCGGCCATCTTCTCTACCGCCAGGTCCTTCTCATAGTCCTCGATGGCCGCCTGGTCCGCCAGCATGGCCTGGACGAGGTCCGTCGACTTGACGGAATCATCGAGCCGGTCCCAGAGGTCCTTCTTCGTCACATAGTCGATATCGTGGTCGATCAGGAGGTCCACGGCCTGCTCAAACAGCGGCCCGCAGGCGCTCATGCAGTACGCGAGCACCTGCGCCGAGAATTCGACGGGATTCTCCACCGTGTGTTCCTTCAGGTGCTTGCGGATCTCATGACGGGCCAGCAGGGCAAGCCGCGTCCCCTCCCGGTTGAACGGCGCCCAGAGCTGGTTGTACACCGCCGTGCCGCGCGGCAGCTCCACCGTATACTTCCCGAGAATCGTGAAATGGCTGCCCGAAACAGATTCCTCCTGCGGCTCTGTCACAGGAGTCTTCGTATCTGGCACCTGCTCTTCCGGAGCAACAGATGCCGCCTCGCCATTGCCGAGACCATCCGGGACCTTGGCCCCGCAGTTAAAACAGAATTTAGCGTGATCCGGCAGCTTCGTGCCGCAGTTCATGCAAAACATCGTCTCCACCTCTTCCGTCCAAAAGTCCGTTTTATGATAAGAAGGGGTTCGCCGTCTGCCGCTGGAAATCCTTCTCTCACGCTGCGCTTCGCCGACGCTGCCTGCCGTGAATGAAAAAGACACAGCAGGATTCAGGCAGCAGCCCGACGAATCCCTGCAGTAACTGAATCTAACCCGAAAAAGTCCAGCACTGGACTTTTTCGCTCCTGTGCCTCATATGCATTCTGAGGCATCCGATTAAGACAAACAGCAGCAGAAAGGATTGGTGATCGATATGATGGGAGCTATCATTGGTGACATTGTCGGCTCGCGCTTTGAGTGGCACAACTATCGTCACAAGGACTTCACACTCTTCCATCCGAAGTGCCGTCCGACGGACGACAGCATCATGACGTTGGCGGTGGCGAAGGCCATCTTAGCGGCGCGGCCGGATTATGAAGATCTGCCCGCTAAGGCAGTGGCGGCGATGCAGGAGCTCGGGCGCGCCTACCCGAAGGCGGGCTATGGCCGCGGCTTCCGCGCTTGGCTGCAGAGCGACCACCCGGAGCCCTACAACAGCTTCGGCAATGGCTCGGCTATGCGCGTGAGCCCAGCCGGCTTTGCGGCGCGCACGGAAGAAGAAGCCCAGAAGCTCTCCCTTGCCGTCACAGCCGTGACCCACAACCATCCAGAGGGCATCAAGGGCGCAGAGGCCGTAGCCGTCCTGATCTACCATGCGCGCCAGGGCATGGCGATGAAGGAACTGCATGAGCTCGCGCAGGACCGCTACTACCTGCTAGACTTCACGCTCGACGAGATCCGGCCGACCTATGAGTTCAGCTCTGCCTGCCAGGGCTCCGTGCCGCAGGCGCTCGTCGCCTTCTTCTCCTCGACGGGCTTTGAAGACGCCATCCGTAACGCCATCTCGATTGGCGGCGACAGCGATACCATCGCCGCCATTGCCGGCAGCATCGCCGAAGCCCACTACGGCATCCCCGCTGACCTGCGCGAAGCCGCCATGCAGCGCCTCGACGCGCCGCTGCAGCAGATCGTGACCGAGTTTGAGTCGATCTATCCAAGCTGAATCAAAAAGGCCTCCACGCTTCTTGGTCGTGGAGGTCTTTTATAAAGCAGGCAAAGCAAAAGCCGCTCAATCTGTTTCGACTGAACGGCTATTTGCTTTCTGTTTGATTGTCCATGTTAATGTCTACCGCATGGAACCTTTACTGGCCCATCGGACTCCCCTCCTTCTGGAGAATTTGGAGAAACCACTTGCCCGCCCCAGTGGGCTAAGCTATTCGCGTCCGGTAAGAAGTCATCCTTGGTTCTCGTATGGCTTTCTTCCTTTTGCTTGATTTTATTGTAGCAGAATGGCGTAACATTGTCAAGTATTTTCGCGAAATATTTTGGCTTTTCTGTAATGCAACATACTATTTTATCGAACAATCCTGCATAGATATACAGTTTTTATTAATTTGTCATTTTATATTTGGCAAAATTGATTTTGTGTAATATAATAAAGCCATACGATAAACAACCGATATGTGTATGTATTTTAGGAGGACATGATGATGAGCTTGAACGGAATCACGAAAGGTACGGAATTTGAGAGCATGATGAAGAGCCTGATGCAGGGAGAGGCCAATGGCGTCATGATGTACTACGCACTAGCGCAGCTCGCACGCGAGCAGGGCCTTGAGGATGTGGCCGAGGGTTTCATTGCTGCAGCCAATGAAGAGGCTGTCCACGCTGGCTTCTATGCCGTGCTCAATGGCAAATACCCGTCCGATTTCTGGGGCCTCGTGCGCACGGTACAGAAAGCAGAAGCGAACGGCGAAGCAAAGGTCAAGGCGATTGCCGACAAAGTCCGCGCCGCCGGTTTTGCCGAAGCAGCCGATCAGATGGACGTCTTCGCGCGCCAGGAAGGCGGCCATGGCGTCCGCCTGCAGGCCATGCTCGACAAGTACCAGCCGAAGAAAGAAGATACGACCGGCAAGAAAGTCTATGTCTGCCCCGTCTGCGGCTACGAATACGTCGGCGATATCAACGACGAGGACGACTCCTACGTCTGCCCGCTCTGCGGCCAGCCGAAGAGCGCTTTCGTGCTGGAGAAGTAACCCCTACAGAATAACACATCTTGCAACCGATCCCCCTCGGCTGCAAAACTCCCAAACTCCTAATAGAACTTCTAATAAAAGCAGATTGAGGTGCAAAAGCAATGGATACCCAGAACGTAATCGATGCATTTCACATGATGTGGGACAATTTCCCCGAACCCGTCATGCTCATCCAGAAGAGCCGCCAGATCTACGCTGTCAACAAGAAGGCAGCGTCGATGGGCCTCAACACCGAGATGAAATGCTCCCAGATTGGCACAGAGCCGCATCGCGGCTGCCTCTGCAATAAGGCAGCTGACGAGAAGAAGGCCGTCTACATCACCTATGAGACTCCCTTAGGTCAGGCCTATGGTTACTGGATCCCCGTTGCCGGTCACGAAGAGTACCTGCTCCACTTCGGCGTAGGCTACACGTTCGAATACCCCAAGGCTGGCGCACGTTAATCTTATGAATCCCTTTCCTAAAAAGTGAGTGAACACCCCCGACCGACTGGGAACCAGACCAGTCGACCGGGGGTGTTTGCTATTTGAGCGACATTGCACCGATACGCAAGCATTCCATACCGACGCAAGCAAAAAATCCTTCTTGATGAACGGACAAAAAGGGCTTATGATAATACTATATCGTACTAATTAAATCAATCACTTCACATCCATCGGGAGGTTTTATCATGAAAATGAAAAAAGTACTTGTCACCATGCTTGCCGCGCTTTCCTTTGCTAGCATCTGCTCGGCAGCGGACACGAATGCCAAGAGCGTCGTGCCGACGGCTGAGCAGGTTGCAGCGGCACAGACTGCAGCAGAGAAGAGCAAGATCGCCACGGCTGCAACGGCCGAGAAGGAAAAAGAGGCCTTTTTCAAACATGTCCAGGGCAAGACCATCTCTGTGAGCTATGACAGCGGCTTCAAGTTCAACATCGACTATCCAGCAGTCGGCGTGCTGAGATGGACGCCGACGACCGGCCTCTCCCTCGCGCCGTCCGACAACGAGCAGTATGAAGTCGCCAAAGTCGGCAAGGACGTCTATCAGGTCAACTGGATTGAGCAGAAGGGTGTCGTCATCTCGCAGGTCATCAACTTCAAGACCCACAAGGTCTTTGCCTACATGACCTGGAACAAGGAAGGCGAGCGCGGCAACCGTGCCTCCATCTTCCATCGCGGCACCTTCACCATCCACGAAGCCAACAAGTAAGCATACAGAAACGCCCCTTGCTGCGTCCAAAGGGTGAGCCATCCCCAGCCGACCGGCATGAAGCAGGTCCGCTGGGGATTTCTCTTTCAGAAAAAATCCTGCACTTGTTGTAATAAAGATGTTGACACTAAAACGCCCTTATGGTATAGTATGAACCGTTAGATGAAATAATGGCAGTTACAAACAGGGTAACGATTGAGGGCGCTGGCCCGTATACGAAAAGGAGAAATCACTATGAAAATCGCAGTTGTAGCAGCAAATGGCCGTGTCGCTAGAAAAGTCATCGCTGAGGCGCTGAGCCGCGGCCATGAGGTCGCCGCCTTTGGCCGCCATGCGGAGAACAACACGCAGGCAAAGGACTACCGCCAGAAGGACATCCTCGACCTCACGAAGGAAGATCTCGCAGGCTTCGATGCCGTTGTCGATGCCTTCGGCGCTTGGACGGAAGAGACGCTGCCGCTCCATTCCACGACGACGCAGCACCTCGCCGACATCCTCTCGGGCACGGATACGCCCCTGCTGATCGTCGGCGGCGCCGGCTCCCTCTACGTCGATCCCGAGCACAAAGTCCAGCTCTTCAACACGCCGGACTTCCCAGACGCCTACAAGCCGCTTGCCACGGCCATGGGCAAGGCTCTTGCCGAGCTGCGCAAGCGCACGGACGTCAAGTGGACCTACATCAGCCCGGCAGCCGACTTCCAGGCCGACGGCGAGCGCACGGATAAGTACATCCTCGCTGGTGAGGAGTTCACGCTCAACAGCAAGAACGAGTCCGTCATCTCCTACGCCGACTACGCCATCGCCATGGTCGACGAGTTTGAGAAGGGCCACCACATCCAGCAGCGCATCTCCGTTGTCCGCGCCTGATTCCCTCTTCCCCAAAAGATTTCCCTAAAAGACAAAGATACCCCCGACCGACTGGATTCCCCACCAGTCGACCGGGGGTGTTTGCTATTTCATGATGGAAACCGACGCTTTTCACGGCCATCAGAACATGCTATACTATTGCCGTTACCGCCCCTAGACTGGTACAGGAAGGGGGTAAGTTGATGTTAGATTTGGTTGTATCCTTTCTGGTCTCTGTCACGGCTGGTGTAGTTTGCCACTATATCTGCAAATGGTTAGACGAAGATCACAACGGTAACTAGCCTACAGCGATAAGCCCTGCTGTCACCAAGATGGGCATAGAAAACCCCCCGGAGCTGCCACTCCGGGGGGTTTTTGACTAGTTGATGTCAATAGGCTTGTATCCTTTTGCCTACGTATATTATAGCGCGTTTGCCGCTGGTTCGTCAATCAGCGATGGCAGTAGAGCTCGATAAAACGTGCGACGGACATGCCCTGTTCTTCGAGCAGGCGCTTAGCCGTGATGTTCAGATGCCCTTCTTTCAGCGCGTCTCGCACTACGCGCACGGAAGCTCTGCCCATCTCGGTGGATTCGTTGAAGGGTTTTTCCTCTACATCAAGCGGGATGGCATCGGCAAACATCTTCTGTGCAACGAGTTCCCATTCTTCTTTTTCAGCTTTGGCTTTGATTTCCCGCTCGACGACTTCTCGGGCCTCCTGATCACGCCGCCGATAGTCCTCTTCAATCGCCCTGTAGAGAAAAGCCGTCACATTCTTCGGGTTGCGCCGCTTGGCCAGCGTCACGGCATACTTCATCCGCTTCTCAAACTCCTCATTGCTGCCACAAATGATTGTGAGCTTATCGACAGCTTGCCGCGTAAGACCATGCCAGAACGATTTATTCGGCAGCATCTCGACCTGTACCGTCTCAGGCACAGAAGTCTCCGGCAGGACATCCGAACAGTCCATCACAAAATCAAAGCCAGTGATTTTCCTGCCAGTTTTCGTCTTGGTATAGGACAGTTTGTATTGCGTCTTTTCGTTGATCTCTTTGATGGGGAGATCCAAAATGCGCTTGCAAAAGTCCTGTATACGCTGATACTTCTCTTCATCGACATTGAGCATAAAGCGGAGGTCTTCCAGCTCGATGTGACGACGAACGCAGCCATCCTGCATGAAGCCCTGATACTGCAACATAAGCTCCAAGAGGCGCATCCCATAGGCACTGGACAGGTAGAAGAGCTGCTTCATCGCAATCCTCGTATAGCCTTTGCCTTCTTCGAAGATGTCGAGCAGATACGGACGCATTTCATCATTGAAGCGGATGTCGAGGCCCACGCGCCTCCGGTACTGTATGATGGCAAAGAGTGGCACATACTTAACACCATCCTGCGTGCGGACGGTCAGTACGCGCTTGGATAAGGAATCACACGTCTTGTCGAGCAGGGTCATATACATGCCATTCCCGAGGATTTCCTTGACCTGTGCTGGCGCGATATGCGTCGTGGGAAATTTCTTGTCGTAGAAGCGGTCGTTCTTGCTCAGATGCGGATTGACATCCTGCAGGGCAATGAGGAACAGGCGCATCTCCATCGTATTCATCGCCTTGCGCGCCTCAATCAGGGGGTTTGCCTGGTAGATGATGGGACGACGCTCATTGACGGTATCCACCCCATCCAGTTCTTGCTGTGCCATAAAGATCCTCCTATCGGGTGATATTACTCTCTGTCAGACAACACTTCAATAACGACGAATTTTAACTGACATGTCAAAGTCAAGCCCAAAATCAAAAAAAATTAGGTTAGAATCCGTCTCTCTTTTTCTTCGGTTTAATTCTATCACAAAAATGGTAGACGTAGCAAGTGTATTTTTCTACATGTAATGGTAATTGCGGTTAAAAATCGTCTCCCTCACGGTTAAAATCCGCCTCCCTTACATGTCCAATTTGGTTAAAAATTGTCTCCCTGTAGGTTAAAAATCGTCTCCCTAAAAACGCTGGAAGCCTTGTGGCACAAGGGTTCCGGCGCCCCTATAGCATATATAGCATTTATGCTAAAAGCAAGCAAAGCACTCTATCTCAAGGAAAGTTATCCACAGGCAAGGATCAGACCGACATGACTTTGCCTGCCTGCTTGCCTTTTCTTTTTTTGAGAAGTAGGAATCGTGACCGGCACTTGCATCAAGTATTAGCAAATGTGACCGGAAAGATTAGGGATTGTGACCTGCAGAGAGGAAAGCCGGTCACAATCCCTAATCTTTCGCAGCGAAGACCAGGAAAAGATAGCAGCTGTTGTACTCGGATGGTCGATCTATCACAAAAAGTCCAGCACCGGACTTTTTGCTGGTGCTGGACTTTTGGGTGGTGGTCGGGAGTCCGACTGTCGGCATACCGACTATCGGATGGGGGGATGGTCAGACGGTCGGACTGCTGATGGTCGGGATGGTTCTGTTGTTCAGTCGGTATAGGAGCCGACTTTTGGTTTGGTGGTCTTGAGGTAGTGCAGGAACTCGTCCATGGGCAGAGGCTTTGCAAAGTAGAAGCCCTGGAGGATGCGGCAGCCGAAAGTGGTCAGGGTGTCGGCCATCTGCTTGTTCTCGATGCCCTCGGCGGTAATCTGGACGCCGAAGGACTGGAAGCCCTCGATGATGGCGGGCAGCAGTTTGTTGGTCTGGTCGAAGTAGGCGCGGACGAAGGTCATGTCGAGCTTGACGTCCTCGAACGGGAACTTCAGCACGCGCATGAGGTTGGAGTAGCCGGTGCCGAAGTCGTCGAGCGAGATGACGGCGCCCTGCGCGATGAGCATGTCCATGTTCTGCTGCAGGCGCTGCTCGTAGGAGAGCGCCGACTCGGTGATCTCGAAGCGGAAGCTGTGGATGGGCACCTTGTGGCGCTGCGCGATGCAGCAGAGGTGCTCAGCCATGTGGCTGTCGCGGCACTGGATGGGCGAGAGGTTGAGGTTCAGGCGCTCGAGGCCGAGCTCGCGGAGCGGATACTCGGCGAGGAATAGGCAGGCTTTCTCGAAGACCTGCTCGCCGAGCTGGGTGATGCTGCCGCTGCGCTCGGCGACGGTGATGAAGATGTCGGGCCGGATGAAGCCAAGCTCCTTGTCGTGGAGGCGCGCGAGCACCTCCGCGCCGATGATGCGGTGCTGCTGCGTGCCGTAGAGCGGCTGGAAGTAAATCTCGACGGCATTCGTCTCGATGGCGCGGTCGACGGCCAGACGGACTCTGGCATTCATGCGGGCCTGGTCGAAGAGCGACTGCTCCATGACGATGACGTCGTGCTGATCCTCAGCGCGGTGCAGGGCCGTGGCCGTGTAGTCGAAGAAGAGCTCGATGTCCTTGCGGCGCTTCAGCTGCCCCTGGAACATCGCGTAGCTGGCTGTCAGGTAGAGGTGCGCGTGCTTGTCGACCCACGGGGCCTGCATGCGCGCATTGACTTCCTCATGGACTTTCGTGAACGGTGTTTCTTTCGTCGAGAGCAGGACGAAGCGCCCCATGGCCGCGTAGATGACCTGGCAGTCGGGAAACACTGCCTTGAGGTAGCGCGTGATGGCGCGCAGGCCTTTGGTCATCTGCCGCTCGCCATAGAGCGAGCAGCTCTCCATGTAGTCGTTGATCCCGATGGCAAACGCGAAGAACGGCCCGCGCTCATTGAGCTCCTGCAAGTACGGCGTGGCCGTCAGGTGGCTCAGCGCGCCCGTCCTGCGGTCCAGGAAGATGTCGGGGTTCTGGAACGCGAAGTACTGGATGAGGATGCCCAGCATGTAGAAGGAGTCCATGACGAGGTAGGGCGAGGCGTACATGCGCACGACATAGCCGACGCAGAGCACGAGCCAAGCCCCGACCAGCGAGAATTGCTCGATGCGCGTCCAGGAGAAGCGCCGCAGGCCGATGATGGACAGCGTGATCATGAGCAGCAGGTAGAAGTAGGCGTTCGCGTAGATGATGCGGTAGAGCGGCCCGCTGTGGTAGCCCTGCGCGTCGATGGAGAAGATGAGTCCCGTCAGCGGTGCGCTGAGGAGCACGAGCGTCGAGAGGATGGCGGGCAGGTCGACGAGCCAGCGCGGGAAGAGTGCGATGACGCCGCGCTCGCGCATGAGCGACTCGATGTACGAGAAGTCGAGGTAGGCGCGCCAGATGAAGCCGAGAAAGAAGAGCATGTTGGCGAGATAGAGCGCCCCGCTCGAGAATTGCGGGTAATGCGCGTCCATCTCGCTCGACACGATATCGAAGACGAGCGTCATCCCCTCCATGCCGAGCAGCATGCGGAAGAAGCGGTTCCGCCGGATTGGCAGATACTCGCGCCGCAACGACAGGATGCAGAGGAGGATGAGCACCACGAAGGACGACAGCGCGAATTCATAATGGTAGATCATGAAAATTCTCCCAGAATAAGATAAAACTATTGTGTGTAAAACATATTGCTTTTACATTTTACCACAGTATAGAAAGGGAGACCATTCCCCAAGCAATCTCTGTGCCGTAAATTTTGCGTTTCCTCGTAGAATGTGGTACATTGTTGGAAGAATCGTTTTTCATAGTGCTTTAAAGAAGCAGGTGATTCATTCACCTGCTGGAAAAGGGACGGATTTTTGATGGAACGAAAGCAATGTTATATGCTTCTCGGCGCCTTCTGCGTGATTGCCCTGCTGGTCACGGGGGTGCTGGGATGCATTGGGAGATCCCCTCTGGATGCGTTCGCCGCGCGCAGCGCCAAGCCCGTGCCGCTGACGCCGATGGAGCAGGCCCAGAAGGACTTAGCAGGCGTCACGGTCACCTACCAGTTCGGCGACCAGAGCGAGGTCCTCGATAGTGACCGCATCCTCTCGTGGCTGAAGGAACAGGAGGACGGCAGCGTCGCCATCGACGAGCAGCAGGCCAAGGCCTTTGTCAAGGAACTCGCCGAGAAGTACGACACGGCCTACACAACGCGTACCTTCCACACGACGGGGGGCCGCGACATCCAGATCGCGCAGGGCGATTACGGCTGGCGCATCGACCAGGAGGCCGAGACGAAGCACCTCCTGGAGCTGCTCGCCGCCAAACAGAGTGCGGTCTGTGAGCCGATCTACGCACAGACGGCCGCGGCCCACGCCAAGAACGACTGGGGCACGACCTATGTCGAAGTCAGCCTGACGGACCAGTACCTCTGGCTCTACAAGGACGGCCATTGCATCCTCGAGAGCTACTTCGTCTCGGGCAACCCGACCCGTGGCCACGCCACGCCGAAAGGCATCTACGGCCTGACCTACAAGACGCGCGACGCGACGCTGAGCGGCGAGGGCTACGACTCCAAGGTCAAGTACTGGATGCCGTTCAACCGCAACGTCGGCCTCCACGACGCCCCATGGCGCAAGACCTTCGGCGGCCAGATCTACCGGAATAACGGCTCCCACGGCTGCATCAACCTGCCGCCAGCCAACGCCGCCAAGATCTACGAGAACGTCGACAAGAACACGCCGGTCATCGTCTACTGACCCACCTGCTAACCAGACGATCAGTCAACATCCTATACCGGTAATATACAAGAGACCGCTGAAACACTGCATTGCGCTTCAGCGGTCTCTTTGCTTTTTGCTTGTTCTCTTTGTATTTCAGCTCCGGCAGAACTGGATATACGCCAGGATTGTATTGGCAGCAGTCTCCAGAGAGATGCCGCTCGTGTTGATCATCATGTCGTAGTTCGTCGGGTCGCCCCATCGCTGGCCGGTGTAGAATTTGTAGTACTGCTTGCGGCGATTCTCTTCGCGGTTGAGCTCTTTGAGGCTCATGCCATGGTACTTGAGTTTGCCGCGCTCTGCGCGAAAATCATCATCGGCATAGATGAAGAAGGAGAACACATCCTTGCGGTTCCGCAGGATGTAGTCTGCGCAGCGCCCGAGAAAGATGGCACTCTCTGGCCGTTCAGCCACATTCAGGATGACTTTTGCCTGTTCCACATACATGCGGTTATTCTCGACCATGCGCTCGAAGCCCTCGTATTTATCGAGATTCCCCTGCGCTTCCTCAGGAGTGTGATATGAGCGTGCAATCGCTTCGTCGATGGATGCACCATCGTGCAGGTTCGCAGCAGCCATCTCGACGATCTTGCTGTTGAAATGATGGCAGTGCAGTTTCTTGGTCAAAAGCTCAGCAATCTCTCTGCCGCCGCTGCCGAACTGGCGGGAAATCGTGATCAGTGTCTTTTCCATAGGTATTCCTCCGTATTGATTCCGTACAGGTCTTGCCAAACATCAGTGCCTTGCCTCGGGGTCATACTGCGGCATGGCCTGGATGATGTCCGGCATCTCGGATTGCCCTGCCAGGATCTGGCGGCGCAGATCGAGCTCAGCGGTCATATCGGTGCGGATGTAGTCGAGCTTGTAGAAGTAAATCAGGGCTGCGATGATGGCGCAGAGCGCAATCGGGATCCAGATGAAGCACGTCTCGATCGCTGAGAGCACCGAGGCACTCTGCACGGCATTCGGGACATAGCCACCCATGTTGAGGAACAGACCGACGACAAAGCTCGTCAGGCCCATGCCGCCTTTGACAAAGAAGCCTTGGAAAGCGGCGATGAGGCCGGCGACACTCTGGTTCTTCTTGTACTCGGAGTAGTCGATGACATCCGGCTGCATGGCAAAGGTGATGCCGAAAATCCCGTAGATGCCGAGGCCCGTGACGACAAGGCCGGCGAGCAGGCAGAAGATGGACGACTGGCCGAAGTAGATCAAGAGATCACCTGCAACATAGAGCGCGACGCTGAAGAACATCAGGCTGCGCTTCTTGAAGCGCGTCTCGAGCGACGGCAGTGCCAGGAGCATCGGCAGGCCGGAGAGAATGCCGAGGAGGCCGACGAGTGCCAGCAGATCCGAGCGGTCCAGATTATACTTGAAGTAGTAGATGACCGTCGTGTTGCGGACGACGTAGAGCGAGAAGTAGAAGAGGTTCAGGAAGAACAGGATCCATGCCTGTCCCGTAAGTCCCTTGAAGCTATCTCTCAGACGTACATGCTCATTGCTGACCGTCGGGGGGACGACTTCTTTCGTGCTCGAGAAGGTGAAGAAGAAGATGAGCATGGCGACGATGCCGTAGAGGGTCATCGTGACGAGGTAGCCCTGTGCCTCATCGCCTGCGCCGAAGAAATCGACGAGCGGTGCCGTGATGGACATGACGATGGCCGTGCCGATCATGGCGCAGATCATGCGGGTGGACACGAGGATATCGCGCTCATGGATGTCAGAAGTCAGGCGCGGGACAATGGTATTGAGCGGGATGTTCACGACAGTGTACGCCGTGCAGAGCAGGCAGTAGGTGACATAGGCCCAGATCAGCTTGCCTGTCGCGTCGAAATCCGGGATATAGAACGTCAGGAACGTAAAGATTGCAAAGGGGATGGCACCAATCAGGAAGTATGGACGTCCCTGTCCCCAGCGCGTATGGGTATGATCGACGATGATGCCCATCATCGTATCCGTCATGGCATCGATGAATTTCGTCACCAGCATCATCGTGCCAGCGGCTGCCGCTGCAATGCCGAATACGTCGGTGTAGAATACCATCAAGTACGAGGCCATCGTACTAAACACCAGATTACAGCCCAGGTCGCCCATGCCGTATCCGATGCGAACCCGCCACTTACTCATCATGATTTGAACCTCCCTTACCAATCCAAGGCCGCAATGGCGGCTTTCTCAACAGATAATCCAGCACGATAGTGCTGCATGAAGGCCTCAAAGCCTTCTATCTCCTCGTCCGTTGCCATCAGCATCTCACCATCGAGATGCGCGAAGATGCGCTGCTCGAGATATGCAGCGAGGGATTCACCGGGCTGCTGATCGATCAAGTAGGCCGCCAAGAGCGCAATGCCCCAGGCACCGCCTTCACTGGCCGTATTCATCACGGTCACGGGTGCATGGCAGGCGGCCGACAGGTAGCGCTGACCGACGCCCTTTGTCTTAAAGAAGCCGCCGTGCCCCATGATGCGGTCGACTTCGACGCCTTCCTCTTTCAGGATGTCCAAGCCAATCTTGACGGCGCCCAGCGAGGTGTAAAGATGTGCCCGCATGAGGTTAGCGAGATTGAAGCGGCTCGTCGTCGTCCGCAGAAAGATGGGGCGTCCTTCATTGATCATCGTGATGTTCTCACCGGAGTAGTAGCCGTACGGAAGCAGTCCTCCGCAGTCCGGGTCGCCCTGCAGAGAGTTTGTATACAGCTTTGTGAACAGGTCTCCTGTGCTGGCAGGAATCCCCATAAGGCTGGCAAACTCACCGAAGAGGCGGACCCAGGCATTGAGATCCGTCGTGCCGTTATTGGCATGTGACATTGCACAGGGAGCTCCTGTCGGCGTCGCGACCATGTCAATCTCGCGATGAAGTTTCTTCAGTGGACGCTCTAGGACAATCATGGCAAAGGTGCTCGTTCCTGCTGACACATTGCCCGTGCGCGGCGCAACGGCGTTTGTCGCCGCCATGCCTGTCCCCGCATCGCCTTCTGGCGGGCAGAACGGGATGCCCTGCTGGAGATTGCCTTCCTCATCTAAGAGATGGCTACCCTGCTCTGTCAGTCGACCAGCCGACTGGCCGGCGACTAGGACACGCGGGAAGACATCGCGCAGGTGCCACGAGAAGCCATAGGGCTGCAACAGCTGATCGAATTTTGTGACCATCGGCTCTACATAGTCATTTGTCAGAGGATCGACAGGGAACATACCCGAGGCATCGCCAATGCCGATGACTTTCTCCCCCGTCAATTGCCAGTGGATGAAGCCGGCCAGCGTAGAGACGTAGGCGAGGTGCTTCACATGGTCTTCGCCGTCCAAGATGCGCTGATAGAGATGCGCGACGGTCCAGCGGAGCGGAATATTGAAGTCAAAGCACTCGGTCAGGCAGTCTGCCGCTTCCTGTGTGTTCGTATTGCGCCAGGTCTGGAAGGGTGCCAAGAGCTGTCCCTTTGCATCAAAGGCCATGTAGCCATGCATCATGGCGCTGATGCCGATGGAGCCGACACGCGTGAGTGTGAGGCCATACTGCTCTTTGACAGACTGCTTCAGCGCATGATAGCAGCGTTGCAGGCCGTCGTAGATCTCATCCAGATGATACGTCCAGATCCCGTTCTCGAAGGAATTCTCCCAGTCGTGGATGCCGACGGCCAGCACGTTTCCCGCGCCATCGATCAGGACAGCCTTGATGCGCGTCGAGCCGAACTCGATGCCAAGAGCGGTATGTCCTTGGATGATAGCCTCTTTTGCTGTCATGAAATTTCTCCCTTTCTATACGATGAGCCAGCAGCAGACTGCTGGCTCATCATGTATCCGTCTTTTCGCGCAAGCAAGCGATCTAGATCAGAAGCAGGTAAAGGCGCCATCGACAATGACATCCGTGCCCGTCGTGAACGTGCTCGTATCACCAGCCAGGTAAACGCAGATGGACTCGAGTTCTTCCGGCTTGCCCATGCGTCCCATTGGTGCCATTGCATTCCACTTCTCGATCAACGGAATCAGCGTCGGGGAGTTCATCGTGAGTTCCGTTGCCATGTAGCCCGGGCTGATGCAGTTGACGCGGACGCCTTTCTTGGCCCACTCGATGGCCAGGGATTTCGTGAGCTGGATGACACCCGCCTTCGAGGCATTGTAAGCGCACTGCGGCTGTGGAACATTGACGATGTGAGCCGACATCGAAGCCGTGTTGATGATGGAGCCGCCGCCGTGTGCCAGCATGTATTTGCCAGCCGCAATATCCGTCAGGAAGATACCGTTGAGATTGATGTTGATGACCTTCAGCCACTGTTCATACGTCATCTCCTCTGCCGGTGCATTGATGCAAATGCCTGCGTTGTTGTGGCAGAAGTCCAGGCCGCCGAGTTTCGCGACGACTTCTTCGACCATTGCATCGACCTGCTCCTTGCTGGTGCAGTCCGTCTGGATGGCGATGACCTTGCGGCCCGTCTTCTCTGCCAGCTCGGCAGCCGTCTTCTTCGCCGTCTCGATGTCGAGATCAACGATAGCCACATCTGCACCTGCCTCAGCAAACGCTGTAGCCGTGCATTTACCGATGCCGCGCGCAGCGCCCGTAACGAACCCCTTCTTGCCCGTCAATGCCATTTTCTCAAGGATACCCATGATACAACTTCCTTTCTGTTTAGCTATTTTGTAAAATCATTTTTCAAATCTGTTTATATAATAACCGTATACCAGCATATTGTCAAGAGAGAAAATGAAAAAATCATAGATAATACGATAGAAATTGGATTATTTTCCTAGAAAGGAGTGCAATATGGCGTTATCAAGGGGCTTGTGCTATAATGATAACAGCGATTAAGAAAAGCCATTTTGTAAAAAGAGAGGATCCCTATTCCCAATGAAGAAGAGTATCACACCATCTGAGATCCGCCAGACGAATCGCCAGCGAATCTACCAATACATCTATCAGAAGCAGACTGTCTCGCAACAGGATATTGCCTATGACCTTCATCTGAGTCGTCCGACCATCACGACAAACCTCAATGCCTTGAAGGAAGAAGGTCTCATCCATGAGGCAGGCCAACTCGAGAGCGAAGTCGTCGGACGAAAGCCGAGCGCCTATGCCATCCAGCCGCAGTACCGCGTCAGCATTGGCGTGGAGCTCCTGAGCCACCTGATCAAGATCATCGCCATCGACCTCTACGGGCAGAAGATCCATCGCTCGGTCTTCGAAGTGGACTTCCATCCAACGGATGCATACTTCCAGGATGTCTGTTCCCGTATCCTGCAGTTCAAGGACACCTGCCAGTTCCGCGATGAGCAGATCCTCGGCGTCGGTTTTGCCATGCAGGGCCTGATTTCGCCCGATGGTCAGCGCGTCATCTACGGGAAGATCCTCGGCTGCACGGGACTCCATGTCTCTTCCGTCAAGAAATACCTGCCGTATCCCTGCCGCTTCATCCATGATGCAAACAGCGCGGCCATCGCAGAGCTCTGGGCTGCGCCCAACCTCAAAGATGCATTCTACCTCTCGTTGAGCCGCCATCTCGCCGCTGCACTGATCCTGGACCGCAAGATCATCACGGGGCGCCATGGCCACAGCGCCACGATTGAGCACATCCAGATGGACCCCGATGGCGAGCGCTGCTATTGCGGCAAGCGTGGATGCCTCGAAACACTCTGCTCGCTGCGCACGCTCCAATGCGACTTGGAGGATCTCGACGCGTTCTTCGAGAAAGTGCGCTCTGAAGACCGGCGGGCCCAGGAAATATGGATCACGTATCTCAAGAACCTCGCACGCGGCATCAATATGCTCCATCTCGTCTACGACAAGACGTTCATCCTCGGTGGCTACCTCGCTCCGTATCTACAACAGACCGACATCGACTATCTCTACCAGGAGATTGCCGAGCAAACGCCTTTCCCCGAGGCACACGACTTTCTGAAGATCAGCCGCATGCCAAAGCACAACATCGCCATTGGCGCGGCACTCCCCTATGTACAGCAGTTTCTGGAACAAGTCTGACCTGTGCACAAAAAAACGAGAGACACGATAGTCTCTCGTTTTTTGTATCTTAGATTCGTATCGACGGATTCGTTTCTTCGAAGGCTCGCCTGTCCGGGATGACGAAGCGGCGCAAGGGCCCTCTAAGGCGCGGGGGCTGCGGGGCCTCCTGCTGCTGAGCCGCGACAACGGCGGTAGCGTGCAACGTGACGGCCGCGTTAGTCGCGAGCGTGCGGACGGCGTCGAGGTAAGGGAAGACGACGAGTGCGAGGAACAGCATGGCCGCTGTCAGGCGGGGCGGGATCGGGAAGAAATCAAATCCTTTCTAGTTGTCTGGTTTTCATGTCAAATGCTTGATTGGCTGTATTCTACCGGGCAATCCTGATTTTTACCTGAGAACGCCAAATTTTTTTCAGTCCTTATGGCGCAGCCGTTCCAGCGCGAGGCGGTAGATGTGGCTGATGCTGGTATCGGAGAGGTGGTGGATAGCCGGTTCGTCGGAGTGGACGACGCTGTAACCGTAGGTGATGGTGACGGGGTTACCTGCGACCTCGTGGATGGCCTGCAGCCGATACTGGAGCTCGCGTGCGAGCTCCTCCGACTCCTTGTGGCTTGTCTCGCGGCGCAGGATGGCGAAGGTCGCGTTCTGGATGCGCGAGATGGCCGCACCCTTGCCCGTGTGGCGGCGCAGGATGTCCGCTTCCTCACGGACGAGCACGCGCAGGAACGAGGAGTCATACGAGTCCTGGATGTGCTTGTCGAAGCGGCTCTCGAGCAGGATCAACGCGTAATCCTGCTTGTCCATCGTATAGGCCTCCTGGTAGCGGGTCAGGTCGCCGAGGAAGCCCTGGCGGTTGTGCAGCCCCGTGATGGTGTCCTCGAATGGCGACGGCAGTTTCTGATGAAGGTCGCGGTACATCGCATCTGCGTCGACGAAGACGCCCATGAGCCCGATGATCTCGCCATTCTGGTAGAGGGGCCATTTGTAGCAGATGATGTGGTGCAACTCGCCCTGGATGATGCACTCGCCGACGACGTTCTCGATGGTCTTGCCCTTATGCAGGACATCGAGCTCGTCGAGGCGGTAAGCGTTGTTGTCGACGTGCCAGTTCATGTCCTCGTCGGTCTTGCCCACAATCTCGTCCACGGACTGGAAGCCATAATACTTCAGGAAGGACTTCGTCGCACCGAGGAAACGGCGCTCCTTGTCTTTCCAGAAATAGCGGAAACGCGTATTGCGCTGGAAACTCTGCCAGAGCAGAGCCGCGAAATCCTTGCTGGTGGCAGCAGTGCCTTCCTGCAACAGCGTCGGCGCTTCGACCACCCAGGTGGCCGTCAGCATGAGCGGATGCGTACCACTGGAAAGCAGGATGGCAATGCACTCGCGCCATTTGTATTTGCCCTGGCGGTCGCGCACGCGGAACCGGCAGGAGATGCGGCCATATGGTCTCTTGCGGATGCGCTCGACGACCGTCTCTGGGTCATAGAACGCAAGGTAGCGCGCGCGGTCTTCTTCGTAGACGAATTCCTGCGCGACCTCCTGAAGAGCCTTTCGGATATCGTGGGTAACACCGGGTTTGCCGCCATTGCCCAGGATGCCTCCCTGTACGTAGAGCAGGTCGATCGTGTCCTGCTGGAAGTCCACGATGCAGACATGCTCGAAGATGCTGTAGAGGTAGCGCAGATGGGCGTCGAGCTTGCGCTGCTGCAGGCCCTCGATGCTGCGCGAGATGTTCTGGAATTCGACATGGACGAGCAGATGGTGATTCATTGCGTAGACGACGCGCAGGCGCACATTGACGTAGTTGCCGCTGTCGATGTAGCAGAAGGACTCTTCCTTATGGCTCTGGCGCGAGCGGTTGACGACTTCCCAGAAGAAATCATAGACCTCTGTTTTTCCCTTGATGCTGAGATTTTCTTCAACATCCTGCAGTCGGTAGCCGAGCGCCTGGAGTTGCTCGCGGTAAGCCCTGTTGGTGTAGAGGAAGCGGAGGCGCCCGTTCTCCAGCGCATCGAAGAGTGCACTCGTCCGGTCCGTCTGGCGGATGACCATGCTCGCGACGTCGTAGTAATGGCACCACTTGCGCAGCTCGATGCCGCGCCGCTCTTCCTCGATATGCGCGAGCGTCCCCGCCAGCGGGCGCGGCGAGCCGTAGAAGTAGCCCTGCTGGCGCCCGCAGCCAATCGAAGCGAGGAAGTCCGCGTGTTCCTGTGTCTCCACGCCCTCGACGAGTGTCTTGATGCCGAGATCCTTGGCCATGCCGATGACCGAGCTGATGATGCTGCGCGACTTCTCGGTGAAGCTGCGCAAAAAGCCCATGTCGAGCTTGATGAGGTCGACCGTGTAATCCTTGAGGATGTTCAGCGAGGAGTAGACGCTGCCGAAGTCGTCGAGCCAGATCTCATAGCCCTCCTGGCGCAGGTGCGTTAGGGCCTGCTGGATGACACGCGAATCCTGCGCCAGGACGCTCTCCGTGATCTCGACATGCAGGAAATCGCGCGGCACAGCGTACTTCCTGCGCGTGTTCTCGATGAAGGCAAAGACATCCATCATGTCGAAGTCGTAGCGCGAAAGGTTGAACGAGACCGGCGTGATGGGCAGGTTCTCGTCGAGCCGCTGGCGCAGCGTGCGGCAAACCTCCTCAAACACGAAACCATCGAGGCGGTGGATGAGGCGCACCTGCTCGAGGACCGGGATGAAAGACCCCGGCGAGAGGAAGCCGATCTCTGGGTCAATCCAGCGAGCCAGTGCCTCCATGCCGCAGAGCTCGCCCGTCATCGTGCGGATGACCGGCTGGTAATAGACCTGAATCCAATGCTTCTCGATGGCCTCATCGAGGTGCGCGATGACGCGATCGCGGATATCGCGGTCGACCACAGCGCCCGGGCGCGGGATATCGATTTCCTGTATTGTGCAATAGTAGACCGGCCCGTACGCCTCCGTCTGGACACGGCGTCCCGAGACATCCGCATAGCGGATGCGGCTCGTGCGCGTGAAGAGATGGCCGCGGGCATGGTTGAAGCCCTCCGGCGTTTTCGCCAGCTCATGCAGGATGTCCCGCTTGATGCGCGCGCGGTCGTCCATCGCGATGAAATGGAATGCCCTCCCCTCCGTATGGCGGTAGAGGTCTTCAAGGTCGCGGCAGTCAAGTAGCCGTACCATCTGCTCATTGGCATAGAGCAGGCGATACGGTTCCTTGCCTTCCGCAATATAGAAACAGCAGGGCAGGTTCTCCATGACGCCAGGGAACTGCCGTAAATCAATCGTGTGTTTCTCCGATCCTGTTGGTTCTGTCATAAATATGCCTCATTCAAGCGGGAGGTAAGTCTCCATGTCCTCCCCCAGTAGACTTTCACAATCGTGTTCTATCTCTATTATACAGTGAGTCTCTTGGAAAAAGAAGATGGGAGGACAACTTTCTCAGAGCAAATTGCTTTATAGAGCTACAGGAGGATGGCACAGTGCGAAGGGCAAGGGCAGCGCACTGAGATGTGAAAGTTTTTACAGTATAAGTGCAAAAACTTTCGTGCAGGACCTATGCTGGGGCTGACATCATCGGCTTCCTGATGCTCATGAAGCAAGATCAGGCGATAGATAAAAAGAAGCAGCCTCCACCGTGATGAACGGTAGAGGCTGCTTTGGGATTCGTTTAGATATAGGGTGGTGTTCATTCAAAGAGCGAGTTGGTCTTCGGGGTGGGAATCTCGCCTGCCATCATCTTTCCGAGCACGACCTGTGTCAGCAGGCGGTATTCGCGGTACGTCTTCTTGCGTGAGCAGGCATGCTCGCGGTTGAAGCCCCTGCGGCCGGCCAGATAGTCGAGCTGAGAAGCATTGCGCTTCATGAAGGAGAGGAGATCCGACAGCGTCATGGCAGCGACATAGTCCTTAGCGTGCTTCAGGTAGAAATTTGCACGGTCCTGATTCTCTTCCTGCTCCTGCACTTCGCGCATGCGTTCCTCGAGCTGCTTATTCTCGATGCGAGCCATGCCTTTCTTCAAGGCTGTCTTCGTCTGATGCGATGCGCCAGCCCAATCCTGCTTGACGGCTGCGATGAAATAGCGGCCGTATACATCCAGCTCCTTCTTCTTGCCCATGCGCTCGTCCTTGGTGATGCGGTCAAAGACGAGGTGGAAGTTGCTGACGATGCGGTCTTCCGGGATTCCGTCGAAGTTGTCCTTGATGTAGCTTGGCTCAAAGCCTTCTTCACAGGCCATACTGAAGAGGACGAGGATGCGCTCGCTGAACTTCTCCCGCAGCTGCTTGACAAGTGCCGGTGCGAGATTGGGGAAGTAGGTATCCGCAATAGCCTGTTTGGTGAAGCCGAAGACAATCGTCGTGGCCTTGCGGCCGGGGCCGCCGTCGTCATCGATGAAGAAGTTCTTGTACTTTGTATGGTACCTTATTTCTTTAATGGAGGGCGTGATGACTCTGCGTTTGAACTCTTTGTAGGAGGAGTCTGGATAGAGCCCCATCTCCTTGCGTAGGCGGTCAATGGAGAGTTCGTGGATATTCAGGCGGTCGAGATTGCGCAGATAGATGAACAGCCGCATGGAGACGATGGTGTCAAGCGCTAGGATATCCTCGATGTCCAGTGAGAGATACGTTCCTTCGCGAAGATTGAATAAGTACTGGTTAAGACGTGGAGGGATGCTGACTTCGAGAATATGGGTCTTGCGGTTGTACGAGAGCTCTGAGATGAAATTGGCGTGGTAGATATTTTGTTCTCCGCTGCCATCTTCTCGCGACCGAAGGTCTATATAGTTTTGAGAGAGCTTGGTGAAGAGTTCCGCGATGATCATGCCGCGTGCCTTGGTTGCGTTGATATTGAGCTTGTCGGCAAAGCGGACGGCATCGAAGACGTATGTCGTGCTCTGTTCTGGTACATGATGCTCATCCATCGAAGCGATGAAGAGATACCAAGCCTTGAGCTGGTTCTTGCTCAGGGCGTACTTTGCCGTAGCGAATTCCTGCGCGATGGTCATCGGTCCGGCATCTTTCGGAATCAGGAATACCGAGCGATGGGCTAGTTGCCTCTCTTCTTGTGCCGACATTGGCCGTTCTCCTCTCATGTACGTTCAATGATCATATGCTATGAATATTATACATAGACTTGATGAGAAAAAGAAGATGGGCGATTAACTTTCTTAGATACCTTCATGATGTGCGTACTACAGTACTATAGTATATATAGTATAGTATAGTAGGGGGAAAGGTGTACCAAACGGTCGAAGCCGCCAGACCGCATAAAACCTAGATTCTTACAGATATGCCCGATAGGAGCAGCTCGGAAAGGTGTACCGTTTGGTCGAAAGGTGTACCAAACGGTCGAGACGCAAAAATGCCCGCAACCCCTTGATATTACTGGATTCTTGGCCAAAAATACAGCAATGAAAGGTGTACCGTTCGGTCGTTACCGGAAAAAGCAAGTGCAAAAGATAATTCTGACAAATCCGCGAACCCTTGTAAATACTCACTTTTTTCTTTGATGAAACATCAAATGCGACAACCGAAAGGTGTACCGTTTGGTCGAGGATTTTAGGAAAGGTGTACCAAACGGTCGAAGAAAGGTGTACCGAATGGTCGATTTGTGCACAGGTAGACATTAGTTATACACAAGATATCCACAGAACTATCCACAGCATAATCCTCCTGAAAAATGGTGCTAAACTTATGAAGAAATTGTGGTTGACAGTCGGACCCTTTTCGTGAACGGAATGGCCGAGGTGGCGAAACTATGAAAGATTTGCGGTTGTCGCCCAGAACCTTTGCAGGCGTCGGGCAGTCGGGACGACGAACCTATGAAGAAAATGCGGTTACCGAAAGGTGTACCGTTTGGTTGTGACGGAACTAGGAAGTACAGGTGATGGAATGGAATCGAATCTACAGGTATGGCGGCGGAATCTTTACATCTGCTGTGTGGCTTCGTTTATCGTGTCGGCGGGGATGAGCCAGATGGCGCCAATCCTGCCGCTCTACATCGCACAGCTCGGTGTGGAAGGGATTGGGGAGATTGCGCGGTGGTCGGGCATTGTCTTTGGCTGTAATTTCATCAGCCTCGCGATCTTCTCGCCGATATGGGGGCGCTTGGCGGACCGCTATGGACGCAAGCCGATGATCTTGCGCGCGTCGTGCTGGCTCGGTGTCATCATGATCGGCATGGCGTTTGCGCAGTCGGTCTGGCATCTCGTGGCGCTGCGCCTGATGCAGGGATGCCTGTCGGGCTTCCAGGCGGCTGTCGTGCCGCTGATTGCGCAGGAGACGCCGAAGGAGCACTCGGGCTGGGCGATGGGTATGTTCTTCTCGGCACAGGTCACAGGCGGCCTTCTAGGGCCTCTGCTCGGCGGTTTCCTCGCGGAGTGCGTCGGCATCCGCCAAAGCTTCCTGCTCATCGGCACACTCTGCCTGCTCGGCTGCCTTGCACTGACGCGTGTCCGCGAGACACATCGACCGGTCAAGCAAACGGTAAGTGTCGGATTGCGCGAGCTATTTGCCGCTCTGCCGCATCGCGGCGCGATCGTCGGACTCTTCCTGACGACGCTCATCATGCAGTTCTCGCTGACCTGTATCCAGCCAATCCTGACGGTCTATGTCAAGGAACTTGCGCCGACGACGGATCACCTCGCTGTGATTGCAGGTGCCGTTTTCTCGAGTGCGGGCTTTGCGAGCATGCTGTTTGCCTCGCGGCTCGGCCACATCTCCGACCGTGTCGGCTCGAACCGCGTGCTGCCAGCCTGCCTGCTGCTCGCAGGGCTTGTCTCCATCCCGCAAGGCTTCGTGACGGCACCGTGGCAGCTCGCCCTGCTGCGCTTCGTGCACGGTATCGCTGTCGCGGGCCTCATGCCCTCCATCAACAACCTCATCCGCCAGCTTGCACCGTCTTCTTGCATGGGTCGCATCTACGGATTTAACCAGTCGTTCCAGTTCATTGGCATGTTCTCGGGCGCGTTCCTCGGCGGGCATCTCGCTGCCTTCTTCGGACTGCGGCATATGTTCTTCCTCGTCGCCATCCTATTGCTCGTCGACGCCATCTGGTGCCACCGCATGGAGCGGCGCGGATAGCGGCTCCACGCGAGAAAGGCTCTGGAACCACGCATGATGCGTGGCCTCCAGAGCCTTTCTTGCAATCTGTACCTCTGAAAAATTTGCGGTGCTGCGAGTCTCGGAAGGGAGACGCGGCCTTTTCAGCGTGGAACTGAACCTATGAAAAAAATGCGGTCACCAATTGCTCTCGTCGATCAGCAGCACGTAGAAGATCTGCCCGTAGACGTCGGTGTCGACGAAGCGGCCTTTGTCGAGGATGTTCTTGACTTTGCCGGTCTTGGTGAGGATGCGGTAGCGGACGGCGTCGTTGCCCTCGCTGCCGGGCTTCTTGACCTGCTCCCAGATGCTCTGCTCGACGGCTTCGTATTCGTCGGGGTGGACGATGCCGCGGAAGGTGCCGCCGGTATGCTGCTGGAACTCTTCGAGGGTCGTGCAGTCGAAGAGCTGGATGAGCTCGAGGTTGGCGAAGAGGATCTCTTCTTTGCCCGTGGCCTTGTAGATGAGGATGGCGCCGGGGAAATTCAGGATGATGTCCTTGAGGCCGAAGGCCAGCTGGCTGCGGTCCTCCTTGCTGATGTGCATCGTGTACGGCAGGACGCCGTTCTTGCCGCGGAGTTTCACGGCGTAGAGCGCGGCATCGGCACAGCGGAAGAGCTCGGCGCGGGAGCTGCCCTGCTCGGGGTAGGCGGCGTATCCCATCGAGATCGTGTAGGTGTGCGAGTGGCCCTCATAGCTGAAGCCCTGCAGGCGTGCCGAGAACTTGCGCAGCAATGGGTCGGCTTCTGCGGCCGTGCAGTCCGGCAGGAAGATGCAGAACTCGTCGCCGCCGTTGCGCCCGAGGATGGCGGGATGCTGGAAGGTCTCGCTGAGACTGCAGGCCATGCTGCGCAAAGCAGCGTCGCCGGCGTCGTGGCTGTAGAGGTCGTTGATGCGCTTGAAGTCGTCGATGTCGATCATGATGCCGACGGCCTTAGCCTTCGGGTAGCGGTCGAGATAGGCGTCCACGGCGGTATCAAAGCCCTGGCGGTTGTAGAGGCCGGTCAGGACATCGGTGTCGGCCAGCTGGCGCAGGTACTGGCGGCGGTTCTGCAGCGTGACGAGTACATGTGTCAGGAAGGTCAGGACGAAGACGAGCAATAGTCCGACGGCGAGCGTGACGGCCAGAGGGAGCGGGATGCGCCAGCCGTCTGCCGGGGCAACTTCGAGCTTCCACTTGCAGCCGCCGTAGGAAAAGACTTTTTTCTCCATCTGCTCGGGGAGATTGTCGGAGGCGAGAACGATGTGGTAGTCGTCGCGGCCCGGCGCCGTCTTGGAGATGCGGTAGGCATGGCGCGTCTCTTGGAGGTCGGTCAATGTCGATTCAAAGACATCCGGTACCTTGAGGACGGCAATCGCGAAGCCCCAGAATGTGCGGTTGCCAGCGGCATCCGTCAGGTAGATCGGCTGGCGCAGGGCGATTGCCTGATAGTCATCCGCCAGGTTGAATGGGCCCTGCATGGTCGCTATGCCCGTGTCGCGGCTGTAACGGAGGCTCTCCAGACGGTCGGGCAGGGAGTAGAGGTTCACTTTCCCCGCGCCTGCCGCATCGCTGGGATAGATGTCCGTCACGCGGCCCTGCGGCGCCAGCTGGATGCTTGCGACATAAGGCCGCGTCGCCATCATCTCTTTGGCGACGTCCGCGAAGTGCTCGGGGACCGTCCCCGTGTCGGCGATCATGTAGGCCAAGGTCTCGGTCACCGAGCTGCTCGTATTGAAGTCCTTCTCCAGCTCGTCTGCATAGATCTGAGCGGCCTGCGCGCACTCTTCGCGCTGCATGGCCTGCTGGTTCTCCACGACATGCCCGAGAAGCAATAGATACACCGTCATGCCTACGACAAAGACGATGGTAGTGATGATGCTGCGTCGCATAGACGGCCCCCTCTCCGCGGTGCCCCTGTGACACCGTGCCCCGTACAATGCCGAGAGCAGCCAGCGGTCCCGCCACCGCGCCGGGCATCGAGTAACACTTATGGTTTTATTATACCATGCTATGGCATAGAACGTACAAGCGAATTGTTTCGACCATCCCATATTCGCTGCTCTGGCCAAAAAAATCCAGCGCTGGACTTTTTCTAAGAGTCGGACTGCTAGGAAAGATGGCTGGCAGGATTTTCTCTCGCATGGTAGAACAACTAATATAGTTGTTCAGTTGAGAAGGAGGTCTGCCATGGTGAAATCGTTCCACAAGAATCTGCGCATCCGCACGTTTGCGATGGTCATGCTGCTCAACTTTCTAGTCATCCTTCTCATCTCCATCTTTTTCCAACAGCGCTCGCTCTCTTTCTTTGAGCGGGAGTTCGCTACGACGCTCTACGAGCAAGCCACGACCAACGGGCAGCGTGTGGATGCCGGGTGGCAGTCGCTTTACCAGGTCACGGTCCACGCGGCGTTTGACCCAAAGCTGCAGGCGCTGATGCAGGGGGATGCGGGGACAAACAGCGAGGAGGTCGCAGGGCTCCTGCGCAACTATAAGAACGAGAACCCGCTAATTGACCGCATCAGTCTCTACAATCCCGCGACGCACCTGCTCATCCGCTCGGATGAGTATCAATCGGTCCAGACGCTCGACGGCAAAGGCGACCGGTGGGCTGACTGCATCACGGAACAGGCGGGGCGAACGCCGCTCCTCGCGGAAGATCTGCTCGGTGCATCGCCCAAGAAGGTCTACCTTTACAATCAGGCGCTGCGCGCACCGGATGGCACTTTCTTGGCTTGGCTGACGGTCACGTGCAGTGAGCGGAGCCTGTATTATGAGTACTTGGCTGCACTCAATCAGGAGGACCGGAATGCGGCCTCTCTCTACACGTCCGACGGCAAGCTGCTGACGGGGAGCCTGCCGGAGCAGTCGGCCGTCAGTGAGCAGCTCGGGGCGAAGATACGAGACCATTCCGGCGGGCAAGCGCATCTGACGGTCCAAGGGCAGGATTATCTGGCGGTCTGGCTACAGCTACCTTTCTCGGATACCGTCTTATGCCTGCTCAAATCACAAGGTCCTCTCAAGCAGGAGATGATGCAGATGCAGCTTCTCTGCATTCTGTCAGCCCTAGTGATCCTGCTGCTCTCAGCGGTTTTCCTCTACTGGATTTCCCTTCGCCTGGCTGAGCCAGTCGAAGAGCTCGCGGAGACGATGCAGGAAGTCGGTCATGGGAATCTGGCCGTGCGCGCCCCCGTGAAAGGCAACGATGAGATAGCCTACCTGTCACAGTCCTTCAACGAGATGCTACAGCGCATGAACGACCTCATCGAGCACCTGGCCACAGAGCGGGAGCAGAAGAAAGAGGCCAAGCTTAAGGCTCTGCAGTACCAGATACGGCCGCATTTTATCTACAATATGCTCAATGCCATCCGCTTCGCCGCGATGATGCAGGGCGCTCGCAACATCGGCAATCTGCTGGCGGACTTCGTCGAGCTCCTGCGCGCCAGCACCAACCGGCACGGCTCATTCGTCCCGCTGGCGGAAGAGATCGAGACCCTGCGCCACTACATCGCCCTGCAGGAATTCCGCCTGCTGGATGCATTTGACGTGGCGTTTGACTTGCAAGAAGAGGCTATGGACTGCATCGTGCCGCGCATGATCCTGCAGCCACTCGTCGAGAACAGCATCCTGCACGGGCCATCGGAAGAGCGGTCCTTCTGCCACATCCAGGTGAAGGCCCGCTGTGCGGGCAGCCAGCTCATCCTGACCGTGCGCGATGACGGGCAGGGCATGACGGGATCCTGCATGCGCATGCTGGAACAGGGCCAGCAGACGACATCGGAGCGCGCACACGGCGGCCTGTCGGGCATCGGCGTGCACAACGTCGTGGAGCGCCTGCACCTCTACTATGGTGCGCAGGCCAGCCTGCACTACGACAGTGATGGCCGCTCTTTTACCAAGGCAACCATCTGCCTGCCCATCTCACGCGACAAGCAAGAAACACAGGCACCAGCAGAGTCGGACGACTAGAGGGGAGGAACCTATCATGCGCAAGATTGCCATCGTATTCCTGATTTTGCTCGTTGGCATTGCCATTGTGCTCCTGCCCATCCAGGGCACGCAGGAGGAGCAGCATCGTCCGTCCTATACGGTCGGAGTCGTCCTCAAGGCGATGGACAGCGAACATTGGCTGGCTGTGCGCTCCAGCATGCAGCAGGCGGCACAGGAACATGATATCCGCCTGGTTGTCATGACGCCAGAAAACGAAGCGGCTTACGGTGAGCAGAACCAGATGATCGAGGACCTGCTGCAAGGCGGCATCGATGCCCTTATTGTCTCGCCGGTCAACATCCATCATACCGATCAGTGGGTGGCGGAGGCTCAGGCAGATGGCATCCCGCTCCTGACGATTGACGAGAAGATTCCCGGCATCCCCTACGTTGGTTCGGATAATTACCGCATTGGCCAAATGGCCGCCAAAGAGATGGCAAGCCGTCTGCCCGCACATGCAGCCGTCGGTATCCTGGCCGGCAGCGCTAACCAAGACGCCCACATCCAGCGCACAGCGGGCTTCCGCGATTATCTGCGGGAGCATACAGGTCTGCGCCTTGTCGCGGTTGCTGCCGACGAGACCAAGTACCGGCAGGCTACCCGTGAAAGCGAAGAGATGCTCCGGCAGCACCCTGACATACAGGGACTATTTGTGACGAGCGCCATCATGACACTCGGTGCCATTGACGCTACGGATCCCGCCAATGGCCATCCACCGTTCGTCCACATCATCGGCGTAGACACGCAGAATGATGCCTTAGCAGCGCTGCGCCTCGGCCGCATCGACGCGATGATTTCGCAGGACGGCCACGAGACGGGCAAGCTGGCAATCGACTTGATTGCCAAGGAACTGCAGGGGGAGACCGTCCAGGGCGACCACTTCATCCAGAATGACGTCATCACCCAGGGCGATGCCGATGCCTATCAAATGAAAGAGGATTGATCTGATGTATAAAGTGATTATTGCCGATGATGATTTCCTGGTCCGCACGTACCTCAAGCAGATGATCGACTGGAAGGCACATGGCTTCACGATTGCGGGCGATGCCAAGAACGGCCGGGAGGCCCTGCGGCTCATCGAACAGGAAAAGCCGGCGCTCATCATCACCGATATCTGCATGCCCGTGCTCGACGGCATCGGTCTGATACGAGAAATGCGGAAGCAAAAACTGCCGGGCCATATCCTCGTCCTGAGCGGCCACGACGACTTTGCCTATGTACACGAAGCCATGAAGCTTGGCATCGATGACTATCTGCTCAAAGATGACCTGACACCAGAAAACATCCTGACCTTCCTGCAGGAACACCTACAGGGCGAAGAAGAGGACCAAGAGCTGCCCGTCTCGCAGGAAGAGCTGGCCGCAATCGGCAAGGCGAAGCTGCAGGAGGATTTTTTCGCGGCGTTCTGCCAGGGAAAGATGACCGAGGCAGAATTGCCAACGTCGGCCAAGCGTGCTGGTCTGCCAGAGCGCTTCTCGTTTGCGGCAGCCTGCCAGATTACCCTGCGCGGCTGGCAGGTGCGCAGGGAGCAGTTCACCGACGAAGACCTCGCTTCGTTCCGGCAGGCATTCAGCGAGATGTGCCAGACGTTCCTCGGGCATCAGCAGCCCGAGCTCTTGGGGCAGTCTTTCCCAGTGCAGGTCGAGGCAGGGGAGTGGGGCTTGCTGCTCGTTTTCCCGCACGCCGTCAGCCAGGCTGCCGTCATCCAGCGCTTACAGGCGCTGGGGCAGAAGCTCTCTGTGCTTGCCAAGCGCTATTTCGACCTGCAACTCGTGCTCTTGCTGACCGCGCCGCAGACGAACTGGCTTGCATTGCAGAATGCCTGGCAGGCCATGGCTGAGCGCGCAGAGTCGCTATTCTACCTGCCGCAGGGACTCTATCACATCGAAGACCTGCCTATCTTGCAGACGCAGGCACCCTCTGTCGAGAGCCTCTCCGTTGAGGAACTCTGTGAGCAACTGACGAAGACGCCTCTGACGCGGCAGGCGCGTATGGACTTCCTGCACCAATGCCTTGCCGATGAAGATGCGGCCGCTCTCCAAGCGCTTGCCGATGCGGAGTCACTGCCGGCTTTCCTCGCAGCATTGCGCACGAAGCTGACGGCCTTGCAGTCAGCTCGCCAGCTGCATCCTTCCGTGCGCCAAGCCCTGGCCATCTTGGAAGCGCATTATCGAGAGAATCTCACGCAGGCCGAGATTGCCGCAGAAGTTCACCTGAATCCCGCCTATTTCTCAACGCTCTTCAAGAAGAACATGGGGAAGGGCTTCCGCGAATACCTGGCCGAGCTGCGCATCACAGCCGTCAAGAAACACCTCCGGAGCAGCACCGAACGCATCAAGGACATCGCCGCGGCCGAAGGCTTTGACGACTACCCGTACTTCTGCCGCCTCTTCAAGAGCCTTGTCGGACAGACCCCGCAGGAATACCGGGCCAAACCGTGACGCATCGTGTCGCCATCCAAAAACAAGAACAGGAATCCAAAAAAAAGATAACTCACGAGCACGAGTTGTCTTTTCTTTTTGTTCCGGACGATGGACACGCCTGCATCTGCTAAGATTCGGTCAAACCTTCTAAAAAAGCGGAAAACACGATGAACAACGAGTAAACTATAATAATACACAGAAACAACGAAACAACAAGATAAGCGCTGCAAAGCGAAGAAGAAAGAGAGGATTTATCATGAAAATTGGTGTCATTGGTGCAGGTCGTATCGGCAAAGTTCATATCCGCAACATCTCCCTGTTCGTCCCGGATCTCACGATCAAGACGGTGGCTGACCCGTTCATGAACGACAAGACTGCTGCCTATGTGAAGCAGTTCGGCATCGAGAACGTGACGAAAGATGCCAAGGATATCCTGCAGGACCCGGAAATCGAGGCCGTCATCATTGCCTCCTCTACGAACACGCACGCACAGTTCATCATCGAGTCGGCCAAAGCAGGCAAGAACATCTTCTGCGAGAAGCCGATTGACTATGACCTCAAGCGCGTCCATGAGGCCATCCAGGCTGCTAAAGATGCAGGTGTCCGCCTGCAGATTGGCTTCTGCCGCCGCTTCGACCACAACCATCGCGCCGTCTACGACATGGTCAAGTCCGGAAAAGTCGGCCAGCCGCATCTCATCCGCATCAGTTCCCGCGACCCGGAGCCACCTTCCATCGACTACGTCAAGGTCTCTGGCGGTATCTTCTACGATATGATGATTCACGATTTCGATATGGCCCGCTTCCTCGCCGGCGATGAAGTCGAAGAAGTCTATGCACAGGGCTCGGTTCTCGTCGACCCGGAGATTGGCAAGGCTGGCGATGTCGATACAGCTGTCGTCACGCTCAAGTTCAAATCCGGCACGATTGCCACGATCGACAACAGCCGCCGCGCAGTCTATGGCTATGATCAGCGCGTCGAGGTCTTCGGCTCGAAAGGCGTCGCCTTCAACGGCAACGATATCCCGAATACGGCACAGTTCGCCGATGCAAATGGCACGGTCGGCGGCACGGCTTACCAGGTCATGTGGGACCGCTATGAGCAGGCTTTCGTCAACGAGATGAACGCATTTGCCAAGGCCATCAAGGAAGGCACGGAGACGCCGGTCACGGGTGAGGATGGCCTCTATCCGGTCGAGATGGCTGCCGCTGCAACGAAATCCCTGAAAGAGGGCCGTCCGGTCAAGATCGAAGAAGTTCGCTGAGCACCGCGCTGTCACACGGGAATCACTGGGAAAAATCGAGAAATCGGGAAATAGGAGGAATATTTCATGAAACGCTGTGCCTGCATCGATACACTCTATACAGAACTTCCTTTTGAAGAGCGCTTTGCCGCGGCCAAGAAAGATGGCTTTGAGTCGGTCGAGTTCTGGGATTGGCGCATCCGCGACCTCAAGAAGGTCCGTGCGGCAGCCGAGGCGGCTGGCATCGCCATCAGCGGCTTCAATGGCGACAATGACTTCTCGCTCGTAGACCCTGAGCAGGAGTCTGCCTACCTCGATGCCCTCAAGGCTTCGCTGGAAGCAGCTCAAGCGGTCGGCGCCGAGACGGTCACCATCCACTCCAATGCACTGGGCGATGGCGGCATCGTCGTCAACCACTACGACGAGCTCTCTGATACGGTGAAGCTCTGCTCCATGTACCGCACGCTGACGGAGAGCGTCAAGCTGGCAGAACAGTACAAGATTCGCATGAACCTTGAAGCACTCAACATCAAGGTCGACCATGTCGGCAACTTCCTGCAGACGACGCAGATGGCCGCAGAAGTCACGCGCCTGATCGGCTCGCCCTATCTCATGGTCCTCTTTGATGCCTATCATATGCAGTACAACGAGGGTGCACTCTGCTACAACCTCGAGAAGTACATCGACCAGATTGGCCACATCCATGTCGCCGACTGCCCGGGCCGCCACGAGCCTGGTACAGGCGAGATCTGCTACCACAATGTCTACGAGACGCTGAAGCGCCTCGGCTACAAGTACCGCGTCGGCTATGAGCTCTTCCCGGAGACGGATACGAAGACTGCTGTCGCTGCCATCATGCAGGACTGACCGGTCATCCGCATCGCGCTGAAAGGAGGGTCCCTAATGGACACAGCACAACCGGCAGCCACGGCGCCGGATCCACAGAACGGACGCCTGTCCTGGTTCACCAGGATTTCCTATGGTCTCGGCGATACGGCGATGAACATCGTCGCCGGCGCCATGACCATCCTGACGTTCTTCTACACCGACTATGCCGGCGTCGAACCGACAACCGTCGGCCTGGTCTTCTTGATTTCCCGTATCTTTGATGGTGTTTCCGATCTCATCATGGGCTTCATCGTCGAGCGCACGAACTCTAAATGGGGCAAGTCACGCCCCTGGATTCTTTGGTCCAGCATACCGTTCTGCGTTTCGATTGTCCTGATCTATACCGTGCCGCAGGGGTCAGACTTCATGAAGTTTGTCTACCTCTTCATCACCTACAACTTCTGCAATACCATCTGCTACACCGCACTGAACCTGCCCTATGGCAGCCTTTCCGCCATGATGACGCGCATCTCGCGTGAGCGCGATATGCTCTCCATCACGCGTATGGCACTCTCGCCAATCGGCAAGATTATCTCCATCTCGGCAACCCTGCCGCTCATCAAGGTGCTGGGCGACAATCAGGCTGCCTGGATCAAGGTCATGAGCATCTGGGCGGTACTCGCCTTCATCCTGCTGATGCTCTGCTTCACGCAGTGCAAGGAGACCGTCGTCATCGAGGCACGCAAGAAGGTCAGCAAGGTCCCAATCATCAAATCCCTGAAATGCCTGTTCGGCAACAAGTACTTCTGGATGGCCATGACGATCTGGATGATGCAGTGCATCATCCAGATGGTGACCGGCACCATCCTGCCGTATTACTGCAAGTACATCTTCCACGATGATTCCCTGTTCAGCATCCTGCTGCTCTGTGAGGTCATCACGACGATCGTCTGCACGATCCTGTTCTGCCCGAAGCTCCTCAAACGCTTCGGCAAGCGGAACATGTCCTTGATTGGCGTCGTCGTCGCACTCGTCGGCCACTTGATCTACTGCCTCAACCCGACGAGCTTCTCCTGGGTCGTCTTCAGCTGCATCATCCGCGGCATCGGCTTTGCCCCGCTGAACTCCGTCATCTTCGGATTCCTCGGCGACGTCGTCGAATACGGCCAGTGGAAATTCCACGTTCGTCAGGAAGGCCTGATCTTCTCCGGTGGCTCGGTCGGCTACAAAGTCGGCACTGGCATCACCGGCGCATTCATCACCGTCCTGATGTCCTGGTCTGGATACATCTCCTCCTCGACGGCAGATGCCGTACAGCCGCAGTCGGCCATCGACATGATCGTCAACATGTACATGTACGGCATGATCCTCATCTGGGTCATCCTGCTCGTCGTCCTGCTCTGCTATAAGCTCGACAAGCTCTACCCAAAGATTATGCGCGATCTCGTCGCACGCGAGGCACGCGGAGAGCTGTAAGCCATCTAGACCAGAGTCTCTCACATCACAGGATTCTTGAAACCGACTTTTCCTACTTTTTCTGGCTGTCCAACCCCTTCGACAGCCAGACTTTTTTTTTGCCGAAAGAGCCGTCCCCATCTCATCTTTTCGTTCAGCGCCAAAAAAGTCCAGCGCTGGACTTTTTCAAAGACAGTCCGACCGTCGGACTATTGAACTTACTGTTGGACATTCGGATGGATTAGTCGGATCGATTATTCTGCGTGGTCCATTCTGCCCTTGTAAAGGATCTTTGTCCCCTCGAGGTGCGCGGGCAGACGTGCGGCGGCGGCGCGGTCGAGGATGACCGTCACATCGCGGTGCAGCTGGAGAATGGAAGCCGGGGCCTCCGGCATCACGCTGCCGCAGACGGCCTTGCGCACGGCGTCGGCCTTGTTCGCGCCGTTGGCCAGCAACAGGATGCGCCGGGCCATCATGATGGTCTTGATGCCCATGCTGATGGCATAGCGCGGCACATCCTCCAAATGCTGGAAGAAGCGCGAATTCGCGCGGATAGTCTCCTCGTCGAGCTCCACGCGGTGCGTGATGGCTTCGAACTTCACATCCGGTTCGTTAAAGCCGATATGTGCGTTCTGCCCGATGCCAAGCACCTGCAGGTCTATGCCGCCTTTTTGCTGGATCAGCGCATCGTAGCGATGGCCTTCCGCCTCGAGGTCTTCTGCCATCCCGTCGGGCAGATACGTGTGGTCTGGCTGTATGTTCACTTTGCTGAAGAAGTTCTCGTTCATGAAATAGTGGTAGCTCTGCGGATTTTCCGGCGCCATGCCGACATACTCATCGAGATTGAACGTCGTGACTTCTGAGAAGTCCAGCCCAAGGCTCCGATGTAGGGCAATGAGCCTCCGATACATCGGCAGCGGCGTGCTGCCCGTCGCCAGCCCCAGTACGCTGTCCGGCTTCAGATAGAGCTGCCCCGCCACCATATTCGCCGCCTCCCGTCCCATCTGACGGTACGAATCCGTGATGATGATGCGCATCATAACATCTCCTTTCATTCTCTATCTTACCACCATGATGACAGCAAAAATCAAAGGATATGCGGGGGGGGGGGGGGAGAAAATCCCTTGTGGAAACGCTTGCTTCCTTCAACATGCAGTTGATACCCGTCAAGAACTCGTTGCTTTTCTTCTAGACCTATCAGCAGTATCATAAAAGCAACGAAAGGCAAAGGCGCCAAAGAGATGATAAATCTCCTTGGTGCCTTTTTCGTTTCCCGGGAGTCTGACAAGTCGTGGAGTTGGTGAAGGAGGAATTGGCGCGCGCTCGACTATGTGCCGCGCTTCTACCAAAACTCTATCTTAAAGGCATTGCCTCTACACCTGCTTCTACTTCTTTCGGCTTGAAGAAATCAATGGCGATGCCTTCGGCCCCCTGGTACTCGTGGAGCTTCATCACGTCCATATCCGCCTCGATGAAGATGACACCGACCGGCTTGCCGGCCTTGTCCTCTAAGCCAAGGCCGCGGTGCGGCAGCAGTGTCATTTTCGCGACGTTGTAGAAGTATGCCGAGAACTCAAAGTCAAACGTCACATAGACCGCCTGCGTATCCCCACGCCGTGCAAAGATGTCGGCCAGCTCCGCATTGATGCGCGCCACCGCAGCATCGCTATCCCGGTCCGAGATGTCAATCGTCCAACGAGTCTTCCCTGATTCCATAGTTTTATCTCCTTCGATATTTTGATCAATCTTTCCCTATCATTTCGCTTCGACGAGATGAAAGAAAATCCTGCCGATGCGCTTGCCTCCGAAGTTCCGTTCTTTTTTATAGTGCTTGGTTCATCTCAGTCAGCAGGAAAAGCGCTATAGCGCAAAGAATTAAAGAATGAGAAGAACATAACATATATATGAGAGACACAAGGAGGACTCACATGAAAAAACTCACTGCTATACTCTGCCTGCTGGCTGCTCTGCTGATTGCCTCGGTCGCACAAGCATCATCCACGTACGAGGATTATTACAACGGTGACGATAATTACCCATTGATCTGGGGACACATGGGGACGGCATGGTATTTAGACAAGAGCTCGCTCGTCTGCCAGGACTACAATCCGCCGTGCTACACGCTGGCCATCAACGTCATCACTGTTCCTGATGCTGACCGTGGCAATCGCGAGATCTCCCGCGTCACGACGATGCGCTTCTTCTACAACTGGAATGACCGCAAGATGTACGTCGACCGCAACACCGGCGCCTCGGACTGGAGATACCTCAAGCCAACGGGCTCCAACGCAGAGTCGGGCATGTCCATGTATGTCGGTGAAGCGGCCTTCTATCTGGACTACGGGAAAAAGTTCTACGGCTCCCGCACCTGGTACGACTCCTACCTGCATCGCAATGTAACGGTATTCAACAATTCGTTCTACGCAAAGCTCTGATAACCTGCAAAAAAAAGCCCTCCACAAATCGTGAAGGGCTTTTTTTGCAGTTGCTCGCGGCGATCCTGGCTCTGTTGAAATAAACATCCAACCGTTCAAGTAAACAAGATCGGAACGTCCCGAGTTTTTAACGAATGGCAGATCCGACACGCGAACATCGGCCGCTTTTCTATCTCGATTGTATCACATCTTCTCTGTTTTTTCTAGCGAAGTATTGAATCAAAGAATCCGCACGACGCGGTTGTAGAGGGCGTGGTAGCACTTGTAGTCGAAATCGAGGTGCCAGTGGCCGAAGTACCAGCCTTTGTAGTGGATGTCGTTGTCGATGGCCTGCAGGGCGTTTTCGACGGAGCGGTCAGCGGCGCTGTCCCATGAGCGTGTGTAGAGGCGCAGCACCTGCAGGATGGTGGCAGGCGCGGTGTGGGTCAGGACATAGTCGACGTGGTTGTCGTGGCGGGCGAGGTTTTCGATGCCGCGGCTGAAGTCGGCCCAGGATGGCCGTTCCTGCGGCCACCAGCTGATGCCCTCGGCGCGGAAGACTTTGTCGTAGGAGACGGCGCCGCCAAGCGTGAAGAAGGTGCTGCCGTCAATCTCGAAGATCTCGCCGCGCATCAGGTGCAGGATGTTGTCGGCGATGCGATGCACGCGGCCGCCATGCCAAGACTCGACCGGCAGCGAGTCGAGCCAGTCGAAGTTCTCGTGATTGCCATCGAGGAACAGCAGCGTGTACGTGCGTTTCGACAGATCGTCGAGCCAATAGTCGTACGTCTCGTCCTTCTTCCAGAGTAGCCCGAAGTCGCCGAGCACGATGACATAGTCGCTGCGCGTCATCTCCCGCTGCTTCGGGAACGACTTGCAGCTGAGCTTGTCGATGTCGATGGGGATGTGCGTGTCCCCCGTCAGGTAGATCATGGGAGTTTCTCCTTCTGTACCATTTACCCTACTGCCTTGCTTCGACGAGGCGCGCGAAAGTCCTGCCGCCGCATGGCCGTCCGGCTAGCGACTCGCCATGCAATCGTGCACATGCGAAGCGGCCCGCCGCGGAGCTGCTCTTTCTCATAGGGGGGGGGGGGGCGGGGGTTCCTAGACTGGCTGCAGAGTACATGGATGGGCATTTTCGAGTGGGCTTGCTGGTCTCCGGAAGTCGGCTTTCTTTATGCCCTTCTCCTCTTCCTGCGCACTGCGCGGAGCAAAGTTCGCCCTTAAGGGCAGGTATTGACGCAATGAATGACGCATGCGCGCAAAATAGGCGAGGAACGCACGGCGGCCGGGGCCTTCTTCGCTTGGTGTATCGACTGTAGCGTGGAGCTCTGCTCTGGTGGTCGGCCGACTGTCGGCTGGATGATCGCTGACCATTGCTGTCGGACCGTCGGGAGTGATGGCGGTCGATGGATAGTCGGAGATAGTGGCAGTCGGCGCTTGCCCAACTGATTCGATTGAAACGGCCGTACAGTCGGTTGTACAGTCGGACGTGGTGGGAATTGCGCCAAGCATAGCCTTTGCCTGCTGGACGACTTTGTCGCGCAGGGCTGTGAGCCACTCGTGGAAGTACTTGGCGACGGTCTTGCGGCCCATGGCGAGGGTGCGGGCGATCTCGGAGATGGTGGCCTTGGGGTGATGTTCGAGGTAGTCCGTGACGCGGCGGCGGCTTGCCGCCGTGCGGCGCTCGGCAATCTCGGCGAGGTGTTCGGCGCGCGTGCGGCCGTTGCGCTTCGTCTTGCGGTCGAAGGACCAGCCGAGCCAACTCTCGAGCGTTGCGGCGCGCACGGTCTGCGCCTTTTCGGGGTTGCAGGCTGCGACGGCGTGCTCCGCCTCGTGTTTGGGAAGGCCGAGCTTGGCGGCAAGGCGCACGGCATCCTCGAGGATGCTCTCGACGGCCCGATGGCACTTGTGGCCGACGCAGGCGAGCGCGAAGAGCGAACTGTAGCGGTGGCCTTCCTGCGTGCGCGCCTCGATCATGTGCACGAGATAATCGTAGAAGCCGCGGCGGGCCGGACTGCCCTTGCGCGGCTGTTTTTCTTTATGGTTGTACGACACTTTGCCGGATTTGCTTGCGGGGTGCTGCCAGCAGATGCCGAGCGATGCGGCCAGCTGTCCGACTTCCACGCATTTGCCGACGCGGTAGGCGCGGCACGTCTGTCCGAGTTTCGTCAGGCTGCCGACGATGCGGTAGGCATGCGAGAGGCCCGTGCCGAGATCCGCCGTGAAGCGATGCTTGCGGAAGAAGCGGAGCAGGCCGCTGTGCATCTCGCGCAGCAGGTCTTTGGTCCAGTGGTAGGCCGCGAGCGGCTGCGTCAGCACGTAGACGAGGTGCACGCCATTGCCCGAGTTGACGAGATACGTCGGGCGCTGGCCGTAAAACCCCTTCTGGCAGAGGCGGCGCAGGCTCTTCGCGTTGACCTTGTCGAGGTCGATGTAGAGGCAGCGCAGCTCGTGCATGAGCTTCTGCTTCGGATAGGCATGGTAATACTTTGCCGGATAGACGAACGAGTCCGACCGTCTCCCCGAAGCGACGAGCATCTCCAGCACATTCTCATAATTTGCCAGACGATGCCCATCAGCGGACTCCGTGTGCGCCACGCAGAGCGGGAAGTCGGCATCCGCCGCGCCAAGGACCGCATCGTAGAAGGCGAGCGGCTTGACTTCGGCATACTGCGCCTTCAGATAGGCAGACTTCGCCTGACTGTCCTCCTTGTTACTGAAATACTGCTGAGCCGACTTCCCCATGCGATCACCTCCCGACTGCTCATCCAAATACCACGCCTCATGGCGCATCAAAAAAGGCCTGCCCTCATCGGGCAGACCCTCGTGTTCAGATAAGATGCTGCGGGAAATGACTTCGCCTCGTCCGCTCGCGCAAATGTGAGCAAAACGCCGGGGAAGTCATCCCATCCTGAGCCAACCGCCACGCTACTGTGAGTCGGTCGTCTCGGAATCAAATTCATATCCTATTTCCCTTGATATCCGGGAATATCTTTGCTACAATAGAGATATAAAAGTTACAGTCAGCTTATCGGAGGGTTGTCCGACTAGCGCGTCATACCGAGTTTGGAAGACTCGATACGAGCTGTGATATAGTGGGCTCTTTGGTATTACCAGTACCGAAGAGCCCTTTCTACATCTTCATGTCTCGCATATCTTCATGCGAATTGTTCTGTTGCTTTTAATGATAGCATAGGAACCGAATAAAATCAACAGAAGTTCGGCTTTGACAAATGGAAAAATTTTGACACTCATTTTGACACTTCGCTTGACAGAAATGTCGTTATCTAAAGGAATCAGACGCAGATGACGGAGAGAGGCGCTTGACGTGCCAGCAATCATTGCGTTATGCCTATACGTAGGCAAAAGGATACAAGCATCTTTGCATCGACTATAGACCTCCCAGAGTGGCAACCTCTGGGGGGTCTATTTCCATAATATATCATCTTCTGATACGTTGAAAAAAGTCCAGCGCTGGACTTTTTTAGTCGGACTATTGTAATAGGCTGAGTCGGACGGATCAGCGTTTAAAGGTGGGATGCACGTGAACGACAGAGAACCTCCCACCGGTCATCACTCTGGCGGGAGGTTCTTTGTTTGTTCGGTAGAAGATGACTACCATCTCTTTACTCTTTCAGTGTAGGATAGATGGCTGTGAAAATCAAGGGATACGGTCATCTTATCAGCCCGTGTATTCCCCACTATAAAGTCAGGACAGTATTCCATCCCATCTTTTATTGTGTTAGAATGGATTCGTTACCCATCCCCATTCTGGTAACAGAAGGGTGGTGATACGTTTGCTGACATCTTCTTTCTGGCAAGCAGTCGCGGTGAATGTAGTGGCCTACTACATCATCAAATGGCTAGACTTTTTGCTTGCTTTGCTTTTCGTGGGTAACTAGCCTCGGTCTGCTGTCGCCGCAATGACAGAAGAAACGCCCCAGAGGGCCTAACTCTGGGGCGTTTCGTTTGCGTGTGATACGCTTGTTGACTTCTTCTTAGCCTATGATTATTATACTACGGCCTGTCTGGGAAAACAAGATGATCCCGACTATTATAGCGTATGCCGGGCAGGATTTCATCGTAGCGTATCGAATTTTATGTTACAGGATTTTGTCAGAAAGGGTGAAGTCGTCATGGAAACAATCGAAGAAAGAGTTTTTGCGCGGAGGCGGTGGGTGCCGGAGAAGATGCGTGCTTTTGGCTTCCGTCCAGTCGGGGATGGCTATGTGCTCGAGCGGAGCTTTCTCGATGGCGACTTCAAGGCGGTCCTGTCGGTGACGGAGAAGGGCGCGGTCACGGGGCGCGTGATTGACGCGATTTCTCAGGATGACTACTATCAGCTGCGCCAGAAGAATGCCACGGGCGCGTACGTCAACACGGTCCGTGCGGCCTACGAGCAGCTTCTGGAAGACGTTGCGGCGGCCTGCTGTCAGGACGTGCTGTTCGCGTCCGACCAGGCCAACCGACTGACGCAGTGCATCCTCGAGCGCTTTCAGGTCGAGCCGGACTTCCCGTGGGAGAGAGAAGAGCGCTACCAGTCCTATGGGACATTCCGCCATGCATCCAACCGCAAGTGGTTCGCCCTGATCATGCGCGTGAAGCGCGCCGTGCTCGACAAAGACGGCAACCCCGCGCTCGTCGACGTCATCAACCTGAAGATACCATCCGAGCACGGAGAAGCCCTTCACCAGTTGCCCGGCGTCTATCCCGCCTACCACATGAACCACAAGACCTGGATTTCCGTCGTACTGGACGACACCCAGACGGATAAAGCCATCATGGCTTGGATAGAGGGCAGCTACCGGCTCACAGAATGAATGTAGGAGTGTGATGAAGATGAACAACACATGGGATGCGGACAGCTATCGTGACAATTTTTCTTTTGTGCCAAAATACGGGGAAGACGTGCTGAAACTCTTAACAGTCGGCCCGGGAAGCAAGGTGGTCGATTTAGGTTGCGGCAATGGCAGCCTGACCGACCGACTTCAATCGTTGGGCTACCAAGTGATGGGCATCGATGCCTCTCCGGCCATGCTGGAGATCGCGCGGAAAGAATATCCCCACATTTCCTTCCAGCAGGCGGACGCACTCAGCTTCCAGCTGGACACGCCGGCGGATGCCATATTCTCGAACGCTGTCTTCCATTGGATTGACGCCGATAAACAGGAAACGCTGCTGCGCAATGTCTCTCGGAACCTCAGACCTGGCGGCGAACTTGTGTGTGAATTCGGTGGTTACGGCTGCGGAGAGGCGGTTCACAGCACACTGGAAGAATTGTTCCGTGAGCATAAGCGAACCTATAAGAAAATTGTCTTTTTCCCGACGATCGGGCAATATGCGCCGCTGATTGAGAAATGCGGGATGCGCGTGGAGTACGCGATACTCTTTGACCGACCGACTCCGCAAAAGGGGACGATAAAAGACTGGATCCGGATGTTCGACCTGAAGCCATTTGACGGGATTCCAGAGGAAGAGACCGACGAAATCATCAACGAAGCGGAAGAGCGACTGCGCAGCCGACTGTTCATCGACGGTACATGGTATGTAGATTACGTTCGTATCCGCTTGAGAGCGAGGAAACTATGAGATTCAAGAATATCGACCACATCGTCATCACGACGCAGGACGTAGATGCCTGCCTGCACTTCTATGTCGACATCCTCGGCATGGAGCTCGATCAGAGGAATGGGCGCTATGCCGTCCGCTTCGGCAGTCAGAAGTTCAACATCCATACGAGAAAGGCCGAGTTCCTCCCCGCCGCAGAGCATCCGACTTATGGCAGCCTCGACTTGTGCCTGATCCTCGACGGGAGCCTGGACAAAGCGAAAGCGGAAATCGAGCGCAAGGGCTATCCCATCGAGCTCGGGCCAGTGCGACGGCATGGCGCGTGCGGCGCGATGCGGAGCATCTACCTCAGAGACCCCGACGGGAATCTAGTCGAGCTCGCAGAATATCACGAGTGAAGCAGGCATCCCCTTGTGGCATCAGTCCGACTATGCTCGCAGACACAAAAATCCCGGCGCATGAGCAGTACGCCGGGATCTTTGCTGTGTATAATATCTTATCTTAGGAGAGTCGCGCGCTTCTTGAAAGAAGCTGCTAACGAAAGCCTACATAGAATATAGCACACTTGAGAATGAATATCAAGTGTAAACTTGAAAATTTTTCTCAACGACCAAAAATCGCCCCGGTTCTGCTCAACCGGGGCGACTTTTCGATTTCATCGTTAGCAGTGAAATCTCTCCTGCATTGTATTCTAACACACTTTGCCGTGCTTGTCTTGTGACTCAGTTGCCATTGTAAAACCTCCCCGGAGATCTAACTCTGGGGCATTTCCGACTATTACAGCGTATGTTTGGCAGGATTTCACAGCAATGTATCGAATTCTATCGTTTGGTAAAAGATAGCTGTGAAAACATTCCACAGCCCTGCGTGAAGAGGAAATCACGGACAAGCTCATGATGATCCGGATTAGCGCTACCTACAGCGATGCCCTGTCGCCTCTGGAGCTTTACGAGATGACGCGCGGGTTCTGGCGCGTCGATGTGGAGCGCGCACGGCAGGCCGACTATGTCCTGGCCGTCTATCAGGGCATCGTCCGCGAAGTCTACCAAGTCGCCGACTGGTTCCCCGGTGGGACGACGTTCATGCAGCGAGAAGAAGATGGAGCATGGGCCAAGGACCGCTACGAATTCGTCGGTCAGATTGCCGACGAGACCGTCCGCCAGAAATACCGCCTGAAAAACGTCGCGCACTTCTTCCCGAAAGGATGTCAGATACCGATACGGTATGTGCCGTGATGTGTAAACGATAATTTCAACGGAAAGGTGATGAGAGCCATGAAAGATAGTATGTCCATTGAAGCTGCCGAAATCCTAAACGGGCTGCAGGAAGCATTGAGCGATGCAAAGGGCCTTCCCGTAGAGGGGATAACAAAGACTATCGTCTATCGTGAGGGGCCCAAGCCTGTGCAAAAGAATGAGTCTTTCAAGAGTCATAGATGAGAAGATGCTTCTCGATAGTCACAAAAATCCCGGCGCATGAGCAGTACGCCGGGATCTTTGCTATGTGTATTATATTTTAGGAGAGCTTTGCATGCTTCTGGGAAGAAGCTGCTAACGAAAGCCTATGTAGAATATAGCACACTTGAGAATGAATATCAAGTGGTGACTTGAAAATTTTTCTCAACAACCAAAAGACGCCCCGGTTCTGCTCAATCGGGGCTTCTTTTCGATTTCATCGTTAGCGACGAAAGCTCTCCTGTATGATATTCTAGCACACTTTGTCGCGCTCGTTTTGTGACTCAGTTGCCTTTGCTGGCAATGCTTGCATCTCAGGAGGCTTTATGGTCGTTGTAGGTCAAAAGCCGTAAAGTGTTGGATTCAACGATTTTTAATCTTTCTTTCATATAAGCCTGCATATTCTTGTCACAGCAGAAAATAGCACAACCCTTGATTCCGCGCGTCATGAGTACCCGATAAATGTTCTTGATGTATCGCGACAATTCATCTGGCTTATTCTTTAACCCAACCTTTCCGGTCTTATCGTAATAATTTTCATAATCGCCATTGATGGTATGGGTAGCTGGGTCATAATAAATATCTTTTCCCAGAATCACGCCGATATAATCAAATTCCAGCCCTTGCGATGTATGTATGCAGCCAATCTGATGGCTTTTTGTCTCATCAATGGCCCAAGTATATTGATCATGTCGGCTGTTCCAAGGACGGGCATAGCCGTATTCTGGAATCGTTACATCGGCAACTTCTGCATCTGGATTTCCGTTTTTGGCAGCGGTCCATGGCCAGGCAAATCCGGCCACAATCCTTGCCGTATCGCCATTACACTGTTTTTTGTAGATATACCGTTCCATCTCTTGAGGTGTGTCCATAATCTTGAATTCAAATGATTTTTTATCCCAGCCATCAAAGTTTGCGGTATCACGGATCTGCAAGGTGTGTTCTACCCAGCTCACGAATCCATCTGCTCCAGAGCAGCGGAATTGTGCGTTTAGGTGAACTTTTATGACCTCTGAATGATTCTTTTGAGCCACAGCTTCTACATAATCCATCGATCCTTCGTCATTGGGGCGAATCATCTGTTCATCATCGATGAAGAATACATTGACACGCGAGGCCTTGATGACATCTTCGACCTGACTATCTCCCTTGTACATGTAAGTCCCTTTGGCCTTTAGTCGATGTGCTTCGTCTACAATCAACACATCATAGGACAGTGGAGGTGCTTCGTAGAATTTTGTAGAACCACTAAAGATTTTGGTCAAGCGGTTCTTGGCTTCGACTTTATGCCAGGCTAAAACATCAATCATAGCAGATTTGAATGAGCTGTTTGGTGCTACGAATTGAACATTTTTCCCGGCCTTCAACAGGTCGACGAATACATTCATCGCGACAACAGACTTGCCCGTTCCGGGACCACCGTTGACCAGGATGGTCATTCTTTGGTCGGAAGCGCAGGCATATTTCATGATCTTTGCATAGGCAATGACCTGTTCGTCTAATAGGATGTAGGCCGGATTGTTCTGGAATAGTTCGGATACGTACTCAATGAATTTTTTAGATGGCTTGATCTTACTGTCTTCAAAATCATCTGCAATGCCTTTTCCATTACCTTGACCAACGTGCTCATAGAAATACCGTTCTAATTTCGATGCATCATTCTGGAAGAACATTGGCGTATCGGTATAGAATTCGGCGTACTGTTTATCGAGAAGTGGTTCTTTTTTGCTGACTTTATAGTTATGCAGATAGGCACATGAATACGGGTGCAGATTCTTTTCATAGACAGCGGTACTCATATCACATAGGAAGTGTTTGTAGGAATAGGCTTGGTAAGAGGGGTGCGTGACATCGTGATAGTTTCCGTGGATAAAAGTATTCACGAGAAATGGCATGTCGGTACGCGTCGCTTTTTCCCATTGCTTCAATTCAACGATGATGAAGTTCTTATTTTTATGCTTGTCTTGTCCGCAGACCAAAAAATCAATGCGCTTGGAGGTGCTTGGGATGTTGTATTCAATCAAGATCCAACACGTATCAGGAATCTTAGACAGGCGGACGATAGTACCCATTCGGTACAGGGAGTTGTTCCATGATCGTTTCTCGCTGGGGGAAACAGTATGGCCGACCTTTTCAATGAAATTCTGTTCGATTTTATCTGCGATTGAATTGTTATCGACGTCGTTCTGGAAACCCGTTACAGAATTCTGATAAATGATCATTTCATCAGAACCTCCCTCTTATCCGTATTACAGCGAACTGTATATTTAATAGTAAATTCGATAAGGATGTGGAAAATCCTGCTTGATTGCGCACTATTTGGATAGAAGGCACAAGAAACGGACTTCATCCGCCTCGCAAGCTTGGCACCTTCTTCAGAGGAGAAGGCATGCGCTCAAGTCACGGTGTGCAGACGAGGCTATGGACCTCTTCCGTAAGCCTGCGGCTGCCACCTTCCCCGTGCGCGGGGAAGGCTTTTGTCGCGACGATCGTCACCGTCATTTCGACGAATGCGAAAGCCCCCATCCGGCCATCACTACGGACGAGGGCTTTGCTTGGTGCTTAAGGAATCTATCCTTATCGTTGATAGTTTCTCTCAATGTTTTTTCTGTAACTCTTTTTCGAGATTCTCTTTTTCCTCAGGCGGGATGCGCAGCATCTCCATTGCCTTTGCCAAAGACCATCCCGTGCTCTCGATGAGGTTTCTCAAGTCGGTCTTTGCTCTGCCATAGGTTCCATCATTGAATCCGCTATTATATAAGCCTTCGCTCAAATTGCACATTTTACTCAACTCCTTTGTCTCATCCTCTGTCAAACGGATACCATATGCTTCTTCTAGCTGTTGCTTCTTTACTCGTGCTGGTGCTTTTTCTTTGAAGATGATGCGCAGCATCTCAATCAGGTCATCCTGTGTCTTGCGATCGCCAAGGTAAAGCATGACGACATTCAGAATATTGTACTGCCATTGCTCTGCATGATATTTTCCGTGTAGGCGCTCTTCCATCATCCGATAGCGGTTGATGGAGTTTCCGGTATCTTTTGGCGCGTTCATGCAGATCCAGATTGTGTAGACTTTCTTGATTTTGTCATAGTCATCGCCATAGAAGTCGCGTCCGCGTTGAGAGGATATCATACGGCTTGCGTAGTATGTCGCCCGCTTCAATATGGAATAGCCTGGATTTGCCTTGCCCTGTGCCTCGATGTTAATGATGAGCATGAGGGGCTCTTTCGTCTTCGGCACGAGTGCTTGGAACAGGATGTCATACCGCACCATCCCCTCTGAGATGCTGCCGTCTTCCGTATTATTACCATGGATACGCTCGATTTCTTGATTTGTCTCGTCCGGATGCACCGGCACCTGACTGATGAGCGGAGTTCCTTCGATGTACTTTGTCATGATGTCCTGCACCGATTCATCTTTGAACTCTTCCACCATGCGCTTCAAGATGAACGCCAGGATTTTCTTCTGGGAAAGTACTTTTTTTGCTGCTTGGTCATAAGCAGCATTTCGGTTGCCGTACAACGCTTCTTCTGATGAATGCATGCTCCCACCTGCCTTTCTATCTTCATTTTACTAAGATTTGAGGCGCTTGACAATAATGGTCTTGTTTCCGCCTCTCGGGCTCGCTACTTTCCTCGTGCGCGGGGAAGGATTTTAGCGCGACGCTCGTCACTGTCATTCCGACGAACACAAAGCCCCTATCCGGTCATCACTCCGGACGGGGGCTTTGCTTGGTACCATGTCAGACACTCATTTGGCATCTCTAGTATAGGTCTTTTTAGCGGAGGAGACAAGATGTTGACCTCATCCGCCTCGCACATCCGGCACCTTCTCCAGAGGCGAAGGCACGTTCACAAGCGCGTCCATGGATAACGGGGGGGAGTGAAAAATCAAAGTCCGAAGGCGTAGCCGGTCAGGGCCATGGAGCCGAGGTTGCGGACGTTGTTGAAGATGTAGGGGGATTCGCCTTGGGAGGCGCCGAGGATGTAGAGCAGGGGCAGGAAGTGGTCGGGCGTCGGGACGGCGTAGTCGGCATCGGGGTAGCGGTGGAAGTCGATGACGGCTTCGTCATCGCGCGCTTCGATGGCCGACTTGATGGACTTGTCGAAGCGGTCGGCGGCGGGATTGCCGTGCTCATTCTCCCATTCGACGCGGCGCAGGTTGTGGACGACGTTGCCGCTGCCCATGATGAGATAGCCCTTCTCGCGAAGGCTGGCGAGCTTTTGGCCGAGCTCGTACGACTGGCGCGCATCGATGAGGCCGTTGATGGAGAGCTGGACGACGGGGATGTCGGCCTGCGGGAAGATGTGGACGAGGATGCTCCAGGTGCCATGGTCGATGCCCCAGCTGTCGTCGACTTCGACGCCCTCGCCGAGCAGGTCGGTGACCGCGCGCGTCAGGTCGGCGCAGCCTGCGGGCTCGTACTTGAGCTCGTAGAGCTCCTTGGGGAAGCCGTACATGTCGTAGACCTGACGCGGCTTTGCGGCGCTCTGCACGAGCGTGCCGCGCGTGTACCAGTGCGCGGAGATCATCAGGATGGCCTTGGGCTTGCCGAACTCTGCAAGGATGCGTTCGCCGAGGCGGCGGTAGGTTTCGGTCAATTCGTTGTGGTCGAGTGCGATCATCGGGCTGCCGTGGCCGACGAAGACTGCTGGCATTTTTTTCATGGCATTTCCTCTTTTCTCTTGGTATGGCAACAAAAGTATTGTTTTTGTACTTACGCTCTTGTTTATATTATAAGGATGCGGTAAACTATTAACAAGAAGGAAGATTTTATTGACTAAGTACGGAATGCTTGCGTATTGGAGGAATGACGATGGCGAAGGACCTTTTTGGCATCTGCCCGTTTGTGACGTCGCAGAAGATCTTGCAGGGGAAGTGGGCGATTCTCGTCTTGCACGAGCTGAGTCAGGGCACGCGGCGCTTCAATGAGCTCGAGCGCGGGCTGCAGATCACGCATGCGACGCTGTCCTCGCAGCTCAAGTCGCTCGAGCGCGAGGGCATCGTGCGCCGCACGGTCTATCCGGAGGTGCCGCCGCGCGTCGAGTACAGCCTGACGGACATCGGCCGGAAGTTCGCGCCGGTGCTCGAGAGCATCCGGGCATGGGGGACGGACTACATCGACTACCTGCATGCCAACCGACCGAAAGTCGGCTGATCGTCGGACGGTCGGACCGTCCGACTGCCGACTGATGGGCAGCGGTCCGACTGCTGCCCTATCCATTTGGTCCATAGATTCTGTTCTCAATTAAAATGCGGCCAGGAATCTTCTCACTTCAGTCAGGAGAGGAATGGCCGCAACGGTAGTCACTTGGAATACT
>ENA-UEPD01000020-UEPD01000020.1-human-gut-metagenome-genome-assembly--contig:-NODE-20-length-135795-cov-12.106950_pt1 | contig 135795 bp, 127 predicted proteins | sample MGYA00242895_ERZ507906 | MGnify/ENA primary metagenome ERZ507906 (study PRJEB26167, sample SAMN06115416) | human gut metagenome | host: Homo sapiens | place: China:Guizhou | collected 2015-03-03... | reverse complement strand
TGGAGCGAATTCTTCCGTCAGCTGTCGTATAAGACAGAACGACACGGCGGCGAACTGCTCAAAGTCGATACCTTCTATCCGTCAAGTCAGACTTGCTCCGTCTGCGGCTATCAGAATCCACTTACAAAGGATTTGAGCGTCCGCGAATGGGATTGCCCAGCATGCGGATCCCATCATGACAGAGATGTGAATGCCGCAAAGAACATCCTGCGCAAAGCTTTGGAAGACAAATCCAAAGTTGCATGAACGAAAATAAAACATACCGTGGGGCACACGGGAATTCACGCTTGGGGAGATCGTGTAAGACGCCAATTCCTCGGAGGCGGCGCAATGGTCGTCGAACCAAGAATCCCCTGCCTTTAGGCATGGGGAGTGTCAAGCGTTCTTGTATCTGCGCTTGGAGGGATTCATTTGATTGCGCTTGAAGATGTCTGCTGTGCGTTTGACCGCGAGCCGGTGCTGCGCCACATCAGTTTCACGATAAAGAAGGGGGAGGCGGTGCTGCTGACGGGGCCGAATGGCTCGGGCAAGACGACGCTCTTGCGGCTGCTCAACGGGCTGGTGTTCCCGGAGGTGGGGACGTACCGGTTTGAGGGCACGACGATCACGGCGAAGAAAATGCGGGAGCCCCTAGCGTAATCCCGTTGATGCGCATCTGCTCAGACATTTGCGTCGCTTCTCACAAAAGCTGGGTTGCCGTGGCTGCGCAGGTAGAGGAAGGCGCTGATGCAGATGACGACGGAGACGAGGGAACCTGTTGCGGTGGCGAGGCCCATCGGGAACAGGGTCATGGGGTACCAGATGGATGTCAGGTAGACGAGCGGGATGCGCGCCGTCACGATGGAGACGACGTTGTGCAAGAACGAAAGCTCTGAGCGGCCGCAGGCGCAGAAATAGCCGCTGAAACAGAAGTGGACGCCCGCGAAGATGCAGTCGAAGATGTAGCCCTGCAGGTACGCGCCGCCCGCCACGATGACGGCCGCGTCATACGTGAACAGCCCGACGATGCCGTCCGCTGTGTACTGCGTGACGATGGAGACCACGATGCCGAAGCTCACCGCCATCGCCAAGGCATAGCGAAGCGTCTGCTGCGCGCGGCCGACCTTGCCCGCACCGATGTTCTGCGCGCCGAGCGCTGAGACCGTCGAGAGCATCGACGATGGCACGAGGAAGATGAAGCTGATGACCTTCTCGACGATGCCGACCGCTGCCGCGTCCGTCAGCCCGCGCATGTTCGCGATGATCGTGATGACAAGGAATGCCACTTGGATGAAGCCGTCCTGCAGCGAGATCGGCACGCCGATGCGCAGGATGCGGCGCAGCACCGCGAGGTCCGGACGGAAATCCTGCCGCGAAAGCGCAATGCCCGCCCTGCCGCTCTTCACATAGGCGAGCGCGAGCACGACACTGATGGCCTGCGAGATGACCGTGCCCCAGGCCGCGCCGGCCGGGCCCATCGCAAAAGCGCCCATGAAGAGATAGTCGAGCGCGATGTTGCAGAGGCAGGCCACCGCGACGAAGTACATCGGGCTCTTTGCATCGCCGAGACCGCGGAAGATGGAGGCGATGATGTTGTAGGCGGTGATGAGCGGGATGCCGAGGAAGCAGATGAGAAGATACGACTGTGTGCCGGGTACTGCCTCTATCGGCGTTTCCATGGCGCTGGTGATCCCGCCGCGCAGTGCGACCAGCACGACGGCCAGCACGAGCGAGACGCCGAAGAAGAGCACGGCCGTCGTGCCGATGGCCGTGCGGATGTTCCGGTGGTCCTCGGCGCCGACAGACTGTGCGATCGTGACGGTCGTGCCCATCGCGAGCCCTACGATCATGACGGTCAGCATGTGCATGACCTGACTGCCAATCGAGACCGCCGTGATGCTCGCCGCTCCCTCGAACTGGCCGATGATGAAGAGGTCGGCCATGCCGTAGAGCGTCTGCAGGAAATATGAAAAGAAGTATGGCAGCGAGAAATACACGATGTTCTTCGCGACACTGCCGGTTGTCATGTTCTTGGTCAAAAAAATACCCCCTTGACTCCATAGTAAACACTACAATTACGATAGAGTCAAGGGGGATGACGCAATGATGCTCTGCTAAGCGAGGCCGGGGATGCGACGAGGGGCCCGAGGGGCTGGTTGAACAACGCTGCGCAATGATGTTCTGCTAAAAGGATTTTTTGCCTTTTAATGCATCCTTACAAAACGCTAAACGCGCTTCGCTTGGACGACGCTTTTTTGTAAGGGGCTTGGTAGGCAAAAAATCCTTTCTTAACGCAGAACATCAAATGCTCCGCTTATGCTCATCCAGCCCCTCGGGCCAAGATGCAGTTGCAAAAAGCCTCGACCGTTCGTCGTATCATCGATGAACGGTCGAGGCTTTTATTTGCAGGAATGTAGCGGGAGAATGGCTTCGTCGTAGGGCGTATCTTCAGGAGGGGGCTGTATTTCGCCTGCAGGAGCGCAGCGATAGCCCGCAGGGCTGAGCCCTGATAATCTCTGGCATAGAGATGCGATGTGAGAACGCCGCGACAGGCGGCGAGGTGACATCGAAGGGATATCCTATCATAGGGCTCATTTAGCGGAGCGACGAAGCCGAAATATAGCCCCCTCCGTCCGTATGCCCGCGCACTTTTTATATATCCCAGTGCAGGTTATCGGGGTTCGGGGTGGCTTTGTCGACTTCGGTGAGGATCCACGAGGCGTTGTCGTGGGTGGCGGCGAAGGCTTTTTCGAGGCCGGCTTCGTATTCTTTTGGGATCTCCATGGCGTGCAGGGCCATGTGCATGTAGTCCTTGGCCACGAGGGTGACGCCGCGCTCGGCGGAGAGCTGGGCCTTGAAGCGGTAGCCGTAGTAGAGGTAGCTGTTGTGGTGGATGGGGATGTCCTTGTAGGCTTCGATGCGCTCGTCGACTTCGGCTTCGGCCTCCTGGGTCATGTTCATCTTGTGCATGAGGTTCCAGCGGTCGGCCCAGAGTTCGCCGCGCAGGATGTACTTGTAGAGGAAGTCGGTCGACTCGGCGAGCTCGATGGCCATGTCGATGTGGCGCAGGGCGTCGTCGTTCTTGCCGAGCTCTTTTTCAAGTGAGCTCAGGCGCTGCAGGGCGAAGACTTTTTCCTCGACGTCCTCGGCTTTCTCGTCGTCGATCTCGGCGTCGACGACGCTGTGGAAGAGCTCGAGGGCTTCATCCGTCTTGTCGATGCCCTTCATGGCGAGGAAGTGGGCGAGGCGCGCGCGGGCGTGCCAGCTGTCCATGCCGCCGATGAAGAGTTTCTCGGGCGGATGGGCAGGGGAGTCCATCACGAGATGGACGAGCTTATGGAATTCTTCTTGTGTCATGAAAAAAACCTCCAGAATCGTGTATAATAGTTATATTATACCATTTCTTCGGGAGGTTGGGAATTTGGACGCGTTGAAACGATTTGTGCTCAGGGCTTGGGCGCGCGGGACGCATGTGGTGGAGCATGAGGCGGGGTTGCTGCTCGTCTTGTATCTCTTGAACTTTGCGCCGATCGCGTGGCTCAACATCCACATGTACAAGGGGGACCAGCTCGGGGTGCTCGCGGCGGATGCCATCTTCCTGCTCGGCGGGGTGCTGCTCTACGTCCTGATCCTGGGCTTTATCCCCGTGCGCCGGCTGCGGCGGCTTCTTTTTGCTCTGTCGTTCTTTGTCTCGCTGCTGCTCGGCGGTGTGGAGTTCTTCTCCATCGTGCAGTACAGCTCGCTGATAGGCGCGGGCATTGTGACGGCGGTGCTGCAGACGAATCCGCGCGAGGCGGGGGAGTTCATCCGCATGTACGTGGGCTGGAAGGGCGTGGCGGCGGCTGCCCTGCTCGTCGTGGCGGGCGTTTTTGCCTATCGCAGGCTCCACCTCGTGAAGGTCTCGTTCTTGACGCGCCACCATCTGTCGCTCTCGCTGCCGCTCGTCATCGTGGCGGCGCTCATCGCGGGCGGGGTGCTCTTGACGCGCTACTACTCGTTCATCATCAACGATTCACTCGATGTGCCGGTCGTGCGGGTCGGGCGGGCGGCGACGACGTCGGTCGAGAACATCCGCGCGTTCGAGAAGCTCAAGGAGGAGGCATCGTCGGACGTCGAGATCACGGAGAACAAGAGCGACACGCCGTACGTCGTCTTCATCCTCGGCGAGTCGACGACGCGCGACCGCATGCACCTCTACGGCTACCCGCTCGCGAACACGCCGAATCTCGATGAGCTCAATGAAAAAGGGGAGCTTGCGGTCTTCCGCGACACGATCTCGCCGGAGGCGGCGACGGTCGCGGTGCTCCGGAAGCTCTTGACGTTTGCGGACATGGATTCGGCGAAGCCCTGGTACGCCTACAACAACATGATTGACACGATGAAGGCGGCGGGCTACCGGACGTACTGGCTCTCGAATCAGGAGAGCTCGGGCATCTGGGGCAATGTCGCGCAGCTGTTCGCGGGCCGCAGCGACTACAGCCGCTTCACGCGGCTGCGCGAGTCGCATGAGGACAATGGCATCTACGATGAGGCGCTGTTCCCGCTCGTCGATGAGGCCCTGCAGGCGCCGGCCGAGAAGAATTTCTACCTGATCCACCTGATGGGCGGCCACGGGCTCTACTACATGCGCTTCCCCTACATCTTCTCAAAGTTCACGGCGGCCGACGTGCCGCCGCCGCAGGACGGGCTCTCGGAGGAGAAGCGCACGGAGATCGCGCAGTACGCAAATGCAATCTACTACAATGACTTTGTCGTCACGAGCATCATGGGCAAGTTCGCGGACAAGGATGCGATCGTCGTCTACATCCCGGACCACGGCGAGGCGCTCTACGATCGGGGCAGCACGTTCTCGGGGCATGTCGAGGAGCACCCGACGAAGGAGACGCTCGAGGTGCCGATGATCTTCTGGGCGTCGCCTGCCTACCGCGCGCACCATCCGGAGAAATGGCAGGCGCTCAAGGCGGCGGTCAATCGCCCGTACATGACGGATGACTTCATCCACACGCTTCTCGACCTCCTCGACATCCGCACGCCGGAGTACGACCCGCGGAAGAGCGTCATCAACCCGGCGTTCCAGCCGCGCGCGCACCGCATGGTGCAGGGGCACGACTACGATGCGGAGATGAAGTGATGGTCGGATTGCGTGCAAAAGAAGACCCTGCGGGCTGTGCCCGAGGGTCTTTTTTGCATGGCGAGTATTGCTTCACTTGCGCAGCTCGATGGTCTGCTGGAAAAGAGGCAGCAGTGTGCGCTCGTGGGTGATGATGAGCAGGGTCTGGCCGGTCTCTTGGACTCTCGTGAAGAGCGCGGCCATCAGGGCGGCGGCGGTCTCTTGATCGAGGCCGCAGGTCGGCTCGTCGAGCAGGATGACGGGCTCTTTGCCTGCGATGGCGATGGCGGTCAGCAGGCGGCCCCGCTGGCCGCCGGAGAGGAAGCAGGCATCTTCGCCGAGCGGGGTGTCGATGCCTTGTGGCAGGGCGGCGACGACTTCACTGAGCTGGGCGTCTCTTAGCGCGGCGCGGATGTCTGCTTCCTTGCAGGCTGGCCGGTAGCGCGCGAAGTTCTCGCGGATGGAGCCGGCGAAGAGCACGCTGCCCTGCGGCAGGGCGGCGATGGCCTGCTGGATGGCGCCAGCGGGCAGCTCATGGTAGGGCGTGCCGCAGAGGCGCAGCATGCCGCTGTCGGGCGGCCAGACGCCGAGCAGGAGCTCGGCGAGCGTCGTCTTGCCTGCGCCGCTCGCGCCGACGATGGCCGTGTGCTGGCCGCGCGTGATGCGGAAGGAGAGTCCCTGAAGGACGCCCTGACCCTTGCGGTAGGAGAACGAGAAGTCCTGTGCTTCAAGGAGTGGCGTCTGGCTTGCCGCATCTGCATCGTAGGAATCTGCCTGAACTGGTGCAGGAATCCTCTCCGTCTCGCCTGCCTTTTCATCCGTTGCCGCTGTCTCGCCAATCTGCCGCTCTGGCAGGAAATGGGCGGCCAGCAGGCTGCGGCGGCCCTGCCGCACGGCCTCGGGCAAGGTGCGGAATTCGACGAGCAGGGTCTGCAGCACGAGGAAGTAGACGCAGAGGTCGATGCCGCTGAGCGCTCCGTCGGTGACGCGCAGGATCAGGAGGGCGAGCAGGGCCATCAGCACGGTGGTGTCGAGCAGGTTCTCGGCGGCATCGCGCCTGGCATCGGTGCGCGCGAGCTGCAGGGAGCTCTGCAGCAGGTGGTCGGCTGGCCCCGCAAGGCGCTTGAGGGCGGGCTCTCGGCCCGCGCAGATCAGTTCATCGGCACCGCCTGCGGCGTCTAAGAGGGCGCTGCGGTAGGTGGCGTCGCGCGTGCGCTGCCTTTCTTCGCCCGTTTGACGGCTGGCGCAGGAGAGCAAGAGCCGCGCGAGGTAGAGCGCGGGCAGGGCGAGGGCCCAGGGGCCGATGACGCCAGTGAGCAGCCAGGTGGTCAGCGCGGTGATTGTGCCGATGGCGGCGATGGGCAGCAGCGCGCGGACGTAGAAGTCGCGCAGCTCGTCGGCGCCCGTCAGGAGGTCGTGCAGGAACTCGCCCTGGCGCGCGGGGCCGCTGCGAAGCGGCAGGACCTTGGCGGCCCTGTCGTAGAAAGACGTGCGTATCTCGGTCAGGATGCGGAAGGCCATGCGGTGCGAGAGGTAGCGCTCGCCGTAGCGGAAGACGGCGCGGCCGATGCCGCAGGCCCGCACGGTGGTGATGCCGAGCGCGAGCGTGTATAATGGCGGCATCAGGGCGGCCGAAGCCACGAGCCAGGCCGAGGCGCCGAGCAGCGCGAGGCCCGTGAAGAGCGCCATGAGGCTCACGAGCAGCACGGGCAGGAATTCAAATAGTGTGGTCAGCCGTAGGAGTTTCCATACGTTCGTCATGGGCGTTCACCTCCCTTTTGGGCCGCTGCTCTATCCGCTTGGAGCGCATCAAGGTCCAGTACGGTGTCAGCCGCGGCCTGCAGGCGCTCGTCGTGACTGATGACGAAGAGCGTGTGTCTGCCGCTCGCCTTCAGGGAAAGCAGCACCTCGCGTATCGTGGCGGCTGTCGCCTCGTCGAGTGCGGCGGTCGGCTCATCGAGCAGGATGAGCGGCCTGTCCTGCACAAGGGCGCGCGCGAGGCCGAGGCGCTTGCGCTGGCCCTGCGAGAGGCTCTGGCCGCCCTCGCCAAGCGGCGTCATAAGTCCCTGCGGCAGGGCCTCGGCCCAGTCGCTGAGGCAGAGCGCCTTAAGCGCCTTATGCACGGCCTGCTCGCTGCAATCCTGTTGGAACAGCGTGATATTCTCGAAGAGCGTCGCATTGTAGAGGTGCGGCTCCTGCGGCACATAGCTGCAGGCCGCTGCCCGCGTGATTTGCCCGGACTCCGGCGTTAGCAGCCCCGCGAGCAGGCGCAGGAGCGTCGTCTTGCCGCAGCCGCTCGGGCCTGCGAGCACCGTCAGGCTGCTTTTGGGGACGGTGAACTGTATGCCAGAGAGCAGGGGCAGCGGGCTGCCGGGGTAGCGGAAGGAGAGATCGCGGACGGTGAGGGCTCCTTCTCTTGTCGCAGATGTACCTAGGGAGGTCTGCGCGACGTTTACTCCTTGGGACGCTGACGCGCCGGATACGGTGACTCTTCTTGTCGTGGATGGACTTAGGGAGGCTTGAGCGACTTGGACTCCTTTGGGCGCTATTGCGCCTACTACTGAAACTCCTCTTGTCGCTGGCGCGACCGAGGAGGCCTTCAACAGGGAGGTCTGAGCTGTGTGGGCAATCATCCCACTATGGAAGGCGGTGCCGGAGAGGCGCAAGGGCTGGTAGAACTCTGGCGTCAGCAGCAGCACGAAGAAGGCGGCCGTGAAGGTCAGCTGGCCGTAGAGCAGCCGCAGGCCGATGCTGACGGCGATGATGGCGATGGCGAGTGTCGTGATGAGCTCGAGGGCGAAGGCGGAGACGAAGGAGAGCTGCAGGACGCGCAGGGCGGCACCGGCGAAGTCCTCGCTGAGCCCCCGCACGCGCTGGCGCTCGGCCCGCTCGCGCGCGAAGAGCTTGAGCGTCGGCAGGGCGCGCAGAATCTCGGCGAGGCCCGCGGAGAAGCGGTTCATCGCGCGCCACTGCGCCTCGCTGGCCTCGCGCGTCACGCGGCCAATCAGGTAGAGCAGGAACGGCGCAATCGGGACGGTCACGAGCATCAAAAGGCCCGTCATCGGGTCGACGAGGAAGGCGGCGAGGAGCAGGCAGGGCATGGTGATGGCGATGCCGAGCACGACGGGCAGGACGCGCGTGTACCAGGCGTCGAGCGCGTCTGTGCTCTCGAGTGCGAGCGGCAGCAGCTCGCGCGTGAAGCGCTTGTCGGTCTGGCCCTCGCGTGAGAGCAGCCGCGCGTGGAGCTTCTCGCGCACATCCTTGCGCACGGCACCCGACAGCGATTGCTGCAGGCGGCTCTGCCAGAGGCCGATGAAGTGGAGGGCGCCGAGCATGACAAACAGCACCAGTAGGACTGGTGCTGTCGTGCTGAGGCTGCCCTTTCCGAGGAAGACCTGGTCGATGGCCAGGCTGGCCGCCCCGCAGGCGCCGAGAACGGCGAGCGCGTGCAGGAGCTCCGTCAATATGAGCCTGCGGCGCGCCCGCGCATCGCGGTGCAGGGCGCTGTAGAGAAAGGTCTGCTTCATATTCATGGTAGATTGTATCCGTAAATCGTTACTGCATCAATAGTGTTCTTCTGCATCCTTGGCGGTGACGCGCTTGCGGAAGATGTAGTAGGACCAGCTCTGGTAGATCAGGACAATCGGCACGAAGATGCCGGCGGCGACCGTCATGACGGAGAGCGTGTAGGGGCTTGAGGACGCGTTCGTGATCGTCAGGCTCCAGGCCGGGTTGAGGCTCGAGACCATCAGGCGCGGGAACAGGCCGGCGAAGAAGGCGACGGTCGTCGCGACGATGGCGGCGGAGCTCAGAAGGAAGCTGGCCTTGCCCTTGCCGAGCTTCATGCTCAGCATCGCCATGATGAAGAAGAGCGCGGCGCCGACGAGTGCGACGGCGGCGACCGGCTTCGTGAAGAGGTCGGTGTAGCTAAGCGTCATCGCCATGCAGAGCACGAAGAAGATGACGGCGATGGCGCCAGTCTTCAGGGCGACTTCCTGGCAGCGCAGGATGAGGCTCGTCTTGGCGAGGCGCAGCGTCAGGAAGGCCGTGCCGTGGAACAGGAAGACGAAGAGGAAGGCGAGGCCGCCGACAATCGTGTAAGGCGTCAGGAGGTCGAAGAAGCCACCCATGTAGATCATCTTCTCGTTGATGGGCAGGCCGGCGATGAGGTTCGTGACGGCGACGCCCCAGAGAAAGGCCGGCACGACGCTGCCGAAGCAGATGGCGCCATCCCAGAAGCGCTTCCAGCAGCGGCTCTCCTGGCGGCCGCGCAGGTCAAAGGCCACGCCGCGCAAAATGAGCGCGACGAGCATGAGGAAGAGCGCGAGGTAGAAGGCGGAGAACATCGTGGCATAGACGTGCGGGAAGGCCGCGAAGAGCGCGCCGCCCGCCGTGATCATCCAGACTTCGTTGCCGTCCCAGACCGGCGTGATCGTGCGCAGGACCTCGCCGCGCTCCTCCTCATCGGAGGACAGGAACGGCAGCAGGCCGCCGACGCCGTAGTCGAAGCCCTCGAGGAAGAAGAAGCCTGTAAAGAGTACTGTGATGAGGATGAACCAAAGGATTGTTAAGTCCATCATGCGTCCCTCCCTTCTTCGAAGGAAATCTGTGTTTTCTTGATGAAGCGCATGGCAATCCAAAGTGCTGCAATCGCGAGCACGAGGTAGAGGACGGTGAAGCCCGCCATCGTCAGCCAGACGTCTGCACCCGTGAGGTTCGGCGAGACGGCAGAGCTCGTCTTCTGCAGGCCAAACACGATCCAAGGCTGGCGGCCGGCCTCTGTGACGTACCAGCCGACGCTGTTGGCGAGGTACGGCAGCGGCAGCAGCCACGGCAGGACCTTGAGGTAGCACGGGCAGGCCAGCGGGCGGTTCGTGAAGCCGAAGTAGGCGGCGGCGAGGCCGAGGAGGATCATGAGGCCGCCGAGGCCAATCATGATGCGGAAGCTCCAGAAGAGGCCCGTGACATCCGGCCGGTATTCATCGGGGCCGTACTTCTCGGAGTAGTCCTTCTGGATCTGGTTGATGCCCGGCACAGCGCCCGTCGGCGTGTTGTAGAGCATGAAGGAGAAGGCGCCGGGCACGGTGAGCTCGAAGTTGTTCTTGTGCATGTTCTCATCGATGTCGGCGACGATGGCGAATGGCGCCGGGTCTTCCGTCTCCCAGAGTGCCTCGACGGAGGAGAGCTTCATCGGGTTGACCTGTGCGATGTACTGCGCCTGCAGGTGGCCGCTGCCCATCGTGGCGAAGAGGCCGAAAAGCATGAAGACGGCACCGGCCTTGAGCGTCTGCGTGAAGGCGCGGCGCGAGGTCTCGTCGTGCAGGATCTTCCAGGCGGAGACGGCGATGACGACGAAGCCGGCCGTCGCGATGGCGGAGAACAGCGTGTGCGTGTACTCGCCGATGACGTACGGGTTCGTGACGAGCGCGAAGAAGTCCGTCATCTCCGCACGGCCGTTGCGGACGGCGAAGCCGACCGGATGCTGCATGAAGGAGTTCGCGACGAGAATCCAGAACGCGGAGAGGTTGCTCGCGAATGCGACGATCCAGATGCAGAGGCAGTGGACTTTCTCGGAGAGCTTATCCCAACCGAAGATCCAGATGCCGAGGAAGGTCGACTCGAGGAAGAAGGCCGTGAGCGCCTCGAGCGCGAGCGGCGCGCCGAAGATATCGCCCATGAAGCGGGAATATTCGGACCAGTTCATGCCGAAGTGGAACTCCTGCACGATACCGGTGACGACGCCCATCGAGAAGTTGATGACGAAGAGCGTGCCGAAGAAGCGCACGAGCTTGCGGCTGGCTTCTTTCCAGGCCGGTCGCTTCGTGCGGACGTAGCACGTCTCGAGCAGCGCGACGAAGATCGAGAGCCCGAGCGTCACGGGGACAAATAGGAAATGGTAGACGGTTGTGATGGCGAACTGCCATCGGGATAGGATCAGTGCATCCATGTATCATGCCCTCCTTTGGTATTAGTGCATCGTGATGCATTATGTTTATGGTTCCATTATAGCCTAAAATGGCTGAGGAGACAATGAAAAATTATATTGAGTCGTAAAAGAAAATAATTATCGCGAAGATGCGCCAAAAAAACGCAGAAAGATGGAGACGATTTTCTTGTGGAAAATCTGGAACAATGGCCTTATAATGAATACAGTATAATTTAGGAGAGAAGTATCGTGGAGAAACGAAGGATCGATCTGAGCCGCTGTCTCGTGCGCGACGGCAAGGCGGACTGCCACCGCTGTGAGGAAATCTGCCCGCAGAAGGCCATCAACGGGCACGTGGTGGACACGGCGGCCTGCGATGGCTGCGGCCTCTGCAGCGCCATCTGCCCTGCGGCGGCCATCGTGGCGCCGGAGGACTATGGGGGGGCACTGACGAAGGCGCAGGAGCTCGCGCCGCAGGTCCTCATGTGCGAGAAGGCCAGCGAAGGCAGCGTGCACTGCCTCGGCTTCCTCACGCGCCGCCTGCTCTGGGCGCTCGCAGCGAAGCGGCCGCTCGCGCTCGATATCTCGCACTGTGCGTCGTGCCGGCCCGCGGTCTTTGCGCATCTCGAGCGCGAAGTCGCGGCCTGCAATGATGCGCTCACAGAGGCGGGCAAGAAAGAGATCGCGCTCGTCCATGTCAAGCCGGCCCCGCCGAAGCCGAAGAAGACAAAAAAGGTCGAGCGGCGCGGCTTCTTCCAGGCGCTGTTCCACTCGACGGCAGAGGGCCTGCAGGAGATCGCTGAGGCGCAGATCGAGCACAGCTACTGCTTCGACGCGGCGGCCTTCCTCAAGGCGCAGCAGGCAGAGCCCTGCGCGCTATTCAACGGGCTTGCGCTGCAGGAGGGCTGCACGGCCTGCGGCCTCTGCGCCGTCGTCTGCCCGACGCGGGCGCTCGCAATGGAGCGCGGCGAACAGGCAGCCTTGCACGTCGACCCGACGGCCTGCACGGGCTGTGATCTTTGCGCGCTGCACTGCCCGCAGGGCGTGCTGGAGCTCCTGCAACAGTTTGCGGGACAGCGCGATTTCCCGCTGGATAAGTGATGATTCAATAGGTGATTAGGTGATATTGTGTATTGTGATTAGGAGGGGAAGTCTTGATTACAGTAGAGGGAAATGCCAAGATAAACTTGACGCTGGACATTCTGGGCAAGCGCCCGGATGGCTACCATGAGGTCGCGATGGTCATGCAGTCCATCAACCTGCACGACACGCTGACGCTCTCGAAGATCCCGAGCGGCATCGAGCTCACGCTCGACGTGCCGGGCCTCGAGGCCGACGAGCGCAACCTCGCCTGGCGCGCGGCGCGCCTCCTCTTGGACGGCGAGGGCGTCAAAGGCGGTGTGCGCATCGCACTGACGAAGCGCATCCCAATCGCCGCGGGCCTTGCGGGCGGCAGTGCCGATGCGGCCGCTGTGCTGCGCGGCGTCAACGCGCTCTACGAGCTCGGCCTGACGCAGGCGGAGCTCTGCGCGTACGGCGCGAAGCTCGGCTCGGACATCCCGTTCACCATCGTGGGCGGGACGATGCTGGCGACGGGCCGCGGCGAAGTGCTCGAGGCGCTTGACCCCGTGCCGCCCTTCTGGGTCGTGCTCGCCAAGCCGAAGATCTCGGTCTCGACGGCCTGGGCCTACAAGCATTACGACGAGCAGGGCGCAGAGCAGCATCCGGACAACGCGGCCATCATCCAGGCCATCGCCAAGCGCGACCGCGCGGGCATCGCTTCCTTGTTGTGCAATGTACTGGAACGTGTTACTATAAAGCAGTATCCAGTCATCGCAGCGTATAAGGAATGGATGATGGAGAAGGGCGCGCTTGCCAGCATGATGTCGGGCAGCGGCCCGACCGTATTCGGGCTCTTTTCAGCCGAAGAGGAGGCGCGCCGTGCCGCCGCATTCCTCGAGGAGCAAACGGATGCGGACATCTTCGTCTGCCAGACGGCAGGCGCCAATTGCGATACGATACATAAGAGATAAGAATTGAGGGGAGTCAAATGGAGCAGAGATTGTCACCAATCAAATTAGACAGCTACCAGCCATTGCGTGAGGTTGTCTGCGAATCGCTGCGGGAGGCGATCCGCAAGGGTATCTTGAAGCCGGGCGAGCGCATCATGGAAATCAAGCTCGCTGAGGAGCTCGGCGTGAGCCGCACGCCGGTGCGCGAGGCCATCCGCAAGCTCGAGCTCGAGGGCTACGTCGTCATGATGCCGCGCCGCGGCACCTACGTGGCCGACATGTCCATCCGCGACATCAATGAGATCTTCGAGATCCGCACGGCGCTCGAGTCACTGTCGAACAGCCTCGCGGCGGAGCACATCACGGAGGACGAGCTCGAGCATCTGCAGCGCCTGCTCGTCATCATCGGCGGCTACATCAAGGAGTTCGAAGAGGGCAAGGACCGCGAGGGCGCGATGGAGAAGATCGTCGAGACCGACATCGAGTTCCACGACCTCCTCTACCATGCGGCGCGCAACAACCGCCTCGTCGGCATCATCTCGAATCTGCGCGACCAGCTCACGCGCTTCCGCACACTGTCGATGTCGTACCCGGGCCGCCTCGAGGCGACGCTCGAGGAGCACCGCGAGATCGTCGAGGCCATCGCCAACGGTGACGGCCGCGGCGCGAGCAAGGCGGCGGAGCACCACATGGAGAACTCCGAGAAGACCCTCCTCAAGGCGATGGACATCGCGACGAGCCGCAAGGAGAAAGCGGCCAAGAAGAAAAAAGCGCGCCCGACCCAAAAGGACGCGTGAATTCGACAGGGTATTTACGCTCAATATGCTGTCAGCAGCATGAAGAATATAGAGATGGGAGAACGATAGTATGTCAGATTTAGTAACCGTCATCCTCGCGGCCGGCAAGGGCACGCGCATGAAGTCGAAGCTGCCGAAGGTCCTGCACAAGGCGGGCGGCAAGACGATGCTGCAGCACGTCATCGATGCGGCCAAGGCGGCCGGTGCGAAGCGCAACATCGTCGTGACGGGCTTCGGCGGCGAGATGGTCCGCGAGGCCATCGGCGCGCAGGCGGAGTTCGTCACGCAGACGGAGCAGCTCGGCACGGGCCACGCCGTCCTGCAGACGAAGGAGCTCCTCAAGGATGAGACGGGCACGGTCATGGTCCTCTGTGGCGACACGCCGCTCTTGACGGGCGCGCTCCTCAAGAAACTCTACGACGAGCATGTGGCAGCTGCTGCCAAGGCGACGGTCCTCACGGCCATCATGCCGGATGCGACAGGCTACGGCCGCATCATCCGCTCGGCGGACGGCTCGGTCGAGAAGATCGTCGAGCACAAGGACGCGACGGAGGCGGAGCGCAAGGTCCGCGAGGTCAACTCGGGCATCTACTGCTTTGCCGCTAAGGACCTCTTCGAAGCGCTCTCGCACGTGACGAACGACAACGCGCAGGGCGAGTACTACCTGCCGGACGTGCTCGAGATCCTCAAGAAGAAGGGCGAGAAGATCTGGGCCGTGGCCGCTGACGACTACGAGGACACGCTCGGCATCAACTCGCGCCTGCAGCTCGCCGGCGCCGAGAAGATCCTGCGCCGCCGCAAGAATGAAGAGCTCATGAGCGAGGGTGTCACCATCATGGACCCCGCGACGACGTACATCGATGACGACGTCAAGGTCGGCCGCGACACCATCATCTACCCGATGACGTGGCTCGAGCATGGCACGGTCATCGGCGAGGAGTGCGAGATTGGACCGAATGTCCGCTTCCAGGACGTCAAGTGCGGCAACCGCGTGACGGGCCAGTTCATCTACGCGCACGAGTGCCAGATCGATGACGATGTCAAGCTCGGCCAGTTCGTCCACCTGCGCCCGAACACGCATCTCTTCGAGGGCGTCAAGATCGACAACTTCATCGAGGTCAAGAACTCCAACATCGGCAAGGGATCGAAGCTGCCGCATCTCTCCTACATCGGCGACTGCGACATGGGCGAGAACGTCAACATGGGCTGCGGCACGATCACGGTCAACTACGACGGCAAGAAGAAGCACCGCACGAAGATTGGCAACAACGCCTTCGTCGGCTGCAACTCCAACCTCGTCGCACCGGTGACGATCGAGGACGATGCCTACATCGCCGCGGGCTCGACCATCACGAAGACGGCGCCGAAGGGCAAGCTCTCAATCGCGCGCGCACGCCAGACGGTCATCGAGAGCTGGCATGACAAGCGCGACGAGTGAGTCGCACCTCTGTGACTTTTTTTAGCAATTTGCAAGGAAATATGTCCCTTTTCGTCCATCTGTGCTATACTGTAAGGAGAGACGACTGGGCGGAGCCCGTCCTCTTTGAGCAATAATCTAGGTGTAAGGATTTGGAGGATTTTAACAAAATGGCTTTAGACACTGCTAACTTATGCATCCTGACCGGTAATGCAAACCCGGATCTCGCGAAGAAGATTGCCGACCATATCGGCGTCAACCTCTGCGATGCATATGTCGGTCATTTCAACAACGGTGAGACGCAGGTCATGATCAGCGAGAGCATCCGCGGCAAGGATATCTTCATCATCCAGCCGACGTCTTATCCGGTCAACGACAACCTCATGGAGCTCCTGATCATGGCAGACGCCTGCAAGCGCGCTTCGGCACACAGCATCACGGCTGTCGTCCCGTATTACGCCTATGCACGTCAGGACCGCAAGACGCGCGGCCGCGAGCCAATCTCGGCGAAGCTCGTCGCGAACCTCATGACGACGGCTGGTGTCACCCGCGTCGTGACGGTTGACCTCCATGCCGGCCAGATCCAGGGCTTCTTCGACATCCCGGTCGACCACCTGGCAGCCGCTCCGGTCATCGCGAATTACTTCCGCGCCCAGAAGTTTGACGATGTCGTCGTCGTCTCGCCGGACCTCGGCGGTGTCACGCGCGCGCGCATCCTCGCCGACCACCTGCAGGCTCCGATCGCCATCATCGAGAAGCGCCGTCCGAAACCGGGCTGCGCTGAGGTCATGAACCTCATCGGCGATGTCGAGGGCAAGACGGCCGTCATCATCGACGATATCGTCGACACGGCAGGCTCCCTCTGCGAAGGCGCCCGCGCGCTCGAGAAGCGCGGTGCAAAGCGCATCTTCGCTTCGTGCTCGCATGCCATCCTCTCGGATCCGGCTGTCCAGCGCATCAACGAGTCCCCAATCGAGAAGCTCGTCATCACGGACACGATCCCGCTGCCGCCGGAGAAGCAGTCCGACAAGTTCGTCGTGCTGTCGCTTGCTGACGCACTCGGCGATGTCATGATGCGCATCCAGAGCCACCGCTCGGTCAGCCAGCTTTTTCGCTAAGATACGTGAGTCCTTCAAGGACACGCCATAAAGAAAGAGAGCCTTCTCGAAAGGCTCTCTTTTGCTATGCGATACAAAAATCGGAATTAGAAGATAGAAGGTGACCCATTTGAATCATCCGGATAAGCGGGATGAGGCGGTGCAGCAGAAGAATGTGACAGACCTCTTCATTCGCCACTTCGGCTTCTGGCCGCATCTTTCGGACCGGGAGAGAGACCTCCTCAATGCCCACACACATGCCGTTCACTACGAGCGCGGCACGCAGGTTCACCGCGGGCCGTTTGACTGCATCGGCGTGCTGCTCCTCAAGAAGGGGCAGTTGCGCGTCTACACGCTGTCGGAGGATGGCCGCGATGTGACGCTCTACCGGCTGTTCGCCGACGACATCGGCATCCTCTCGGCCGCCTGCACGCTCGATTCTGTGACCTTCGACGTCTACATCGACGCGGAGGAGGATACGGACGTGTTGCTGACTGACGCCTCGGCCTTCCGCCGGCTGTCAGACGCGAACATCTACGTGCGCTGCTTTGCCTACGAGCTCGCCTCGAAGCGCCTCTCGGACATGCTCTGGAAGATGCAGCAGGTGCTCTTCCTCTCGGCCGACCGCCGCTTCGCCATCTTCCTGCTCGAGGAGAGCGAGAAGCGGAAGAGCGAGGTCGTGCACCTGACGCACGAGCAGATGGCCCGCTATATGGGAACGGCCCGCGAGGTCGTCACCCGCCTGATCAAGTACTTCAATCAGGAGGGTTGGACCACGTCGGGCCGCGGCTATCTGCGCATCGAGGACCGCGAGGCACTCAGGCGCCTCGCGGGGACTTACTGATCGCTGTATGGTGTTTTGCCTTGTATGAGGGGGAGAGACTGCGGGCGATGCTCAGCCGAGCAGCGCTTCGACCTTCTCCTTCGGGATCAGGCCGACGGACTCCTGGACCTTCTCGCCGTTCTTGAAGACGAGCAGCGTCGGGATGCTCATGATGCCGAACTGCTGCGCGAGCTCCGGCTGCTCGTCGACGTTGATCTTGCCGACCTTGACGTCTGGGCGCTCGCTCGCGACTTCGTCGACGATCGGGGAGAGCATGCGGCACGGGCCACACCACGTCGCCCAGAAGTCGACGAGGACCGTGCCCTCGGCCTTCAGGACTTCGCTGTCGAAATTTTCTTTGGTGATCACAATTGCTGCCATGATAGGGAAACCTCCTTGTGCCAGGCCCACAGGGCTCGGGGAGCTCTATGGGAGCCATATGGAAAAAGTATCGTGTCTCATCGAGAGGGACGTGCTGCCGTTTCACGCGCACGCCCCTGTGATTTTTCTCCAGTATAGCAGAGAGAGGACACGTTTTCCGTGACTTGCTCACATTTTCTTTGCCTCGTTTATCCCCTGTTTAAGTCGGACTTCTATACTATAAGGGCATTTGTGGCAGGAAGAGCCGCAAATACCCAGAAATTTCCATGCACGGAAGGGGCAGCTGTGCTATAATGGGCATACTGCTGCGAGCAGAATACGGTATCGGATACTAAGATATTACAGGAGGAAAAAAAGAAAGTGGATCTAAGTATAGCGGATTTACTCAAGACCATCATCCTCGGCGTTGTGGAGGGTCTTACGGAGTGGCTGCCAGTATCGAGTACGGGCCATATGATTCTTGTCGATGAGTTCATCAAGCTCGATGTCAGCAAGGCGTTCATGGACATGTTCCTCGTCGTCATCCAGCTCGGCGCCATCATGGCCGTCGTCGTGCTGAGCTTCGAGAAGCTCAATCCGTTCTCTTCGTGGAAGACGCGCCAGGAGAAGCACGACACGGTGCAGCTCTGGATGAAGGTCATCGTGGCCTGCATCCCGGCCGCGGTCATCGGCCTGCTCTTCAATAAATACATGGAGGAGCACTTCATGACGGCGCCGGTCGTCGCGACGACGCTGATTTTCTACGGCATCATGTTCATCATCGTCGAGAACTACAACAAGCACCGCCGCCCGGTCATCACGGACCTGCGGCGCCTCGACTACAAGACGGCCCTAATCATCGGCATCTTCCAGGTCCTCTCGCTCGTGCCGGGCACGAGCCGCTCCGGCGCGACGATCCTCGGCGGCCTGTTGTTCGGCGCGAGCCGCACGGTAGCCGCGGAGTTCACCTTCTTCCTGGCCATCCCCGTCATGTTCGGCGCGAGTGCCCTGAAGATGGTCAAGTTCGGCTTCCATTATACGGGAGCCGAGATCATCATCCTCGTCGTCGGCATGGTCACGGCTTTCATCGTCTCCATCCTGTCCATCAAGTTCCTCATGCGCTACATCAAGACGAATGACTTCAAGGCATTCGGCTGGTACCGCATCGCGCTCGGCATCGTCGTGCTCGCCTACCTCTTCATGGTCGGCGATCCGACGGCTAATGATTGACATTTCCTCCTGAGCCTTTGGCTCAGGAGTTTTTGTTTATGTGGTCCGGGAGTTTTTGTCTTTATGGACTAGATGTGATAAACTGAAATGATGAATGACAACGATAGCGAAAGAAATAGGAGATAGAACAGTATGAAAATCATTGCAGGTCTTGGCAACCCCGGTGCGGAGTATGCGAAGACGAAGCACAATGTCGGCTTCATGTTCATCGACGCGCTGGCGGATGCCCTCGGGCTCTCGGCGTCGGACTGGAAGGACAAGTTCGAGGCGAAGGTCGCGGACGCGCGCATCGGCACAGAGAAGGTCGTGCTCGTCAAGCCGCAGACGTACATGAATGAGAGCGGCCGCGCCGTCGGCCCGCTGATGAACTGGTACAAGCTCGACCCCGAGGACCTCATCGTCGTGCACGACGACATGGACATCCCGGCCGGCACGATCCGCATCCGCAAGAAGGGCAGCGCGGGCGGCCACAACGGCATCAAGTCCATCCTCGCGCACGTCGGCGACGAGCATTTCGCGCGCGTGCGCATCGGCATCGGCCGGCCGCTGCCGGGCTGGACCGTCGTCAACCACGTGCTCGCCGGCTTCCCCGAGGAGGAGCAGCCGAAGATCCGCGAGGCCATCGATTACCTGATCCCCGCGGTCGAGTGCATCGTGACGCACGACGTCGACATGGCGATGAACCAGTTCAACCCCAAGAAGAAGAAAAAGGCGAAGAAAGTACAGGCTGCAGAGGTAAGTGAAGCAGAGGCAAAGGAGGAGCAGCATGAGCAAGCAGAATGAGGCCATTACGGCCGTTTATGCCGATGAGGACGGCAACATCCTCGATGCGCCGGGCATGCGCGGCATGGGGCGCACGGGCCGCGAGAACATCCTGCTGAAGCCAGAGGACCTCATCCCGCTGCCGGAGAGCGCGGACCTCATGCTCTTGCCGGACCGCCTGGCCGTCGGCCAGAGTGCGGACGGCGAGACGATGCCGATAAGCGGCCTCGCCGTTGCCGCCATCCTGCCGGCCGGCTACACGCGCCTCTACATGCCGGCCTACGAGCGGGCGGAGGAGGCACAGCGCCTGCCGCTCTACGGCTACACGGCCGTCGTCGTCTACAAGGACGAGCTCTGCTGCGCGGCCGTCTACACGGACGAGAATGAGAAGTGGGACCCCGTGCACTACAATACGAAGGAGCTCGCGAAGCTCGTCAAGCGCACGAAGAAGGACCTGCCGGGCAACCGCATCGTCGAGCAGGTCGGCGGCTGCTCGCTCAAGTGGCACTGCTGCACGGCGCAGAACCTCTTCTACCGCCGCTGGGAGTGCGGCATCCCGACCTCGCCCGTCTGCAATGCCAACTGCTTCGGCTGCATCTCCCTGCAGCCGGCCGAGTGCTGCCCCTCGCCGCAGGAGCGCATCAAGTTCCGCCCGACGCCGCAGGAGATCGCCGAGGTCGGCATCTACCACCTCTCGGTCGCGCCGGACGGCATCGTGAGCTTCGGCCAGGGCTGCGAGGGCGAGCCGTCGCTCGCGGCCGACAACATCGCTGCGGGCATCAAGCTCATCCGCGCGAAGACGAAGAAAGGCCAGATCAATATGAACTCCAACGCGGGCTGGACCGAGGGCATCAAGAAGATCGTCGACGCCGGCCTTGACTCGCTGCGCGTCTCCATCATCAGCGCGCGCGATGAGGCCTACGACGCCTACTACCGCGCGAGCTATCATCTCGATGACGTCAAGGCATCGATCCGCTATGCGCTCGACCACGGTGTCTACGTCTCGCTGAACCTGCTCTACTTCCCGGGCTTCAACGACCGCGAGGAAGAGCTCGCGGCCTGGCAGGCGTTCTTCCGCGAGCTGCCCGTGCAGATGATCCAGGTGCGCAACCTCAACATCGACCCGGACGCCTTCCTCGACATCATGCCAGAGCCGCAGGGCAGGATCCTCGGCACGCGCCACTTCATCGCCGCGCTGCACGAGGAATTCCCGCAGCTCGTCATCGGCAGCTTCAGCCACTACGTCGAATCATGAGCATCACAGCTGTGTGATAAATCCATGTAACAAATGGTACGACAAAGATGGGCTCGCTGTACTATACTAGTCTCATCGAAAGACGAAAAAGATAAACGATAAGAGATAGAAGGCAGGTGCCGGCCATTCAGGGTCTGCTGTATGCCATACAAGGAGCAATGACGATGACGATGAAAAAACTGGACCTCAAGAAAAGCGTGGCGGAGCTCGTCCGCGAATACCCGGAACTCAAGGAGACACTGGCAGAACTCGGCTTCAAGGACATCCTGAAGCCGGCGGCCCTGCAGCTCATGGGCCGCATCATGACGTTGCCGCGCGGCGCCGTCGTCAAAGGCATCCCGATGGAGAAGATCCGCGCTACGCTCGAGGCGAAGGGCTTCACGCTGACAGGCGCAGAGCAGCAGGCGCGCCAGGCCATGCTGCGCGAGTACATCGCGCGCCTCAACGGCGGCGAACCGCTCGAGACGGTGCGTGCCGACTTCGTGCGCCACTTCGAGGACGTCAAGGCTGAGGAGATCGCCGAGGCGGAGCAGGACCTCATCAAGGGCGGCGTGCCCCTCAAGGATGTCCAGCGCCTCTGCGACGTCCATTCTGCTTTGTTCCACGACTGCTCGGAGAGCGAGAGCAAGGAGCAGGAAGCACTGCGCAAGACGGCGGAGAAGACGCACGCCGCCGCTGCCGCAGCCGCCCTTTTGACGACGGACGACCTGCCCGAGGGCCATCCGCTTAGCCTGCTGCGCCTCGAGAACGACGCGCTCGTCCGCCATCTCGACGCCATTCACCACGAGATGGTCGGCGCGGGCGATGTCGCGAAGCTCACGGGCCTCATCGCGGGCCTCAATGCCGTGCGCTCGCACTACGCCAAGAAAGAGGAGCTCCTGATGCCGATGCTCTACGACTACGGCGTCACGGGTCCCTCGCAGGTCATGTGGGGCGTCGACGATGAGATCAAGCGCGAGCTCGGCGTCATCACGAAGGCGCTCAAGGAGGACAGCGAGAGCTACCCGCTCTACAAGGGCCGCATCGAGCCGCTCTGCGCGCGCATCCGCGAGATGGTCTTCAAGGAAGACCGCATTCTCTTCCCGCTCTCGCTGCGCTACCTGACGCAGGAGCAGTGGTTCATGGTCTACCGCGACCTCTTCGAGATGGGCATGGCCTTCGTCGACGCTGAGACGATGCCGCGCTGGCCCGAGGGCGAGGCCTGGATGAAGGAGCAGTCGGCCAAAGACCTCAAGCCGGAGCTCCTCGAGGGCAAGGTCAAGCTGCCGACGGGCGAGCTCACGCTGAAGGAGCTGCAGGGCATCCTGAAGCTCCTCGACGTCGACATCACCTTCATCGACAAGGACGACATCCTGCGCTACTTCCTCAACGAGGGCAAGATCTTCTCGCGCCCGCTCTCCGCGCTCGGCCGCGAGGTCTACAACTGCCACCCGCCCGAGATCATCCCGGTCGTGCGCCAGCTCTTGCTCGACTTCAAGGCGAAGAAGCGCACGCACATGGAAATCTACCGCCGCATCATGGGCCGTCCCGTCGGCGTGCGCTACGCGGCCGTCTACGATGCGGATGGCGAGTACATGGGCGCCGTCGAATTCGTCCAGGATTACCAGAAGGCGCTCGACAAGTTCCAGAAGTGATCGCAGCCGCATAAACGCATAAAACATAAAAGAAAGTCAGCTTCTCGAGCCGGAGAAGCTGACTTTTCTTGTAATTTTCACACATTTCCATTATAATAAAGGTAAATCCATTTATTGTACATGTATCTGGAGGCGATTATGATGATCAGACCGATTCCCTTCAATATCCGTGAGAATGCTGAGCGGGGCCGCGAGGTCCTCGAGAAGGCACTCGACTTTGTCGCAGACCAGCCCTGCAATCCGCTCGGGCGCGTCAGCGGCGCGTTCTCGTCGTTCCGCGTCGATGTCATCGACACGCCGGACCGCTACGAGATCTTCGCCGAGCTGCCGGGCTTCCACAAGGAGCAGATCACGGTCTCGTACGACGATGCGACGGGCTACCTGACGATCAAGGCGGAGCGCCCGGACCCGGACATGGACGTCAAGTTCATCTGCCGCGAGCGCCGCACGGGCACCTTTGAGCGCACGTTCGAGATCGACGGCATCGTCAAGGACGAAGTCACCGTCTCGTTTGACGAGGGCGTGCTCCACATCGTCCTGCCGAAAGAGCCGGCGGAGACGAACAAGACCGTCTTCGATATCCAGTGAGATTCCTGATATTTCCGAGGAGAGATATTTTTGTTTGCCAATCCATCGATGGAACAGATCGCGCCGGCGAGGCTCCAGGAGCTCCAGCAGGAGCGCCTGCCGAAGGCCCTGCGCTGGGCAGCCGAGAAGTGTGCGCACTACCGCGAGTCGTTCGCGGCGCGCGGCCTGACCGGCAATGCGCTCAAGGATCTGAAAGCGGCCGAAGACCTGCAGGCGCTGCCGCTCTTGCGGCCGGAGGAAATGGCTGGCCAGCGCGCCTTTGACTTCCTGACGATGCCGCTCTCGAGCCTGCTGCGCATCTCGTGCATGAAGGCAGTGGGCGGCGAGGGGGAATTTGTCCACTTCGCGACGAACGGCGACATCGCCCACAACATCGAGCAGGTGACGCGGAGCCTCGTGGCCTGCGGCCTGCACAATGCGACGCTCGCGGCCGTGCTCGGCGACGGCGCCGACAGCCGCCTCATGGATGTCCACTACGCGCTCGAGTTCATCGGCGCGGCCACCATGATGCTCGGCGCGGAGGCTAAAAGCTGGCCTGAGAAGCTCGCAATCGTGACGCCGGAGACGCTCATCGGCACGCCGGAGCGCATCCTCGCGCTCGACGACGCGCTTTTAGCGCGCGGCAGCGGCCTCAGCGAACTGCCGCTCGCGCGCAGCCTCTGCCTGCACACGGCTGTGCCGGCGGCAAGCACCGTCGCCTCGCTCAACGCGATGACCTCGGCCAAGGTCTACCACATGCTGGCCCTGCCGGAGCTCGGCACGGCCGCGCCGTTCTTGCCCTGCGAGCCGGGGACGCTCACGTTCCACCTGCAGGAGGACTATGCCCTCGGCGAGGTCGTCGACCCGCAGACGGCAGAGCCCTCGGGATCTTCGGGCGAGCTCGTGCTGACGACGCTTGCGGCCGAGGCCATGCCGCTCGTGCGGCTGCGCACGGGGCTCCTCGTAGAGCCCATTCCCGCGCCCTGCGCCTGCGGCCGCACGCTGCGCCGCTTCCGCGTCGTGCTCGAGTAAGGCACCGCAGTTTGTGATGCTCTGGCAATTCTTGGCAATATTTTGCCATGTTGGTTGCAAGATATGGCACAATCTGCTAGAATAAGAGAGAATTGAATAAAAACGATTCACTAGGGGAGCCGTTGGCTGAGAGGAGTATTCCGACCCTTGGAACCTGTTGGGTTAAGACCTGCGTAGGGAAGTGACAGAGCATATCTTGCCGTCCGGTACGCCGGACGGCTTTTGTTTTTCAGGAGGTATATTTCATGGCGACACAAATGCAGCAGGCCCGTGAGGGCCGCATCACCGATGCGATGAAGATCGTAGCAGAGGAGGAGCGTATCCCCGTTGAGACCATCCGCGAGCGCGTGGCAAACGGCACGATTGCCATCTGCGCCAACATCAACCACAAGAACCTGCGCCCGCGCGGCGTCGGCGAGGGCCTGCGCGTCAAGGTCAATGCAAACATCGGCACGTCGAGCACATTCCCGGACATCGAGCCGGAGCTCGAGAAGCTCGACGAGGCCGTGCGCTGCGGTGCCGATGCCGTCATGGACCTCTCGACGGGCAACAACATCGACGTCTCGCGCCAGCGCATCATCGAGCATTCGCCGATCATGGTCGGCACGGTGCCGCTCTATCAGGCGACGGTGCGCTCCATCCGCGAGCACGGCGCCGTCGTCGAGATGACGGATGACGACATCCTCGAGACGATCGAGCAGCAGGCAAAAGACGGCGCGGACTTCATGACGCTGCACTGCGGCGTCACGCGCAGTGCCATCGAGCGCATGCGCCGCCAGGGCCGCGTCATGGACATCGTGAGCCGCGGCGGCTCTTTCATCGCGGGCTGGATGCTGCACAACGAGATGGAGAACCCGCTCTACGAGCACTATGACGACATCCTCGACATCTGTGAGAAGTATGATGTGACCATCAGCCTCGGCGACGGCATGCGCCCCGGCTGCACGGCCGACGCGACGGACCGCGGCCAGCTCACGGAGCTCATCACGCTCGGCGAGCTCGTGGACCGCGCCTGGAAGCGCGGCGTCCAGGTCATGGTCGAGGGACCGGGCCACGTGCCGTACGACCAGATCGAGGCGAACATGAAGCTCGAGAAGCGCCTCTGCCGCCACGCGCCGTTCTACGTGCTCGGACCGCTCGTCACGGATATCGCGCCGGGCTACGACCACATCACGGCAGCCATCGGCGGCACGCTCGCCGCTGTCTCCGGCGCGGACTTCCTCTGCTACGTCACGCCGGCCGAGCATCTGGCCCTGCCGACGATCGAGGACGTCCACACGGGCGTCATCACGAGCCGCATCGCCGCCCATGCCGCCGACCTCGTGCGCGGCGTGCCGGGCGCACGCGAGTGGGACCTCGAGATGGCCAAGGCGCGCAAGGTCCTCGACTGGAACCGCCAGATGGAGCTCGCCATCGACCCGGACCTCGCCAAGAAGAAGCGCGGCGCCCGCAACCCAGCCGACGAAGGCGCCTGCTCGATGTGCGGTGACTACTGCGCCGTCGAGATCATCAACAAGTACTTCCAAAAAGAGAATTGCCCGTGCCAGGACTGATGTGTCCTGCCATACGCGCGTAAAAAAGCTGCTGTCCGCATCGACGGGCAGCAGCTTTTTGCGTGCGCATGTTATTTGATTTTGTTGAGGCGGTCGGCGAGCTTCTGGGCCGACTCATCGTCGTAGGTGCAGGTCATGATGGGCTGGGCGCCGAGCATGACCGTCTTGCCGTCGACATAAGCTGCCTCTTTGTTATGGCCGTTGTGGTAGGCCGCCGCGAGGTTGCCGACGACGAAGTAGGAGCGCTCGGCCGCCGACATGTCGCCAGCCGCTGCCGGCGTGACGAATTCCTTGCCGTTGACCGAGACCGTGCCGTCCTTGACCGTCACGTGCTTGTTGCTGTACTCATAGAGCTTCTTGACGTATGTGTCGCGGCGGTCGCCGTCCGACGGATGGTCGGAGAAGAACTGCTGCATCGAGTTTTCCTGTCCCTTGGACTTGTCCATGACGCGCTGCCAGACCGCGGCACAAGCGCCCGGGTTGTAATTGGAATGCGTGATGTACTCAAATGCCAGCGCATCCGCCTCGCGCTCCATCGGCTTCGTGATGTTGCGGTTGTTGATGACCCCCGCCACGATTGCACCGAGGTCCGTGCCCGTCGCCGCGCCGAGAATCGACATATTGAGGCTGCGCCGTGCCCCCTTGGCCGGATGGTCTTTCTGGCCGTGGGCCATCTCATGCCCGAGCACGACGGCGATTTCATCGTCGTTTGTCAGGATGCTGAAGAGGCCCGTGTTGATGCTCATATTGTGGCCGATTGTGCAGAAGGCGTTGAAGCTCTGGTCCTGATTGATGAAGTAATTGTAGGGCTTGTCGTAGATCGTCGGGTCGACCGCACCAATCGCCGCCGTCAGGTTTGCCATGATGGTGTCGATTTTCCTGTTGTAGTAGGCGTCATTGTTGACACCGTACTGCTTCTTCATCTCCTCAAAAAACTCCTGACGGCCCTCTTCGGAGTCGTTGTACTTCTTGAGAAATGCCGTGAGCTGTGCGTGCGCAGCTGCGCCCTGGATACCCGCACCGATGATGCTGCCCCAGCCAAACTCTGCATGTGCGACCGGAGCCGGCGCGAGCCCATACGCTCCGGGAATCATGATCATGCCCGCTGCTAGGACAGTGACGATTCGTTTCTGCAAGGATTTCTTGATTTCCATGATGCTCATCCTTCCACTTTGTCGTATTCAGACTATCCTGCTTCCATTATAGGAATAACAGCGGCAAAAAACAAGATGACAGCAGCAGGAGGAGCCTTTCGTTGGCAGAAAATTTTGCGCTAGGCAGGGGAATCGTCGAAAGATAGCGAATCCTTTAGCAAAGGGGGGTTCCCCGCAATCTGCAAGAAATCAGAAATGAGGTGTTTCATATGCTGGTGAAGGATATCATGACGAAGGATGTCGTTACGGTCAAGAAGGATGCATCCATCCGCGAGATTGCGCAGACGATCGTGGACCGCGATGTCTCGGGGCTGCCGGTCGTCGATGATGACGGCACGGTCTGCGGCATCGTCAGCGAGGGCGATCTCGTGCGCAAGGAGTTCGCGCCGGAGTTGCCGGACGAGCTCTGCATCCTCGGCGCGGTCATCTACTACTCGGGCTTGCGCGAGTATCAGGACGCCTTCCGCAAGATCGCGGCCATCTCGGCGGAGCAGCTCATGACGAAGAAGCTCATCTCCGTCAAGCCGGACGACGATGTCAGCAAGGTGGCGAAGATCCTCTACGAGAAGCACATCAAGCGCGTGCCCGTGCTCGACGACGAGAAGCACCTGCTCGGCATCGTCAGCCGCCGCGACATCGTCAAGATGATGCTCGTGTGATGCGCCGTGAGAGGCATGACGGGCATTGTGGCTGTGGCTTGCCCATGGTGGAGCGGGCGACAGCCATATGTCCGAGATACGAAGGAGAGCCGTTTCCCTTGCGGGAGGCGGCTCTCTTTCATTTCTGGTTCGTTTCTTTTTTCTTCGTCTTCGGCTTGCCCGTGCGGCTGGAGAAGAGGTAGACGAGGATGGTCAGCACGATGCCGAGCAGGCCGTAGGGCCAGCCCTTCTCGATGAATGCATAGACGGTGGCGCCGAGGCAGAAGAGCACGGCGAAGAACGTCTGTTTTGCATTCTCGCGGCGGTAGCGGAAGGTCTCGTAGTCGATGCCGACTTCTTTCTCGAAGCAGGCCGGGCAGATGATCTCCTTCTTGCCGTCCTTGCCCTGATGCACAAGGGCTTCCTTCTCGCTGAGCGCGCGCCCGCAGATTGAGCAGTGGAACATGATATCCCTCTTTTCGTGGATTTGTCGCCTGATTTCTCAGAACCGTTGACATAGTCTATTATAAGGCCACTGTACCAATTTTGCCACAGGGAAATCTTCCTTCTGGAACCGCTAGGATTCCTTGACACTAAAGGAAAAAATCAGTAGAATAGTAAGGTATAGTTTATGTCAAGACTACCGATATAAATATGCATGAAAGCAAAAAACGAAAAGGGGGGTGAATATTATCGTTACAATAATATTAGCGGTAATAGTAGCGGCATTCGTCGGTGCTGGCATCGGCTACGTCATGCGCAAGCGCACGGCGGAGTCGCAGATCGGCTCGGCGGAAGCGGAAGCAAAACGAATTGTAGATGATGCAGCCCAGCGTGGCGAGACGAAGAAGAAAGAAGCCCTGCTCGAGGCGAAGGAAGACATCCATCGCCTGCGCCAGGAACTCGACCGTGAGACGAAGGAGCGCCGTTCGGAGCTCCAGCGCCAGGAACGGCGCGTCGTGCAGAAGGAGGAGAACCTCGATCGCAAGCTCGATTCCATCGAGAAGCGTGAGGAATCCCTCTCGCGCAAGGAAGCGCGTCTCGACAAGAGCCAGGCTGCGGTCAATGAGATGCACGAGCAGCAGAAGGCTGAGCTCGAGCGCATCTCGGGGCTGACCGCAGAAGAGGCCCGCACGACACTCATGGCTGAGGCGGAGGAAGAGCTCAAGCACGAGAAGGCCATGAAGATCAAGGAGTATGAGCAGCAGACGAAGGACGAGGCGGACAAGAAGGCCCGCGAGATCCTCTCGACGGCCATCCAGCGCTGCGCGGCTGACCACGTCGCGGAGACGACGGTCTCGGTCGTCGCACTGCCGAACGACGAGATGAAGGGCCGTATCATCGGCCGCGAGGGCCGCAACATCCGCACGCTCGAGACGCTGACGGGCATCGACCTCATCATCGACGACACGCCGGAGGCCGTCATCCTGTCGGGCTTCGACCCGGTGCGCCGCGAGATCGCGCGCATCGCACTCGAGAAGCTCATCCAGGATGGCCGCATCCATCCGGCGCGCATCGAGGAGATGGTCGAGAAGGCGAAGCGCGAAGTCGACCAGCGCATCAAGGAAGCTGGCGAACAGGCGACGTTCGAGACGGGCGTCCACGGACTCCATCCGGAGCTCATCCGACTGCTCGGCCGCCTGCGCTACCGCACGAGCTACGGCCAGAACGTGCTCAATCATTCCATCGAGGTCGCGCACCTCGCCGGCGTCATGGCAGCCGAGCTCGGCTGTGATGTCATGCTCGCGAAGCGCGGCGGCCTGCTCCACGATATCGGCAAGGCCATCGACCACGAGGTCGAGGGGTCGCATACGACCATCGGCGCCGATATCGCCCGCAAGTATCGTGAGTCGAAAGACGTCATCAACGCGATTCTCTCGCATCACGGTGATGTCGAAGCGACGAGCGTCGAGTCGGTCCTCGTCTCGGCAGCAGATGCTGTCTCGGCGGCACGGCCGGGCGCACGCCGCGAGAGCCTTGAGTCGTATCTCAAGCGCCTGAAGAGCCTCGAAGAGATTGCCGAATCCTTCGACGGCGTTGAGCGCTGCTTTGCCATCCAGGCAGGCCGCGAGATCCGCGTCATGGTCAAGCCCGACAAGGTTGACGATGCGGAGGCCGCAGCACTCGCCCATAACATTGTCAAGAAAATCGAAGACGAGCTCGAGTACCCGGGTCAGATCAAGGCCACGGTCATCCGCGAGACGCGCGTCGTCGATTATGCAAAATAAACGGTTCTGCTGTACTGAGGGTGCGGGCTTTGTCCCGGACCCTCAGTCTGTTAAGAGGGTACTATCATGTTTGGTTTCCAGTCAAAGCGCAGCAAAGAGGAGGAGAAGGCGGGCATCCAGTTCCTGGCTTCGATGCTCGTCTGCTACCCCGAGATCAGCTCTCTGTCGTACGACCCGCGCCGCTCGACGCTGACGTTCGAGTTCATCGTGCGCGGCGATTACCCTGCGGCTAAGCTCGATGCGTTCGCGCGCCTGCTCTCGGAGAGCATCGAGACGTACCACGTGGTGGTCGCCGAGGAAGAGGTCGGCGCCAATATCTGGGTCGAGGAAGTCTCCGCCGAGAAGAAGACGGTCATGTTCCATGTCGAGCGCGATGTCGTGACGCTCGAGCGCGACGAGCTCACGCTGATCGCGCGGCTCTTCACGGAGCACTTCGGCAAGGCGCTGCTCGTCGACGAGCACTCGCTGCAGAAGCTCGAGGAGGATTTCGCGACGGTGCAGAGCGACCTGCTCGACCAGATGCTCGACCAGGTCCAGCGCCAGGAATTCCGCTTCTGCATGCACATGGTCGGCCTGCGCGAGAACGACCGCGTCGTCGTCTACAACCGCTGATGCGCTGATAAAGAGATAGAAAGAAGGATAAACTTGAAAGTCATGCTGGTAGGGGATGTCATCGGCCGCTCGGGCCGACGGGCATTCTGCAAGATTACGCCAAGACTCCGCAAGGAGAAGGATATCGATGTCGTCATCGTCAACGGGGAGAACTCCGCGGGTGGCAAGGGCTTCACGCGCAAGTCGCTCGACGAGCTCTACCGTGGCGGCGCGGACATCGTCACCTCGGGCAACCACGTCTGGGATAAGCGCGACGTGCTCGAGTTCATCGATCAGGAGCCGTTCCTGATCCGCCCGGCGAACTACCCAGAGGGCACGCCGGGCAAGGGCTGGTGCAGCTATCCATTCAAGGCGAAGAACATCGGCGTCATGAACCTCTCGGGCCGCGCCTTCATGCCGCCGCTCGACTGCCCGTTCCAGAAGGTCGAGGAGCTCCTGCACGAGATGCGGGATGAGTGCGACATCGTCTTCCTCGACTTCCATGCCGAGACGACGTCGGAGAAGACGGCGATGGGCTATTACCTCGACGGTCGCGTCAACGGCGTCGTCGGCACGCACACGCACGTGCAGACGGCCGATGAGCGCCTGCTGCCGCACGGCACGGCCTACATCACGGACCTTGGCATGGTCGGCCCGCGCGACTCCGTGCTCGGCGTCAAGACGGACCTCATCCTCGAGCGCTTCACGACGGCCATGCCCGTGCGCTTCGACGTTGCCGACGGTCCCTGCGTCTACTCGGCCGTCATCGTCACGATCGACGATGCGACGAACGAGACGCGCGCCATCGAGCGCCTGCTGCTGCAGGAAGACGAGCTCTGAGCGAGCAAACATGCTTTTGAGAAAATAAGCCGAAAAAGCAGGAATTCCATGCAGGGCGACGAATAGTAACACTAGTGATAATTTAGATAGCTCAGATAGCAGCATGAATAGCGCTTATGTATTCCAGCAGTAGGTGGACAAGGAGGTCGTGCTCATCATGGAAGTCTTGAAAGTTTCTGCGAAATCGAATCCGAATTCTGTCGCTGGCGCTCTGGCCGGCGTGATCCGTGAGAATGGCAGTGCGGAGATGCAGGCCATCGGGGCCGGCGCGCTCAACCAGGCCGTCAAGGCCGTCGCGATTGCCCGCGGCTTCGTCGCGCCGCACGGCGTCGATCTCATCTGCATCCCGGCCTTCACCGACATCAAGATCGATGGGGAGGAGCGCACGGCGATAAAACTCATTGTGGAGCCGCGCTGAGCTCATCGTTCAGGCGATATTCAGGCGATTCAGGTACGATTTAGGAGTGAAATCAGGATGCCAAGTGATCTGCATATGCACACGACGTACTCAGACGGCAAGCTGACGCCCGAGGAACTCGTGGCAAAGGCGAAGGAGGTCGGCCTCTCGTACATGGCCATCACGGACCATGATACGGTGGAGGGAATCAGCCATCTCTACGAGAATGGCCTGTATCCGGCCAGGGGGATCCACATCATCCCGGGCATTGAGTTCAGTGCGCACCACCCGACGCGGGAAATCCACATCTTGGGGTACAACATCGATATCTACTACGGCGAGCTCGTCGACAAGCTCAACGATGTCACGGAGGCGCGCTGGACGCGCTTCAGCGAGATGGTCGAGAAGCTCCAGCATCTCGGCTACGAGATCAGCGAGACGGAGGTGCTGACGATCGCGGGCGCGAGCCGCTCCATCAGCCGCTCGCACATCGGCCGCGTGCTCGTCAAGAAGGGCTACTTCCCGACGGTCCGCGACGCGTTCGAGGCGATGCTCATGAAGGGCAAGCCCGCCTATGTGCCGCATTACCACCTCGAGGTCGAGGACATCATCGCCCTGATCAAGGCGGCCGGCGGCACGCCTGTGCTCGCGCACCCGAAGCTCATCGGCGACGACCGGATTGTCGAGGACCTCTGCTGCCGCGGCATCGATGGCCTCGAGGTCTTCTACCCGCAGCACGATGCCGAGGATACGGCGCGCTATCTCGAGATGGCGAAGCGCTACAACCTGCTCGTGACGGGCGGGTCCGACTTCCACGGCTTCGCGACGCGCTACCCACAGGCACTTGGCGTTTTCACCATCGACGACTGCTGGGCGGAGAAGCTCTACCGCCCAACACAGAAACTCTGAAAGCACGAGAGCACGCTGAAAGCAAGGAGAGAATAGATGGATGTCATTGCCTTAGTCGGTCCGAGCGGGACCGGGAAAAGCCACCGCGCGCTGATTGTCGCGCACAAGAACGGTGCCGATGCCATCATCGACGATGGCATCCTCATCAAGGATGGCAAGATCTTGGCGGGTCATTCGGCCAAGAAGGAGCAGAGCAAGATCATGGCTGTCCGGCGGGCCATCTTCATCCTGCCGGGCCATGCCGAGGAGGTGCGCAAGGCAATCGAGAAATCGCAGCCGCACCGCATCCTGATCCTCGGCACGTCGGAGAACATGGTCCAGAAGATCACGAGGGCGCTGCACCTGCCGCCCATCGCGAAGATCATCCGCATCGAGGACATCGCGACGCGGTCGGAGATGGAGAAGGCGCGCTTCTACCGCGTCAAGCAGGGCAAGCACATCATCCCTGTGCCGACGATCGAGCTCAAGCCGCATTTCTCCGGCTACCTCATCGACCCGCTGCAGTCGTTCTTCAAGCGCTCGTCGACAAGGCGCCGCCGCCTCGGCGAGAAGTCCATCGTGCGGCCGGTCTTCAGCTATTACGGCAAGCTCGTCATCGACGACTCGGCCATCAAGGGCATCGTGCGCCACGTCATCCTCAATGAGGGACCGTTCAGCAAGGTCGGCGACATCGAGGTCAAGCATCTCTTCGCCGGTGACGAGGACCAGGGACTGCGCATCTCCTGCAATGTGGTGCTGACGTATGGCAACCACATCCCGACGCTCCTGAAGCAGGCGCAGGAGAAAGTCACGAGCCATGTCGAGTTCATGACGGGCATGATCGTTCACGAGGTGGACATCGTCGTCAAGACACTCTATGTACGAGCATGATCCTGCCCCCGCGCGAGGCCGCGGGGGCTTTTTCGCTACCCGGAGGTGTATTTTATGAAAGAAGTCAAATCGCCAAAGAAGCCGATGGCCTTTTACTATATCGTCGTGCTGGCGCTCATCCTGCTGTTCAATGAGATGGCAAGGCCTTACATGGAGCAGGCACAGATCGTGCCGGTCGACTACAGCACGTTCATGCAGTCCATCGACGACAAGACGGTCGACCACGTGGAGATCCAGTCGAACCAGATCCTCTACACGGTCAAGGACGACCACAAGAAGTACAAGACGGGCATCATGAATGATCCGACGCTCGCGCAGCGCCTGATGGAGTCGGGCGCGACCTTCACGCAGGACATCAAGGAGGAGACCTCTCCGCTCATGAGCTTCTTCCTCGCCTGGATCCTGCCGCTCTTGATCTTCTTCGCCATCGGCCAGTACATGAGCCGCAAGATCATGGATCGGGCGGGCGGCAACTCGATGATGTTCGGCGGCTCGGGCAATCAGGCGAAGATCTACGTGCCGTCGTCGGAGGGCATCCACTTCAGCGATGTGGCCGGCGAGGATGAGGCCAAGGAGAACCTCTCCGAGATCGTCGACTACCTGCACAATCCCTCGAAGTACACGAGCATCGGCGCCTCGATGCCGAAGGGTGTTCTGCTCGTCGGCCCGCCGGGCACCGGCAAGACGATGCTCGCGAAGGCCGTCGCCGGCGAGGCCAATGTGCCGTTCTTCTCGATTGCCGGCTCGGAGTTCGTCGAGATGTTCGTCGGCATGGGCGCCTCGAAGGTCCGCGACCTCTTCAAGCAGGCGAAGGAGAAGGCGCCGTGCATCGTCTTCATCGATGAGATCGATGCGATCGGCCAGAAGCGCACGGGCGCGGCCATGGGCAACGACGAGCGCGAGCAGACGCTCAACCAGCTGCTGACGGAGATGGACGGCTTCGAGGGCAATACGGGCGTCATCATACTCGCGGCGACGAACCGCCCGGATTCCCTTGACCCGGCTCTTTTGCGCCCGGGCCGCTTTGACCGCCGCGTGCCGGTCGAGCTGCCGGACCTCAAGGGCCGCGAGGACATCCTCAAGGTCCACGCCAAGAAGGTCCGCCTCGCGGACGATGTCAACTTCCACACAATCGCGCGCATGGCGGCCGGTGCCTCGGGCGCTGAGCTCGCCAACATCATCAACGAGGGCGCGCTGCGCGCCGTGCGCTCGGGCCGCAGCGAGGTGACGGAGGCCGACCTCGAGGAGAGCATCGAAGTCGTCATCGCCGGCTACCAGAAGAAGAACGCCATCCTCTCGGACGCTGAGAAGCGCACGGTCGCCTACCACGAGATCGGCCACGCGCTCGTCGCGGCGCTGCAGTCGCACTCCGCGCCGGTCCAGAAAATCACGATCATCCCGCGCACGTCGGGCGCGCTCGGCTACACGATGCAGGTCGAGCAGCAGGATAAGTACATCCTCTCGCGCGAGGAGCTCGAGAACAAGATCGCGACGTTCACGGCCGGCCGTGCCGCCGAGGAGGTCAAGTTCGGCCTCGTCAGCACGGGCGCCTCGAACGATATCGAGCAGGCGACGAAGCTCGCGCGCGCGATGATCACGCGCTACGGCATGAGCGATGAGTTCGACATGGTCGCGATGGAGACGGTCAACAACCGCTACCTTGGCGGCGACACGAGCCTGACCTGCTCGGCGGCCACGCAGCAGCAGATCGACAAGAAGGTCGTCGAGCTCGTGCGCAAGCAGCACGAGAAGGCCATCGCCCTCTTGAAGGCCCACATGGACAAGCTCGACGCTCTCGCCTCCTACCTCTACGAGAAGGAGACCATCACGGGCGACGAGTTCATGAAGATCCTCGAGGGCGACAAGAGCGAGACGAAGGAAGTTGAGTCGGCCGAGCAGAAACTGCTCGCCGACGAGGAGAAGGACGTCAAGGCCGACGCCGAGAAGGCAAAGGAACTCGCATTCCTCTCAGAGCCTTCCAAGACTCCTGCGCCTGCTGCAACGGAGGACCAGCAGGAGAAAAACCAGCCGCCGCAGAGCTGACCCTGCCATTTGCTTTTTCGCTGTCGTTGTGTTATATTTAGATATCATGACGATGATGAAGAAGAGTAGCCTGAGGCTGCATCGACAGGGAGTCCCGCCTGGACTGGGAGCGGGATGGTGCAAGCAGGTGAATGTTCGCTTCGGAGTCTCCGTAGGAAATGGCGGACGCAGGGCTGCGTTAGAGCCAAACGAAGCTACAAATCAGGGTGGTACCGCGAATCCTACCTTCGCCCCTCGTTTTCGGGGGCGGAGGTTTTTTATTTTCTAGGAGGTCAGTATGGAGGACAAGATTGAACAGCTGAAGGCACAGGCTGCCGAGGCAATCAAGAACGCTGCAGGGAATCTCTCGGAGCTCGACGATATCCGCGTCAAGTTCCTCGGCAAGAAGGGCGAGTTCACGACCATCTTGCGCGGCATGGGAGCACTGGCAAAGGAAGACCGGCCGAAGGTCGGCAAGATCGTCAACGAGGCGAAGGCGGAGATCGCTGCTCTCATCCAGCAGAAGAATGAGGAGCTCAAGGCTCGCGAGATGCAGGCACGTCTCGAGCGCGAGAAGATCGACGTCACGCTGCCGGGCCGCCAGCAGCCGCTCGGCCATCTGCACCCGCTGACGCTGACGCTCGAGCGCATCAAGGACATCTTTTTCCGCATGGGCTTCTCCGTCGAGGAAGGCCCGGAGATCGAGAAGGACTACTACAACTTCGAGGCACTCAATCTGCCGAAGGACCATCCGGCCCGCGACATGCAGGATTCGTTCTACATCACGGAGGACATCCTCATGCGCTCGCAGACGTCGCCGGTACAGGCGCGCACGATGCAGAAGAATGAGCCGAACGCGCCGATCCGCATGATCGCGCCGGGCCGCGTCTATCGCCGCGATGAGTACGATGCGACGCACTCGCCGATGTTCACGCAGGTCGAAGGCCTCGTCATCGACGAGGGCATCACGTTTGCCGACCTCAAGGGCACGCTCGAGCTCTTCCTGCGCCAGATCTTCAGCGAGGACGTCAAGGTCCGCCTGCGTCCGAGCTTCTTCCCGTTCACGGAGCCGTCGACGGAGGTCGATATCTCCTGCGTCATGTGCCACGGCAAGGGCTGCAAGGTCTGCAAGGGCACGGGCTGGCTCGAGATCCTCGGCGCTGGCATGGTCCATCCGCATGTGCTGGAGATGAGCGGCTACGATCCGAAGAAGGTCTCGGGCTTCGCCTTCGGCATGGGCGTGGAGCGCATCGCGATGCTCTCGTACGGCGTCGACGACCTGCGCCTGTTCTACGACAACGACATGCGCTTCCTGCGCCAGTTCTGAGAGAGGAGATAGACAATGCAAGTTTCCATTAAGTGGTTGAAGGACTATATTGATTTTGACTGGTCGGCAGAGGAGCTGGCTGACCGCTTCACGATGGCTGGCGTGCCGGTTGAGAACGTCATCCGCGCGGACGAGGGCCTCGACAAGGTCGTCACGGGCCGCATCGAGAAACTCGAGAAGCATCCGGACTCGGATCACCTCCAGATCTGCCAGATGAACGTCGGCGAGAAGGAGCTCATCCAGATCATCACGGGCGCACAGAATGTGGCTGAGGGCCAGGTCGTGCCGGTCGCGATGGTCGGCGCGCATCTGCCGAACGGCCTCCACATCAAGAAGGGCAAGCTGCGCGGCCTGCCGTCAAACGGCATGCTCTGCTCGGCTGGCGAGCTCCACCTCGACCTCACGAAGCTGACGGAGGAGGAGAAGGACGGCATCTACATCCTGCCGGCGGATACGCCGGTCGGTGTGCCGGCCAAGGACGTACTCGGCCTCGACGACGTCGTGCTCGAGTTCGAGCTCACGGCGAACCGCGGCGACTGCTTCAGCGTCATCGGCCTCGTGCGCGAGATCGCGGTGCTGACGGGCAACAAGCCGAAGTGGCCGGCCATCGTTTGCAACGAGGACGATGCGGCCAAGGCGGCGGACATGGTCTCCATTGGCATCGAGGCGCGCGACCTCTGCGACCGCTTCAGCGCGCGCGTCATCAAGAACGTCAAGATTGGCCCGTCGCCTGAGTGGATGCAGCAGCGCCTCGAGGGCGCCGGCATCCGTGCCATCAACAACGTCGTCGACGTGACGAACTTCGTCATGATCGAGCTCGGCCAGCCGATGCACGCCTACGACTACGATGAGATCACGGGCCACACGCTGACGGCCCGCCTCGCCAAAGAGGGCGAGAACCTCCACACGCTCGACGACAGCTCGCGCCTCGCGAAGGGTACGGAGCTCGTCATCGCCGATGCCGAGCATCCGGCCGGCCTCGCGGGTATCATGGGCGGCCTCGAGACCGAGGTCACGGAGAAGACGACGACAGTCGTGCTCGAAGCCGCTTCGTTCAACGGCCCGAGCATCCGCCGCACGGCGCGCGCCTGCGGCCTGCACTCGGAGGCCTCGGGCCGCTTCGAGCGCGGCGTCGACGTGACGAACACGCCGCGCGCGCTCGATCGCGCCTGCCAGCTGCTGCAGGACATGGGCGCCTGCACGGTCACGCAGGGCATCGTCGACTGCTATCCGGAGCCGAAGCAGCCGGTGACGATCGACTACACGACGGACGAGATCAACCGCCGCCTCGGCACGGAGATCCCGGGCGAGGAGATGGTCAAGATCCTCACGGAGCTCGGCTTCACGGTCGAGGCGAAGGGAGAGGAAACCTATCACGTCACCGTGCCGTCGTGGCGCAATGACTGCACCTACATGGAGGACCTCTCGGAGGAAGTCGCGCGCATCTACGGCTTCGACAAGATCGCGAGCACGACGCCGTTTGGCCGCATGGTCCAGGGCAAGCAGAGCGCGAAGCAGAACTTTGTCGACAAGATCAAGCACACGCTCGCAAGCCTCGGCATGACGGAGGAGCTCTCGTTCGCCTTCACGAGCACGGACCTCTTCGACAAGCTGCTCGTGCCGGCTGACTCGCCGCTCCGCCAGGCCATCCCCATCCTCAATCCGCTGACGGATGAGGCGCCGCTCGTCCGCACGTGCCTCTTGACCTCCATCATGGAGAACGCCGTGCGCAACTTCTCGCGCAAGAACAACGACATCAAGCTCTTTGATATCGCGCCGGTCTTCCTGCCGCACGCGCTGCCACTGACGGAGCTGCCGGAGGAGCGCCTGATGGTCGCCGGCCTCATCACGGGCCGCCGCGAGGAAGTCGGCTGGAACCAGGGGAATGAGATGGTCGACTTCTTCGACATGAAGGGCATCGTCGAGGAACTCTTCCGCGTACTCGGCATCGCGAAGTACACGGTCGAGGCCGGCAAGCACTTCGCCATGCACCCGGGCAAGACGGCCCTCTTCAAGAAGGGCCGCGAGGTTATCGCCGCCGTCGGCGAGCTTCACCCGCAGGCTGCCGTGAACTTCGGCATCAAGCAGAAGGTCTACCTCTTCGAGATGGACCTCGAGGTACTCATGAAGTACACGGGCAAGAGCTTCCACTTCGAGTCGCTGCCGAAGTACCCGGCCATCGCGCGTGACCTCGCCATCGTCGTCGATGAGAGCGTCGCCTCGGCTGATATCGAGCGCGTCATCGCGAAGAATGGCGGCAAGCACTTCAAGGGCGTCACGCTGTTCGACGTCTACACGGGCGAGCACGTCGCGAAGGGCAAGAAGAGCCTGGCCTTCAACCTGCAGTTCCAGTCGAAGGACAAGACGCTGACGGATGATGAGGCCGATGCAGCCTTTAAGAACATCCTCCAGGCTGTCGAGAAGCACTTCGATGCGGAGCTGCGTGCCTGAGTCATTTTGAGGCATTGTTGAGAGAGTAGTAGGACGGAGGTGCATCAGATGGCTGATGTGGACCCAAAGGCGCCTCAGCGCGTCGTCGTCGAGATTTTCGGCGAGAGCTACCCGCTGCGGACGGATGACCCCGCGCGCCTCAAGAAGCTGGCGGCCGGCGTGGATCACCTGATGAAGAAGATGGCAGGCAGCGTCAAGAGCTTTGACGGCACGAAGATTGCCGTGCTCACGGCGCTGCAGCTCGCCGACGAATACGATAAGCTCAAGCAGGACTACGACGAACTCGTCGAGCTGCTGGACGAGAAGTGAGCAAATGAGATCATGGCTCACCACAGGAGGCCGCCCAATCGGGCGGCCTCCTGTGCACGAGCCGCTGGATTTCCGAAAGTTTCTGAAAGGGATGAGCATCATGGCTAAGAAATACGATACAACGGATGCGGCGGACGTTGAACGGAAACTGGCGTCAAAGTGTAGTCGGACGCTTTTGGCTCTGCCGATAGCGGCACTCGGCCTGCTCGCCTGGCAGACGACGGCTATGGCCGCTGCGCCTGTGGCTGCCGCGGCAAGCCAGACGGCAGAGAGCGCAGGGCAGGCGACGCAGCAGGAGGCAGGCAAGAAAGAGGCACAGCAGCCGCAGGGACTCCCTGTCGAGCCGGTCAAGGCAGCTGAGACAGAGTCCGCCAAGACTCCGTTCACGCCTGCAGCTGCGGAGCCCACGGCCAAGAAAGCAGAGCCGCGCAAGAACATCGAGGTGCAGCTCGAGTACCTCGAGGGCCGCTTCTTCAAGAAGCGCGATGTCGACCTCTACAACGTGCACGTCTACCGCCAGTACAAGGAGCTCGGCGCGCTCTCGCTGCATTACGGCCTGACGTTCGAGCGCACGACGGGCAGCACGACGGAGGACGACATCTGGCGCGATGCCGAGGCCGTCGGCTTCGGTCCATCCTACATGATGCGCTGGACGAAGCACATCTCAGGCAAGCTCGACGGCTCCATTGACGGCGCCGGCAGCCTGCTCGTCTACAACCACGCCCACCCGGGCAACGGGCGCGCCTACGGCTTCCTCTGGCGCATCGGCCCGCGGCTCACGTACCACTATACCGACCGCGACGCGCTGAGCCTCGCCTATCTCTTCCACCATTCGTCGAATGGCATGGGCAGCCACAACCCGGGCTACAACGGCGTCGGCTTCTCGCTGGGCTTCACGCATTGGTATTGATTGAAGAGCTCCCTCTCATGGAATCATCCTTCCAGAGAGGGAGCTCTTTTTTAAGAATTTCTATTTAGAATAATGAAAATATTTTAAAGATTAGCAGGATTAAAGAGGGTGCACGGAGAAACTAATAAACATCCGCTGGATGTGGACAAGCTGGACTTTGATACGGAAAAATGTAAACCGTATCGCGTATCGGTTCCGGATGCCGGAACCATGTTCTTTTACTGAGAGGAGGATTCTTTCATGCAGACTCGACAGAATGAAGCAGGTTTCACCTTGATTGGCATGCTGATTGCCGTGGGCATCGTGGCAATCCTCGCATTGATTGCCGTACCGAAATTCACTTCTGCCATCGCCTCGGCCAATACGGCCAGGATACAATCCGACTTGTCTACACTGAATACAGCGATTGCCGTCTATGAGATCGATAATGGAAAAGCGCCGAAGGAGATTTCGGATCTGAAGGATTATCTGCAGTCCACGGATATCAAGCCACCGACGGGGGACTGCTATGTGAATGGCAAATCCGTGAAGATCGAAGCGACTGCGTATGCAATCGATACGGCGAATAGCCAGGCAACTTGCAATGGCAATGCCATCGGTGCGTTCACCAAAGAGAAGAAGACCGCGGACAACAGCGGCGGGACGACTACTACACCTAATAATCCGTGAGGGTTGAGCTATGATCTGCTATCTGCCCTTGCGGGCGCGCATCATCATCGTGCTGCTGCTCGTCCTGATGCTTTTTGGCCTGTCAATGGCTGACCTGGACCATCTCGAACTCGTCCGGGGTGGCCTGTTTTGCGTGCTCCTGCTCGTCATGGCGGTCATCGACTTCCGGACGGGGCTGCTGCCGGACAAGGGCAATCTCTACCTGGCAGGGCTCGGCCTCATGATGGCCGGAGTCATGGGAGAGGCACAGGACGCACTTCTCGGCGCGCTTCTCGGCGCGGCCTTGCTCTTTGCCCTGCGCACGCTGTCGCGCGGCGGCATCGGGCTCGGCGACGTCAAGTATGCGGCGGCCTTCGGCATCTGGCTCGGCTGGCAGGGGACACTTTTGGCGCTCGCGCTGTCCTTTGCGCTCGGCGCGTGTCTGGCGCTCGTGCTGCTCGGCACGGGGCGGCTGGGCCGCCGGGATCGGCTGGCCTTCGGGCCGTTCCTGTCGGCGGGAGCGTACCTCAGTTACATCGGCGGTGCGGCTTTCTGGTCGGCCTATGAGGTGCTGCTATGAAGGAGCAAGGTTCTCTGCTCTTGGAGGTCATCGTCGCCTGCGCTGTCCTCGCAGTCCTTTCTATGGCGGCTCTGCCACGTGCGCTGGCAATCTACCGCGAGGCGGCTCTGGAGTACGAGATGCAGTGCCTCTTGAGTGACATCCGCTATGTGCGCGAGATCTCGCGCACGACGCAGGTCTGGCCCAAGAGCATGAAGGGCAAGGCAGAGCAGCAGCTGCCGTCGTGGCGTCAGGCGCAGATGCGCTTCCGCCGCACGGGCTACACGATGTTGGCGGGCTCGGCCCGGCAGGGGAGCCACGATTTTCTGCCGGGCATCGAGCTCAAGGGGCGCTTCGTGACGGGGGACATGGATGGCCCTGCGTTGGCGTTTGGCGACGAGGGCATCTTGATGACACCGTGCACGATGGTGCTCTTCTGGACGGAGGCGCCACAGTCGTTGCGCAGGATCATCCTGAGTGCGGGCGGCCGTGCGCGTGTGGAGAGGCGGTGATAGGAGGGAATGGCGATGAAAGACGGTGAGAAGGGGTTCCTGCTGCTCGAGACGCTCGTGCTAGCGGCGGTGCTCGTCCTGATGGCGAGCGCCCTGCTGCTCTACCGCCAAGGGCTGCGCATGGAGGCGCAGACCCGCTTCGAGGCGGCGGCCACGTTTCTTGCGGAGTCGGAGTTCGCGTATCTTGAGTACCGGGCTGCTTCGGGGACACTGGCAGAAGGGGCATCCGTGCGGCAGGAGCACGTGGCCTTCTCACCGGAAGCATCAGATGTTTCGGGAGGTGGCGACTTCCTGCTCCGCACGGACATCCAGCGGATGGAGCAGGCAGGCGCTTACCGAGCGGCTGTGACCGTCGCGTGGCAGCACGGCGGGCGGCAGCATCAGCAAGTGTATCAGAGGAGGGTAGGGGTATATGAAGGGCAGTAGAGAAGCGGGCACCGTCCTGCTCGACATGCTCGTCTCCCTGCCCGTTCTCGTCTTCCTTCTGGCAGCGATGGGGGCCATGGTGGTCATGGCCTTCCGCGCTGCCTTTTTCCTCATCGCGGACAGCGAGCTGCATCAGGAGGTCCAGATGGCCATGCGCCAGGTGGCCGACGAGGCGCGGATCTCGTACCGGGTGCGAAGCCAGCGCCACAATGGCAGGCCGAGCATCATCTTCTATCAGTACTGCTCGCCGGATGAGTCGCTCACTGGCACGTTCCAAGTGCAGTACTGGGTTCACCGTGTGAACAAGGTGGACAAGCTCGTCTGGCGCGATGCGACGTGGCCACTGACGGGCAACAATTCACTCGCGGGCGTCGATATCACGGAATTCTCGTGTACAGAGCTCGCGCCGCGGCTGCAAGAGATACGGCTGACGGGCAGGAGCAAGGTGACGGGGCACAGCTACACGCTCGCGGTCGCGGTCTACGGCCCGGAGCGCAGTGACTGATGTGGCGGAAGCGATAGAAGCGATGGAAGCGACTGAGGGGAGGGATGGGAATGGAGCGGGAACGGGGCTCGGCCGCTGTCTGGGCCATGCTCTTGACGGTGGTCGTCATGATGCTCGGCACGGCGGTCTGCTACACGGCTTATAGCAGCCGGAAGATGACGGCTTCGTACGAGCACGAGGTGAACCTGCGCCTCGCGGCGGAAGAGACGTTGCAGGAGGCGGTGAGGCGCGCCGTGGCGGATCCTGCGCTGCTGGCAGACGGCGCGACCCTCGTGGCGCCGCACGAGGTCCAGAGCGAGAAAGGCGTGCTCATCGTGCAGGCCGTTGTGGCAGAGAAGCGGGGCTCGTACTGGGTCGTCGCTGTGGCACGCGAACAGGAGCGCGATGATTGGCAGCGCCACAAGATCGCGCGGGGACTCTTGGAACGGAAAGGGGATGCTTATGTCTGGAAGGGAAGGAGCCGCTGAAGCGCAAGGCCGGTTGCTGGAAAGCCTCAGCAAGCTGCGCCAGAGATTTGAGCAGAGATGGAGTGGCGGACTCATGGGCGGCAGCTGGCTCTGGGAGGAGCGCAGGCGCGTCATCGGCATAGCCCATATCCCATCGGAGAGGGGAGACGGGAAGGTCCTCTTCGCCGAGCTGCTCGCGGAGCATGGTACGCTGGTGCTCGTGCGCACGGCGGTGGAGCGGTTGGACGGCGGCCTAACGCTTGCAGAGGCGGCCGCGATGCGCGCGCAGCGCGAGGGCTGGTACGAGCTCGACTTTGCCGTCTGCCTGCCCGCGGAGCAGGTCTGCTTCTACGAGACGGAGCTGCCGCCCAATATGGAGGCGGCAGAGTGGCGCGAAGCGGCGCATTGGGAGCTCGACGCGCGGCTGACGGATGAGGGGCTTGAGGCTGATGCGTATGCGATGGCCTGCCAGCGCGAGGGTGCGGGCCGCGTCGTGCTCGCCGCAGCGGAGCGGGATTTGCTTGCAAGGCTGGCCGAGGATTTCCGCGAGCAGGGGCTCTCGCTGCGCGGCATCACGGCCCTGCCGCCGGGAATAGCGGCGTCGATGGCGGCTTCATTAGACTGGCAGGGCCTGGCGCTCACGGAGGCGCAGCGCGCGTTCATGCCGGCCATCGCGTCAGCGAAGTCCGTCCTTCAAGAAGATGGCCTGCGGCTCTGGGGCGGCGCGGTGCAGGGGCGCCGGCTGCGTTGCCGAAGGCTGGCGGCGCTCTGCTGCATCGTGACGTTTCTCGTGCTGCTTGTCGCGTCGTTCTTCGACATGCGCGCCTATCTCGAGGCGAAGCGCGATTACCAGCACGAGGAGCAGGCCTTTTTGCTGCTGCAGCGTGAGGAGAAGAGCATGCAGCTGACGGGACGTTTGCAGCAGAAGATCCGCGCGCGCGATGCCAAGGCCGCCGCCGTCATGGGAGCGGCCGTGCCGTGGTACAGCGTGATGGTCCACCTCGGGCGGCCGGAGCTCCAGACGGAAGGCGTCTGGCTCAGGTCCATCCTGCTGCGCTCCGACAAGAAGGTGGAGCTCTGCGGCGCAGCGCTCAGTTACGCCGCGCTCTCCGCCTTCCTGCAGTCCTTTGAGGCGGACCGCGCCTTCTTCCCACAGGGGCCCGTGCTTGAGGCGTCGGAGGAAGGGAAGGATGCGGAAAAGAACAGCATTGCCTTCCGCATCAGCGTCGGCATCTAGTCTGTGATGGATTGACGGAGAGGAGGATGAGAGGATGAAGGGAATCCGGGCAAGTTTGGAGCAGCTGGGTCTTGGCGACGGGGATGCACGCTTCCTCGCGGCCAGCATCACCGTTTGCCTCATCGCGCTGCTGGCGTACGGCGCGCTCGTGCACCTGCCGCTGCGCGCGGAGCAGGCGGCGTACGAGAAAAAGGCGGTTGAGCTGCGTACTCGCCTGGCCGCCGTCATGAATTTCAAGAATGTGCACGGCGACCTCGCCGCCTACGAGAAGGAGCTCTCGGACCGCGAGGGGCGCGCCGAGCGCATGCTGCCGCAGGAGCTCGGGCAGGGAGACTTCCTGCAGGATTTGCAGCACAAGGCGCTGCAGAGCCAGGTGAAGCTCCAGAAGGTCGCGCCGGCTGAGGCGCGCTCGGTGGACGGCGTACGAGAGATGCCCGTCGCCATCGCTTGCAGCGGCTCGTACTTCTCGGTGCTCGACTTCCTGCGCCGCCTGCAGCAGTCGGAGCGGCTGCTCTCCATCCATGAGACGCGCATCGAGCAGCAGGCGCAGGGCAAGGACGGCATGCTGCAGTGCCAGCTCGTCGTCACGGCTTACGCCTGGTCACAGGATGAAGCAAAGGGCAGGGCGGACGGCGAGGCAACGGAAGAGACGGTTGCTTCTCTTGAATAAGGACAGGTATCCATTGAAATAAGACCTTGATTTATAGGCGCGTATCCTTTACACTGTAATCAATATTGTTTTTGAAATACGTGAGGTGTTTGGATATGAGCGAATTGCGTTTTATGACTGCGGGCGAGTCACACGGCCCGTGCCTGACGGCTATCCTCGAGGGACTGCCGGCCGGCCTCAAGCTGGACCTCGAGTCCATCAATAAAGACCTGGCGCGCCGCCAGCAGGGCTACGGCCGCGGCGGCCGCATGAAGATCGAGAAGGACAAGGTCAATGTCCTCTCGGGCGTGCGCTTCAATGAGACGATCGGCGGCCCCATCACGCTGCAGGTCGTCAACCGCGACTTCCAGAACTGGGGCGAGCGCATGGCGGCCTTCGGCGAGCCTGCGGGCGAGAAGGTCACGGCGGCGCGCCCGGGCCATGCGGACTTCACGGGCATCCGCAAGTACGACCGCACGGACGTCCGCGACATCCTCGAGCGCTCGAGTGCGCGCGAGACGACGATGCGCGTGGCCGTCGGCGCCGTCTGCAAGGAATTCCTCAAGGCGCTCGGCATCACGGTCGTCTCGCAGGTCACCTGCATCGGTGGCGTCAAGGTCGACCCGGCGAAGGTCGACCGCGCGAAGCTCGGCACGGACATCTCGGATCTCAACTGCTACGACGCAGAGGCCGAGGCGCAGATGAAGGAAAAGATCAAGGCGGCGCGCAAAGAGGGTGATACTCTGGGCGGCATCTTCGAGGTCACGGTGCGAGGCCTGCCGGCAGGCCTCGGCAGCCACATCCAGTGGGACCGCCGCCTTGACGGCAAGCTCGCCGGCGCCCTGATGTCCATCCAGGCCATCAAGGGCGTGGAAATTGGCGCGGGTTTCGACTGCGCCATCCTGCCGGGCAGCCAGATCCACGACGAGATGTTCCTCGACGAGGCGGGCAAGGTCTACCGCAAGACGAACCGCGCGGGTGGCCTCGAGGGCGGCATGACGAACGGCGAGGAGCTCGTCGTCAAGGCGGCGATGAAGCCGATCCCGACGCTGATGCAGCCACTGCACTCCGTCGACATCGCGAGCCATGAGGAAGTGCTGGCCTGCAAGGAACGCAGCGACACGTGTGCCGTCTCGGCGGCCTCCGTCGTCGGCGAGGCGATGACGGCCTTCGTCATCGCGCAGGCCATCTGCGACAAGTTCGGCTCGGATGCGATGGTCGACCTCAAGGCCGCACTTGTTGCCTACAAGGCGCGCATCGGGAAGGAATGGTGATCCGATGAAGAACATCGTGCTGATTGGCTTCATGGGCACGGGCAAGACGAGCACGGGCCGCGTGCTCGCGCAGAAGCTCGGCGCGGCCTTCCTCGACCTCGACCAGGAGATCGAGGCAGAAGAGGGCATGGCCATTCCCGCCATCTTCGCGCAGAAGGGCGAGCCGTACTTCCGCGCTGCGGAGCACCGCATGGTCGAGCGCGTCGCCGCGCGGCAAAACGCCGTCATCTCGACGGGCGGCGGCACGGTCAAGGACCCTGCCAATGTCGCTCTCCTGAGGAAGAGCGGCGTCATCGTCTGCCTGACGGCCGACGTCGATACCATCCTCATGCGCACGGCTAGCAAGGGCGAGCGCCCCGTCCTCGACAAGGAGGATAAGGGCGACCGCCGCCGCGCCGTCGAGACGCTCATCGAGGAGCGCCGCCCGCTCTACCGCCAGGCGGACTTTTCGGTCGATACGAGCAAGCTCTCGCCGCTGCAGGTCGTCGAGGAAATCCTTCATTATCTGAAAACAAGAGGTGTCGTTCATGCGTAAGGTACGCGTCGCTCTCGGAGAAGAGAGTTATGATATTCTGATTGGCTACGGTCTTGAAAAAGAGCTCCAGTCATTCGTTCAGGAGAGTGGCTTCTCGAAGCAGGCCATGCTCGTGACGGACAGCAATGTCGGGCCGCTCTACGGCGAGAAGGTCCGCGCCATCCTCGAGGCGGGCGGCCTGCACGTGTCGGTCGTGACGATCCCGGCAGGGGAGAGCTCCAAGTGCCTCGCTGTCGCCGAGAAGCTCTACACGCGGGCCATCGAGCTCGGCCTCGACCGCAAGTCGCCAATCTTCGCGCTCGGCGGCGGTGTCGTCGGCGACCTCGCAGGCTTCATCGCGGCGACGTACATGCGCGGCGTGCCGTTCGTGCAGCTGCCGACGAGCCTACTCGCTCAGGTCGACTCGAGCGTCGGCGGCAAGGTGGCCGTCAACCACGCGCTCGGCAAGAACCTCATCGGCGCGTTCTACCAGCCCAAGGGCGTCTTCATGGACCTCTCCATGATGGAATCGCTGCCGAAGCGCGAGATCGCGACGGGGCTCGGCGAGATCATCAAGTACGGCATCATCTACGATGCGGACTTCTTCGCCTACCTCGAGCAGCATGCGGACGCGGTGCTCGCACTCGAACGCGAGGCTGCTGTCCACATGATCGCGCGCTCGTGCGAGATCAAGGCGGCCGTCGTCAGTGAGGACGAGAAGGAGAGCGGCCTGCGCCGCATCCTGAACTTCGGCCACACGATGGCGCATGCCATCGAGAAGGAGACGGGCTACATCCGCTACAACCACGGCGAGGCCGTCGCCATCGGCATGATCGGCGCGGCTGACATCAGCGCGCGCCTCGGCATGATCCCCGAGGCCGATGTCGCGCGCGTCGAGGCGCTCGTCGCGCGCATGCAGCTGCCGACCAAGGCCGAGGGCTGCACGGTCGATGCGATGTACCGCGACATCTTCCACGACAAGAAGACCATCAACGGCAAGGTCAACTGGGTGCTCATGCAGGGCATCGGCAAGGTGACCTGCCGCAACGACGTGCCTGAGGACATCGTGCGCGAGGCGATGGCCGCGCGCATCGGCAAGTGAGACGGCGATTCAAGAAAAATTTTGCAGGGGCGGTTGAAACCGCCCTTTTTTTATGGTATGCTATCTAGGTATATGGACGGTCCTCTGAGTGAGCATCGGGCTTGCCATGAACGTCTGCCATCAAGGAGGAAAAAAATGAATATCATCGAAACGTTAGAAAAAGAACAGCTCCGCTCGGATATCCCGGAGTTCGCACCTGGTGACACGGTCCGCGTCCATGCAAAGATCGTCGAGGGTTCTCGCGAGCGTATCCAGATGTTCGAAGGCGTCGTCATCGGCCGTCAGGGCACGGGCGTCCGCGAGACGTTCACGGTTCGCCGCATCTCGTACGGCATCGGCGTCGAGCGCATGTTCCCGGTACATTCCCCGCGCATCGAGAAGATCGACGTTCTCCGCAAGGGTATTGTCCGTCGTGCAAAACTCTATTATCTGCGCAACCTTACGGGTAAAGCTGCTCGTATCAAAGAGAAACGCTGATCGGCGTACGGTAGGGACTGCTTTTGGCAGTCCCTATTTTGTTTGTAGAAAGGATTACAGGAGGAACCTTCATGAGTTCATTAGGAGAAGAGGCAAAAGACTGGGTCATATCGATCGTCATTGCGGTCGTGCTGGCCTTCATCATCCGTCAGTTCGTCGTCGAGCTCTACATCGTCGACGGCCCGTCGATGCGCCCGACGCTGCAGTCGCAGGAGCGCCTCGTCGTCAATAAGTTCATCTACGACTTCCGCGCGCCGGAGAAGGGCGAGATCCTCGTCTTCCAGTATCCGCGCGACACGAGCCGCGACTTCATCAAGCGCGTCATCGCGACGCCGGGTGACACGATTGAGATCAAGGGCGGCCGCGTCTTTGTCAACGACCAGATGCTCACGGAGGACTACATCCTCGAGCCAACGCGCAGCGAGTACCCGAAGGCGACGGTGCCTGAGGGCACGGTCTTCGTCATGGGCGATAACCGCAACAACTCGGAGGACAGCCGCTTCGCCGATGTCGGCTTCGTGCCGTACAAGCTCATCAAGGGCAAGGCTGTGCTCGTCTTCTGGCCGTTCAGCGCCTTCAAGACGCTGCCGTGATGAGGAGGGATGGCGATGAAGTGCATTTCCTGGAATGTCAACGGCCTTCGGGCCTGCCTCAAGAAGGGCTTCATGGAGTCGTTCGTGAAGCTCGATGCGGATGTCTTTGCGCTGCAGGAGACGAAGATGCAGCCGGAGCAGGCCATCCTTGACCTGCCGGGCTACCGCCAGTACTGGAACAGCGCGGAGCGCAAGGGCTACTCGGGCACGGCGGTCTTCTCGCGCATCGAGCCGCTTGCGGTCACGTACGGGCTCGGCATCGAGGAGCACGACCACGAGGGCCGCGTGATCACCTTGGAGTTTCCCGACTGCTACTTCGTGACGGTCTACACGCCGAACTCGAAGCGTGGCCTCGAGCGCCTCGCTTACCGCATGGAGTGGGAGGACGCGTTCCGCGCGTACCTCGTGGCTTTGGACGCGAAGAAGCCGGTCATCGTCTGCGGTGACCTCAATGTCGCGCACACGGAGATCGACCTCAAGAATCCGAAGACAAATCACCACAATGCGGGCTTCACGGATGAGGAGCGCGGCAAGTTCACGGAGCTCCTTGATGCGGGCTTCATCGATACGTTCCGCGCGCTCTACCCGGACCGCACGGGCATCTACACGTGGTGGTCGTACCTGCGCAAGGCGCGCGATACGAATGCGGGCTGGCGCATCGACTACTTCGTGACGTCGGCGCGGCTGCGCGAGAAGATCGCGGATGCGACGATCCACAATGAGGTCTTCGGCAGCGACCACTGCCCGGTCGGACTGGAGCTCAGGCTATGACGGCGGCGCAGGTGAAAGGCCATAAGAAGACGAATCTGACGACGCTCTGCTACATCGAGCAGGACGGCAAGTACCTCATGATGCATCGGGTCAAGAAGGCACACGACATCAACCACGACAAGTGGATTGGGGTCGGCGGCCACTTTGAGCCGGACGAGACGCCGGAGGAGTGTCTCCTGCGCGAGGTGCGGGAGGAGACGGGCCTCGTGCTCGACTCGTTCCGGCTGCGCGGCATCATCACGTTCATGTCGGACAAGTGGCAGACGGAGTACATGTTCCTCTACACGGCGGATGCGTTCCACGGGGAGCTCGTCGGGCGCGACGGGTGCCGCGAGGGCACGCTTGAGTGGGTCGCGAAGGATGCGGTCTACGAGCTGCCCATCTGGGAGGGGGATAAGATCTTCTTCCGGCTGATGGAGCAGAGGGAGGCGGTGTTCTCGCTGAAGCTCCGGTATGTCGGGGATACGCTCGTCGAGAAGGCGCTGGATGGCAGGGCATTTTGAACTGCGATAAAGTGAGATAGGAAAACCCGGTACGAGGTGGGCTCGTGCCGGGTTTTTGTTTACATCGTATGGGGTCAGGCTTTCTCGATGTCGATGCTGACGTCGTAGAAGGTGCTGCCGCCGTCTTTGTCGGTGAGGCGCATGGAGGTCAGGCGGTTGGTGTTGCCGTCTTTGGTGTAGGCCTGCCACCAGACGCCTTCGGTGACGAGGGTGCCGCGGTTGACGCAGTCGGAGAGTTTCAGGGTGAAGTGGGCGTGGCCGCGCTGGTTGCGGGCGCGGACGGAGTCGCCGTCTTGGAGGCCGCGCGCGGCGGCGTCTTCGGGATGGATGAGCAGGGTCATGATGCCATCGCGGGTGAGCTCATCGCGTTCGTTGAAGGAGCTGTCGAGGATGCGCATGTCGGGGGCGTTGATGAGGTGGAAGGGCTCGCTGTTCTTGTGTGGCGGCAGGTAGTCGGGCAGGGGAGGCTGGCAGCGGGGATTTTTGATCTCGATCTTGCCGGAAGGGGTGGCGAAGTGGAGCTTGTAGTCTGCGGGCAGGGGCAGGTCGACGGGGTGGCAGTCTCTTAGTCTCTGGAGTGCTTCGCCAGTGAGGGGCAGGGGCCAGGCTTTCTTGGTACTGGCGATGAGGGCTTCGACGAGGTCTTCTTCGGTCTTAGCGAAGATGGGGTCCGTGAGGTGCATGGCTTTGGCGAGCAGGCGGGCGGTCTGCCAGTTGCTCTTGCTCTCGCCGACGGGCGGGATGACGGCTCTGGCGCGCTGGATGGTGTAGTGGCCGTAGGAGTAGTAGAGGTCTTCGCTCTCGAGGGAGGTGGTGGCGGGCAGGACGATGTCGGCGTAGCGGGTGGTGTCTGTCAGGAAGCGCTCGTGGACGACGGTGAAGAGGTCTTCGCGCTGGAGGCCGCGCAGGACCTGGTTCTGGTCGGGGGCGGTACAGGCGGGATTGGAGGAATAGATGTAGAGCGCCTTTATTGGTGGCGTCAGGTCTGGATCATTGAGCGCGCGGCCGAGCTCGCACATGTTGATGTGGCGCACGCCGGGGTGCTCGAGGTCGGGGCGGCGGATGATGTTCTTGTCGAAGGCGTGGCTGCCGGAGGCGGAGGTCAGGAGGCCGCCGCCTTTCTTGGCGTAGGCGCCGACGAAGGCGGGCAGGCAGGTGATGAGGCGCGAGGTCATGGCGCCGTTTGTGTAGCGGGACTGGCCGCTGCCGAGGCGGATGAAGGGGGCGCGGGCCTTGCCGTAGGCGTGGGCGAAGGCGCGGATATCCGCGGCGGGGATGCCGGTGATGGCTGCGGCGGCCTCGGGGGTGTAATGCGGCAGGACCTTTTGCTCGAGTTCGTCAGCTCCCTGTACGTACTCCTTGAGGAAGGCGCGGTCGGCGAGGCCGTCTTGTACGAGCACGTGGAGGATGGCGAGCGCAAGCGCGCCATCGGTGCCGGGGCGCGGGCAGAGGAAGGCGTCGGCATAGTCGGCGGTCTTCGTGCGGTAGGTGTCGATGCAGTAGACCCTGGCGCCTCTCTTGCGGGCCATCTCGATGTCGTGGCGGAAGTGGATGTCGGTCGCGAGCATGCTGATGCTCCAGAGGACGATCATATCGCTATGCTGGGCTTCCTGCGGGGCGGTCGGCAGCGTCGCGCCCATGACGTCGCGATAGCCACGGCTCTTGGCAGGCGCGCAGATGGTGCGGTCGAGGCTCGTGGCGCCGAGCGCGTAGAAGAGGGCGTGGCCGGCGCTGTAGCCAATCGTGCCCATCGTGCCGGCGTAGGAGTAGGGCAGGATGGCCTCGGCGCCGTAGTCGCGGATGATGGACTGCCAGCGCCCGGCAATCTCTTCGATGGCTTCCTCCCAGCCGATGGGGATAAAGCGCCCTTCACCCTTCTGGCCGATGCGCCTCAGCGGCGTCATGATGCGTTTTGGCGAGTGGACCGTGCGTTCATAGTGGGCCATCTTCGGGCAGAGCGTGCCGCGCGTGAAGGCGTGTTCGGGGTCGCCCGCGACACAGACGGCCTTGCCGTCCTCGACGGTGATGAGCAGCCCGCAGCAGTCAGGGCAGTCGTAGGGACAGACGGACGGTTTGATTTCGTTCATAAGGACCTCCTGTAGGACAGATGTGAGTTGGTCTTATTATACCATAGCCGCTGCACCGGCGTCTCGTGCAGGAAAAATGGGATTGCAGTAAGAGAAGGCTCTATGATAGAATGGTAAGCAGTGTAACTTGACATGCATCATTCACATATACTGGGAGGAAAAGGATTTTGTCAGCTTTAAGCGAAGAACTCGATAAGGAAATCAAGAAGCGCCGCACGTTTGCGATCATCTCGCACCCGGATGCCGGTAAGACGACGCTGACGGAGAAGCTGCTGCTCTACGGCGGTGCCATCCATCTCGCGGGCTCCATCAAGTCGCGCAAGACGCAGCGCCATGCGGTGTCGGACTGGATGGAGATTGAGAAGCAGCGCGGTATCTCGGTCACGTCGTCGGTGCTGCAGTTCGACTATGATGGCTGCCGCATCAACATCCTCGACACGCCGGGCCATCAGGACTTCTCGGAGGACACGTACCGCACGCTCATGGCCGTCGACAGCGCCGTCATGGTCATCGACGTCGCGAAGGGCGTCGAGGCGCAGACGAAGAAGCTCTTCAAGGTCTGCAAGCAGCGCGGCATCCCCATCTTCACGTTCGTCAACAAGCTCGACCACTACGGCAAGCTGCCAATCGACCTCATGGACGAGATCGAGAACGTGCTCGGCATCCGCTCGTACCCGATGAACTGGCCGATCGGCCAGGACGGCCAGTACATGGGCGTCTACGACCGCCGCAACGACAAGGTGCTGCTCTTCGCGGCCGACACGACGCACGGCCAGCAGGCGCGCATCGCGGACGTCTACGAGCCGGACGACCCGGCCGTCATCGAGCGCGTGGGCGAGGCGACGTGGCAGGCGCTCAAGGATGACATTGAGCTCCTCGACGAGGCCGGCGAGGAATTCGATATGGAGAAGGTCAACTCCGGTGAGCTCACGCCGATGTTCTTCGGCTCGGCCATGACGAACTTCGGCGTGCAGGACTTCCTCGAGGGCTACATCCGCATGGCGCCGACGCCGCAGCCGCGCCTGTCGAGCGACGGCCTCATCGCGCCGGACGACGAGAAGTTCTCGGGCTTCGTCTTCAAGATCCAGGCCAACATGAACCCGGCGCACCGCGACCGCCTGGCCTTCATCCGCATCTGCTCGGGTAAGTTCGAGCGCAATATGAGCGTCTGGCACGAGCGCTCGGGCAAGATCATCAAGCTCGCGCAGCCGCAGCAGTTCCTCGCGCAGGACCGCCAGATCATCGACACGGCATACCCCGGCGACATCGTCGGCCTCTTTGACCCGGGCATCTTCGGCATCGGCGACACGATCTGCGACGAGAGCCACAAGTTCAAGTACGCCGACTTCCCGGTCTTCCCGCCCGAGAAGTTCGCGCGCGTGCAGGCGAAGGACACGATGAAGCGCAAGCAGTTTGTCAAGGGCATCGAGCAGCTCACGCAGGAGGGCGCCATCCAGCTCTTCCAGCAGGCGGGCGCTGGCATGGAGTCCTACATCGTCGGCACGGTCGGCACGCTGCAGTTCGAGGTGCTCGAGTACCGCCTCAAGAACGAGTACAACGTCGACATCACGATGAACATGCAGCCGTACGAAGTCGCGCGCTGGCTCGCCTTCAAGGACGGCAGCGAGGTCACGCCGGCCTCCCTCAGGGGCGCGGACCGCGGCATGTTCGTCTACGACCGCAAGGGCAACCCCGTGCTGCTCGTCAGCAACGAGTGGGCGCTCGGCTGGATCATGGACAACAACCCGGACCTCATCCTCAACCACGTGCCATTTGACCGCAAAGAGGCATAATCAGGCAAACAAAAAGCTGTCGCAGAAAGCGGCAGCTTTTTTATGCATATGTATCTCTGACGGGCAGCGGGCGGCTCATGCCTCGGCGGAGAAGTAGCGGCTCTTTATGGCGCGGATGGCTTCCTCGAGGCTGCTCGGGCGGAAGTGGATGCCGTAGCCGACGTAGATCGGCGGCGTGGCGAAGCGTGGCAGCAGCTTGACGGCGATGCGGCCGCCGAGGTCGTAGAAGAAGATGTTGTAGCTCTGCGTCTGGCTGCCGAAGTGGTGCGTGAGGAAGTCGACGATGATCTGGATGAAGTCGGCCGTCGTATTGATGGCGGCCGGTGTCAGGTCCTCAGGCGGTAGGATATTGAACTCCCAGAAGCCGATGCGCGGCACGTCGGAGACGTTGAGCGTGACGCCGTCTCGCTCGTGGATGACGGGGCCCTCGAACTCCTCGGGGCGGCAGAGCAGCTCCTTCTTGACGTGCGGCAGGCCGATGAGCTGCATGTGCGGATGGCGGATGGTGCCGCCGGAGAGCGGGCCGTAGTTCTTGAAGAAGAGCACGGCCTCGTAGCGGCCGCTCTCCTTGAGCCGCTGCCACATGCGCAGGCCGAAGCGGATGAGCGCGTGCATGTGCTCCTTCGTGTAGGAGGGCATGTCGCTGTGACATTCGCGCCCCTCGATGAGCACGAACTGATCTGCCCCCTCGATGACGTTGTACTTGTTGCGCAGGAAGACCATGTCTCCCTCGGTCTCGATGACGCCGGTCAGGTGCTCGCGGTCGCAGAACGGGCACGACTCTTCTTTGTGGCGGATGGTTTCGGGTTTCTGGCGGGCTGCGCTGACGTCGAAGCCCATGAGATTGATGTCCATGCTGACTTCCTTCCTGTCTTCGTATATTTGTCAAGAAATTACTGGATTGATTCGCCCAATAATGATATAATCTCAATGTTGAGTACCATTATAGCGGTATACTGGTATTTTTGCAATTTGCGAGAGGCGGGGGAACCTGCCTTTCTTCTTTCCCGAAATTCCTGATTCCAGCAAATTCTATGCACGTAGGCGGTGTTTTCCATTAGCAAGCAAGATGTAGAGGCAAATGTGCAGGCGGCACAGCAGCCTCAAGAAGCCCAAGGCTCCAACAAGTCCTCGGACGAGGGCAAGAAGTCAAGCAAGGGAGAGTCCTTCCTCAAGGGCACGTTCATCCTGACGATTGCCGGCTTTGTCGTCAAGGTCATCGGCTCCCTCAACTGGATCTTCGTGTCGCGTATCCTCGGCGGTGAAGGTATCGGCCTCTACCAGATGGCCTTCCCGATCTATTTCTTCGCGATGACGGTCTCACAGGCCGGTGTGCCGGTGGCCATCTCCATCATCACGGCGGAGCGCGTGGCGCTCAAGGACATCTACGGCGCGAAGCGCGTCTTCCGCATCTCGATGGGGCTCATGCTCGTCACGGGCCTTCTGTTCTCGGTGCTGACGTACTTCGCGGCGGACTGGCTCATCGAGTGGCACTTCATCCGCGATGCGCGCGCGTACCTCTCGATGGTCGTGCTCGCGCCGACGGTCTTCTTTGTCACGCTGCTCGCGGCCTCGCGCGGCTACCTGCAGGGCTGGCAGCGCATGACGCCGACAGCGGTCTCGCAGATCGTGGAGCAGATTTTCCGCGTCATCACGATGATCCTCTTGGCGCAGCTCTTCCTGCCCTGGGGCCTCGAGTACGCGTCGGCCGGTGCCTCGCTCGGCGCCTTTGCCGGTGCGGTCACAGGCCTCATCGTGCTCGTCTACTACCACTGGAAGCTCGACCGCGACATCGAGCGCGACTACGGCCATGACATCAAGCCGCTGCCGGGCACGGAGCATGAACCGGTGCTCAAGATCATGCGCCGCATCTTCATGCTGTCGCTGCCGGTCTCGGCGGCGAGCATCATGCTGCCGGTCGTCTCGAACCTCGACCTCATGATCGTGCCGCAGCGCCTCGAAGTCGCGGGCTACAGCGTCAATGAGGCGACGGAGCTCTTCGGCTACCTGACGGGCATGGCGGTGCCGCTCGTCAATCTCTCGTGCATCATCACGGCCTCGATGGCCATGAGCATCGTGCCGGCCATCTCGGAGGCGCGGGCGCTGCGCGACATGAAGCGCGTCTACAACCAGACGGCGGCCTCGGTGCGCATCTCGAACTTCGTCTGCTTCCCGGCCTTCGTCATCGTCTTCGTGCTCGCGACGCCGATCTCGTCACTCATTTACAATGCGCCGGGCGCTGGCCCAGCGGTCATGATCTCGGCCTTCAGCATCGTGCTGCTCGGCCTGCATCAGGTCTCAACGGGCATCCTGCAGGGCCTCGGTCATCCGACCATCCCGATGGTCAACATGATCCTCGCGGCGGCGGCCAAGGTCATCCTGAACTGGGAACTCACGGCACTGCCGTGGCTCGGCATCATGGGTGCGGCCTGGGCGACGGCGGCGGACATGGGTGTCGCGGCCATCATCAACCTGTTCTTCATCTACAAGTTCATCGGTTACCGCATGGAGATCCCGCAGCTCCTCAAAACGCTGTTTGCTGCGGCGGTCATGGCGGTCGCGGTCTACTTCTTCTATGATTGGACGATGGCTTGGTGGAACATCGGCGCCATCTCGACGTTCGGCGCGGTCTTCTTCGGCTGCTTCGTCTACATCGCGACCATGCTGCTCGTCGGCGGCCTGCTCGAGGACGACCTCGCACGGATGCCGATGATCGGCCGCATCGGCATCCGCGTCCTGCGCCGCATCGGCGTGTTCAAATCGTAATATGTGATATTGTGGTATAAAATAGGGGGAACATACTTTGAAGAAGCTCGTGCTCTTCTACAATCCTGTTTCGGGGCATGCTGCCTTCAAGAACAAGCTTGACTGGATCGTCGAGGCGTTCCAGCGCCGCGGCATCCTCGTCGTCTTCTACCGCACGCGCCGGGAGGGCAATGAGGAATTCATCCCGTTCGTGCGCGAGGTGAATCCGGACGGCCTGCTCGTCGCGGGCGGCGACGGCACGGTCCACGAGATCGTCAACCTCATGATGAAGGGCAATCTCGACCTGCCGCTCGGCATCATCGGCAGCGGCACGTCGAACGACTTCGCGACGTACCTCGGCGTCAACACGGACCTCGAGGCGTATCTCGACACGATCGCCTCGGGCCGCACGCGCCGCGTGGACCTCGGCCTCATGGACGGCACATATTTTATCAATGTTGCGAGTGGTGGCGCGATGGCCTGCATCGCGCACGAGGTCAATGCGCGCATCAAGAACTCGCTCGGCAAGATGGCCTACTATCTCAAGGGCATCGGAGAGCTGCCGAAGTTCCGCTACTTCCCGCTCAAGATCGAGGCGGACGGCGCGCATTACGAGCTCGAGACGTTCCTGTTCGTCATCATCAACAGCCCGGTCGTGGGCAGCATGAAGAACGTGGCGAATGGGGTGGCGGTCGACGACGGCAAGCTCGACCTGCTGTCGATCGGCAAGTGCAGCATCCCGAAGCTCATGAGCATCACGGCGGACCTCATCGCGGGCAAGCCCGTGTCGGAGCGCGAGGACGTGCTGCACGTGCAGGCGAAGCACTTCCGCATCGAGTCGGGGATACCCGTTGAGAGCGACATCGACGGAGAGTGCGGGCCGATGCTGCCGCTGACGATCGAGACCGTGCCGCGGGCAGTGGCGATTTACTGCTGAAAATTACACAGAGCGAGATAGAAAAAGGGCTGCGCATCGGGTTGTTCGATGGATGTGCAGTCCTTTTTTCAGCGTGGAGGGGGCGTGAGGATACCCTTCGGCTTCGGCGCTCAGCTAAATGGGCCCTATGCTTGGTTGGCGGATGAAAGTGAGTTCACCGCTTGCCGCGGCGTTGTTACATCGTGTGACTTTGATTGGCCTTACTTAGGGCCCAGCCCTGCGGGCGGTCGCTTCGCTTCTGCAGGCGAAGGGTATCCCCACGCCCTAAGGTACAGAGTGTAAAGGAGCGCGCAGCAAGTGTGTGCGGGGGCGGGGGAATGCCTCTAAGTAGGTATGAACTAGGCCGGGGACATGTATTTCGCCTGCAGGGCTGGAGCGATAGCCCGCAGGGCTGAGCCCTCGCTCAACATAAGCATAGAAAAAAGATGTCAGAACGCCGCGGTAGGCGGCGAGGTGACATCTTTGCTGATCGTATCATAGGGCTCATTCAGCGGAAGACCGAAGCCGAAATACATGTCCTCGGCCCTTCTGCGATGTAAACCCACTCATCGTGCGAATCATACATCATCATTCGTCATGGTCATCGAGCTGGCCGAGGTAGTGGGCGACGAATTGCTGGGCGGTGCGGCCGCTGCGGCCGCTGTGGGTCATTTCCCAGCGCACGCCGGCGATGCGCAGTTCTTCTGGCGTGAGCTGGATGCCTTCTTTGCGCAGCATGTGGTCGATGATGGCGAGGTATTCTTTCTGGTCGGGGGCGTAGTACTGGATGATCAGGCCGAAGCGGTCGGAGAGGGAGATGGTCTCGTTCATGCTGTCGTCGCGGTAGACGTCGTCCTGGCTCTCGCTGCGGTCGCGCCAGCTCTCGCGGATGAGGTGGCGGCGGTTGGAGGTGGCGTAGATGAGGACGTTTTCGGGGCGCGATTCGACGCCGCCTTCGATGGCGGACTTGAGGTACTTGTACTCGGCGTCGGACTCCTCGAAGGAGAGGTCGTCGAGGAAGATGATGAAGCGCTTGCTGGCGAAGTAGCGCAGGGCGTCCATGATGTCGGGCAGGTGGCTGAGCTGCGGCTTGGTGAGCTGCAGGATGCGCAGGCCGCGGCTGTAGTAGACGTTGGCGAGGGCCTTGACGGCGGAGGACTTGCCGGTGCCGCGCGCGCCGACGAGCAGGACGTTGTTGGCGGGCTTGCGCTGGACGAAGGCCTCGGTGTTGTCGATTAGCTGCTCTTTCTGGTGGGCGTAGCCGATGATGTCGTCCATCTCCATGGCCTCGAAGTGGCGGATGCCGATGAGGCGCTGGAGCTTGGCATCCCAGCGGAAGGCCTTGAAGGAGGCGATGTCGCCGTAGCCGAAGCTCTGGTAGTAGCGCAGCAGGGCCGTGGCGAAGTCCTCGGCGGTGTTGGCATTCTTGAGCAGGTTCTCAAGTGCGTCGGATGCTTCGGTCTGGAGCGGCATGGTCGGCTTGTAATCGTCGAGCAGCGGCAGGTCGAGGTAGAGGCTCGCGGGCTCGGTCAGGAAGGGCAGGAGCAGCGTGAGGTCGTGCAGGAAGGCCTGCTTGAGGCTCGCGCCGACGGGGCTGTCGTGCATCTCGATGGTCTGGGCGGCGAGGTTGGGGTCGTGGACGAGCAGGTAGATGAGGTAGCTGCGCAGCAGGCTGCCGTGCAGGCCGACGTCCTCGGCCGCCTCGATGATCTTCGCGGCGCACGGGCCAATCTGGCACTTGTCGCCGTCGAGCACGGCCATCAGCGACTGGACGGCCGGGTCATCGAGAAGGCTGCGGCAGATCAGCAGCTTGTGCAAGTTCGGGTATTCAGACATGAAATCATCCTCCTATTGAACAGACATGTGAGAAAACATGTTGACTTTGCGAGATAATCATTATATTATACTCTGCATTCGAATGTTTGTAAACCTGTAAAGAAGAAATCAGGTATCGGGGATATTCCTGATGAAATGCGGGGACGTGATGAAATCGGTCTGATGCAGGGCCGCGAGCGGCGCATGGTCGGGCAGCGCGAGGGCGCGCAGCTCGGTGGCGCGCGTGTCGAAGACGAGCATCGCCTGCAGCGGTGTGAGATCGCCCTCGAGCCGCTCGCGGGAGTTCAGCGCGGCGCTGATCTTGGTGATGAGGGGCAAGGTGCTGCGCTCCTTGATCGTGTGCAGCAATTCGCGGCCCACTTCGTCAAAAGCGAGCACGCGCGCGTAGAGGGGACCCGTCTCTGCGGCCTCGCGGGCGGCGCGCTCGCCCGTGCCGAGCAGCAGGTGCGGGACGATGCGGCTGATGCGGCTCGCGGGGTAGCGGCTCGTGACCATCCCCGCGATGAGCTCCTGCAGCGTCTGGCTCTGCCGGATCTTGGCGAGCAGCCGGTTCGCAAGGCCTTCCTGCAGGCCGAAGATGGCTTCAAGCTCGCGGCCCTGCATCGTCAGCAGCCGCGCGAGCAGCGGGCGGAAGAGGCGCTCGGTCGAGGCAATCTCTGCGGGAAAAGCCGCGCGAATGGCAGCGTACATCGCCTCGGGCAGGGAGCCCTTGAGCGAGGCAAAGTCGGGCTGCGCTTTCGCAAGCTCCCCACGGATGGCCGAAGCGCTCGCCAAGGGGCCGAGCGAGGTTTCGTGATAGCCCGCACCGCGCCGCGCAATGAGCAGCGGCTCGATATCCTGCGCATAGACGCGAATCGCGCGCAGGTACTCGATGGTGAGAATGTTGTTGGGCTGGCGCAGCAGGTTCGCCGCAAGACCGCTTGCCTCCTGCAGGATGGCGGTCAGGGCCTTGGCGTACGAAGCGCCCGCGCGCAGCGCCTCGTGGAGCGCCGCCTGCGTCTCCGGTGCGTCGATGACGCGGGCGGCCTCCATGAGCGGTGCAAGGTCCGGACTCTCCGCGCCGAAAGCGAGCGTGTCGACGCAGCCGAGCCCCTGCAAGAGGCGCACGCCGCCGCGCGCGAAGTCCTGCGCACTGCGGCAGGCAAAGAGGAAGGGCAGCTCTAAGACGAGCTGGCAGCCGCCGCGCACCGCGAGATCCGCGCGCCGCCACTTGTCGAGAACGGCCGCCTCCCCACGCTGCGTGAAGCTGCCGCTCATCACCGCGACGACGGCCGCCTCGTCATGGAAGCGGGCGCGGATGGCTTGGCGGATGGCGCGGAGCTGGTAGGCGTGGCCCTGATGAAACGGATTGTATTCGGCGATGACGCCAACGACATGCATGGAGAGGGCTCCTTTCGAAAAAACTAGATACAATAGACAAACGAGACACAGAGCGAAAGGGCAGGGAGGGGCCCTTCCGGTTTCGTCACTCTGTTAAATGGGCCGCATGCTTTGTTCGCGTCCCTGAAGATCATTCGCCGCCTGCCACGGCGTTTTCTCATCCGTGGCCCAGTGAAGCATGCAGTACGGCCCATCCCTGCGGGCAATCACGCCGTTCCTGCAAGCGGAAGGGCCCCTCCCTGCCTAGATGCGCTGGCAAAACGAGCCATTCAAAGACAATTCGCTCATAGGAAGATTCCTGCGGGCAATCACGCCGTTCCTGCAAGCGGAAAGGCCCCCTCCCTGCCTAGTTACGTTTGCAAAACGAGCGCTTTGAAGCTCGGGGCGTGCGACGCATGGACTCAGGGCGGGGGAATGTGTTTCGCCTGCAGGAGCGGAGCGACCGCCCGCAGGGCTGGCCCCCGCGGAACTTTGGCGAGAGTGGTGGATGTGAGAACGACGCGGCAGGCGGCGAGGGACCTTGGCTCGTTTCTCTGCCATGGGGGCCATTTTAGCGGAGCGACGAAGCCGAAACATGTTCCCCCGCCCATTGCTGACAGTACCGAGTCTCCACGAATTGACGGTGGTAATCTTTGCTCTTTTAGTCTAGCAGAACCCCCGTCCCGCGTCCAATCGTTTGGGCTTTTCCCGCGGATATGGTATACTAAGAGATATGGGCAGTCATCGGGCTGTCTTTTTCATAGAACGAAATCAACGAAAATCGGCCTGGCCGATATATAGATACGTGAAACAAGAAAGGATACGATAACGGAATGACAAAAAAGAAAGTAGTCGTCGCAATGAGCGGCGGCGTGGACAGCTCTCTTACGGCGGCGCTGCTCAAGGAGCAGGGCTATGAGGCCATCGGGGTGACGATGCGCCTGTCGGAGGAGAGCCGTGATTTTGACGAGAACGACCGCGGCTGCTGCAGCCTCAGCAGCGTCGACGATGCGCGCCGCGTGGCGGAGATCATCGGCATCCCGCATTACACCATGAACTTCAAGGAGATGTTCCAGGAAAAAGTCATCGACTATTTCCTCGCGGACTACGCGAAGGGCTGGACGCCGAATCCCTGCATCGCCTGCAACCGCTACGTCAAGTTCGAGGGGCTCCTGCAGAAGGCCCTGGAGCTCGGCGCGGATTACGTCGCGACGGGCCACTATGCGCGCATCGCGCAGGACGAGTCGGGCCGCTATGTGCTCAAGAAGGGCATCGACACCCACAAGGACCAGTCGTATGCGCTCTACCACCTCAACCAGCAGTCGCTCGCGCATTTCCTGATGCCGCTCGGCGACTACACGAAGGTGGAGACGCGCGAGATGGCGGAGCGCTACAAGCTGCCCGTCGCCCACAAGCCGGACAGCCAGGAAATCTGCTTCGTGCCGCACGATGACTACAAGGCCTACCTGCGCGCGAAGAATCCCGCCTGCCTGCATCCAGGCGATATCGTCGACAAGGAGGGCCATGTGCTCGGCCATCACGAGGGCGTGCCGCTCTACACGATTGGCCAGCGCAAAGGCCTTGGCATCGCGCATCCGGAGCCGCTCTACGTCGTGGACCTCGACATGGCACATAACCGCGTCGTCGTCGGCGGGGCCGGAGACGTCTTCTCGGACGGCCTTATCGCGGGCGACCTCAACTGGATTGCCATCGATGCACTCGAGGAGCCCATCGAGGTCACGGCAAAGGTCCGCTACGGCCGCCGCGAGGGCCGCGCGCATGTCGAGCCGCTCGCGGACGGCAAGGTCCACGTGCATTTTGCGGAGCCGCAGCGCGCGGTGACGCCGGGCCAGTCGGTCGTCTTCTATGCGGGCGATACAGTCGTCGGCGGCGGCATCATTGAAAAGGCCCTGCGAAAGGAGGCAGCGGAATGACACTCGAATCCAGCAATACGACAGTCGGCATTCTCTACGACATCGAGAATGCGCCGTTTGAGATGCTCAACTACACGCTCGGCAAGGCGCGGCGCTTCCAGCCGTGCCGCACGATTGTGATCTCGGACTGGGAGGAGCGCCCGGAGCAGAAGCGCTGGGAGAAGCTCCTGCGCCGCCCGGGGTTCACATTCCGCCAGATCAGCAGGACCTTCCTCGGCAAGAACTCCCTGGACTCGGCTCTCTACGATTCGGCGAAACTGCTCTATGAGGAGGGCGTGCGCCGCTACTTCATCATCACGACGGACTCGGACTTCGTGCGCATCGCGCAGATGCTCAACTCGAAGGAGAAGTCCTACATCATCGGTGTCGGCACGAAGCAGGCGAGTGAGACCCTGCGCAATGCCTACGATGAATTCATCGTTTACCCAGCGGAGGAGAAAGAGACCGTGAGAAAGAAACACACGCGCAAGAATGCAGAGACGGCCGAGAAGGCCGAAGAAGCGCTCGAGAAGGCCGAGCCGAAAGCGAATAAGAAAGCCGAGCCGAAGAAGGACACAAAGTCCAAGAAGGCCAAGGCAAATAAAGCCGAGAAGAACGAGAAAGAGAAGCCGGTGAAGGCTGAGAAGCAGGCAAAGGCGGCCAAAGCCACGAAGGCTGCGAAAACCACGAAGACTGCGAAAGACACGAAGACGGTGAAGGCGGCCAAGCCGGCGAACGACGAGCAGACTGCGGCAAACACGACGGCGGTCAAGACTGCCAAGAGCAAAGCTGCATCGCAGGCTGCTGCGGCAGAGAAGCCCGAGCAGGCATCCCATGTCAATCATGCAGCTGCTGCACCGTCGGCAGCTCCTGCCGCCAAGCCGGAGCACAAGGCAAAGGCAACTGCGCTGCCAGAAGGCACGTTTGCCGTGCGCCTGCCGAAGACCCTGCGCAAGCAGCTTGAAGCGCGCATGCAGGAAGAAGAAGTCACGATGGATGAGCTGATCACGTATCTCCTGATGCGCGGCCTCTCCCATTGACCGATGATGCTTGACTGATTGGATGATTGATGGAAAGGATATATACAAATGAAACGAGAAGAACTGGTCCTGTTCTACCAATTCCGCGATGACGAGAAGCTCGCCCTGGCGCAGAAGACGCTGCACCGCCTCGGCATCCACACGAAGGTGCTGCCAGAGGAGGCATGGCGCGAGAAGATCGGCTACCTGCTGGGCCTCAAGGGCTTCCGCGCGGCGAATCCCGAGGACTACGAGGACGACCCGTTCGTCTTCCCGCACGAGGTCATGGTCCTGCAGCACATCCGCAATAAGCGCCTCGACGCCGTGCTCAAGGCGCTCAAGGATGCGGGCGTGCCGCCTGTCCACTACAAGTCGGTCGTCACGCCTTTCAACACGCTCTGGACGCTGCGCCGCCTCTGCGAGACGATGCAGAAGGAGCATGCTGCGATGATCGAGATGGAAGAGGCAAAAGAGAAGAAAGACAAGAAGGACGAGGCTTCAGAAGGCAATGAGTGACGAGAAGCGCACAGAAGCAACAGAAGCAATTCCAGCACAGGCAGGTGCCGCGAAAGAGGCACAGGCTGCAGATGCTGCAAGCGATGCGAAGGCGATAAAAGGCAAAACGGACGCGCAGGCTGCTCTCGATAAGACGGCACGCCTCGACAACACGCAGGAGCTGCCGCCGCTGCCGGACGACCTGCAGGGAAAGCCTGAGGAGGCGCCGATAAAGCAGCCCTTCCCGCAGTCAGGAGATGAGGCGCCCATAAGCGATGTGCGCGAGCTGACGCCGGACAAGGCCCTACAGCAGCGGGCCAAGCAGCAGGCGGAGGCGCGCAAGAAGCAGCAGAGCTGGTTCCTGCGCCACAAGAAGCCGCTCTTGCTGGGCGTCGGGTTCCTTATTGCCGTCTTTATCGGCTTTGCGCTGGCGGGCTACCGCCAGGACCAGGCGGACCTGCAGAACAATGAGCGCCAGCATCAGGAACAGCAGATGCAGGAGCGCGCTCAGAAGCTTGACGCACAGGAGAGCGACCTGCAGAAGCAGCGCCGCGACCTCGAGGCCAAGAAGAAGGCACTCGAGGAGCAGCAGCGCGACCTCGAGCGCCAGCAGGGCCGCATCGAGGGGCGCAGCCAGGCCATGCAGGAGAGCGCCGATGGTGAGTCGGGCTTCCAGAAGATCCTCGACAAGGTGACGGGCCAGTCGGAGAAGAAGCAGCAGGCCGCCGAGGCGAATCGCCGGCAGGGCGCTGACGCCGCCGCATCGGCCGCCAGCGTGCAGCAGTCCATCAACGATGCCCAGTCGATGCTCGACGATGTCCAGCAGAAGCTCGACGATGTGCAGGCCATGAAGAATGAGGCCGGCAAGGTCAAGGACAAGGCGGCGAGCACGTACGAAGAGAACAAAGACACGATCGACACCGTGCTCTCCTATGCCAAGGAGGGCGCCACGATGCTCGGCAACCTGCTGTTCCAATGACAGCTGACAGGCTGACCGATATGCGATGCAGTGCTATAAGTGCTATAGATATAAGGGAAAAGGTGAAGTAGAAGATGAAGTTCTGGAAACAACTGTGCTGCCTCAGTCTGGCAGCCGTCGCCATGCTCTCGGTCGCGGGCTGCGGAGGCAGCGCCTCGGAGAGCTCGAGCTCGGGCAAGATGCAGAAACTCTCCATCGGCCTGATGCCGGATACCGACTCCCTGCCGTTCCTGATTGCAGAGGAGAAGGGCTATTTCGCGGATGAAGGGCTCGAGGTCGACCTCAAGCAGTTCAAGAGCGCGATGGATCGCGACTCGGCGCTGCAGAGCGGCAACCTCGACGGTGCGGTCTCTGATATGCTCGCCGCAGCTTTTGCGAAGGATGGCGGCTTTGATGTCAAGGTCACCTCGGCGACGGACGGCAGCTACAAGCTTGTCGCGGGCAAGACGGAGGGTGCTGCGGATGTCAAGGGACTGCAGGGCAAGGACGTCAGCGTCTCGCGCAACACGATCATCGAGTACGTGACGGACGAGATCCTCGCGAAGGACGGCCTCAAGGGTGAGGACATCAACAAGGTCATCATCCCGCAGATCCCGACGCGCCTCGAGATGCTGCAGAACGGCAAGCTCGCTGCGGCGACGCTGCCGGAGCCGATGGCCAGCATCGCCATCCATAATGGCGCGCACCTCATCAAGAGCTCCGATGACCTCGGCATCAATCCGGGTATCATCCTCTTCACGGACAAGGCCGCGAAAGACAAGACAAAAGAGATCCAGGCGATGTACCGCGCCTACAACCGCGCCGTCGACTACCTCAACACGGCCCCGCGCGAGGATTACATCGACTTCGTCATCGAGAAGGCCGGCTTCCCCGCCGCCGCCAAGGAGGCTCTGAAGCTGCCGACTTACCACAAGGCAGCCCTGCCGAAGGAGCAGGATGTGACGGATTGCATCAAGTGGCTCAATGCCAAAGATCTGGTAAAGGAGACGTACGGGTATGATGACCTCGTCATCAATCTGCTCGGCGAATGAATTGAAGGACGAATGAATTGAAGATGAATACTGACATGATGGACACGATAGCCTTCCAGCACCTGACGGTCCGCTACCGGACCGCAGGCCGCGCAGATGCAGCTGCCGTCGCCGATGTCAGCCTGACCGTTCCGCGAGGAACGGTTTGTGCTATCATCGGCCCTTCCGGCTGCGGCAAGTCGACGCTCTTAAAAGCGGTGGCAGGCCTCGTGCAGCCAACCAGCGGCTGCGTGACGATCGCGGGGGAGAAGGCTGACCCGAAGAAATCGTGCATCGGCTTCATGCCGCAGAACTACGGCTTGCTGCCGTGGCAGACGGTGCGCGAGAACATCGTACTCGGCTGCCGCATCCGCCACACCTGGCACAAGGGCAGAGCCGAGGATGAGGCAAGGCTGCTGCACTTTATGGAGGCCCTGCACATCCGAGGTCTCGCAGACCGCTACCCGCATGAATTAAGCGGCGGCCAGCAGCAGCGCGTGAGCCTCGCGCGCGCCTTCCTGCTGCAGCCGGACATCCTGCTGATGGACGAGCCGTTTTCGGCGCTCGACGCCATCACGCGCGAGGAGATGCAGGACGTCTTCCTCGAGCTCTGGCACGAGCAGCACACGACGACGCTGCTCGTCACGCACTACGTCGAGGAGGCGCTCTACCTCGGCCAGAAAATCGTGCTGATGGCCGCTAATCCCGGCCGCATCGCACGCGTCTTCGACAACCCGCTCAGCGGCTCCCGCGAGCAGCGCAGCAGCCAGGCGTTCTTCGAGATGAGCCGCACGTTGCGCGAGGAGATACGGACCCTGCGCGCGCAGGATGAGAATGATGAAAGCGATGAGCAAAGAGAGGAGGAGACGCGATGAAGGGCATCCAGCACACGCTGCTCTCTTACGCAGCAGCCGCCGTCTTCCTGCTCGTGCTCTGGTGGGCCATCGCGCTGCTGCTCGCGCTGCCCATCGTGCCGACGCCCGACAAGGTGCTCGTGCGGCTCGCGCATGTCTTCTCGCGCGACATCTTCGCACATGCAGCATGGAGCCTCTGGCGCATCGCGGTGGGCCTCAGCCTGGCCGTCTGCATCGGCTATCCGCTCGGCGTCCTCATGGGCTACTTCCGGCGGGCCGACCGCTATCTCTCGCCCGTCGTCTACCTGACGTACCCCATCCCGAAGATCGCGCTCCTGCCAATCCTCATGCTGCTCGCCGGCGTCGGCGAGCTCTCGAAGATTCTCATGATCTTCCTGATCATCGTCTTCCAGGTCATCGTGGCCGTGCGCGACGCCATCCGCACGCTGCCGGAGGAGCGGTACGCGCCGCTCTACTCACTCGGCGCATCGTTTGCGCAGGTCTTCCGCTTCGTCATCCTGCCCGCATCCTTGCCGAAGTTCATCACAGCCGTGCGCGTCGCGATGGCGACGGCCGTCTCCGTGCTGTTCTTCACCGAGACGTTCGGCACGCAGTACGGCATGGGCTACTACATCATGGACGCCTGGCTGCGCGTCAACTACCTCGAGATGTACGCGGGCATCCTCGTCCTCAGCGCCATGGGGCTCTTGCTCTTCGGCCTCATCGACGTCTTTGAGCGCGCGGCCTGCCGCTGGCAGCGGAAGTGAGGCGACGACCGTGAAGAAACTCTTTGCCCTTGTGCTTCTTGCCCTGCTCTTGGGCGCGGGCTGGGCGGGCTACCATGCGCCGGACCTTCTGCCGCAGGCCCAGCGGCTCGCCGACGACCTCCTGAGCCATTTCGAGCACGACGACGGTGCCATCCACGTCGAGGGCAGCGGCGCGGCGCTCGCCGATGTCCAGAAGGCCGCCGCGGCCTTCGATGGCCTGACGCAGGAAAAGCTCGGCGTCACGCGCCGCCACTCCGTCCGCGTCTACGTGGCCGCCTCCGATGCGGACTACCGCCGCATCCTGCGGGAGGAGTTCTCGCTCTCTGATGAGGAGGCCGGGCAGGTGGCCGCCATCTCGGGCGGCTGGTCGGGCGGCAGCCTGCACGTCACGGCCGTCAACGCAAAGGCCGGCGTCATGGACGGCCACAGCGACCGCTATGCGACGACGGCGCACGAGCTCTTCCACCAGCTCCAGTACGAGATGAGCCACGGGCGCGACACCGACAAGACGGCCTTGTTCTGGCTCGAGGAGGGCTCTGCCGACTACGTCGGCGCCATGATGGCCGAGAAGCTCGGCGCCCGCACGCTCGCGCGCTGGCAGCAGGGCGTGCTCGACGACCTCTTGGGCGCGCCGCATCCGGCAAGGCCCGACCAGCTCATCCACCTTGAGTTCGAGGAGCGCAAGGCCATCATGGCCAAGGAGTACCACGCCTACGCCATGGCCGACATGATGACGCTGCGCCTGCTCGCGCGCTTCCCCGAGGCGCAGCGCGGCCAGAAGCTCGCCGCTTACTTTGAGGCGCTCGGCGAAGGCGCGACGGGGGAGGATGCTTTCGCGCAGACCTTCGGCCTGACGCTCGACGATTTCCTGCAGGAGTTCTCCGCGTGGTGGCAGAGGCAGAAGAGCCAGCCCGCTGCCATCCAGATCGATGCGCGCGAGGGCATTACCGAGGGGCAGGCCGGCTTCTACGCCGCGCAGGCCAGCGCCGTCCAGCAGCTGCTCGCGCGCCGCTTCGGCCAGACACTGCACGGCAGCTACACGCTCGTGCTCGCGAATGGCAAGGACGACCTCGCGCGGGCCGTCAGCGACTACTCCGACATGACGCCCGCCGAGGCGAAGAAGACGGTCGGCGAGAGCCTCTGGCTCGAGAATGGCAGCACGCTCTTCCTCGACACAGCGGCACTCGACTCCGAGCGCCAGCAGATCTTCAGCATGGGCGTCATGCTCACGCGCGTCATGGAAGCGCAGGCCATGGGCGGCACCGAGAAGGAAGTCGCCTGGCTCGCGCGCGGCGCAGCCTACCTTATCGGCACCCTGCGCCTCGAAGAAGAGGGGCTCGGCAGCCTCGCCGACTACCGCCGCACCTGGTACAGCGTGCTGCAGGAGAAGGGCAGCTTCCCCGATGCCGCGAGCCTGACCACGCCGCAAGCCTACGAGCAGGCCTGCGCTTCCTTCGGCGATGAATCGTGCTCGATCGTCGCCGAGCTCGCTGCCGACGATCTCTTCGCGCGCCGCGGCTGGGGCAGTTTCACCAAGTGGATGCGCGCCGCAAATCTCGCCGACGGCGATGGCGAGAAGGCCTTCCAGAGCGTCTACGGGACGAGCCCTGCAGCCTATGCTTCCTCAGCGTCCGCGCGCCTGCTGCGTGAGATGAACAGCGAAAGCAGCATGTATACACGATGAGCCCCTTTACAAATGAAAAAGACTATGATAACATAAGAGTCGTTCAAGCGAGTGCGCTTGTACGAGACGAATAGTCATATGGCAATGGCGCCATGCAGAGGTGATACTTCCGATTCGTATGATCCGGATGTTTTTCTGCATGGCTTTTTTGTTGCTCAATTTTAAAAAGGGTGGTATAAACATGGACGAGTTACTTTATGTGATTCCTGCAAACTCCGAAAAAGAAGAAATCCTGAACACGCTCAAAGCACATCCCGAGATCAAGTTCGTTTCGCTGGTCGGCATCGACATGGCCGGTAACGATACGGATGAGAAGATCCCGATGCGCATCTTCCTCAAGGATATCGATGAGTTCTATGCTGGCACGGCTGTCCAGACGGATGGTTCCTCCGTCGTGCTGACGGGCATTGCCACCCTGAACAACGCAAAAGTCGATATGCCGGTCGATCCTTCCGTCAACTGGTTCGTCGACTACAACATGGAGAACTACGACGAGGAGACGGGCAAGCCGATTGGCACGCTGCGCATCCCGTCCTTCCTGATCCACGAGGGCAAGCGCGTCGATTCGCGTGCCGTCCTCGCTGACACGCTCGCTTACGTCAAGAAAGAGCTGCTGGCCCTCTTCAAGGCACATCCGCAGATCTCCGGCATCGAGAGCGTCAACGGCACGGATGTCACGGACATCCAGTTCACCTCCGCTACGGAGCTCGAGTTCTGGGTCAAGACGCCGCTCGAAGATGCTGCCATCGAAGAGATGTCCGCTTCGCAGGTCCTGCAGGAGCAGTACTGGGAGCGCACGCACGGCATCGTCCGCACGGCCATGGAGCAGTGCCTGCTCGTGCTCGACAAATACGGCTTCAAAGTCGAGATGGGCCACAAGGAAGTCGGCGGTCTCAAAGCACAGATCGATGAGAGCGGCCGCATGACGCACGTCTGCGAGCAGCTCGAGATCGACTGGCGCTTCGCCGATGCCCTGCAGGCTGCCGACAACGAGCTCTTCGTCCGCACGATTGTCCGCGAAGTCTTCCGCGGCATGGGCCTCGAAGTCAACTTCAAGGCAAAGCCGATGATCGGCCTGGCTGGCAACGGCGAGCACACGCACATCGGCATGGCTGCCATCACGAAAGACGGCAAGCTCCACAACCTCTTCACGGCTGACGACCAGAAGAAAGACTTCATGAGCGCCATCGGCTACGGCTCCCTCATGGGCCTGCTCAAGAACTACGAGGTCATCAACCCGTTCGTCTCCGCTACGAACGATTCCCTCAACCGCCTCAAGCCGGGCTTCGAGGCTCCGGTCTGCGTCGTCACGTCCCTCGGCCATACGCCGGAGATCCCGTCGCGTAACCGCACGATCCTCGCCGGCCTGATCCGCGACCTCAGCAACCCGTACGCAACGCGCTTCGAGCTGCGCGCCTGCAACCCGTACACGAACACGTACCTCGTCCTCGCAGCCATCTACTCGGCTTGCCTCGACGGCGTCAAGGCCTGCGCTACGCACACGACGGCAGAGTGCCTCGCCGAGATCTCCAAGGATGCCGGCGAAGAGGGCTTCTACCTCGAGAAAGATCGCGCCTACCGCAGCGAAGACGATGTCTTCGAAGACTACACGGAAGAAGAGCGCACGCGCCTCTTCGGTGCTCCGCCGGCTACGGTCTGGGAGAACATGCAGAACTTCGAGAACTACCCGGCTAAGCTCGCCGTCATCACGGCTGGCGGCGCTCTGCGCGACCAGATCATCGAGGCCTTCCGTGCCGGCGCCCTGACCCGTTGGAAGACGGAGCTCATCGCTCGCATCATCCCGGAGAACCGCGACATCGTCCGCGCCGCCAAGGAAGCCAAGGCCGACTTCGTCACCGACCTCGATTCCTACAACTGGAACAAGATCAACGGCATCCGCAGCTACCTCGCCAAGGACAGCATCGACGAGAAGTCCCTCTTCACGCTCCTCATCAACGCCCTCAACGAAGGCGACTACGCAACCGCATCCGGCCTGCAGGTCGAGATGTACGACAAAGTCGAAGAGCTCAAGAGCCTCTACGACTCCTATGTCAAGAACATGATCTGATTGCCCAAAGCAATCTAACAATAAAAAGGCACCGCTTCGGCGATGCCTTTTTTGTATGGGAAGGAATCCAACGATGGCCTGTCGAACTAATATATAGGTTTTATAAATACTGTGATTGACGGACTGTATGCTATCGTGAAGGTGGTATCGTGACGATGACGAAATCAGAGATTGAAGCATCAAACCTGAAAGTTATTCTGCATTCCAAGAGAGCAAACATCTACTATCTGGAAAAGTGTCGGGTCATGCAGAAGGACGGGCGTGTCCTTTATCTGACAGAGGGCAAGCGAGAGAATCAGTATTGGAATATCCCGATTGCCAATACGACGGTGCTGCTGTTAGGGACGGGCACCTCCATCACACAGGCCGCCATGCGCATGTTGGCTATGGCTGGCGTCATGGTCGGTTTCTGTGGCAATGGTGGGACGCCGTTGCTTTCCGGCGTGGAGATCGAATGGCTCAGCCCTCAGAGCGAATACCGGCCAACGGAATACGTGCAGGGGTGGCTCTCGTTCTGGTTTCAGGCAGACAAACGCTTAGCAGCGGCGAAGGAGTTCCAGTTGAAGCGTTGCCAGTTTATCGAGCAAGTCTGGCAGAAAGACCGGGACCTGCAGAGCTGGGGGTTCTATGCAGACGATGATGATATCGAGTCTGCCATGCACCGCTTCCGCCAAGTCATCCAGCAGGCTGTGGATATCAAACAGCTGCTGGCAGGTGAGGCAATCTTCACAAAGGCGCTTTACAAATATGCGAGTGACCATGTCAATATGCCAGATTTTGTTCGCCTCCATGATGCTCCTGCAGGTGACAAGGCTAATATCTTCTTGAATCATGGCAATTACCTGGCCTATGGCTTGGCTGCAGTCACATTGTGGGTGCTGGGAATACCACATGGCTTCGCCGTCATGCACGGGAAGACACGGCGCGGTGCCCTCGTCTTTGATGTTGCGGACCTTGTGAAAGATGCGATTGTCTTGCCAGGCGCATTTATTTGTGCAGAAGATGATTTACGCGATCAGGAATTCCGTTCGTACTGCCTGCAGAAATTCACAGAGCACAAAGTGCTGGACTTCTTATTTGAAGAGGTAAAACGTGTGAGCCAACTATGGGGGAAGGAGGGAACTTATCATGATGGTACTGTTTACCAGCCGCAGTGAGAAGAAAGCCCTATTGACGGTTCGCCGCATTCTGGACCAATTTGCAGACCGTATCGGCAATGACACATGGCAGACCATCATGACGCAGGAGGGAGTACAAGAAGTTAAGACACTCCTGCGCAGGAATGCGACGAAAAGCACGGCAGTGTCCTGCCGCTGGATTCGCTCGCGCAATCGCAGCGAGCTCCTCTGGGTGGTGGGGAACCGCGACAAATTCAATGAGGACGGCATGGTGCCAGTCAATACAACGCGCAAGAACATCCTGCATAAAGAATGGGAAGGCGGCTGGCCATATCTTGCCTTGATCAAGTCATTGGTAGCAGTAGCAGCTCTTTTCCATGACTGGGGCAAATCATCGGACCACTTTCAGAAAAAGCTGCGGTCGTCGTCAATGGAAAAAGATCCCTATCGCCACGAATGGGTTTCCTGCCAGATGCTGGCAGCTGTAGCGAAAATCAGTGGTGACACAGAGGATGATGATGCGTGGATGCGTCTTTTTATGGATGGTAAGCTGAAGAAGACAGCTTTGAAAAAGGAGATGAAAGATAGAGGCAGTCAGGCAGAGGCATTGCCGGATATGCCACCAATCATGCGCCTGATTGCTTGGCTTATCCTATCGCACCATCGCCTGCCTGTGACTCGGAATGAGATGGAGTACAAGCTCTGTGCAATGGAACCGCTGCTGTCTTTGGAGGCACTCTTCTCGATAGTTAAAGGCGACTGGGGCTATGAAGGTGTTATCCCTGCCGCGAAGAATCCCTGTTTTGCGTTTTCGAGAGGATTCCTGCTGGATGATGACGATTGGAACAAGTCTGTCAAAAAATGGCTGGCGCGTCTGCTTCGGGAAAAAGCGCAGTTACAGCAGCTCTGTGCGGAATCCAGTCAGGCCATGAGGCCGCTTCTTCTGTATGCGCGGGAAGCACTGATGCTGGCTGACCATTTTGTCTCTTCGCAGAAATGCCAGACGGATGTACCGATAGAAGAGCAGAAGAAAGTTTTATATGCGAATACAGAGGGGGATAATCTCTGCGATACACTGTCTTCCCACCTGACCAAGGTAGCGGCTCAAGCCGTCAATATCGCACACCAGCTTCCTCTCTTTGCAAATGAGATGGATGTAACGGACACAGTACGCTTCCAACCGGCAAAAGCGCCCTATCAGTGGCAGGATAAAGCAGTCCGTGAAGTCCAGGCCACAAAGCAAGAAGGGGAGGAGCAGGCTTGGTTCGTCATGAACATGGCAAGCACAGGCTGCGGTAAGACGACAGCCAATGCTAAATTGATGCAGTCATTGTCGCCAGATGGCAAGTCTATGCGCTACACATTGGCCCTAGGACTCCGTTCTCTGACTCTCCAGACTGGCAGTGAATATCAAGAGCGCATGCATCTGACGAAGGATGAATTAGCTATCATTATTGGTTCCTCAGCTGTCGAAGAACTGTATCGCCAGGAGAAACAGTCTGACTTGGCAGACTTAGAAGAGAAGGGTTCTCCTTGCGAGCTAGGCGGTTCAGGAGAAGAGGAACTACTGGAAGATATGCTTTCCTTTGAGGATAATTTCACGCATGAGCAGTTGAAGTATCTGGATATTTATCTCGATGGGCGAAGGAACCCGCAAGCGAGAAAGAATGGTGCATTTTTGTTCAAGCCGGTACTGGTTGCGACTATCGACCAGATTATCCGTGCGACAGAGGTGACACATGGAGGCAAGGGCCTGCTGCCGTTCCTGCGGATGATGTCAGCGGATCTCGTCATCGATGAAGTAGATGATTTCTCGCCGGAGGATTTGACAGCGGTCGCCCGACTGGTCCACTTAGCTGGCCTGCTTGGCCGCAATGTGGTCTTGTCCTCCGCGACAATCCCGCCCGATTTAGCGCAGGGGCTCTATCAAGCATATCAGGACGGCCTGTGCTGCTATAATGCATTCTCAGACCGGATGAAAACGCTAACGGCTGTCTGGGTGGATGAATTCCGTTCTGCATCAGCCGTGATACCGTTGCAGCAGCCAAACCAGTACAGGCTTGCCCACGAGAGCTTTGTTGAGAAACGTGTCAAGAAATTACAGGCGCAGGTCGTGAAGCGGAAAGCGGTCTTGATTCCATGCCAGCCTCAGACGACGAAAGAACAGTCATGGCAGTCGTATGTTGCAGCGATAAAGCAAGCCGTCCTGCAGCTGCATGGAAATCACCATGTCGTTGATGAGAAGACGGACAAGGAAGTTTCATTTGGACTCGTACGATTTGCCAACATTGACCCGTGTGTCAATATGGCTCTTGCCCTGCTGTCTGCTGAATGGCCAGAGGATACGGCGGTCTTCGTCATGTGCTATCACAGCCGTCAAGTTCTGCTGCTGCGTCATGAACAAGAAGCGTATCTCGACCATGTCCTGCGCCGCAAGCAGGAACGCGGCGCACAGGTAGCCTTCCAAGATGCCATCCTTCGCCGCCATTTAGACCATAGTCAGGCGAAACGATGCATTTTCTTGGTCGTGGCTACTCCGGTGGAGGAGATCGGCCGTGATCATGACTTTGATTGGGCCATCATTGAGCCGTCCTCGTATCGCTCAATCATCCAGCTGGCCGGTCGTGTTCATCGCCATCGTCCATGCCTGCAGGATATAGAGGCTCCGAACATCGGCGTCATGCAGTTTAACTGGCGAGGAATGGTAAATCCCGGACAGAGGGTTGCCTTTTACAGACCAGGATTCGAGAAAGCTTCGCGATATCTACTGCAGAGCCACGATATGAAAGACTTGGTGCCTGATGAGAACTGGGCGCATATCGATGCGATTCCTCGCGTGAAGGTCCCGAGGCCACTTCGGCCGCAGTCGCGATTGATTGATTTAGAGCACAAGAGATTGGCGGATTGGCGCAATCTCGATGATAAATCTCCGGATGAAGTGGGCGGCTGGCAGCAGACCTGCTGGTGGATGACGGGCTTGCCGCAATATCTGCGTCCGTTCCGCGCAGGCATTCAAGATCAGGACCTGTACTATCGCTATGATGCGGATACGGGTGAGTTGGGCTTCTATAAAAGAGATGAGGGCGCATATATACTATATGAGGATAGGTGCAATCTGAGACTATACCCTGAGGAGAAGCTGGCCCTTTACAGAGAGCGCTTCTGGCTGCCTCGCGACTATATGGCGTCTCTTCGGGTACAAGCTGCTAAAAGGCCATATTCGGATGAAGACGAGGGCGAAGTCCTGCAGCGCATATCCGAACGGTATGGGCAGCTGAGCCTTTCCGGCTATGAAGATGGAGCGAGAGTGTGCTGGTATGATGACCAGCTCGGAGCGTTCCATATCTTGGTGAATGAAAGAAAGTGATAGTCAGTTGAGCTAGTTTCTGCTATAATGAAACTAATGGTTACCTGCCGCACAGGCAGCTTAGAAAGTAGTTATGTTCTGAGGTTATTTATCTGCCGCGTAGGCAGCTTACGAAATAGATTTCTTTGGAACATAATTTATTATTGACCGTAGTAATGTTATGAGGTATAATAAATAGCAAGGAGGGATGAATATGGGATCGATAGCAACTTACATCGCGGATAAAGCAGCGAAAAAGAAACAGACCCCGTCTGAGTGGCTAGAGGGTAATTTGAAGAACTTTGACCGATATTGGGTGAGTTCGCATATCGGCCGGTACACACATCCGGATGCAGCCGTCCATTTGCATGATGATAGTAGCCCTACAGGTAAAGGTTACTTGACGACAGCTGATACGGCAGTACAGCAAGATATTTTTGTAGATGGTGGGTCTGCCTTCATGACGATTGCGTCATTCTTGGTCTCACGGTTTTCACAGAAAGAAACCATAGCGGAACAGAAAGATGACCTTGAAGCCAAAACAGCTTGGCAATATTTTCGTGAGGATTCGCCTTTTATTCGTCGCGAAATAGAATCGCTAGGAATCAAATATGAACCATTACAAGAGAAAATTTTGCACATTCAGATATCAAAGATTCCAGAGGAAAGTGATGAACGCCTGAAACAAGTGTATTTCCCTATACCTGATTGTGACGGAGAGTATCATCTGCTCAGTATCTTACCGCCGAGTGTTCTGATGCTTGAACTTACAAATCGGATTAGAATGGCATTTCAAGTGCAGAGAAAGTGCCAGGATAAAAAGTCAGAATGTTATGGTGGTTCGTATCAGACTTTTTCTGATTTGACTAATGTCCGCTTTGGAGGTGCAAATGTACAGAATGTGAGCACGCGAAATTCTTCATTAGGGATGCAGGTTTTACCGTCATTGCCACCCTGCCTGACTAGTCGAAAAATAAAGATGCCTAAAAGGAACTTTTTCTTTGACTCACTTTACTGGCGTAACTTCATCAAAATGCTGTTCCATCTTGATGCGCTGCTTCGAGACCAGCGCCATAATCTTGAGATACGTGAGCGCCGTGAGAATATCATACTGGATTTTGTCGAGCCTATTCTATATGAAGCAAACCGATTGCAGACACTCCCTGCTGGTTGGAGTAAGGATACGGAACTGACGGAAGAACAGGCAGTCTGGCTGGATGCAGCTTATTCCAACCAGCGACAGGATGATACAGATTGGATTTGGCCGGTTTGTATGGATTTTGCCCGCTGGCTCGTGAATGCCTATGGGTGGTTCTGTCGCATTGAGAAGCGGAAAGAGATTTCGCTTTCGGATGCAGAGCTGCACTCTTTTGCATCGACAATGGAAGATGTCTTGAAGGAGGAGGTGAGAGAAGGATGAGCAAAATCAAGACGTATTTGCTGTTGCGTCAAGTCAAGATTCACAATGCGAATGCCTTCAGCAGTCCGCTCACGATTGGTTTTCCTGCCATGACAGCGTGGTTGGGGGCCATGCATGCATTGGAGAGAAAGCTCCGGCGCAATGAGGCGCTGTCTAGTATTCGCCTGAAGAAACTGGCGGTGTCCTGCCATGACTTTAATTTGCAGACCTATAAAGGTCCGGGCGACTATGTGAACTCCGTCATCATCACTTCAAATCCGCTGCGGAAAAAGGGAGCTTCTTTTGAACGGCCTCCATTTATCGAGGAAGCAAGAATTCATCTGACGGTATCGCTTCTTATCGAAGTGGACGGGCTATCGTCGAGCAACTACTCAATTTTCAATGAGAAGACAACAAAAGTCTTGAATGGGATGAAGATTGCAGGCGGAGATATCCTCGCTTTTTCGCCAATCGATGATCCTATAAAGTCAACTTCGACACGCGGGTCAAGAATCCTCTTAGTAGATGAGGATTCCGAGAAAGATGTGCGTCGAGCAATCCGCAGTCTTATGCCGGGGTATGTCCTGATCGAGCGCCGTCAGTTGCTGAAACAAAGGCAGGAGAAATTGGAGGCGCAGGACACCTTGCAGGCGTTGCTGGATTTGCTGGCTTTGCATTATGAACACGATGATGAGCATGATACATGGCATCTGCAACCACGCGAAGAACAGGGATGGCTGGTACCAATCGTCACTGGCTTCAAAGGACTGACGCCGCTAGGACATGTGGCGAATCAGCGCGATGCGAGCACATTGCATCGCTTTGCCGAACCGGTGCTGACACTCGGTGAGTTCAAGATGCCGCATCATTTTCAAGATATCGATCAAATGATGTGGCAATATCAGTATGATGAGCAGGATGGACTATATGTCTGTGTGAATGAGCAGATAGAATCAAATGAAGGAGAGGATTAATCATGGCAAAGTCAAACACGAAGGGCTTAGCAACGGTATTGTCTTTTGAGAAAAAAATTGTTATTTCAGATGGTTTGATGTATGGAACAACGTGGGATGAGCGTCAGGGAAAAGCGACTGTCCTGCCACTGCATGAAAAATCCGTCCGTGGTACGATCTCTAATCGCCTGAAGCAAGCCGTGGCGAATGATCCTGCAAAGCTCAATGCAGAAGTGGAAAAAGCAAACCTGCAGACTGTCGATGCGGCATCACTCTCAATGGACCAGGACACCTTGAAAGTCACGTTCACGATGAAAGTTTTACCAGATGCGGCTGTTCCAGCAGCCTGCAATGTTGCAGAGCACAAGGCAAAAATCTTAGAGATGGGGCAACGCTATGCCGAGCAATACGGATTCGGTGAACTGGCCAAACGGTATGCACTGAACCTTGCTAATGCACGCTTCCTCTGGCGGAATCGCGTCGGTGCAGAAGAATTGGAAGTGCAGGTCAAGGCTAATGACAAGCAGTGGCTGTTCCATTCGTATGATTATTCTCTGCAGGATTTTGATCATAGCGATGAGATGGTCGATACATTAGCTGAGCAGATTGAATCAGCACTATCTGGCAAGATTCCGTATCTCCTGCTGGAAGTTACGACTTTTGCCAAGATTGGCAGAGGGCAGGATGTCTATCCAAGTGAAGAGCTCATCTTGGATAAGGGAAAAGGTAAGAAGAGCAAAGTCCTGTATGAAGTGGATGGTACGGCGGCAATGCATTCGCAGAAGCTCAGCAATGCAATCCGCACGATTGACACTTGGTATGAAGAATATGGCACGAATACGGGGGTAGGTCCGATTGCCGTAGAACCCTATGGTGCAGTCACGAATCTGGGCAAGGCTTTCCGTACTCCAAAAGCAAAGAGTGATTTCTATACGCTCTTTGATAAGTATTCCCTTGGTGATGACTTTGACAGCCCAGAAGCTGCGCACTATGTAATGGCTGTCCTGATCCGCGGTGGCGTCTTTGGCGCAAGTGGAAAAGAATGAAAGGGATGATAGATATGTGGTTCTTTCAGGATGTTATATTGCAGCCGACAGAAGACATCTCAACCTCGTTCCTTTGGTCCAGGGTCTACCGCCAGATCCACTTGGCATTGGTCAGCAGCAAAGATGAGCAGGGCATGATTCGATGTGGCGTAGCATTTCCCGGATATTCCGATGCAACGCCGACACTGGGGCGTACGCTCCGTCTGCTTGCTCTGGAAGAATCCGATCTGCAGCGCTTGAATCTGATTGATGCATTAAAGCGCTTCACACCGGACTACGTGAAAGTCAAAAGCATTCGTCCTGTCCCTGTCAGATCATGCAAAGGCTTCGTGACGTACAGTCGCTATCAGCCAGAGGCAACCACCGTGCAGAAAGCCAGGCGCTATGCAAAACGACACAATATATCAATAGAAGAAGCCCAGAAGCTTTTTTCAACGCCTGTCAATGAGACTCACTATCCGTACATACAGCTGGAAAGCATGACCAATCACCATCGTTTCAGCTTATTCATTCAGAAGAAGGAAGCGGATGAACATCCCTGTGAAGGCTTTTCGGCATACGGATTCAGTAAGAGATCATCTGTTCCCGACTTTTGACCAAAGTTTTCGCTGTATGTCAGAACCCTATGTAAATCAAGGGCTTTGACAAGAGCACAAAATTTTGGTTAAATGAGAGTAGCTAGCGAGAACCAAAGCAGGACAAGGATAGTTGCACAGAGATTTACTCTTATCTGCCGCATAGGCAGCTTAGAAATGCCGACAGGCAATCGCACGACGGTCCGCGCTCTTATCTGCCGCATAGGCAGCTTAGAAATCAAGACGATAGTGGTCATCGCATTGCTCTACCTTATCTGCCGCATAGGCAGCTTAGAAAGTGTTCGGCGGCGAGCAGGTAGCTCACGTTGACTTATCTGCCGCATAGGCAGCTTAGAAATGGATGCGGCCCTCGACTGCTACCTGCTTACCTTCTTATCTGCCGCATAGGCAGCTTAGAAAAATTGCAGACGGGGCATAGCCTGTCCTTGCAGCTTATCTGCCGCATAGGCAGCTTAGAAACGAACCGAAAATAGGGATTTGAAAAATCCCTACTTATCTGCCGCATAGGCAGCTTAGAAATAAAGTTTCAGCAGCAATGCAGGTATCTCGGTCTTATCTGCCGCATAGGCAGCTTAGAAATCTGCAAGCGTGACCGTCTCAAGGGCTGTCGTCTTATCTGCCGCATAGGCAGCTTAGAAAGAATGGAGCTGGTGGGAACGGTCGCCGTTCTGCCTTATCTGCCGCATAGGCAGCTTAGAAAATCCCGATTTGCTTGGGTCCGTCCAGTTTGGACTTATCTGCCGCATAGGCAGCTTAGAAATGCATCCAGGGCACACTTTGGGCAATCGAGCTCTTATCTGCCGCATAGGCAGCTTAGAAAAGAGGACGGGCTTTGCGCTCCTTGCTTCGGGACTTATCTGCCGCATAGGCAGCTTAGAAATCGGCCCACATCTCCGCCCGCTTATTCGCGTACTTATCTGCCGCATAGGCAGCTTAGAAATAAGTATTCTAGTAGTGTGTATTGTGGAATTCTCTTATCTGCCGCATAGGCAGCTTAGAAAATGTCGACAAGCGGCTCATGCTGGCCCTTATACTTATCTGCCGCATAGGCAGCTTAGAAATGGTGTACAGCATGATGGCCTTTGAGTACGATCTTATCTGCCGCATAGGCAGCTTAGAAATGTTTCTTCTGGCTCGTAGCTTCTGCCTACGCCTTATCTGCCGCATAGGCAGCTTAGAAATTTTCAGCCAGGTCGTCAAGGGAGAAGGCGGACTTATCTGCCGCATAGGCAGCTTAGAAAAGATGAATTTATGCAGCTGGAGCTGTACCCGCCTTATCTGCCGCATAGGCAGCTTAGAAATTGCCGTCCTCGTCGTAGACCGCTCCTGATGTCTTATCTGCCGCATAGGCAGCTTAGAAATCCTTAAAAGGTAATCTTGAGTCCGCATTCATCTTATCTGCCGCATAGGCAGCTTAGAAAAATCTATGACACGATCTCCGACAGCAATCTGCCTTATCTGCCGCATAGGCAGCTTAGAAAGCTAAAGCAGCGAAGAAAGCCAAGGCCGCGGACTTATCTGCCGCATAGGCAGCTTAGAAAAATAGCTGCGTCTACTTCTGCAATTTTATCACCTTATCTGCCGCATAGGCAGCTTAGAAATCTGACGGCGGTATCCGTCCGTATTTCCTGCTCCTTATCTGCCGCATAGGCAGCTTAGAAAAAAGGCGATGATATACAATGCTGACAAAGATATCTTATCTGCCGCATAGGCAGCTTAGAAAATGATTTTGGATTCTGCATTTGAGAGGGGTGCCTTATCTGCCGCATAGGCAGCTTAGAAAATGAGGATGCTGTCGTCGATAAGGTCGCCACCCTTATCTGCCGCATAGGCAGCTTAGAAATGCTTTGACGCAGCGCCCCTCTGCGTCGTATTCTTATCTGCCGCATAGGCAGCTTAGAAAACGTCGGTAGGTATCGGGAGTTCTACGTCACACTTATCTGCCGCATAGGCAGCTTAGAAATTGATGACCGTCTCTTCCTTGCCGGTCTGCTCCTTATCTGCCGCATAGGCAGCTTAGAAATGCGGATGCACCGAGACGGCACGACAATCGTCCTTATCTGCCGCATAGGCAGCTTAGAAATTGCGTAGGCCGCGGCCTGATTGTCGCGGTCGCTTATCTGCCGCATAGGCAGCTTAGAAAGCGTATAGCGCTATCAAGCAAATGATAAATGACTTATCTGCCGCATAGGCAGCTTAGAAAACTGACTCGGCAGTGCGCCGATCAGCAAGCCGCTTATCTGCCGCATAGGCAGCTTAGAAAGCGATCTCTCAGGTCGACCAAAAAGCTGATACCTTATCTGCCGCATAGGCAGCTTAGAAAGTACAAATCAATCACCCAGCTGCAACAAAATATCTTATCTGCCGCATAGGCAGCTTAGAAATGAGAGATCGCGGTATCGGTCGCCGACTTATTACTTATCTGCCGCATAGGCAGCTTAGAAAATTGATAGAGCTATTTGTTGACTGCTGATACGCTTATCTGCCGCATAGGCAGCTTAGAAACAGCACAGCGAGGACTAAAGCCTAAAAAAGAGCCTTATCTGCCGCATAGGCAGCTTAGAAAGCCAAGGCGTCGCTCCATGCGCCAAAAAGCACCTTATCTGCCGCATAGGCAGCTTAGAAAGGTCGCCGGGTCATCGTAATCCGTCGTGTACTCTTATCTGCCGCATAGGCAGCTTAGAAAACAAAGCGACAATGGCTGTATCGCGGTCAAACTTTATCTGCCGCATAGGCAGCTTAGAAATTCGTCTCCTGCTCCTGCAGGGCGGCGATCTGCTTATCTGCCGCATAGGCAGCTTAGAAAGTGAGAAGACAGGCACGAGCTACAAAATCGTCCTTATCTGCCGCATAGGCAGCTTAGAAATGTCGGCGTTGTTCTTCGCACCGTTTAAGGTTCTTATCTGCCGCATAGGCAGCTTAGAAAAGCAACTCCATGTTGACGGCGGCGAGGTCCATCTTATCTGCCGCATAGGCAGCTTAGAAATTGAGAACCTTAAGGATGTAGGGGTTCACCTTCTTATCTGCCGCATAGGCAGCTTAGAAATGATACCATTCCTCATAGGTCAGCCCGCGGGGCTTATCTGCCGCATAGGCAGCTTAGAAAATATTGTAAAGATAATTGCAGGTGGGCTACACCTTATCTGCCGCATAGGCAGCTTAGAAATGTCTGTTGTATCTGCCCATGCTCTCCACTCCCTTATCTGCCGCATAGGCAGCTTAGAAATTGTTGATTTTGCCGAGCAGATTCTTCGCACTCCTTATCTGCCGCATAGGCAGCTTAGAAAACGAAAGGAAGAAAAGCGAAATGAGGTTGACACTTATCTGCCGCATAGGCAGCTTAGAAAAGACGACCTGCTCGTATGGGGACAGGCGGCGCCTTATCTGCCGCATAGGCAGCTTAGAAAAGCACGCCGAACAGGAAGACAGCGGCATACGCCTTATCTGCCGCATAGGCAGCTTAGAAAGTACGATGGGGCGCAGGGAAAAGCCTGCTTTGCTTATCTGCCGCATAGGCAGCTTAGAAAAAGCAGGCGAAGATAATGATGGAGATTGCGAACTTATCTGCCGCATAGGCAGCTTAGAAAGAGCAATTCCAATTCGCTGACGATAACCTCCGCTTATCTGCCGCATAGGCAGCTTAGAAATGTTCCGTCCATAAGCAACGGACGTTCAACCCTTATCTGCCGCATAGGCAGCTTAGAAAGATGCGGTCGATGTGTCCAGCATATCCGCCGCCTTATCTGCCGCATAGGCAGCTTAGAAATCACCTTTCCGGCATCATATTCGACGCCGGAACTTATCTGCCGCATAGGCAGCTTAGAAATTGTCCCCATCTGTAGTTGTGCGTTCCATCAACTTATCTGCCGCATAGGCAGCTTAGAAATGATCTGGTGCCTGGGCACCGACCTCATCAAGCTTATCTGCCGCATAGGCAGCTTAGAAAGAAGCGGATGCAAGACTTCTTCGTCGAGATTTTCTTATCTGCCGCATAGGCAGCTTAGAAAACGAACGATGAAGTTCTTCTCGCGGTCTCGCGTCTTATCTGCCGCATAGGCAGCTTAGAAATCTGTGATGACCAACTTCTTGCCCGTCGAGAACTTATCTGCCGCATAGGCAGCTTAGAAATCTTCAAACCCTGAGAGCCACTCGGCCTGAGCCTTATCTGCCGCATAGGCAGCTTAGAAAACCCGTTCTACAGATCTGGAAATTTCACACGGCTTATCTGCCGCATAGGCAGCTTAGAAATCGAACCGAAAATAGGGATTTGAAAAATCCCTCTTATCTGCCGCATAGGCAGCTTAGAAAAAAGAATGGAGCGCCCTGCGTTGATTTCAGAGCTTATCTGCCGCATAGGCAGCTTAGAAATCTCAGGCAAGGCGCGCGCGGGCGTGCATATCACTTATCTGCCGCATAGGCAGCTTAGAAATTGCAATCTCATCTTCGTAAAAATGATATTGCCTTATCTGCCGCATAGGCAGCTTAGAAATTGCCGCGCAGGACATTGCCGCCGGTCGCCGGCTTATCTGCCGCATAGGCAGCTTAGAAATACCAGTCTGGCCAACTCATCCTGAGACATTCCCTTATCTGCCGCATAGGCAGCTTAGAAAAGCAGGATATCAAGATCGAGTATATCTCGCCGCTTATCTGCCGCATAGGCAGCTTAGAAATCGAACGCGCTGAGGCTCTGCACCTGTGCCATCTTATCTGCCGCATAGGCAGCTTAGAAAAGTCACACTCAAGGATGTCACGGCCGTCAAGACTTATCTGCCGCATAGGCAGCTTAGAAATGGACGATTACTTTCTTGATGTTTTTCCCTTCCTTATCTGCCGCATAGGCAGCTTAGAAAATGCGCGTGACCTACAAAGGGAAAGCGGCGGACTTATCTGCCGCATAGGCAGCTTAGAAAACGAAGAAATCCTTGAGCTGTGGGCTCACGCCCTTATCTGCCGCATAGGCAGCTTAGAAATGTCCACATCGACGGAAATCACAATGCGAAGTCTTATCTGCCGCATAGGCAGCTTAGAAAGCTCGTGCATCTCCTCGATAATCTTGCTCCAGCTTATCTGCCGCATAGGCAGCTTAGAAAGCGTCGCAAGGCTCGGTCAGTTTGGCGTCAACCTTATCTGCCGCATAGGCAGCTTAGAAATTGCGATTGATGTAAGCCTCCGGCCCTGTCAGCTTATCTGCCGCATAGGCAGCTTAGAAAACATCGCGCTCAAGATCATCCTGAAGCTGCTGCTTATCTGCCGCATAGGCAGCTTAGAAACGTGTTCGTCGGCACGGCTGCGACGGAGCTCTCTTATCTGCCGCATAGGCAGCTTAGAAATGTACCGCATCCATGTCGAGCGGCAGGGTCTCCTTATCTGCCGCATAGGCAGCTTAGAAAAGCAGAACGTCAAGCGTGGCTATGGACTCATCCTTATCTGCCGCATAGGCAGCTTAGAAACAATGAAACCGCCGTCTGTAGTATTTGTATCACTTATCTGCCGCATAGGCAGCTTAGAAAAGTAATGCCGTAGCGTTCTGGGCGGCCATCGACTTATCTGCCGCATAGGCAGCTTAGAAAGGCCGCGTTTCGGACGCACAGCGCAAGACGGCCTTATCTGCCGCATAGGCAGCTTAGAAACGTCAAGTATTTATAATACTGATACTCGTAGACTTATCTGCCGCATAGGCAGCTTAGAAAACTACATCCCACTCGACGAGAATGGAAATGTCCTTATCTGCCGCATAGGCAGCTTAGAAATTCCCGAAGCGATTGTAGCTCTTTATTACTCCCTTATCTGCCGCATAGGCAGCTTAGAAAAGGTGCTCACCGTTGGCCAGCGCATAGCCCGTCTTATCTGCCGCATAGGCAGCTTAGAAACTCCTTGCACATGTACGACGCCAGCCGCTGGGCCTTATCTGCCGCATAGGCAGCTTAGAAAAGAATGGATTCTAAGGTATGTCTGTACTCGTACTTATCTGCCGCATAGGCAGCTTAGAAATACGAGGTCATGGACAAGCTGCGGGCGGATGACTTATCTGCCGCATAGGCAGCTTAGAAAATTATGGAGCGCACGCGCCAGAGGCTGCTGATCTTATCTGCCGCATAGGCAGCTTAGAAAACCACTGTGAAGAGCGGGCTTACAAATTCCCCCTTATCTGCCGCATAGGCAGCTTAGAAAAGTAGGTTCTGCCGCTTCTCGTATCCGTGTAGCTTATCTGCCGCATAGGCAGATTAGAAAGCGCAAATCTCAGCTACATGAAGCAATCTATGCTTATCTGCCGCATAGGCAGCTTAGAAAGAGTACGCGCGGGAACATCCCGACAAAGTATACTTATCTGCCGCATAGGCAGCTTAGAAATGCAGCCGTCGGCAGCTACAGCAACGAGCCGTCTTATCTGCCGCATAGGCAGCTTAGAAATGATGATTGCAACCCCCGAAGATCTCGACAGCCTTATCTGCCGCATAGGCAGCTTAGAAAATATGCGAGATGACGGCAGTTTTTTTGCTGGCCTTATCTGCCGCATAGGCAGCTTAGAAAAATGGAACGACAAGATCAATGCAACGATTCTCCTTATCTGCCGCATAGGCAGCTTAGAAAGTTGCCCTTCTGCTTCTCGGCATCGCGTCGGACTTATCTGCCGCATAGGCAGCTTAGAAATGCGCCATCACGCGTCGTCAGGGACTCGTTGCCTTATCTGCCGCATAGGCAGCTTAGAAAGAAGCGCTATGAAATCATGTCGCGCTTGACGACTTATCTGCCGCATAGGCAGCTTAGAAAAAAATCAAGATCAGCACGCCGAACCTGAACCCTTATCTGCCGCATAGGCAGCTTAGAAAAAAGATTGACGGACACCATGCCGTATCGCACCTTATCTGCCGCATAGGCAGCTTAGAAAATCGTCCCCGCATGTGGACTCGTCACCGACGACTTATCTGCCGCATAGGCAGCAGTACAGAATCTTAGTAAGGTGGAAACTGACGTCACGTTATTCTCAATTCTGTAGCTACGACTTTTATGATGAACAAATAAAAAGGAGGGAATCGCTATGTCTTTCCGTATTGTGTCAGGCGATATTTCCACTGACTACAAGCTATTTGATACAGTATTGATTGCTGATGGTCGCCCACCGATTGCGCTCAACAAAGTGTCGATTCTGGGCTTTCAGGAACTTTCTGTTCGCACGGATTATGGTTTTAGTTGGATGCGTGGATTGCCTGCGCTGGCTTTTGGGGCGTTATGTTTTCACTTTGGCGGTGCGTTGGCTTTTGCTACAATAGTTGGACTGAGGATCCGGCATTTGTATATGTTCTGTATTACAGTGCGCTACTATGGTACTTTCATAGCTGAGGCTGATGCGGAAACATATAGAGATTTTTTACATGCTTGCCTTGGTGATACATTATGAAGATAGCGAATAGTATTTGCTGGATGTTATTGTACTAACATTAAAGAATTAATAAGTTTATTTAGATTGACAGAATTTGTTCCAGTGGTATACTTAAAATAAGAACTACTGATAGATGATCCTTCGAGCGCTTGGTGCTCAGTATGCGTCTTTATCTGTTTAGTAGTTCTTTTTTGCTATATAGGTGAGCTTAGCATGCGTGGAAATGATTACTTGCAGAAATAGAATAAAATAGGTTATCGAATCATGATGGTAAAAAGAAGAGCTCTTGCACTGCTTGCACTACGGTACGCTAAGATAGCTGGCGTGTGAAGAGTAGGGGAAAGAGAGATTGGCGATGTCCTGCTTCGTTTGCGCGCTTTACGGCGGCGGATGAGACGGGCGACGTCCAGAAGAAAGCATCGCTTCGGCGATGCTTTTTTCATATTGGCAGGTGAGGTAGCAGGATTCTATAAACTTGTAGCGAATTCTAATTTTACAGAAGGTTGTAACTCTAAAGAGAGGAGTGGTTGAGATGAAACATTCTTTCTTAGCTATGACGCTGGCAGCTGTGGCGATAGGGGTATCTTCGACATTTGTCGCTTGTCCGACTGCATCAGCGAGTATTTCGTCGGAAGTAGTGAAGACGGGGAGTCAGGATTCGCTGTATCCTGTCGTGCATCTCAAAGACGACGCGGCGGTTGAGGCAAAGATCAATGCAGATATCCGCAATCAGATTGAGGATATGAAGGATTCGCTGAATTACCCTTATGACGAGCTGCAGGTGTCGTACAAACTTAAATATGAGGGGCAAAGTTACGTTTCGCTCGTCCTATGCGTCTGGACGTATACCCGCAGTGCGGCGCACGGTATGCCGCACTACCGCGGTGTCACGTACAGCAAGGATACCGGTGAGCGCGCGAGCATCCGTGACTTCGTGCGGATTGGATCAGATGATGCTTGGCGTATCTATAATTTGCCGGTGTTCAGTCTCAGTGGGCAGGAAATCCCGAAATATAAGCTGTTCCGAGACTATGCGAACGAACCGCTTAGTGGTAACTTCTATCTCGCAGGTCATGGTCAGGTTGCACTGATCTACCAGCCGTACCAGCTTGCGGCGTTTGTCTACGGCATGACGAGCATCATCCTGCCGGCTAACTTGGTTGAAGAACTCAACGAGAAGAATCCTTGATAGAAGGATATGAAAATAGCCAGTTTCGCGATATTCGAGCGGAACTGGCTGTTTATTTGTTTTTTGCAGATGTTTGTGAGCGAATCAGGCGTAGCGCCGCAGGATACGGGTGACGGCGGTGTGGTAGGCGTTGCCGAAGAGGTGAAGGTGGTTGAGCAGGGGGTAGAGGTTGTAGAGGTCGCGGCGCTCGGGATAACCGGGGGCCAGGGGGCAGGCTTCCTGGTAGGCATCATAGAATTCGCCCGTGAAGCCGCCGAAGAGCTCGGTCTTGGCGATGTCGACTTCGCGGAAGCCGACGCTCACGGACGGGTCGATGAAGATGGGCTCGCCAGCGGGGCCTGTCATGACGTTGCCGCACCAGAGGTCGCCGTGGAGCAGGGACGGGAAGTCGGGTTCGATGAGGCGGTCTTCCAGATGTGCGAGTAGCTGCTCGGCTAAGTGCTTCTCGTCAGACGAGAAATACGACCAACAGAGCTTGAGGAATGGCTGCAGGCGCTGCGTGCGGAAGAAGTCAATCCAGCTGTCGGATGGGTGATTATGCTGGCGCGTGGAGCCGGCGTAGTTGTCCTGCATGAAGCCGAAGCGGTGCCCGCAAGTGAAGGCAGTTGGATCCGAATGGTGGAGCTTGGCGAGCGCATAGCCGAGCTGCTGCCAATAGTCGCGGCTTTTCCGGGCGCTCTTCACGTAGCTCAGCAGCAGGTAGTTGCGACCGCAGCCGAGTACCTCGGGTACGGGCAGGCCGGCTTGCCTCAGTGCGGCGAGGCCGGAGGCTTCTGCTGTGAAGAAGTCGGCTGCAACGTTTGCATGCACTTTGAGGAAGAGATCGCGGCCGTCCTGCAATACAAGGTGATAAGCCTCGTTGATGTCGCCGCCTCCTACGGGGGCCTGTGCCACAATGCGTGCGTCTGGTCCGTAGAGGTGTTTCAGCTGGTTGGCAAGACCGCTGGGGAGTGAGATATTTTCCTTTTGACCGTACATTATAATGCGCCTCCTGATTCGACTGTGTAATCATGTACTGGTAGCTGTACATGATTATTATAATCCTATCAGGGCGTACGCTCCAGCAGTTTGATCTCGGCTTCCTGGTAGGCCTGATAGATGGCCTTGATGAACTGGTGCTTGAGGATGCCTTCGTCGACGACGTTCTTGATGCGCAGGACGACGTCGAAGGCGATGCCGTATTCACCGAGCTCTTTGTAGCGCACGGCTGGCTCGAAGCCGGTGACGCCGTACTGGCTGTTCGCGAGGATGTGGCGCGCGGTCTCGAGGGTGACGCTCTCGACCTGCTCGAGGTTGCTGCCGTAGGTGATGGTCAGCGGGATGGTGATCGTGCACTCGGCCAGGGGCTGCTCGTAGTTCATCAGGGTGGAGGCGGCGATGCTCTTGTTCGGCACGATGATCATATTGCCGGTCGAGGTCCGGAGCGTCGTATCGTGAAGGTCCGCACATTGTAGAAGATCATCTGCATGTGCGGCTTGACGATGTCCGGCAGGCCCATGATGTTGTCGGCCACGGCGATGCCGCAGCACATGCCCACCATGGTCGGCATGAAGCGCGTGATGTGGTCGAGGATGTCCTGCGGCAGCTTCGTGTAGCGGTTAATCATGTATGTGACGATGCGGAAGACGTAGTGGAGCAGAATGATGCCGATGATCTGGCAGATGATGAAGACCGCGAGGTGGACATGCGGCCCGCCGTACTGGATTTCGTAGGCCAGACTGTCGAGGGATAAGGACATAACGGTCATCCTTTCTATGGAGATGTAGAATCAAAGAATATGTGAGAGCAATCTTGCTGTGTACAATTGCAAGACATTCTAAGGCATCTGGATTAGAACTTCCCTAGGGAAAGCGGGAATTTTTGGACAATGTGCCTTCCTTTTCGAAGTGCCGTGCGCTAGAATGGGATGCAGAAAGGGGGAGTGCCTATGTTCCGTGATCTGGCACGCATGACGGCATCCTTGAAGGGGCCGCGTTACGAGGGGGCATTGATTGCCAAGGCGGTATGGGAGTGTGGTTATGATGCAGGGGCCGGCATGCGCATCCTGCGCGATCACCACGGCCTGCTGGAGGTCATGGCCTTTGACGAGTCGGGGCGGCTGACGCTCACGATGCTCTTGGGGCGTCCGGCACCGTCGCGGCCATCTGGACGGCTGGTACGGAGCAGGAGCCTTAAGCTGCTCGTGGACGGGGAGCCTGCTTCGGCGCATCTCTCGCTCTGTTTCTCGGCGGAGTCGGTCCACGCATTCGTGCAGTCCGTCGGCGACACGAATGCGCTCCATGCGGGGCCAAAGCCGCTTGTGCCGGGGCTGGCCATCCTCGAAGCCGCACTGCAGGGCATCGCGCCAGTGCGCCGTGCGGAGCTGCGCTTCCGCGGCGCATCCTTTGTCGGAGAGACCATCGAGCTGTCTGTGCAGCAGCGCATGTAAACGCTGGAAGCATTATCCGTGTCCTGCTCTGTGCTATACGTCAACCAAGTGCCAAGGTGTTGTTGACAATAAAATGCGCTTATCCTATAATAAGGGGCATGTACAGCACAGAGAAATCAGAGATCTAGGAAACGGGGTAATACTATGGATTCGCGAATGTCGGCTTCTTCAATCACAGCAAGGGATATGACCAAGATAGCGCTCTGCGTGGCGTTCTGCTGCGTGACGGCGTATATCTCCTTCCCGCTGCCGTTCACGCCGGGCATGGTCACGGCGCTGACGCTGGCACTCGGTGTCACGGCCTTCGTGCTGCCGCCGAAGCAGACGTTCCTGGCGCTCTTCCTCTACGTCCTGCTCGGCTGCATCGGCCTGCCGGTCTTTGTCGGCGGCACGGCCGGCTTCGGCAAGCTGTTCGGCCCGACGGGCGGCTACATCTTCGCCTGGCTCGTCGTCTATCCGATCATCAGCGCGCTCAAGGGGGCGAGACCGAACTTCAAGCGCTATGCGCTCGTCGACATCGTCATCGGCATCCCACTGACGTATGTCGGCGGCCTGATCTCGATGATGCTCGTCATGGACGTCAGCCTCGAGGCGGCGCTCGTCATGGCGGTGCTGCCCTACATCCCGGGCGATATCATCAAGTGCCTGATGGCTGCTTTCCTAGGCGTCAAGGTCAACGAAGCGCTGGCACATAATCGATGAGAGACGTATTCATCGCGGCGGGGCTGCGCACGCCCATCGCGCATCGCGGCGGGGCACTCGCGCATGTCCTGCCGGAGGAGCTCGGCGCGCGCGTCATCCGCGCCATGCTGCGGCATCTTGGGCTCGGGGGCGAGGCGCTTTCTGGTGTGCTCGCGGGCAATGCGGTGGGCACGGGCGGCAACATCGCGCGGCTCATGGCCCTGCGGGCGGGGTTGCCGGAAGAGGTGCCGTCCTGCACGGTCGACATGCAGTGCGCCTCTGCTGCGGCGGCCATCTCGCTGGCGGCGGCAAAGATCGCGAGCGGTCAGGGAGAATGCTTCCTGGCCGGCGGCATAGAGAGCGCCTCGCTGCAGCCTTTGCGGGTCTACGATGCGCGCGACCCACGCCGCGCTCTCGTACCGGACGGTGTCTACCGCACGGCGCAGTTCTCGCCTGGCGAACTGGCGGAGGATGCCATGCTGCGCGGGGCGGAGCGTGTCATGCAGCAGGAGGAGGTGACGCGCGCGGAGCTCGACGCGGCTGTGCTGCGCAGCCATCGCCTGGCGGCCGCGGCCTGGCGGGAAGGCCTGCTCGATGATGTCGTCCTGCCGCTGCCGGAGTGCGCACGCGATTCGGGCATCCGCCCGCAGCTCACGCAGCGCCTGCTCGACCGGCTGCCGCCGCACTTCGGTCCGGGGACGCTGCTCAATGCGGGCAATGCCTGTGCGATTCACGACGGCGCGGCGTTCCTGCTGCTCGTCAGCGGCACGTTCCTGCGCCGCCAAAGGTGGAAGCCACTGGCCCGTCTGGTGGCGGCGGCCTCGCTCGGCGGCAATCCGCAGGAGAGCCCGCGCGGCGCCATGCGCACGGCGGACTTCCTGCTCGCGCAGCAGGGGCTCCGCTACGGAGATTTGGCGGCAATCGAGTTCAACGAGGCGTTTGCCGTCATCGATGTGCTGTTCGCGCGGGCGCACGGCGATTATCTGGATCGCTACAACCGCCTCGGCGGGGCACTGGCCTACGGCCATCCGTACGGCGCATCCGGCGCTGTCCTGGCCCTGCACCTGCTGCAATCGCTGCGGCAGGCGGGTGGCGGCTTAGGGCTCCTGTCCATCGCTGGTGCCGGCGGCATGGGCGAGGCAATCCTGCTGGAGCGCTGCTGAGCAGAGAGACAGAGAGATAGAAGAGGAGTGGAGTCAGGATGGATAGGATGGAACAGGGAGCGGTCGAGTGTGAGAAGGCCAATCTGCGCGATTATGCGGCGCTGCTCTATTGGCAGGCGCAGCGCCGGCCACAGAAGCAGGCCCTGATTGTGGATGAGCGCACGTTCACTTATGCGGAGCTCTGGCGGCGCGTCGCGGGCATGGCGGCCATGGCCATGGCGCTCGGCGTCCGCGGCGATGTCCTCGTGGCGGCCGACGATTTTGCCGACCAGCTCACGGCTTTTCTCGCGCTGCAGGCCGTGCGTGTGCGCCCTATCCTGCTGCATCATGGCCTTTCTGCAGAGGAGGTGCAGTCCATCTTGAAAGAGAACGGGCTGCAGGGCATCTGGCACTGCTCGCGCGAAGGCGCGCCTTTCTTCGGGCCGTCGGGGCTCGCGGAGCGGATGCACGAGGAGCCGGACGTCCTCGGCGTGCTGAGCTCGGGCTCGACGGGCACGCCGAAGGTCCTCTACCGCACGTACCGGAGCTGGGCAGGCTTCTTTCCCGTGCAGGATGAGGTCTTCCATGTCTGTGAATCGACGGTCCTGTTCCTGCATGGCAGTCTGAGCTTCACCGGCAATACGAATACGCTGCTCTCGGTGCTCTATGAGGGCGGTACGGTCGTGACGAGCGCCTTGCTGCGCTGCCATCTCTGGGAGGCGTTGCTGCGCCGCCACGCGGTGGACTGCATCTACCTCGTGCCGTCGAAGCTGCAGCTCTTGGGGCAGGCCCTGAAGGAGCCAGTCGCTGCTGTGCGGACCATCTTCACGGGTTCGCAGCTCTTGACACCAGCGATGCTGCGCAAGCTCAAGGCGGTATTCCCGCAGGCAGAGATCCTGCTCTACTACGGGGCCAGTGAGCTCAACTACATCACCTATGCCATCTGTGATGATCCCAACCGCGACAGCCGCAACCTCGGCCGGCCCTTCCCAGGCATTGCAGTTGAGATCGGCGCGGACGGCCTCATCTACGTCACGACGCCTTATCACATCAGCGGCGTCACCATGCCGTTCTCGGTCAAGGATACGGGCGCAATCAATGCGCGCGGCGAGCTGATCTTCGGCGGCCGGCGCGCGGCGTGGATCAACAAGGGCGGCTTCAAGATCAGCTCGCTGCGCCTCGAGCTCATACTCAAGGCCGTGCCGGGTGTCGAGGATGCCGCCGTGCTGCCCCTGCGCGAAGAACGCCGCGGCGATGGGGCGGCCGCCTTCCTCGTCGCGACGCGCGGGGCTTCTCCTGCGGAGATACGCCGCGCCGTGCGCCGCTCGCTTCTGCCCGTAGAAGTGCCGGATCGCATCGTCTTCCTGCCCGCGCTGCCGCTCAACGACCGCGGCAAGGTCGACCGCCATCAGCTCGAGCGCGCACTGGAACGGGCACGGGACCATGAAAAAAGAAAAATGCAGAATGGGTTGACAAGGGATGGAGAGGCTCATATAATAAAGCCATCGACACAAGCGACAAGCGATGCGAAAGACATGGCTGCGGAGGATACCTCTTACAGAGAGGAGCACGATGGCTGAGAGTGCTTCATGAGTGTACCGGAGCTACCCCTTTCAAGCTTCCCTGCTGAACGCTGAGTAAGCGGGGACGGAGCACATTCTCCGTTATCAAATGCTGAGTGGCTGCTCTGCCTATGGGAGAGCGGCAATCAGGGTGGAACCACGATGCAAGAGCTTCGTCCCTCATAGGGACGGAGCTTTTTTATTTTCCTAGATTCAAGGAGGGCATATCATGTTAAAGATCACCATGAAAGACGGTGCAGTGCGCGAGGCAGAAGCCGGCATCAGCATCCAGGATTTCGTGAAACAGGTAAGCAACAGCCTGGCCAAGAAGGTGCTGGCTGCTAAGGTGGACGGCGAGACGAAGGACCTCACGACCGTCCTCGATAAAGACTGCAAGGTTGAGTTCCTGACGTTCGACGATGAGGACGGCCGCTGGGCCCTGCGCCACACGGCCTCCCATATCCTCGCACAGGCCGTCAAGCGCCTCTACAAGGACGCGAATGTGCGCCTGGCTATCGGACCGGCCATCGACAATGGCTTCTACTATGACTTCGACATCGACCGCCAGCTGACGGAAGCTGATCTTGCGGACATCGAGAAAGAGATGAAGAAGATCGTCAAGGAGAACCTCAAGCTCGAGCGCAAGGAGGTCAGCCGCGAAGAGGCCCTGAAGTTCTTCGAGGAGAAGGGCGAGACCTACAAGGTCGAGCTCATCAACGACCTGCCGGAAGGCGAGAAGATCACGATGTACACGCAGGGCGAGTTCACGGACCTCTGCGCTGGCCCGCACGTCGTCTCGACGGGCAAGGTCAAGGCCCTGAAGCTCATGAGCATCGCTGGTGCTTACTGGCGCGGCGATGAGCACAACAAGATGCTGCAGCGCATCTACGGCACGGCCTTCGAGAAGCAGGCAGACCTCGACGCATACCTCCACATGCTCGAGGAGGCCAAGAAGCGCGATCACCGCAAGCTCGGCAAGCAGCTCGACCTCTTCAGCCTGCACGAGGAAGGCCCGGGTTTCCCGTTCTTCCATCCGAACGGCATGGTCGTCCGCAACGAGCTCATCAACTACTGGCGCGATGTCCATCGCCGCTATGGCTATCAGGAGATCAAGACGCCGATCATCCTGAACCGCCAGCTCTGGGAGACGTCCGGCCACTGGGATCACTACAAAGAGAACATGTACTTCACGAAGATCGATGGTGAAGACTACGCCATCAAGCCGATGAACTGCCCGGGCGGCATGCTCGTCTACAACTCCAAACAGCACAGCTACCGCGACCTGCCGCTGCGCCTCGGCGAGCTCGGCCTCGTCCATCGCCATGAGAAGTCCGGCGAGCTCCACGGCCTGTTCCGCGTCCGCAACTTCACGCAGGACGATGCGCATCTCTTCGTCACGCCGGATCAGGTCGAGCAGGAGATCCAGCACACGATCGACCTCTTCGATGAAGTCTACAATACGTTCGGCCTGACGTACGTCGCCGAGCTCTCGACGCGCCCGGATGATTCCATGGGCACGGATGAGGACTGGGAACTCGCGACGAACGGCCTGCGCAAGGCCCTCGAGCACCGCGGCCTCGACTACATCGTCAATGAGGGTGATGGCGCGTTCTACGGCCCGAAGATCGACTTCCACCTCAAGGATTCGATCGGCCGTACGTGGCAGTGCGGTACGATCCAGTACGACATGCAGATGCCGGAGAAGTTCAACCTGACGTACGTCGGCGAGGATGGCGAGAAGCATCGCCCAATCATGCTGCACCGCGTCGTCTACGGTTCCATCGAGCGCTTCATCGGCATCCTCATCGAGAACTACGCCGGCGCTTTCCCGACCTGGCTCGCTCCGGTGCAGGCACGCATCCTGCCAATCACGGACAAGCAGGCAGACTATGCGTATGAGCTGCGCAAGAAGATGTTTGACCTCGGCCTGCGCATCGAAGTCGATGACCGCAGCGAGAAGATCGGCAAGAAGATCCGCGAGAGCCAGATGCTCAAGACGCCGTACTCCCTCGTCGTCGGCGACCAGGAGATGGCAGATGGCACGGTTGCTGTCCGCAAGTACGGCGAGCAGCAGAGCGAGACGATGAAGGTCGAAGACTTCATCGCCTACCTGCAGGATCAGATTGCGACGAAGGCAAAGAAATTCTGATTCGCTTGCAGAAAATGAACGATGAGGGTTGACACGGTATCTGTGCTGTGTTATACTCATCGAGTACGCAACAAGAAGGAGCCACCGCTTCTCACCTGATGATGAACAGTCAGCCGGGTTTATAGTATGAATTGATGGAGGTGGCTTTGTGCCGCCTCCTTTTTGTTTCTCTATTATAAGGTTGCAGACGTGATAACGTATCAGGATTATCAGGAGGTGTTTCCACTATTAGCAGGGAATCGTTAAGAATCAACGAACAGATCCACATCCGCGAAGTTCGCGTGACGAGCGCCACGGGTGAACAGCTCGGCATCATGCCGACGCGCGAAGCACTGCGCATGGCAGAGGAGCAGCATCTCGACCTCGTCGAGGTTGCGCCGAAGGCGAAGCCGCCGGTTTGCCGCATCATGGATTTTGGCAAGTACCGCTATGAACAGCAGAAACGGGAGAAGGAAGCCAAGAAGAAGCAGAAGGTCATCAACATCAAAGAGGTCAAACTTCGCCCGAACATTGAGCAGCATGACTTCGATGTCAAGCTGAAGAACGCACTTCGCTTTGTCGAGGAAGGGAACAAGGTCAAGGTCACGATCATGTTCCGCGGCCGTGAGCTTTCGCATCCGGAGCTCGGCAAGGAAGTTCTCTCGCGTGTGGCTGCCGCCCTTGGAGACGCTGTCTCCATCGAGCGCAACGCCAAACTTGAGGGTAAGAATATGACGATGATCGTTGCACCGAAGGTACAGAAGTCATCGAAAAAGAAGTCGCAGAAGACGCAGACTAAGGGAGGAAATAGCAATGCCGAAAATTAAGACTCGCAGAGCTGCCGCAAAACGCTTTACTGTAACGGGCAGCGGTGAATTCAAACGCAACAAGGCTTTCAAGAGCCACATCCTGGAGAAGAAGTCTCCGAAACGCAAGCGCAACCTGCGCAAGGCTACGCTCGTAGCTGGCGCTGATTTTGGCCGCGTCAAGAACATGCTCCCGAACGGCTGATCCGCGGGACAATCGATATAGATATTTAGGAGGATAAGAACATGCCAAGAGTAAAAGTCGGCGTGACTGCACATAGACGTCATAAGAAGATCCTGAAGCTCGCAAAGGGCTACAAGGGTTCCAAGAGCAAACAGTTCAAGAAAGCAAACGAGACCGTCATGAAGGCGCTCTACTACGCGCGTCGTGACCGCCGTGCGAAGAAGGGCAACTTCCGTCGCCTCTGGATCGCTCGTATCAATGCTGCTGCACGTACGAACGGTATCTCCTACAGCAAGCTCATCAATGGCCTGACGAAGGCTGGCGTTGAAGTCAACCGCAAGATGCTGGCTGACCTCGCCATCTCCGATGAGAAGGCATTTGCTCAGCTCGTAGCTGTTGCAAAAGAGAATCAGTAATTCGTGAATTCTTGATTCTATGGCCCGACGGGCGGCACGAAGGTGCTCCCGCCGGGCTTTTCGTTTAAGCGTTTTCAGTAGTTCAGATAGGGGAGGACCTATGCTCATCGACAGTGCATCCAACAAGAAGATCAAGCTCATGGAGAGCCTGCGCCTGCGCAAGCACCGCGCGAAGGAAGGGCTGTTCCGCATCGAGGGTGTGCGCCTCGCAGAGATGGCGGCAGCGTCGGGCTGGGCCATCCGCTTCGGCCTCTATACGGCAGAGCTCGTGGAGAAGGAGCGTGGCAGGGCCCTCGTCGAAGTGCTGCAGGCAAAGTGCCCGCTCTACGAGATCAGTGCGGCTCTAGCAAAGAAGGTCGCTGCGACAGATACGCCGCAGGGCATCTTCCTTATCGCGGAGCAGCAGAAGAAAAGCCTGCCGCAGATGGCAGAGCATCTGCAGCAGGCTGCGGCAAGGAAACCGCTGCTCGTCGTGCTCGACGGCGTGCAGGACCCCGGCAATGCGGGCACGATCATCCGCACGGCCGATGCGGTCGGCGCTGACGGCGTCATCCTGACGAAGGGATCGGTCGATGTCTTCAGCGACAAGACCGTGCGCGCGACGATGGGCTCGCTCTTTCACCTGCCCGTCGTGACGGACGTCAGCGCGGAAGAAGTCGCCGCCTTTGCGCAGGCGACGGGCTGCCAGCTCTTGGCGACGGCGCTCGACGAACAGGCGAAGCCGCACTTCGCCGTGGACTTTGGCAAGGGCTCGCTGATCGCGTTCGGCAATGAGGGGGGCGGCGTCTCAGAGGAATTGCTCGCGGCGGCAGAAAAGGTCTACATCCCGATGTACGGCGAAGCGGAGTCCCTGAATGTCGGCGTGTCGTCTGCTGTCGTGCTCTACGAAGCTGTGCGCCAGCGCCATTTCGCCTGAAGCATCTGCTCACTCGCGCCAGACAAAGTAGAGGCCGAGCAGGCCGCTGGTGAGCGAGAGGGTCAGCGATGTGCTGCCCGGCTCGAGCACGTTGCTGATGGCGCGCATGCTGCGCGCTTCCAGCGTGGCATCGGCGAGCGGCCAGTGCGTGCCCATGAGATTGACGCCCTCGCAGCGCGGCGCGAAGGGCAGCAGGGAGATGGCCTTTGGCGCCTTGGCGGGCCGACAGCTTAGCGTTTCGCCGCCGTGCACGAAGGCAAGGGATTCGCGCTCGTCGGCAAGCAGGCAGGGCAGCGGCGCGAAGGCGCAGCTCGTCACGGTGGAGAGCGCGTGGTCGAAGCGTCCACCGAATGCTCCTGTGACGATGGTGGCGGGGAAGCCAGCCTCGCGGGCGAGCTTCAGGGCCAGCTGCGTGTCCGTGTCGTCTTTCTCGACGGGGAACTGCTCGATCGGGATGTGCTGCTCTTTGGCGAGCTGCCAGGCGGCGGGCGCGGCGCTGTCGCCGTCGCCAATCAGGCGCTGCGGCCGGATGCCGGCGGCGAGGCAGGCGTCGAGCCCGTGGTCGACGGCCCAGACTTCGCGGCCCTTCGCTGCTTCGCGGAGCCACGCTGCTTCAGGCGCGCGGCCGCCGACGACGAGCAGGCAGGCATCTTGGAAACAGGCGAGCGGCCCCTGCAGGCGCAGCTGCGGCAGCTGCAGGCAGCCCGCCTTGGCCTGAGCATGCGCCGTGCACAGAGCGGATTCCTTTGGCATGGATCGGTTCGTGGATATGCTCGTGGATATGCTCATGGTAAGACCTCGATTTCATCAGACTTGTATGCTATAATCATTGTAATCAATATAAGCATAGCATGCCTGCAGGGCGCGGGCAAGATAATGCACATAATGCTAGATGTTAGACATTAGACGATTGAAAGGAGTTGGAACGGATGCTCACGTTTACCTACTACAGTCATTCCTGTTTCCTGCTGGATGACGGGACCTACAAGGTGCTCTTCGACCCATTCCTGACGGGCAACCCGAAGGCCGCCATTGCGGCTGCGGATGTGGAATGCGACTACATCCTCGTCAGCCATGCGCATGGCGACCACCTCGGCGATGCGCCGGAGATCGCGGCGCGCACGGGAGCGGCAATCGTCGCGATCCCTGAGGTGCTGGCGCTCTGCGAGGAGCGCGCGCCGGGACTCAAGCAGTACCCGATGAACCTCGGCGGCTCGCTGACGCTGCCGTTCGGCAAGGTCCGCATGACGCTCGCGCAGCACAGCTCGGGCGTCGCGGGCGGCGTGGCCTGCGGCTTCGTCGTCTACATGGGCGGCAAGGTCGTCTACTTTGCCGGTGATACGGCGCTGTTCCGCGACATGGAGCTCATCGGTCAGAAGGATCCGCTCGACTACGCCTTGTTGCCAATCGGCGACAACTACACGATGGGCCTCGAGGATGCCGCGCTCGCCGCACAGCTTCTCAACGTGCGCCACGTCATCCCCATTCACTACAACACGTGGCCCATCATCAATCAGGACGTGCGCCACTACAAGGAGATCACGGAGGCGATGTCGCGCGCAGAAGTCCACATCGTCGAGCCGGGCGGGAAACGGGTGCTCTGATGGAGCCTGTGTCACCCGCATCATCCGCAAGGGCGAGGCGCGAGAAGCTCATCGTCATCCTTGGGCCGACGGCTTCGGGCAAGACGGCGCTCTCCGTCGAGCTCGCGAAGGCGTTCCAGACGGAAATCCTGTCCGGCGACTCGATGCTCGTCTACCGCGGCTTCGACATCGGCGCGGCCAAGCCGACCGAGGCGGAGCGGCAGGGCGTCGCGCATCACCTCATCGACATCTGCAATCCCGATGAGCCCTACAGCGTGCCGCTCTTCCAGCAGCAGGCCAAGGCCATCATCCACCGCCTCAATGCGCAGGGCAGGGTGCCCATCCTCGCCGGCGGCACGGGCCTCTACATCAAGGCCCTGCTCGAGGACTATCAGTTCAATGAGACGGGGGAGCATGTGGCCTTCCGCCAGCAGATGAAGGAGCTCGTCGCACGCGAAGGCCTTGAGGCGGTCGCGGCCCTGCTCCGCCAGGAGGACCCCGTGGCGGCTGCCTCCGTCGACCTCAAGAATCCGCGGCGCGTGATCCGCGCGCTCGAAGTCGCGCATTTCGGCGAGACCATCTCGCGCGCGAAGACCTTCGACGAGACGGCCGAGGACATGCAGGCGCGCCTTTACTACGATGCCTTCGTCATCGGCCTGCGCTGGCCGCGCGAAGCGCTCTACGCGCGCATCAACGAGCGCGTCGACCTCATGATGGCGGCGGGCCTCGAGCAGGAGGTGCGTGGCCTGCTTGCGAGCGGCGTCACGCGCGAGATGCCCGCGATGAAGGGCATCGGCTACAAGGAGATGGCGGCCTATCTTGCTGGTGAGATCACGCGCGAGGAAGCCGTAGAGGCCATCAAGGTGGGCACGCGCCATTTCGCCAAGCGCCAGCTGACCTGGTACCGCAAGATGCCCTACATCCACTGGTATGAGCCGGCAGATCAGACGCAGTCTGAACTTTTGCGCATGATTTTGACGGATATGGCAGGATTTTTGCAAGAATGAGCGAATTAAGATAAAAGATGAGCAATCATCTGGCGGACTGCTGTGCGCTTTATCGGCAGCCCGGCTGGATCCATTCTTAGATCCAACGAGAAATTGAGAACAGGAGAAAGGTGGAGTTTTATGCCGAATAAGGTGATCAATCTGCAGGACAGTTTCCTCAATCAGGTTCGCAAGGAGAATGTTCCCGTGACCATCCATCTGGTCAATGGTTTCCAGATCAAGGGCAGTGTGCGCGGCTTTGATAATTTCACGGTCGTGCTCGATGTCATGGGCAAGCAACAGATGGTCTACAAGCATGCCATCTCGACTATCACGCCGGCACACCCGATTGCAGGGACGTTTGGCGCCGATCATCCGGATAAGAAATCGGAGAATGCCTGAAACACCATGATTCTTGAAGGTCCTTCCACGTCTGATGGGAAGGGCCTTTTATCATCTGGCAGGCGTGCCATATCAATATAGATTAGATCGATCAGCGAAAGGATGAATGAGATGAAGACGAGGGGATTCGAGATCGTATCGAAGTATCAGGGTCGCGGCATCGAGCTGCCGCAGCGCAAGACGGCGGCAAGTGCCGGCTACGACCTGCAGGCAGCGCGCACGGTCGTCATCGAGCCGGGGCAGATGGCAATGGTGCCGACGGGACTCAAGGCGTACATGCAGAGCGATGAGGTGCTGGCCATCCACATCCGCTCGAGCCTCGCCATCAAGCGCGGCCTCATGCTCGCCAACCACGTGGGCATCGTCGATGCGGATTACTATAATAATGAAGCGAACGAGGGCCACATCTTCATCGCGCTCTGGAACCGCGGCAAGGAACCCGTGGAGATCGAGGGCGGCGAGCGCATCGCGCAGGGCATCTTCATGAAGTACCTGACGGCCGACGGCGATGTGGCCGGCGAGGGCGAAGTGCGCCGGGGCGGCTTCGGTTCGACGGGACGGTGATGGCGCATGGACAACGATAAGGAGAGCTTGGATCTCTTTGCTGAGCCGCCCGTGGACCCGCGCCGCAAGAGCGGCGGCAAGCAGGATGGGAGCGCTGCAGGCAGCGGCGCCATGCGGACGTTTGAGCCGCTCGCGCGCCGCATGCGCCCGCGCAATTTTGACGAGTTCGTCGGCCAGCAGGAGGCGGTCGGGCGCGGCCACTTCCTGCGCCGCATGATCGAGATGGACCAGATCCCGTCCCTCATTTTCTACGGCCCGCCGGGCACGGGCAAGACGACGCTCGCGCAGATGATTGCCGCGATGACGGACAGCGCCTTCGAGAAGCTCAATGCGGTTTCGGCGGGCATCAGCGACCTGCGGCGCATCGTCAAGGAGGCGGATGAGGCGCGCCGCTACTACCAGCGCCGCACGATCGTCTTCATCGACGAGATCCACCGCTTCAACAAGAGCCAGCAGGATGTGCTGCTGCCCTACGTCGAGGACGGTCGGCTCATCCTCATCGGCGCGACAACGGAGAATCCCTTCTTCGAGGTCAACCACGCGCTGCTCTCGCGCGTGCGCATCGTGCGGCTCTACCAGCTGACGGACGCGCAACTCGTCGAGGTCCTGCGCCGGGCGCTCAAGGATGAGGAGCGCGGCCTTGGCGGCCAGCACGTCGAGGTGCCGGACGAGGTGCTGCTGGCGATGGCGCAGATTGCGGGCGGCGATGCCCGCATGGCGCTCAACCTGCTCGAGGGCGCGGCGGCGATGCTGCCGACGACGGGCGGCACGGTCACCTTGGACATGCTCGAGGAAATCACGGGCGAGCGCGTGCAGCGCTACGACAAGACGGGTGACAACCACTACGATACCGCCTCGGCCTTCATCAAGAGCATGCGCGGCAGCGACCCCGATGCCGCGCTCCACTACCTCGCGCGCATGCTCGCGGCCGGCGAGGACGTCAAATTCATCGCGCGGCGCATCGTCATCTGCGCGTCGGAAGATGTCGGCAATGCCGACCCGATGGCGCTGCCGCTCGCGATGGCAGCGGCTGAGGCCGTGCAGTTCGTCGGCATGCCGGAGGCGCGCATCACGCTCGCGCAGGCCGTGACCTACATCGCCTCGGCGCCGAAGAGCAACGCGGCCTACCTCGGCATCGACGCGGCGCTCAAGGACGTGCGGACGAGGGACTGCGGCACGGTGCCGAAGCACCTGCGCGACGCGCACTACAAGGGAGCGGCGGCGCTCGGCCACGGCCAGTCGTACCGCTATCCGCATGATTACCCCAATCACTTCGAAGCACAGGACTACCTGCCCGACAAGATCCGCACGGCGCATTACTACGAGCCGACGGACATCGGCCGCGAGAAAGTGCTGCACGACTACCTCAGGAAGTGCTGGCCCGAGCGCTTTTGACAGCAGGGGGTATTTCTGCTATATTGTCATATATAAATCCTAGGGATTCACTCGGGATTCCGTTTCATTCTAGATATGAGGTGCATCATGAAGATATCGACGAAAGGAAGATACAGTGTGACGGCGCTCTACGAGCTCGCACTCCGCTACGGTGAGGGCGCTGTGTCCCTGAAGAGCATCGCGACGAGCCAGGGACTTTCGGAGAATTATCTCGAACAGCTCATGGCACCGCTGCGCCGGGCCGGCATCGTCAAGAGCGTGCGCGGCGCGCAGGGCGGCTACATGCTCGCGCGCGACCCGAAGGAGATCACGATCGGCGAGATCATCACGACGGTCGAGGGGCCGATCGCGCTTGTCGACTGCCTGCTGACGAGTGCCGAGTCCGCGGAGCAGCCGTGCGACCGGGCCTGTGCCTGCGTGACGCGCGGCGTCTGGGAGAAGGTCTGCGACAGCATCAGCAACGTCCTCAACCACATCACGCTCTACGACCTCTGCACCGACCATCCAGAACAGGCAAAGAAGGTGGGGTGCGCGCGATGAAGCCGGTCTACCTCGATTACGCGGCGACGACGCCCGTCGATGCGCGCGTCGTCCAGAAGATGTTGCCGTACTTCTGCGAGCAGTTCGGCAATCCCTCGAGCCTCTACGCCGCCGGCCGCGCGGCGCGCCAGGCCGTAAGCCAGGCGCGGCGCCAGCTCGCCGCTCTACTCGATGCTGAGCCGGATGAGATCTCCTTCACGAGCGGCGGCAGCGAGAGCGACAACTGGGTCATCCGCTCGCTGGCGGAGGAGGCCCTGCGCCATGGCGGCGGCCACATCATCACGACGAAGGTCGAGCACCATGCCGTACTGCATGCCTGCGAGGCACTGCCGCAGGGCATCGAGGTGACGTACCTCGATGTCGACGCAGAGGGCCGCGTCCGGCCCGAGCAGGTCGAGGAGGCCCTGCGGCCTGACACCTTCCTCGTCACCGTGATGACGGCCAACAACGAGGTCGGCACCATCGAGCCAATCCCCGCGATTGGTGCGCTCTGCCGCGCGCGTGGCGTCTTCTTCCATACGGACGCCGTGCAGGCCGTCGGCCACATCCCCGTCTCGGTCAAGGACTGGCAGGTCGATGCGCTCTCGCTCTCTGGCCACAAGCTCTACGGCCCCAAGGGCGTCGGTGCACTCTACCTGCGCCGCGGGCACAAGCTCGCGCCGCTGATCTATGGCGGCGCACAGGAGCGCGGCCTGCGGGCCGGCACAGAGAACACGGCGGGCATCGTCGGACTAGGCTTTGCGGCCGCCATCGCAGCGGCGGAGCTTCACGAGGAGAGCGGCCGCCTGCAGGCGCTGCGCGACCACCTCTTCGCCTTGCTCCAAGAGATCCCGGGCGTGCGGCTCAACGGTGCGCAGGACAATCGGCTGCCGGGCAATCTCAATGTTGCCATCGAGGGCGTCGACCACGAGACGCTGCTCATCCGGCTCGACCTCATGGGCTTCGCCGTCTCAGCGGGCAGCGCCTGCAGCGCAGGCTCGCTTGAGCCGTCGCATGTCCTGACGGCGATGGGGCAGACGCCTGAGCAGGCGGCGCAGGCCATCCGCGTGACGCTCGGGCGCTTCACGACGGAAGAGGAGGTCGAAGCCTTCGCCAAGGCCCTCCGTCAGGCCGCCCACGATATCCGCAGGCAGGCAGTCTGATGCTTGCCTGTGTTTTTTGTCAACATAAATTTGTTTTCAGAAAAACAATCATGTATAATGAGATGAGGTGCTCAAAGCACATCATTTCAAGGAGGAATCACGATGTTAGGAGATACACTGCGCGAGGCGCGGGAAAAACAAGGTCTGACCTACAAGGATATCGAGAAGGGCACGAGCATCCGTGCCCTCTACATTGAATACATCGAGAAGGGCGAGTACGACGAGCTGCCGGGCGACGTCTACACGAAGGGCTTCATCCGCAGCTATGCGAACTTCCTGAAGCTCGACGCCAATGCGCTCGTGCAGGCGTTCACGGCAGAGCGCCACAAAGGCGCAGCTCCTGCTGCACAGCAGAAGCCGGCTGCCCCGAAGGCCGCTCCAGAGAAGCCGCAGGCAAAGAAGTCGGCGGCACCGTCTGTGCAGCCATCCACAAAGCCTGCCGAGAAAGCCGAAAAAGCTGCAAAGGCTGAGACGATTGAGAAGGCTGAGAAGCCTGCTGAGCAGCTGGCCGCTCCGAAGCAGGAAGCTGCACCGCGCAAGGCACCGGTCCAGCCGAAGGCGACTGCCGTAAAGCCACAGCCGAAACAGCAGCCGAAACAGCAGCCGAAACAGCAGCCGAAACAGCAGCCGAAGAAGGCGCCTGCCAGCAAGCCAGCCGCACCGCGCTTCACGGCGCAGGACTTCAATGAGCCGAAGCGCTCGAATGGCAAGCTCATCGCCATCGTGGCCATCGTGCTCGTCGTGCTCGCCGGCGCCGTCTATGCGCTCTCGGGAAGCGACGACAGCGCCAAGAAGCCGGCCGCACAGCAGCAGACGCAGCAGACCGAGGCACCGGCACCGGAGACGTATGACGGCGTCGAGGTCACGGCGACCTTCACGGCCGACTGCTGGCTCGAGGTCAAGGCCGATGGCAAGACCGTCTATGAAGGCACGCTCAAGAAGGGCGACAGCCAGACCTGGAAGGGCACGGACAAGGTCACGGTCCGCGTGGGCGATGCCGGCGCGGTGTCGTTCTCGGTCAACGGCAAGGACCTCGGCACGGCCGGCAAGACGGGCCAGGTTGCCAATAAGACCTTCACGAAGGACGGCAACTGATGAAAGGCTTCTTACCAATCTGCCGGCGTGACATGGAGGAGCGCGGCTGGCACGAGCTCGACTTCGTCTTCATCTCGGGCGACGCCTACGTCGACCATCCGAGCTTCGGCCCGGCCATCATCTGCCGCCTGCTCGAGAAGCACGGCTACAAGGTCGGCATCATCCCGCAGCCGGACTGGCACAGTACGAAGGATTTCGACCGCCTCGGCAAGCCGCGGCTCGGCTTCCTCGTCTCGGCAGGCAACATGGATTCGCTGCTCAACAAGTTCACGGCGGCCAAGAAGGTCCGCCATGAGGACGCGTATTCGCCGGGCGGCCAGGCCGGCCACCGGCCGGAACGCGCGACGATCGTCTACTGCAACCGCCTGCGCGAGCTTTATCCCGATGTGCCGATCATCATCGGCGGCATCGAGGCGAGCCTGCGGCGCATGGCGCATTACGATTACTGGTCGAATGCCATCCGCCGCTCCATCCTCGTCGACAGCCAGGCCGACCTCTTGATCTACGGCATGGGCGAGCGTGCCATCCTCGAGATTGCCGCTGACCTGCAGCAGGGCGTCGAGGTCGCGAACATCCAGGACGTCCACGGCACCTGCTACCGCGTGCCCAACAAGGATTACGCCTGGGACTACATCGAGCTGCCTTCCTTCGAGGCCGTCCGCAAGGACAAGAAGACCTTTGCGGAGGCGTTCAAGATCGAGTACCTCGAGCAGGACCCGATCCGCGGCAGGAAGCTCCTGCAGCAGAACGACGAGTGGTGTGTCGTGCAGAACCCACCGGCCATGCCGCTCTCGGAGGAGCAGATGGATGAGGTCTACGGGCTGCCCTACATGCGCACGTACCATCCCATCTACGAGAAGGCGGGCGGCGTGCCGGCCATCAAGGAAGTCCAGTTCAGCCTCGTCTCGCAGCGCGGCTGCTTCGGCGGATGCAACTTCTGCGCAATCATCTCGCATGAGGGGCGCATCATCCAGCGCCGCAGCCATGCGTCGCTCATCCGCGAGGCGAAGATCTTGACGCATATGAAGGGCTTCAAGGGCTACATCCACGATGTCGGCGGCCCGACGGCCAATTTCCGCCGCACGTCGTGTGACGGCCAGCTCAAGCGCGGCACCTGCCGCGGCAAGCCGTGCCTTTCGCCGGAGCCGTGCAAGCTGCTCGTGGCCGACCACAGCGACTACATCAAGCTGCTGCGCGAGCTGCGCAGCCTGCCGGGCGTCAAGAAGGTCTTCGTGCGCTCCGGCATCCGCTTCGACTACCTGCTGCTCGCCAAGGACGACTTCCTCTACGAGCTCTGCAAGTACCACGTCAGCGGCCAGCTCAAGATTGCGCCGGAGCACATCTCGGACCGCGTGACACGCCTCATGGGCAAGTCGAACCGCGCCGTCTACCTGCGCTTCGTCGAGAAGTTCCGCCGTATGAACGAACGCCTCGGCAAGAAGCAGTACCTCGTGCCGTACTTCATGTCGAGCCATCCGGGCTCGGAGCTCAGCGACGCCGTCGAGCTCGCGGAGTTCATCCGCGACATGGGCTACCATCCGCAGCAGGTGCAGGACTTCATCCCGACGCCGGGCACGCTGTCGACCTGCATGTGGTACACGGGGCTAGACCCGATGACGGGCGAGAAGGTCTACTCGGCCAAGAGCTATGAAGAAAAGAGAATGCAGCGGGCACTCATGCAGTACTGGCTGCCGAAGAATCATGAGATCGTTCGGAAAGCCCTGCACCTTGCCCATCGCGAGGACCTCATCGGCTTCGGGCCGAAGTGCCTCGTGCGCCCGCGCAGAGAGACGAGGCCGGCAAAACCGGCAAAGAAGGTGTAAGTATGCGATGTCCTTATTGTAAACACGAAGACAGCCGCGTCATCGACTCGCGCGCGACGGATGACGGTATGACGATCCGCCGGCGCCGTGAGTGCAATGCCTGCGGCAAGCGCTTCACGACGTACGAAGTCGTCGAGAAGCTCCCGCTCATGGTCATCAAGCACGATGGCCGCCGCGAGGTCTTTAAGCGCGACAAGATCCTCAACGGCATCATCCGGTCGTGCGACAAGCGCGACATCTCCATGGAGCGCATCCTGAATCTCGTCAATGAGATCGAGCGCGACATCCGCAATACGATGGACCGCGAGATCTCCTCGCAGGACATCGGCCGGCTCGTCATGGAGCATCTCAAGGACTTCGACGACGTCGCCTACATCCGCTTTGCCTCGGTCTACCGCAAGTTCGCCGACATCTCGAGCTTTCTCGAGGAACTGCAGAACATGCAGCAGCGCAAGCAGCGCGCACAGCAGGAGAGCCACAAAGACACGGAAAAGGCGGACAAGCTGGACAAATGAGTGGAGGAATCTGGATTTGGATTGGGAATTGAAACAGGAGCTCAAGAAGCAGCTGCAGGAGGAGCAGGGGTACTACATCTATCCCGTGGGCACGAGGACGCGCTTTGCCCTCGTCTATCCCAATTCTTACTTCGTCGGCATGTCGAATCTCGGCTTTCACATCATCTACGACCTCTTGAACAAGCGCAGCGACACGGCCTGTGAGCGCGTCTTCCTGCCGGAACGCACGAAGGTCGAGCGCTATGTGAATACGCGCACGCCAATCATGAGCATGGAGACGCAGTCGCCGCTCTACGACTTCGACGTGCTGGGCTTTGCCGTCTCGTTCGAGATGGACTACTTCAACATCCTGCAGCTCCTCTCGATGGGCAAGGTCAAGGCAAAGGCCGCTGAGCGTGGCGAGCGAGACCCCATCCTCGTCGCGGGCGGCCCGTGCCCGACGTTCAACCCCGAGCCGCTCGCCGCCATCTTCGATGCCTTCATTATCGGCGAGGGCGAAGTCATTATGCCCGCGCTGATGGACGCCTACCAGGCAGCCAAGCGCGAGGGGCTCCCGCGCAACGAGCTGCTGCAGAAGCTCGCGGAGGTGCCGGGCGTCTACGTGCCCTCGCTCTACGCGCATCATTACGATGACGAGGGGCATCTGACGGCCATCGAGCCGCTTTCTGGCGCGCCGGCGGCCGTCTCGCGCCAGTGGGTGCACGACCTCGACGCGTATCCGGCGCACACGGTCGTCGTCACGGACAACACGGAGTTCAACTTCTACCTCATCGAGACGGCGCGTGGCTGCGGCCGTCACTGCCGCTTCTGCATGGCGGGCTACTGCTTCCGCAAGCCGCGCAATCGGTCGCTTTCTGTCATCAACGAAGAGGTGCAGGAGGCGCTCAAGTACCGCAAGCGCATCGGCCTCATGGGCGCCGCGATCTCTGACTATCCGGAGATCGACGCGCTCTGCAAGGACATCCTCGGCGAGGGCCTATCGATGTCCGTCGCCTCGTTCCGCGCCGACTCGGTGACGAAGGAACTCGTCGACTCGCTGGCAGAGTCGGGGCTCAAGACCCTGACGATGGCGCCGGAGGCCGGCAGCGACCGCATGCGCGCCGTCATCAACAAGGGCATCGAGGAACATCATCTGTTCCACTCGATGGACCTCGGCCTCTCGGCTGGCATCCGCAATTTCCGGCTCTACATCATGGTCGGGCTGCCATTCGAGGAAGAGGAGGACATCGACGCCATCATCGACCTAGCTGAGCGGCTCAAGGACTACATGGAAACGCGTGGCAGCAAGGGCACGCTGACGCTCTCTGTCAATCCCTTCATCCCGAAGCCGTTCACGCCGTTCCAGTGGGAGCCGATGGCGGACCGCAAGACCGTCGAGAAGCGCCTGAAGCGCCTCGAGAAGACACTGCGCCGGCGCAAGCACGTTGTCGTCAACATCGAGTCGCCCAAAGAGGCCTACATCCAGGGCGTGCTCTCGCGCGGCGACCGCCGCGTCGGCGAAGCGCTCATGCGCGCACATGAGCTCGGCGGCAGCAAGGCTTTCAAGCGCGCGCTGAAGGAGCTGCGCCTGGACCCTGCGTTCTATCTCTACCGCAAGCGGCCAGAGTCGGAGGTCTTCCCGTGGGAGCGTCTCGACATGGGCTTTAAGAAGTCGTACCTTTATGAAGAACTCAAGCGGGCGGAGGCACTGAAGCCGACAATCCCGTGCTTCGAGGGCTGTCACCGCTGCGGTGTCTGCTGATTCTTTGCGTTTCTTGCTCTTCTTGCTCTTGGAGGTGTTTCGATGAGCTTTTCTCTGATTGAGATCGATCCAGTCTATCATGTCTACAGCGGCCAATTCTCCTCATTCCCAGAGGAGCTTGCCGTCCATGGCCTCTCGTGCCGCAAGGGCGGCGTGAGTGAAGCGCCCTGGGCGTCGCTCGACCTCGGGCTCCACGTCGGGGACGACCCCGCCGCTGTCATCGCGAACCGCCGCCGCTACCTCGCGGCCCTCGGGCTTGATGCTTCGCAGCTCGTGACGCCGGAGCAGGTGCACGGCGAGGCCATCGCGCGCGTCGGCAGCAGGGAGGCTGGCCGCGGCGCGCTCTCGTACGCGGACTCCATCGCGCAGACGGACGCCCTGATCACGGATGAGCCGGGCCTGCCGCTCCTGCTGTGCTTTGCGGACTGCACGCCCATCCTGTTCCTCGACCCGGTCCACCGCGCGGTGGGCATCGCGCACGGCGGCTGGAAGGGCACGGTGCGCCGCATCGCCGCCAAGACTGTCCTGCGCATGCAGCAGGAGTTCGGCACGCGGCCAGAGGAACTACTCACGGCCATCGGGCCTTCCATCGGCCCGTGCTGCTACGAGATCGGCCCTGAGGTCGAGCAGCAGTTTAAAGATGCGTTCCCGGGCCATGACGCCGAGCTCTTCTCGCATCCCAACGAAGAGGGCGGCACGCATCTGAGCCTCTGGGCGGCCAATCGTTTGCAGCTCGAGGAGGCCGGCGTCCTGCCGGAGCACATCGACGAAGCGCGCACTTGCACCGCCTGCCACCACGAGGACTTCTTCTCCTATCGCGCAGACGGCGGCAGGACGGGGCGCCTCGGGGCCGTCATCGCCCTGCGCCCCGCCTGAGACAGCAGGCAGCCTTTCATCATTCCACGCTATCATTTTTCATATCCACAAAAACGGGGGAAGTCTCATGATTGCAGAAAATCTCCATCAAGTTGAACAGCATATAAAAGAAGCCATGGCGCGCCGCACGCGCGTGCCGAAGGATGCGCCCGTGAAGCTCGTCGCCGTCACGAAGAACCACGATGTCGAGGCCATGCGCGAGGCCATCGATGCTGGTGCCACTGACATCGGTGAGAACCGCATCCAGGAGGCCAAGAGCAAATTCGATATCCTCGACCGCGATGTCACCTGGCATCTCATCGGCCACCTGCAGACCAACAAGGCGAAGCAGGCCGTCAAGTACTTCAGCCTGATCCACTCCGTCGATTCGGAGCACCTCGCGCGCGCCCTAGACAAGGAGGCGGGCAAGATCGGCAAGTGCCAGGACGTCCTCGTGCAGGTCAACCTCGCGAAGGAGGACAGCAAGTCGGGCATCTACAAGGAGGACCTGCGTCCGCTCCTGGACCTCGTCGATGCGCTGCCAAACCTCCGCCTGCGCGGTCTCATGTGCATCGCGCCGAACTACGCGGACGTCGAAGAGTGCCGCCCGCTGTTCCACGAGATGTATGAAATTTTCCAGCAGGTAAAGGAGATTCCCTTCAAGACCGCGAATATATCCTATCTATCGATGGGTATGACACACGATTACCAGATCGCGGTAGAGGAAGGGGCCAACATCGTCCGCGTGGGGACGGCCATCTTCGGCCCGCGTCAGTACTAGGGGATACATAAGAGATTTTGAGGGGTGTTTCAGATGAATGTGATCGATAAGATTTGTGGCAAGTTCGGCATCTCGGACCCGGATGAGGACGAGAAGCTGGCCTTGGCCGAAGAAGAAGAGAGGGAACGCGAGCGCAACCAGAGGCGCGCCGCAGAGCAGAAGGAGGAAGAAGCGTTGGGGAACAATCGAGATCATCAGGAGAAAGAGACGAGCAATGTAGTCAATCTTCATTCTGGTGCATCGGTCCGCGAGAATGTCGTAGCTGCACAGATGAAAGTCATCATCATTGAGCCGAAGACGTTTGACGACGCGCAGCAGGTCGCGAACAACCTGCGCGAGCGCAAGCCGGTCGTCATCAATTTCGAGCACACGGATGCAGAGTCGGCCAAGCGCATCATCGACTTCATCAGCGGCACGACGTATGCCCTGAACGGCGAGATCAAGAAGGTTGGCCACAACGTCTTCCTCTGCGCGCCGAGCAACGTCAATGTGACGTACACGGAAGAGGAGCGCAAGGTGTCGGCAGAGATGCCCTGGCTCAAGAAGTAAGCAGGAATACAATCAGGGATATAGGGGGCTTTTCTATGAGCATGGATTTGCGCGTCGGTTTCATCGGCGGCGGCGCGATGGCAGAGGCCATCGTCGCCGGCATCGTGCAGGGCACGGTCAGCCCGTCGGACATCTACGTATCCGACCACAAGGAAGCGCGCTGCCAGCAGCTCGCTGAGCAGTACGGCATCCACGCGAGTGTCGGCGCGGATTCGTTTGTCGGGGATGTCGACGTCCTCTTCCTCGCGGTCAAGCCGCAGGTCGCGGACAAGGCCATCGCCGAGGTCAGGGACAAGGTCGGCAGCAAGACGCTGATCCTCTCTATCGTCGCGGGCTTGACGCTCGATGTGCTCGAGGCGTCGTTTGTCGATCAGCCCGTCGTGCGCATCATGCCGAACACGCCGCTCTCCGTCGGTGCCGGCATGTCGGCCTTCGCCTGCGGCACGCGCGCGGGCCGGACTGAGGCGGCCGTCGTCTCCGAATTGCTGTCGGCAGCAGGGCGCGCCGTCGAAGTCACAGAGTCGGCGATGGATGCTGTGACGGGCCTCTCGGGCAGCGGCCCGGCGTACGTCTTCCTGCTCATCGACGCGCTGTCGGACGGCGGCGTGGCGGCGGGACTCAAGCGCGATGCGGCGACGCTCTTGGCAGCGCAGACCGTCTACGGCGCCGCCAAGATGGTGCTCGAGACGGGCAAGCATCCCGATGTCCTGCGCGACCAGGTCACGAGCCCGGCCGGCACGACGATTGCCGGCGTGCGCGTGCTCGAGAATCGCGGCCTGCGCGGCGCGCTGATTGATGCGGTACTCGCTGCGACCGAGAAGTCCAGGGAATTAGGAAAGAAGTAAGAGAAGCAGATATGGCAAGTGAACAGAAAGAAAAACTCATACGGTTCTACAAGGGCACGGAAGGCGAGGAGACGGTCGTCAAGCTCGTCGACCTCGCAGAGGCCATGCAGCGCAGCCAGAAATTCCGCTTGAGCGGCTTCCTCGACCCGTACGGGCAGGAGATCGCCGAGACGGTGGCGGCCAACTACCCGGGGCTGCGCGTCGATTTCGGCGGCGGCTATCAGGGTGCTGAGCGGGCGCGCGCGATGTACATCCACGAGGATTTCGCGGGCACGCCCTCTGGCTTTGACATCGCCTGCCTCAAGGCTTCGTGGAACGGCCAGTTCGCGCGCCTGAGCCATCGCGATGTGCTCGGCGCCATGATGGGGCTTGGCATCGAGCGCGACCGCCTCGGCGACCTGTTGGTGACGGCCGACTCCGTGCGCATCCTCTGCGACAGCAAGATGGCGGAGTACCTGCTCCAGAACCTCACGAAGATTGGCGCCGTCGGCGTCAGCTGTGAGATGGCCAATCTCGCGGGCATCGCGCCGCGCGAGGAACGCTGCAAGGAAATCCGCGCGACTGTCGCCTCGCTGCGCATCGACTCGATCGCCGCCTCGGGCTTCGGCTCGTCGCGGAGTCGCGCGGCCGCCGACATCGCTGCCGACAAGATGAAGATCAACTGGCAGCCCGTCAAGAGCGCCTCGCAGACGGTCAAAGAGGGCGACATCATCTCGATGCGCGGCCGCGGCCGCCTCGAGGTCGCCGAGGTGCGCGGCCAGACGAAGAAGGGCCGCACCGTCGTCGTGCTCAAGCGCTATATCTGACCGGTGCCTTGTTTCATTGCCGGCACATATGAGAATCACATAGATTCATACAGAATCATATAGATGGGAGATCTTGATTTTGCTTACACCACTCGATATCCACAACAAAGAATTCAAGCGCAGCTTCCGCGGCTACAACGAAGATGAGATCGATGACTTCCTCGACCAGGTCGTCAACGACTACGAGAAACTCTTCCGCGAGAACGACAACCTCAAGGAAGAGCTCTCCCGCATGAAGAAGGACAATGCGCAGTACCAGAAGCTCGAGAACAACCTCAAGGAGACGCTGCTGATCGCGCAGAAGACGGCCAACGAGGTCACGGACACGGCCAAGCAGCACGCCGAGAACCTGCGTGAGAGCACGGCCAAGGAGTGCCAGAACATGCGCCGCGACGCCGAGATCTCGGCGCGCCAGATGGTCGAGGCTGCTGACCATCAGGTCAAGTCGGCTACGGTCGAGTACTGCCGCCTCGTCGAGGCCAAGTCGCAGTTCCTCTACCAGATTAAGGCCGCGCTCGAGTCGGAGCTCGCCGTGCTCCACGATGCCATCGACCGCCTGCCGCGCCAGCAGAGCGCTGAGCCGCAGCAGGAGGCGAAGGCCGAGGCACCTGCCGCACAGGATGCTGCACCGCAGCAGGGTGCTGCCGCAGCAGATGGCGCCGTGCAGAAAGGCTGAGACGACGCATGGCGCTTGCATTATTTGCCCTGATCCTCGCCGTCGACCAGCTGACGAAGTACGCCATCAGCACCGTCTTCCTGCCGGGGGAGAGCCTGCCCGTCGTGCCGCATATCTTCCACATCACCTATGTGCTGAACCCGGGTGCTGCCTTTGGCATGCTGCCGCAGGCGCGCTGGTTCTTCATCCTCGCGGCAGCGGCGCTGATCCTCGCCTTTCTCGCCTATCACAGGCGGCTCAAGAAGGAGCCCGCCGCGTTCTACTACGGCTGCGTCGCCATGCTCGCGGGCGCCGTGGGCAACCTCATCGACCGCATCCGCCAGGGCCTCGTCATCGACTTCTTCGATTTCCGCATCTGGCCGGTCTTCAATGTGGCCGACATCGCGATCGTGCTCGGCGTCGCGGGCATGATCTTTGCCATATTGTTCCGCATGAATGAGCGTGAATGATAAAACGATGCGGAAAGGAATGGATGAGTGAATATGTCAGATTCTACGAAAGTGTATACAGCAGACCAGGACGATGAGCGCCTCGACCGCTTCCTCACGCGCATGGAGCCCACGCTCTCTCGCGCGCATGTCCAGAAGGTCATCGCGGAGGGGCAGGCGCTTGTCAGTGGCCGCGTGCGCAAGGCGAACTACAAGCTGCAGGCGGGGGAGGAAGTCACCTTCCACCTGCCCGAGGCGAAGCCCGTCGAGATCCTGCCGGAGGATATCCCACTTGACATCCTCTATGAGGACAGCGACATCATCGTCATCAACAAGGCGCGCGGCATGGTCGTGCATCCGGCCACGGGCATCTACACGGGGACGCTCGTCAACGCGCTGCTCTACCATTGCAATGACCTCTCCGGCATCAACGGCGAGATCCGCCCGGGCATCGTCCACCGCCTCGACAAGGACACCTCAGGCGTCATGGTCGCCGCCAAGAACGATGCGGCGCATCTCGACCTCGCGGAGCAGATTCGCACGAAGGCGGCGCACCGCATCTACCGGGCTATCGTCTGTGGCAACATCCGCGAGGAGGCTGGTGTCATCAAGGGGGACATCGGCCGCCACCCGACGGACCGCAAGAAGATGGCCATCGTCCATGAGCACGGCAAGCCGGCCGTCACGCACTTCCGCGTGCTCGAGCGCTTCGGCGACTACACGCTCGTCGAGTGCCGACTGGAGACGGGCCGCACGCATCAGATTCGCGTGCACATGGCGAGCATCGGGCATCCCGTCCTCGGCGACCCCAAGTATGGGCCGCGCAAGACCTGTCCGTTTGCCATCAAGGGCCAGGCGCTGCACTCCCTGCAGCTAACCCTGACCCATCCGCGCACGCGCGAGGTCATGACCTTTACGGCGCCGCTGCCAGAGGACATGGAGAAGATACTCAAGGCACTGCGCGCCAAATTCCAGCGCTGACAGCCGATAGTCGATAACCGACAACTGATGGAAGTTTGATTTATTTTGGGAGGGATTTCTATGCCAGTATTGACCGATAAGACCGTCATCATGGATTCCGAGGGAATCCGCCGCGCCCTCACGCGCATCTCGCATGAGATTGTCGAGCGCAACAAGGGCGTGGACAACATCGTCATCGTGGGCATCCGCACGCGCGGCGTGCCGATCGCGGAGCGCATCGCTGCCAATATCGAACATATCGAGGGCAAGAAGCCGCCGGTCGGCGTCCTCGACATCACGCTCTACCGCGATGACCTCTCGTCCCTCTCGTATCAGCCAATTGTCCATCAGACGGAGCTGCCTGTCGACATCACGGACAAGACCATCGTGCTCGTCGACGACGTGCTCTACACGGGCCGCACGATCCGCGCGGCTCTCGATGCCATCATCGATATGGGGCGCCCGAAGGCCATCCAGCTGGCTGTGCTCGTCGACCGCGGCCACCGCGAGCTGCCGATCCGCGCGGACTTCGTCGGCAAGAACGTGCCGACGTCCTCGCATGAGGTCGTCAGCGTGCAGCTCAGCACGATCGACCAGGCCGAGAAGGTCGTCATCCGCGAATTCCGCGACGAGAAAGAAAAATGAATCCGCTTCATTTTTCTCTTGACATGCGCTATGCAGATGCGGTATGATGAATACATCAAGCAGAATAGTGAACTCACATCCAGAGCGGCGGAGGGACTGGCCCGATGAAACCGCGGCAACCATTGACTTCGTCAAAACGGTGCCAATTCCTTTAGGTCCGGCCTATAAGATGAGAGTGCGATAAAGAGCTCTCTTTTTATAGAGAGCTCCTTTTTATGCAGGAAAAAGGGAAGGGCTGCGAGCTCGTGAGTCCGACTTGAAATGGAGTAGACTCGTAAAATTACGTATGGTTTGAATGAAAAAGGAGGTTTCTCTTTTGAGCAAGAAACGCATGTTATTCACCTCGGAATCGGTCACGGAAGGTCATCCGGACAAGATGGCCGACCAGATTTCGGACAGCATCCTCGATGCCATCCTCGCACAGGACCCGAACGGCCGCGTGGCCTGTGAGACGCTCGTGACGACGGGCCAGGTCCACGTCGTCGGCGAGGTCTCGACGAAATGCTACGTCGATATCCCGAAGATCATCCGCGAGACGGTGCGCGAGATCGGCTACACGCGCGCCAAGTACGGCTTTGATGCCGACACCTGCGGCATCCTCGTCTCGCTCGACGAGCAGTCGCCGGACATCGCGCAGGGCGTCGACAAGGCGCTCGAGGCGCGCGAGGGCGACATGGATATCGAAGACGCCATCGGCGCAGGCGACCAGGGCATGATGTTCGGCTATGCGACGAACGAGACGGAAGAGTACATGCCGCTGACCATCGCGCTGGCACACCGCCTCGCACGCCGCCTCGCAGAGGTCCGCAAGGACGGCACGCTTTCGTACCTGCGCCCGGACGGCAAGACGCAGGTCACGGTGCTCTACGAAGATGGCAAACCGGTCGCTGTCGACACGATCGTCATCTCGACGCAGCACGATGAAGATGTGGAGCTCGCCAAGATCCGCAAAGACCTCATCGAGCACGTCATCAAGGCCGTCGTCCCGGCTGAGCTGCTGACGGACGAGACGAAGATTCTCGTCAATCCGACGGGCAAGTTCGTCATCGGCGGCCCGCAGGGCGATTCGGGCCTGACGGGCCGCAAGATCATCGTCGACACGTACGGCGGCTGGGCACGCCATGGCGGCGGTGCATTCTCGGGCAAAGACCCCACGAAGGTCGACCGCAGCGCAGCCTATGCAGCGCGCTACGTCGCCAAGAACATCGTCGCTGCCGGCCTCGCTGACCGCTGCGAGATCCAGCTGGCCTACGCCATCGGCGTCGCCCATCCGGTCTCCATCATGGTCGACACCTTCGGCACTAACAAGGTCGACGAGGACACGATCGAGGCTCTCGTCAAGAAGCACTTCGACCTGCGCCCGGCCGGCATCATCAAGATGCTCGACCTGCGCCGTCCAATCTACAAGCAGACCGCAGCTTACGGCCACTTCGGCCGCACTGACGTCGACCTGCCGTGGGAGCATACGGACAAGGCAGCCGTCCTGCGCGAGGAAGCTGGCCTCTGAGCCAACAGGCCATACCCATCTGGACAATCGAAAAGCCGTTTCTCTTTGCGAGAAACGGCTTTTTTGCATGCTTGGGCTGTAATCGGTGCTCAGCTGGTCTGTTTCTTGGCGGGCAGCAGGAAGGTGGCGCCGGCGCAGATGGCGGCGATGAGGACGAGCAGGCCCATGACGGCGGTGAGGCCGTAGGTGTCGGCGTAGTGGCCGAGGGCAGGGGCGATGATGCCGCCGATGCTCATCGAGATGCCGAGCGTGACGCCGGAGGCGAAGCCGATGTTCTTGGCGAGGTATTCCTGGCCGAGGACGACGAAGGAGGAGTACGGCGCGAGCATGGCAAAGCTCATCGGCAGCAGCATGGCGTAGACGGCGTAGATGCTGTGGGAGAAGACGGCGATGGCGAGGAACGGGACGAGCAGGACGCTGCCGAGCCGCAGTGTCCTGCGGTAGCCGTGGCGGTCGGCGAACCAGCCGCCGAAGAGCGTGGCGGCGACGCCCGCGATGCTGATGATGGAGAGCGTCATCGAGCCGATGGCCTCGCTCGATCCGAGCACCTGGATGCAGAAGAGCGGCAGGAAGCTCGAGATACCCGTGAAGACCGTCGAGCGAAAGAGGATGACGAAGAAGAGGCGGCCGAAGGCATGCCAGTCATTCGTCGCGGCGGGGCTGCTGCTCGCCTGTTTGGCGCTGGCCGCCTTGGCTGCTGCATTCGCATTGGCCTCGATGGCGCGCCGCAGATGCGGGATCGCGAGGAGCAGCAGGATGCTCATGCAGGCAGCGGTGATGCCGTAGAAGGCGAGACCGTGCATGCCGAACGTCGTGACGAGGAAGACGGCGAGCAGCGGGCCGAAGCCGAAGCCGCCGTTGCCACCGACGCTGAAGATGCTCATACCCTTGCCGCGCGCGCCCTGCGAGACGCCGTTGACGCAGCGGGCGGCCTCCGGATGGAAGATGGAGGTCGCGATGCCCATGACCGTGACCGCAGCGAAGATCAGCCAATAGTCGGAGACGAAGCCCGTGATGGCCAGCGAGGTGCCGGCAAAGAAGACGCCGACGGCCATGAACCACTGGCGCGAGCCCTTGTCGGCCAGATAGCCGAACAGCGGCTGGATGACGGAGCTCAGGAACGAAGACGCAAACATCAGGCCCGCGATGGCCGTGTAGTCCATGCCGTAGAAGCTTACGAAGAACGGCAGCAGCGCCGGCAGCGAACCGGTGTTGATGTCGTTGCTCAGATGCGCCGCAGCGAGCAGGTAGAGGTATTTCTTATTCAGAGAATCAAGTCCTTTCGTGATGGAATACTTTTAGTATACCATACATCTGCGGAACTGCATTTCGTAAAGTGCGTTTTAGGTGCAACGTGCGCTTTTTTCCTATGCAGCTCTATGATACAATAGAGAAAACGCGATGAAATGGGAGGGAGCGCGATGATTGATATCCTGCTCGTGGATGACCAGAAAATCCTTTTGGAGGGACTCAGGAAGATCTTTGAACCGGCGCCGGACATCGCTGTCTGTGCGACCTGCGCCTTGGCGGAGCTGGCAGAGGAGGCGTGCCTGCGCTACCGGCCGGATCTCGTGCTCATGGACATCTGCATGGAGAGCCGCACGAGCGGCATCCGCATCTGCCGCCGGCTCAAAGAGCGCTTTCCGGCGATCCGCGTCGTCATGATGACGGGCATGTCGGAGCTCGCCTTCGTCGGCTGGTCGAGGGATGCCGGTGCGGACAGCTTCATCTACAAGGAAGCGTCAGGGGAGGCGTTCCTCGACTGCATACGGCGGACGATGGCGGGCGAGCACGTATTCCCCGTCATCCGCGGTCGGGATACGTTCGGTGCGGCGGAGGCCAGCCTGACGGAGCGCGAGCTCGAGATCCTGCAGCTCATCTGCCAGAGCCTCTCGCGCGAGGAGATTGCGGCGCGGCTGGGCATCGCGAAGCGCACGGTCAATTTCCACATCGCTAACATGCTCGAGAAGACGGGCCACAAGAGCATCGTCGGCCTTGCCGTGGAGGCGGCCGAGAAGGGCCTGACGAGCATGGAGACACAGAACGAATGCGAACGCGACGACACCGCCATGCCCTGATGTACCGAGTGTACCTAAAACGCACTTTTGGCGCTGCGCCATGCGTCAGAAGTAGGCGGTGATGCTCGTGCCGAGGATGTACTCGTGCATGCGGCGCAACAGGGGGCTCTCACGCCGGTTCTCGAGGCGGAGGCCCTCGACGGCGCAGACGAGGCCCGGCGTGATGACGTAGTCGGTGCGGGCACCCCAGCCGCGGAATCCTTCGCGCCGGAAGAAGCCGGCGTCGGCGTCCATCGTCGGGTAGAGGACGGAGGCGGAGGGCTGGTCGTAGTAGCGGAGCCAGCTCGCGAAGCTGCCGGCCTTCCGCTCGTCCAGCTCGCCGTACTGTACGAGCGCGACGAAGCCGCCCTCGCGCTCTCGATAGGCGTCGGCATAATGGCGCCCGTCTGCTTGCAGCAGCTCGAGCCCGAGCTGCCATTTCGATGTGGGATGGTACTTGGCCGCAAGCGAGGCGATGCGCTGCCGGTCAAAGCCCTGGCCGATGCGGCCGGCAGGCAGGCCGAGTGCGCGGAGTCTTGGCTCGCTTGCTGGCAGGTCCTGGTGCTGGTGGAAATCGAGATAGACGGCACTGGCATCAAGTTTGCCAAGCGCTTTCTTCCAGAGCACGGAGACGCCGTCTTTCTGTTCATCTGGCCCGTCTGTCGTGCGGCCGAGGAAAACGGTCAGGCTGCCCTGTGGCCAGTCGTCACTGCCCGTGCGGAAGCGCAGGCCGTCGATGCGCTTGTCGATGATGCTGCCGTCCATGAGGTAGTAGTTGAAGCGGCCCACCTCGATCTTCGTGTGGGGGTTCTCGTGCTGCAGGTAGAGGCGCGAGAGCGTCAGGTGCTTGTTGCGCGACTCGTCCTTGCTGTCGCGCTTGTCCTCGAGCATCGTGCGGATGCTCGTCCCGGGACTCGTCTCGATGAAGGGAAAGAGGCGCAGGCGGCGCTCGGCGCGGAAGACGGCCTGGTCAGTGCGGCGCAGCGTGCCGGTCCGCCTGTCCGGCAAGCTTGCATGGAAGCGGCCCTTGCCGTAGAGGAAGCGGTAGTCGCCGTGCAGTGTGAGCCGCGGATAGGAGTGTCTCGCATCGGCCTTCTCCAGACGGTCGATGATCTCGGTTTCCTGTTCCATTTCGGGAGCTGTTTCTGATTTCACGGATTTTGCGGAATCCTGCTGTACTTTGGCGGCAGCGGCGGGGATGGGGGCTGCAGCGAGCAGGGCCAGGCATCCCGCGAGGATGCGCGCCCGCTTTGTCGTCGCAATCATGGTGATCTCCTTTATTCTTTGGTCCTTGGTTGTGTGTCGACTATGGTGCGGTACCTGTTCAAATCATTTTATTATCATTCTATCATGTATTACAGCTATTACAGCGAAAGAAAATCGTTGAGAAGCTGGGACCATCAGGAAGGGGAGTGTGTGCATGGAAATGACGTGGCTGCGCCATCTTGCCTATGCCTTCATGCCGGCTGTGACGCTGCTCTGGGGCGAAGCGCTGCGGGCGCGCTTCCTGTACCGCGGCGCGCGCCGGGCCGTCCGCCTGCTCGTCGCCGCGCTGCTCGCCTGGCAGTCCGTGCGCCTGCTGAAGTACATGCTCGAGCCTGTACCGGATGTGGGCGATGCCCTGCTCAATGCATTCTGGTATCTCTTCTACATCTTCCGGGCAGCCCTGCCCGTCGCCCTGCTCTGGATCGCGCATGTGGCGGACCGCGACGCCGTCGCGCGCAGGCTGCCGCCGCATCTCCTGGCGCTGCTGCTCTTGAACCTCGTGCTGGCCGCCGCCATCCTGACGAACGACTGGCATGAGCAGGTCTTCTCGTTCCCACAAGAACGCGAGGGCGGCGAATGGGAGGAGAAGCTGGAGTGGGGCGCCTATGCCTACTGGACCATCTGGTTCCTCGAGGTCTTTGCGGCGCTCGCCATCCTCTGGGTCAAGGCCGGGCTGCAGAAGATCTGGCGTCTGCAGATGGTCCTGCCCGTCGCCCTCTGCTGCCTGTTCCTCGCTTACTCCATCTTCTACAATTTCCTGCCCCTCGTGCGCATCGACGTCACCTTCACGACGACGGGCTTCTTCCTGCTGCTGCTCGAACTCTGCCTGCAGACGGGCCTCATGCCGTCGAACGACGAGCACGAATCGTTCTTCCGCGAGGCATCGCCCGGCCTCGTGCTGCTCGATGAAAAGGGGCGGGCGCGCCTCGTCTCGAAGGCGGTGCCCGGCGGGGAAGCGGAGCGGAAGGACTACCGCATTTCCAAGATGAAGGTGCCGGGTGGCGGCACGCTCGTCTGGTACGAGGACATGCATCTGCTGCGCGAGCGGCAGCGCATCCTCGCACAGGCAAACCGAGCACTGGCGCGCAGGCGCCGCTATCTGGAGCGCGAGGCACCCAAGCGGCGCGAGCGGGCGGCACAGATGATGCAGGACCGCCTGCGCGAGGAGGTCGAATCGCTGCTCAAGGGCCTCCGTCCGTACTTCCGCGAGTTTCGCGAGGAAATCCTGAAGACGGAGGGAGAGGCGCAAAAGCATGCGGTCCACAAGCTCAACCTGCTCGCGACGTACACGAAGAAGCGCTGCGTGCTCTTCCTCAAGAGCGAGGAGAGCGGCCGCATCGCACTTGAGGACCTCGAGATGGCCTCGTCGGAGATCTGCTCGGCGCTGCGCGCGTTCCGCCTGCATGCGGCTATCGACTGGAAGATGCCGGATGAGATGCCGGCGCAGACGGCCCTGCTGGCCTTTGATGCGCTGACGACCTTCCTCGCGGAGGCGGCGCGCAGCCGGGCGGCGGAGGACATCTACGTGACGATGGCCGAGGCGCGCGTGACCTTTCTCGTCGAGCAGCAGGGCGCGTGGCTGGTGCGCTGGCAGGCGCTCTGGCACGAAGGCCATGCGGCGAGCCAAATCGCCGTCAAGGACCTTGGCTATGCCGTGTCGGTCGACTGCAGCCTGACGGAGGAGGTGAAATGATGAGCGGATACACGGCGATGCTCTGCCTGCTGCCCGCCTTCCTCGCGGCCATCATCTCTGCCTTTGGCCTGCGCGCGGCCTATGTGCGCAGCTCTAGGGCAGTCTCGGTCTGGAGCGAGGGCGTGGCCGTGCTGCTGAGCTCGGATCTATTGCTGAGTTGCTTCAAGCTGCGCGAGTGGGCCGCAGGCCATGAGGATGCACCGTTCTTCCTCTATGCGCACATCGTGCTGCTCGCCGCTGCCACGTGCCTGATCCTGCTGAGCCTCTACCAGCTGCGGTCAGATGCCGTCACGAAGCGCGGCCTGCTGCGCGCCAGCCTGCTGCTCGTGGCCGTACTGCTGGACTTCGGCGCCGCAGGCCTCCCGTGGGGCATCGCGCTGGCGTCGCTCTTGCTGGTGCTGCGCGCAGGTCTCGCCTGGCATCACGCGCGGCCCGCTGTGCGCGAGTGGGTCCGCGAAGGCCTCGACACCCTGCCGGAGGGCATCCTCTTCGCGCACGGCGATGGCCGCATCGTCCTGGCGAACCTTTGCATGCTTGACTTCATGGAGGGGACGGTCGGCGGCCACAGCCGCGACGCCGAAGCGTTCTGGCAGAAGCTCCGGGAGATGGCTCAGCAGGGGGAACGGCACGTCTTTGACGAGGCGCAGGGGACGCTGCTCTTCCGCTTCCGGCACAGCGCCTGGCTCTTGCGGTGCAAGGCCATGCCGGGCCGTGCGGAGCGCGGCAGCTTCGAGATCACGGCCTCGGACGTGACGGAGCTCGACGCCGTCACGCGGGAGCTCGAGGCGAAGAACGCCGTGCTCGCCGCGCAGGCCGAGGAGACGAAGCGCCTGCTGCAGTCGGCTGTCGAGCAGGAGCGCCTCAAGACGCTCGAGAAGGTGCGCGTCCGCGTGCACGACATCATGGGCAGTCGCATCAGCATGCTGCAGCGCCTGCTTACTGCACCGGAGCCTCTAGAGGCGGCCAAACTCGTGCCCACGGTCGACATGGTGCTCGAGGAGATTTGGCTTGAGGAGGAATCGCCGCAGGAGCTCTTGCAGGACCTCGTCCGGGCGTACGAAGCCTTCGGCGTGACGGTCCGACTCACGGGCAAGCTTCCCGAGCGGCGCACGGTGGCGCTCGCTTTCGTAGAGGTCCTGCGCGAGGCGGCGACGAATGCCATCTGCCACGGCCATGCCGACGTCATCGAGGTGAAGGTGGGCGAGGCGGGCATCCGCATCGCCGACAACGGCTGCGGTGCGCCGCCGACCTTCCACCCGGGCGGCGGCCTCTCGGCCATCATCCGGCGCGCCAAGTCGCTCGACGCGCGCCTGACGATTGCGCCACAGCCGTCGTTCTCCCTCGCACTCACCATGCCAGCGCCAGGCCGTGCGTCGGAGCCTGCGCCCTGAATCCCTGCTGCACTTCAAGAAGCTGCTTCTGGCAGCTTCTTTTTTTGTGCTTACCTGTCATTTTGTACAGTACGGTGAGCACATCCCGTGCCGTATACTGGAAGAGAAAGGGGATGAGAACGATGGACAAACGAAGCGTGTTGGACAGACGCTGCTATGTGGTTGGTATCTTCTGGTTGCTGCTCATTGCATTGGCATCGGTCGCGCTGGCGGCACCGGCCGTCCTGCCAAAGCCGTCCTCGCTGGCGTACAACGTCGATACGGCCGGGATGATAACGGCGGAGGACGCGGCCAAGATCGCTGAGATGGGCAGAGGGCTCGATGCGGCGACGGGCGCTCAGGTTGTCGTCGTGACCATCCCCTCTCTTGATGGTGCTTCCCTCGAAGAATACGCAACGACGCTCTTTCGCGACTGGGGCATCGGCGATGCCGCGAAGAATAACGGTGTGCTGCTGCTCATCGCCAAGGAGGACCGCAAGTTCCGCATCGAGGTCGGCTATGGCCTAGAGGGCGCCATCACCGATGGCTATGCGGGCTCCGTACTCGACGGCATGAAAGCGGACTTCAAGAGTGAGAACTACTCCGAAGCCATTGTCACGGCCTATGCAAAACTCACGCAGAAGGCGTATGAAGAGTACGGTGCTGAAGTCCCCGAGAATGTCAAGGATGTGGCGGAAGAACCATTCTGGGGCGTCTTACTCGGCGCGGCTATCTTCTTCGGCCTCATCGCGCTGCTCGTCTACGCGGTCTGGGGCACACTGAAGGGCATCCTGGATCTCCTGTCATCTGGCCGCCTATTTTCGGATTCGGGTGGCGGCAAGAGAGCAGGGCAGTCGGGCGACGACGAGAGCGGGCGCTATCGCTCCGGTGGTTCGGGCAGTTCTGGCGGCTCCTATGGCGGCGGCCGCAGTGGCGGCGGCGGTGCCTCGGGTGGATGGTAAAGCGGCAAAGTCCGCGGAGAATACAGGATAGCGACAGCAAAGGGGGCGTCCAGATGGGCGTCAGGAAGTCAGGAAGGAGGATATCTATGAAAGGTGGAACGATCTTAGTCGGCCTGTTCCTCGTCTTCTGCCTGTTCCTCGGGTATCAGTACAACGCGGTGAAGAGCGCGCGGCTCAATGTCGATGCGGCTTACGGTCAGGTGGAGAACCAGATGCAGCGTCGGGCTGACCTCATCCCGAATCTCGTCAACACGGTCAAGGGATACATGAAGCATGAAGAAGCTCAGATCAAGGCCGTCACGGATGCGCGCGCAAGGCTCATGAATGCCGGCTCGCCGGAAGAGCTCGGCGCAGCCGATGCGGAACTCACAGGTGCGCTCGGCAAGCTCATCGCCATCGCGGAGAATTACCCGGACCTCAAGGCAAATACGCAGTTCACGGAGCTCATGCGCGAAATCAGCGGCACGGAGAACCGCATCGCCGTCGCGCGCATGGACTACAATGAGGCAATCCGTTTCTACAACATCAAGATACAGACATTCCCGGGAACGTTCTTCGCCGACATGATGGGCATGCGGCCGCTTCCGCAGTTCCGGGCGGAGGAGAAGGCGAAGGAAGTTCCGCAGGTCGCATTCTGAGCCGTTGTTCTGAGTCGTTCTGAATGGTTAGAAAAGGAGGATCATCATGGGTCTTATCAAGGCAGCAATGGGCGCGGCAGATGGCGTCATGGCCGATCAGTGGAAAGAATTCCTCTACTGTGACAGCCTCGACAAGGACACGCTGGCCGCAAAGGGACAGAAGCGCACGAGTTCGCGGGGCAGGAGTTCCAACACCTCGGGCGAGGACAATATCATCACGAAGGGGTCGGTCATCGTCGTCAATGAGGGCCAGTGCATGATGATCGTCGAGCAGGGCAAGGTCGTCGAGATCTGCGCCGAGCCGGGCGAGTACATCTACGACAGCTCGACGGAGCCGACCGTCTTTGGCGGCGACCTGGCAAGTGATCTCAAGGCCGTCTTCCGCAATATGGGTAAGCGCTTCACATTTGGCGGCGATGCGCCGAAGGATCAGCGCGTCTACTACTTCAACACGAAGGAGATCATGGGCAACAAGTACGGCACGCCGCAGTCCATCCAGTTTGAGACGATGATCGGACCGTACATGCTGAACGTCAACATCCGCTGTTTCGGCGAATACAGCTACCGCATCGCGAATCCCATCCTGTTCTACACGAACGTCTGCAGCAACTTCGACACCGTGTACGAGCGCTCGGAGATCGACTCGCAGCTCAAGAGTGAGCTGCTGACGGCCCTGCAGCCGGCCTTCGGGCGCATCGCGGCCAGGGGCATCCGCTATACGCAGCTCATCAACTACACGAAGGATATCCGCAACGAGCTCAGTGAGGAACTCTCGGAGGACTGGGGCAAGAAGCGCGGCATTGAGATCGTCTCGTTCGGCGTCTCGTCGGTCAAGGCCGAGGAAGAAGATGAGCGCCGCATCAAGGAGATCCAGGACAGCGCGATCATGAGCAATCCGGACATGCGGGCTGGCCGCCTCGCGACGGCGACGGCCGATGCGATGCGCACGGCGGCCGGCAATGAGGCCGGCATGGGCGGTGCCTTCGGCTTCATGGGCATGGGCATGGCCGGGCAGATGGGCGCCGGTGCGATGGGTGCTTTTGGCCAAGGGCCCGCACCGCAGGGCAATCCCTTGGCGCCACCGGCACAGCAGCCACCGGCACAGCAGCCACCGGCACCTCAGCAGCAGGCAGCGCCGCCCGCGCCGCAGTCTGGTTGGACCTGCTCGTGTGGCCACGCGGGCAATGCGGGCAAGTTCTGCGAGGAGTGCGGCAAGCCGCAGCCAAAGCCTGCTTCAGGTGGCTGGACCTGCAGCTGCGGCACGGTCAACAAGGGCAAGTTCTGCATGGAGTGCGGCGCGAAGAAGCCGGCGGACGAGCCGCTCTACCGCTGCGACAAGTGCGGCTGGGAGCCGAAGGACCCGAAGCATCCGCCGAAGTTCTGCCCGGAGTGCGGCGACCCGTTCGATGAGAGCGACAAGCAGTAAAGTGTATTTTATAGACATGCGATAGAGAAAAGAAGGTGAGTATCGTGGCCGAGACGTCAGTCAGCTATAAATGCCCGAGATGCGGTGCGCCGCTTTCCTTCCTGCCGGGGCGCGATACGGTCAGCTGCGAGTACTGCGGCACCGAGTTCGAGATCGCGGCCATCGAGGCGATGTTCGCGCGGGAGCAGGAAGCCGCGAGGCGCGCGGCCGAAACAAGAGAAGCCGAATTCGATACGGCCGCAGCGGGCGGCGAGTGGTCGCCGGAGGAGAGCGGCGCCATGGTCATGCAGACCTGCTCGGCGTGCGGCGCGGAGCTCGTCTCCGACGGCAATACGATGGCGACGGAGTGCGCCTACTGCGGCAGCCCCAACATGATGCCGGCGAAGTTCGAGGGCATGGTGAAGCCGGACTTCATCCTGCCGTTCAAGAAGACGAAAAAAGAGGCGCAGGAGGCGCTGCAGGCCTTTTACAAGGGCAAGTACCTGCTGCCCGATGGCTTCGCCGGAGCCAACCGCACGAAGGACATCCAGGCGATGTACGTGCCGTTCTGGCTCTTCGATGCCGATGTCTTCGCGCGGGCCAACTTCCGCGCGGAGAACGATGTGCGCCGCGAGACGGCGGACGAGATCATCACGGAGACGAGCGTCTACCAGTGCGAGCGCGCGGGCTCGATGCACTTCGTGCGCATCCCCGTCGACGGCAGCGAGCGCATGGACGACGCCTACATGGACAGCATCGAGCCGTTCGACTACGCGGAGCTCATGCCGTTCTCCGCGGCCTACTTCACGGGCCATCTGGCCGACAAGTACGATGTCGATGCGGAGGCGAGCATCCCGCGCGCCGATGCGCGCATGCGCGCGACGGCTGTCGATGCCCTGCAGAAGACCGTCAAAGGGTACGACCGCTGCTCCATCGAGGGCGACCCGTCCTTCCTGCGCGAGAGCGCCGCGATCTCCTACGCGATGCTGCCCGTCTGGATCCTGACGACGCGCTACGAGGGCAAGCCCTACACCTTCATGATGAACGGGCAGACGGGCAAGTTCGTTGGCAGCCTGCCCGTCGACAAGCGCAAGTCGTGGCTTTACCCGGCCATCGCACTCGCCGTGTTCTGGCCGGTGCTGTACTTCATCGTGCAGTATTTCATGACGTAAGGGGGGCTCTTCATGACTGCAAAGATCCTAGGGATTTCCTTCGTGCTGGCACTCGGCGCCGCTTTTCTCGTGCGCTATATCCTGATCGCCGGCATGAGCAATGTGCACAAGGCCGTCAAGGCCGACGCCTACCTCGATGAGGAAAGCTTCTCGCTCGTCGACAGCAACGACACCTTCCTCTACACACAGGTCAAGCGCCAGCCAAAAGCCAAGAAAGAATCGTGATGTAAGAGATTGAAGAGAAGAAAGGGAGGATGACCATGAAGAAGATGCAATTCGCCGCTGCCCTGCTGACCGGCCTGCTGACCGCCGCGCTCGTGCTCGGCTGCGGAGCAGGTCCCGATACGCCGAATACGCCGAAGGAACCAGAGCCACAGAAGCCCAAGATCACACTGAACTATGAGACGGTGAAACTGGAGCAGGGCAAGGAGCTTTCCTTGGCCAAGCTCACGAACGCCGACAAGATCACCATCACGAAGTCCTTCCACCGCACCGGCGCCATGACGAAGATCGGGGAGACGATCTACATCCGCAATGCCAACACGGGGACCATCCTCGAGGCGAAGCTCGAGGACGACAGCCTCAAGGTCACGAATGCGGAATTCGTCAAGGACGTGCCGGAAAAGAGCTTCCTCTCCAACGATGGCAAGGACCTGCTCTACACCGATGCGAAGCACAAGGTCATGGCCGTCGCCGCGGATGGGACGAGCCGGCCGTTCTACGATAAGGACGTCCGCGGCATGGTCGGCGTCCCGGGCAAGGATGAAGCCGTATCGTTCTACAACGCGCGGGCTGTCGTGCGCTATGCCATCGCAGACGGCAAGGTCTCGCAGGAGATTGGCACGGTCATCCCGGAAGAGCGCGACGAACTGCTCACGACGCCGAGCGGTCTGGTCTGCGATGGCCAGCAGGCCTACCTGTTCGGCAGCACCCTGGACGGCAAGACGAGCGTCGGTGCTGTCGCCGCCTACAGCCTGGACGGCACGCAGGCGTACGTCATTGGGCGCAAGCATGCCCCCGGCCGGAAGCCGGGCTATCTGGCCAGCGTCTTTGATGTCGCCGTCACAGACGACTACCTCTTCGTCTTCGACGGCAATATCCGCCAGCTCAACATCTTCAACAAGAAAGATGGCTCCTTCGTCGACCGCATCAAGGCCGACAAACTGTTCGACGGCCAGAACGATGTTCAGATGATGCCCTACGAGGGCAATCAGGTGCTGGTCCTCGTGAAGGACAGCTCCAAGAAAGACACGGATGGAGACACCGGCGACAAGGTGTTCATGCTCAAGCTCTGACCGGCGCTGCCGCGTTTCAAAGCCCCTTTGACGAGGGGCTTTTTGCTTGGGGATACTTGTATTTTTATGGCCGGACTTGTATACTAGAAGCGTTAGAATACAGGGAATATCCCATGAGAAAGAAGGCAGTTTCATGAAGAGCATGAAGTTACGATTCCTAGCGATGCTCGTCGCAGCGGTCGCGGCCATTTACGTCCCGACGGCCTGCTCGGCGGCTTATGTCACGGCGTATGAGCAGCATGTCGACGAGAAGTACGTCGTCGACACTTCGACGGTCTACCGCCCGGATGCGGAGCACATCAATGTCGGCGTCTACTACACGGACAACATCAAGAACAAGACGTATCCGTACGTCTACAAGTTCTGGTACAACACGGGCCGCGGCGCTTGGTACATCCTCGAGCAGAAGAATGCCCCAGAGTCGGGCGACATCTACGAGGACGACACGCACTACTGGTCCATCGTCGAGGAGAAGAGCATCGCGCAGGATGTCCTCAAGGTCGTCCTGGCTTATGCGGGCTGAGGAAAGGAAGTCATGCATATGAATAAGGAATTCCCGGGGAAGAAGGCCTGCATCGCGCCGGAGGGTGTCTTCATCATCGGCACTTACGATGAGAACGGCGTGCCGAATGCCATGAACGCGGCCTGGGGCGCGCAGTCGGACTATGGCGAGATCACACTGTTCCTCGCGCCGCACAAGACGACGGACAATGTCAAGCAGACGAAGGCCTTCACCGTGGCCTTTGCGACGAAGGATACGGTCGAGATTGCCGACTACTTCGGTGTCGAGACGGGCCGGAAGGTCAACAAGATCGAGAAGGCAGGCTGCCACACACACAAGAGCGCGCATGTCAACGCGCCGATCATCGAGGAGTTCCCGGTGACGCTTGAATGCGAGATGACGAGCTACGACGATGCGACGGGCATCCTCGTCGGCAAGATCGTCGCGGAGCAGGCCGATGAGTCCGTCCTGACCGACGGCAAGGTCGACTACGACAAGCTCCAGCCGATCATCTTCGACATCGCGACGATGACATACCGCGTCGTCGGCCCTGTCGTCGGCAAGGCATTTCACGACGGCATGAAGCTCAAAGGATAAGTGCATATCAGACAAAAAGAGAGCTGCTCTGCAGTATGGATCATACTGCGGGGCAGCTCTCTTTTATTTCTGATACATTATCGTGTGCGTGTTCCCTGTGGGAGCGACTGGCTTACCAGAGGCCGATGACCTTCCACCAGGCGGCGCCGATGGTCAGGTAGATGACGGTGGTGATGGTCGTCATGACAAAGCCGTTCTTCCACCATTCGCTCTGTGAGACGTAGCCCGCGCCGTAGTAGATCGGAGCGCAGCCGTTGCCGTAATGCGTCAGGGAAATCGGTACATCGGCGAAGATGCCGAAGATGATGGCCGTCATGAGCGGCGGTGCGCCGACGGCGACGCTGACGGCGATGAAGGCCGCGTAGAGGGCGCTGATGCGCGCCGTGACGCTGGCGAAGCAGTAGTGGATGTAGGTGTAGAAGAGCAGCAGGATGAGAGCCGAGGCGACCCAGCCGAGTCCGAGCGAGGAGATGGCGCTGCCGGCGGAGTTTGCCATCCATTTGATGATGCCGGACTTTGCCAGAGCCGAGGCGAGCGTCATGAGGGAGCCCATCCAGAACATGGCATCCCAGGCGCCTTTCTCACTGAGGACGTCCTTCCAGTTGATGACATCAAAGATGATCATGACGCAGACGGCCGCCATGGCGACAGGCGTTGCGCCGATGTGCGTGAGGCCGGACGTGGCCCAGAAAAACAGCGAGCCGAGGAAGACGACGGTCAGGTATTTCTCGCTGCGCGACATCGGCCCCATGGCATCGAGCTCTTTCTGAGCGAGGTGCTTGGCGTCAGGGATGCTGACGAGTTCCGGCTTTGTCAGCTTGAGCATGACGAGCGGCACGAGTAGCAGGCTCAGGAGGCCCGGCACGATGGCCGCGCTGGCCCAGCCCATCCAGGTGATCTCGACGCCGAGCGTCTTGGCGGCGAGCGCCACGCAGAGTGGGTTGCCTGCCATGGAGGTCACGAACATCGTGCAGGTGACGGCATCGCAGTGATAGCCGACCTGCATGAGGTAGGTGCCGATCTTCTTGGCCGTCTCGTTCGGCTCCGAGCCGAGTGCACCGGCGAGGGAGCGGACGATCGGGTACATGATGCCGCCGCCGCGGGCTGTTGCCGACGGCGTGGCCGGAGAGATGATGAGTTCACTGAAGGCAATCGCGTAGCCGAGAGACAGTGCGCTCTTGCCGATGGCCTTGATGATACCGAACGCGATGCGCTTGCCGAGACCGCTCTTGATGAAGCCGCGCGAGTAGAGGAAGGCGCAGACAATCAGCCAGATGGTCGAGTTGCCGTAGCCGCTCAAGGCATCGCCGACTTTTAGAAGGCCGCTGAGCGTCGAGAACGTGATGGCGATGAAGGCGACTGCACCGATTGGCAGCGGCTGCAGGATGAAGCCGACGACCGTCGCGATGAAGACAGCAGCCAGATGCCACGCCACGACGGTGACGCCTTCCGGCACTGGCGCGAACCAGATGATTGCGCCAACCAAGAGGGTGATCAGGGCATTGCGTTGTTTCTTGTTCATGAAAATCACTCCTTTCTCTGCTAGTGTAAACAAAATGATGATATAAGTCAATAAAATAATAGAAAATTGTAACCATTGTGCCTTATTAAAAAATCAGATATACATAATCATCGTTGATGATGAGAAAAGCATATTGACATACTATGTATACTAATGTATTATTGTGGATATAACAACGTTACAGTATGATTTTTATGAGGTGTTCGTGATATGAAGAAAGTATTCTTGCTGTTATTGGCCGTCTGCCTGATTGGCACGGCGGCTCTGTCGGCTGGCTGTGGTCAGTCGGGAACGTCGGACGGGAAGAGCTCGGGGCAGAAGGTCCTGCGCGTCGGCATGGATGCGAGCTATCCACCGTTCGGCTCGCAGAATCAGGAGACGAAGGACTACGAGGGCTTTGATGTCGACATCATCCGGGCCATCGGTGCAGAGGAAGGCTTTGACGTCGAGATCAGCAACCGTTCGTTTGACGGCCTGATCCCGGCGCTACAGGCCAAAGAAATCGATGTCGCCATCAATGACATCACGATCACGGATGACCGCAAGCAGTCGGTCGACTTCTCGAAGCCGTACTACATCGCGGGCCTCGGTGTCGTCGTGCGGTCGGACAACGACACGATCCACACGGCAGAAGACCTGCAGGACAAGACGCTCGGCGTCTCAATCGGCTCGACGGGTGAGGAGGCCGCGCGCAAAATCCCAGGGGCCAATGTCCGCGTGTTCAACGCCATCAATGAGGCGTTCCTCGAAGTCCAGAATGGCGGTGTCGATGCCGTCGTCAACGACATCCCGACGAACGAGTACTACGTGAGCCATGCGGGCAACAAGAATGTGCGCACGGCAGAGGTGGCCCTGACGAAGGAAGACCTCGGCATCGCCGTGCTCAAGGGCAATACGGAGCTTTTGACGAAGATCGACGATGGCCTCGCGAAGATCAAGGCGAACGGCAAGTTCAGCGAGATCTACGAGAAGTGGTTCGGCAAGCAGCCACCGCAGGAACTGTTGCAGTAAGATATAATGGGAAAAGATAGAGAATAGAGGGGGATGGAAATCATGGATACGATTGCACGCGATTTGGCGAGGTACCCGTTGCTCGTACTCGACGGTGCGTTTGGCACGGAGCTCGCGCGCCGCGGCTTTGACACGAATGATGCGCTCTGGTCGGCCAAGGCGCTTTTTGAGAAGCCGGAGCTCGTCGAGGCGGTTCACCGCGACTACTATGAGGCGGGAGCCGACATCTCGACGAGCGCGAGCTATCAGGCGACAGTGGAGGGCTTCGAGAAGAAGGGCTTCACGCGCGAGCAGGCCAAAGAGCTCATCGTGCGCTCCGTACGACTCGTGCAGCAGGCCCGCGATGCGTTCTGGCAGCAGAAAGAGAAGCGCGTCGGCAGACCGCAGCCGCTCGCGGCCGCTTCAGTCGGACCGTACGGCGCCTATCTGGCCGATGGCTCGGAGTATCGCGGCGACTACGGGGCGAGCCGCGCAGAGCTCGCCGACTTCCATGCGGAGCGCCTCGCCATCCTCGTCTCAGCAGGGCCGGACATTCTGGCCTGCGAGACGCTGCCGCTGCTCGATGAAGCGCGGGCCATCCTCGATGACCTGCGCCGCTATCCCGACGCGGGTGCCTGGATCTCGTTCTCGTGCAAAGATGCCGAGCACACCTGTGGCGGCGATGCCATCGCCGACTGCGCGCGCCTGCTCGACAAGGAGAGCCAGGTCGCGGCCATCGGCGTCAACTGCACAGCGCCGCAGTACGTGGCCGACCTCATCCGCAACATCCGCGCCCATACGGCAAAGCCCGTCGTCGTCTACCCGAACACGGGCGAGACGTACGATGCCGTAACCAAGACCTGGCACGGCAGTCCGACGCCGTACCACGACTTCGTGCGCCAGTGGTATGAAGCCGGCGCGCGCCTTATCGGCGGCTGCTGCCGCACGACGCCTGACGACATCCGCGGCATCGCCGCCTTTCGCGCGAATCTGCAGCACGGCTGAGGCTTGACCGCAAAGAACGACATCCATCGTCGGATGTCGTTCTTTTTTATCAAAATGCGCCGTAAAACCTCGTCCTTTAGGGCTGGGGATATAAGGCGCGTCCGCCGAATTTGCGTAAGCAATTGAAGGCGGACAACTTTTTCCTCCTCAATTATTGTATTAACTAATAAAGTGTAGTATAATACAAATATGAACAGAGTATATCATTCAAACCGTAACATCGTATATTCCTGTAAATATCACATTGTATT
>ENA-UEPD01000017-UEPD01000017.1-human-gut-metagenome-genome-assembly--contig:-NODE-17-length-139894-cov-13.880801_pt1 | contig 139894 bp, 109 predicted proteins | sample MGYA00242895_ERZ507906 | MGnify/ENA primary metagenome ERZ507906 (study PRJEB26167, sample SAMN06115416) | human gut metagenome | host: Homo sapiens | place: China:Guizhou | collected 2015-03-03... | reverse complement strand
CTTGCCCTTACTTCCCGTAACTGGCTTATGGGTTGCTATATCGTGGAGTTCGAACAGAACGGAGAAGACCGTGCCGCCTACGGTGAACAATTGTTGAAAAAGCTGGAACAACGGCTGAAAACAAAAGGTCTGAATGAACGTAGATTCCGTGAATTTAGGCGGCTGTACCTTGTTTATCCACAACTGAAAGAACAAGTATTACACTACATCATGGCAGGAAATGAAATTCGGCACACGCTGTCCACCGAATTCACGGAACCAATTCGGCACTCAGTGTGTGCCGAATTACAAACATCAGAAATACAATATAATAAGTGGAGTATTCCTGCTGAAAGGTTGTTCAATAAATTACCTTATTCTCACTTAAAGTTCATATCCAAAATCGAAAATCCGACAAAGCGTGCTTTCTATGAAACGGAAGCAATACGTGGCTGTTGGTCTGCAAGAGAACTGGAACGGCAAATATCATCTTTGTATTATGAACGTAGCGGACTCTCCAAAAACAAAGAAGCCCTCTCCGCTTTAGTCTAGCAACAAGCAACCCTATTACAACCTAAAGATGTTATCAACACCCCTGTTACTTTAGAGTTCTTAGGATTGAATGAACGAGCCTTAGTAACAGAAAACGACTTGGAGCAATCCATTCTTGACAACCTACAACACTTCCTGCTGGAAATGGGGCATGGATTCTGCTTTGAAGCCCGACAAAAACGTATTTTGATAGACGAAGATTATTTCTTTGCCGACCTTGTGTTCTATCACCGCATCTTGAAGTGCCACGTTATTGTGGAATTGAAGATAGACAAGTTCCGCCATGAGTATGCTTCACAACTCAATATGTATCTAAACTATTTCAAGGCGGAAGTGATGCAGCCGGATGATAATCCGCCTATCGGAACTCTGCTTTGCACAGAAAAGGGAGATACATTAGTGAAATATGCCACTGCCGGATTAAATCCGAATATCTTCGTACAGAAGTACATGATAGAACTTCCAAGCGAGGAAGAAATAAAGGAGTTCATTGCTTCCTCAAATTACTAACCTATCATAAAAAGTAACACTGGCGAAAAGAAGAATACTGTTTTTCTTTTCGCCAGCAACATATAATCTGCCGACAAAAAATAGGTTTTGTCCGTTTTGGATATATAAACAAAGGTATGAACTAAACTTGTAAATGTACTGATTTTTACTTGAGTATTAAAAGTTAATTTATTCAAATACAGGAAGAAATAAATTATTTAATACGCTATTCTATTACTCATTTACATTATATTTGGATGTTGTTTATATAATTGGTTGAATGAAATATTTTCTATCCATATTATTTATATTTTCTCTCAATCTTGTCAGCCCACTTTTAGCCCAAGACAAGAATTCGGCAGATATGTCTGCTTTATTAGAGAATAAAATATGGAAAGTGCAACTTCCCAAAGACAAACACTATGCTATGGAAATGGAATTCCGCAGCGCTGGATGGAAACAGACCTTTCTATATGATGAAAAACAAACTGAAATATGCGATTCTTACTCTTTGCATGGAGATACAATAAAATCTTTTCAAAAGAATTACATTATTCAAGAACTGACAGATAGTACGTTGGTTCTCCAATATCTGCCGGAAAGTTTGACAATCGGAGTTACACCTGTCAGATGTACAACAGATAACAGTGTTCAAGGACAAAGGCAGAACGAAGAACGCTTGGATAGTATTTGGCGTAAAGAGGATATTTGGAATAAAGGTGTTGCTAAAATAACCGGAGAACCAATTAAAGATTTATCCACGATAGAACCTCCCCGATGGGCGGTATGGGATTACGATTTGACAAAATACTATGTTTCCCAAATGAAATACCCAGAAGAGTTGCTAAAAAAGAATGTGGCAGGTTATTCCGTAGTGATGTTTGCTCTTGACACATTAGGGCTACCACGCTGGAATACCATTTTGACGACCATCCATGAAGATTTTGACAAAGAGGTCATCAGACTGACCAAAGAACTTCCACACTGCCTGCCTTGCAGGAACAAAAACGGCAAACGAATGGAGTGTCTTTATACGGTATATGTCCCTTTCCTGCCCCAACATTATAGGGATAAGGTAAAGGCGGACAGCGTTAGGGAAGAAGAATTGAAACAAAGTTTTGTGGAATGGGAAGCTGTGTCTTATTTTGAAAAAGCAAATCCGTATGCAATTACCGACTACATTAATGAACGCCTAACATACGATTCCAATCTATTAAACGGTAAAAAAGAAATCAAAGGGATTTATACGATACGCATTGATTCTTACGGAGAAATAATAAAGGTAGAGACCTTACGAGGTTGTGGCATACAAGAATGGGACAACCAAGTATTGCAAATCATAAAAGGTATGCCACGGTGGACTCCTACCATCAATTTTCATGGTAAAGGTGAATATCGGCACTCTGTTTGGACTGTACCTGTTTTATTCAAGAATGATAGTCCAACAAAAAATGAAGTTAATAACTATAATTGGCTTATCAAAACTCTAAGCAAATCATGTAAGTATCCACCTAAATTACAGAAAAAGAATCGAGAAGGAATGGTCTATGTTACATATAAATTAGATGGTAACGGATATATTACCAACCCCCAAGTTATTTCGTGTAACAACCGAAAATTCAAAAGAGCTGCACTAAATGCATTCAATGCTGTAACGGGTATTTCTATAACTTTACCAGCCCCAAAGGACACTCTTGTTTTTCAATTTAAATTGGATAGACCGACAACTCCTATCAACCCTCATACTGATGTTTTGATAATCGGCTACAGTTCTTGTGACACTCCAATTCTGATGCGATATGACGCCACACTGACTGCCCATACCACAGAGCCTTATTTGGAGGTGGGTGTTCCGGTCTGTTATCTGAATGAACGGGGCGATACCATTGTGCCATACGGCAAGTACAGATACTGTCAAACAGATACTATCAAAAAAATAGGTTTTGCTTATGAGAACAAGCCAAAGGACGCTCGAATAATCTGCATCAATGATGCGGGCAAAGAACTTTTCTATGTATTCAAATATGATAATGGTCCCGACTACATACAAGAAGGGCTTTTCCGTATAATGAACGAGGATGGATTGGTAGGTTTTGCCGATTCATTGGGTAATGTAATAATTGAACCTCAATTTAAGTTTGCCTACCCATTTAAAGGAGGAAAAACCAAAGCAACTTTAAAAGGTGAACGAAAGGTAGTTCCTGAATCAGACGGAGAAAAACATTATTGGGAAAGCGAAACTTGGTTTTATATAGATAAGAAAAACAGGCGTTTAACTGATTAAAAACAAATAAATACCTAACCATCATGAAAACAAAACTATTTTTATCCGCTATTGTCTTCTTTATGGTTCTAACTGCGCAAGCGCAAGAAGTTAATGAACACTACATTGAAGTGACAGGTACATCGGAAATAGAAATCATGCCGGACAAAATTCACTACATCATTGAAATTCGTGAATACTTCGAGGAAGAATTTGATGGAAAGTCTAAGCCCGAAGAGTATCACACCAAAGTGCCATTGTCACAAATAGAACAAGGATTGCGAAAGAAACTTTCCGAAGTAGGTATTACGCAAGATGTAATCCGTACACAAGAGATTGGCGATTATTGGCGAAAGCAAGGACAGGATTTTTTAATATCCAAGCAATTTGATATTACACTGACTGATTTCAAACAGATAGATGAAATAATCAAGCACATAGATACGAAAGGCATTAATACGATGCGCATCGGTGAATTGGAAAATAAAGATATGTTGGTATATCACCAAAAAGGAAAGATAGAAGCACTAAAAGCTGCACAGCGAAAAGCTACTTATTTGGTTGAAGCCTTGGGTAAAAGATTAGGCAATGTCATACGCATTGTGGAAAAAGATAGCGGTAATGCTTTTCCGATAGCGCAAAGCAATGTCCTATCATCGAATGTTGCCTCATTCGACAATTTCCGTACCATTAAAAAGGACTATTCCATGCTGGTGCGTTTTGAAATTGTTGATTAGTAAGCTAAGCACAAAATTACATATCAAAAACGAAATAGCCGGAGTAAGAAAGTTTTCATTTCATCACTCCAGCTTTACTTCGTTTATGGTTTACCCAACTTATCGGCTTCTTTCTTTAGCTGTTCGGCTTGCTCGTTCAACAGCCTTGCACGTTCCAATGCTTCCGCCTGTTTCTTGCTGCGATATTCAAAATCTATCACAGAATCGGTCAGAATTTGAATGAAATCATTATCCCTCTGCCAGTTGAATTTGGTTTCCAGTATATCAAGGACTTCTCCGTTTGCCCAACCCTGCATCAGCAAATAACGGTATTTCATATCATTGTCCTGTAACTGCTGCATCTGTGTAGCCAAACGGATATTTAACCATATGGAAGCGGAACAGAGAACCAGCACTGCCGAAAAAATAAACAATCCCGGACGAATCCAAGAAGTAACCTTGTTGTAAATCCGTTGATAGAACGGCAAGGGGGCAACTTCCTCTTTATCCGTCTTGTAGGAATTTAAGGTATCAACCATTATTTTAAAATTACGATAGATTTCCAATGATATTCTCTTGGTGTCCTCGATATGCTGCTGCTGACCTTGCATCCTTTTCCGTACATCGTCAAGCTGACTTTGGATAGTCTGCAACTTCTCCATAGGAACAGCTGGGTTACTGTGCAGTCTTGACAATGCCTGTTCAATCGCTCCAAACCGTTCGAGAGTTTCCTCCCGGCTGGCTGGCGTTACCTGCGCTTCCAGCTTCTCTTTCATTTCCGTAACCATAGAGAGAAGCCCCTCTAAAATCAAGTTGTCTTCCATGTCTTTACAATTTAAGTTGTTTTTTCTTTTTCTTCTTCTTTCTCAAATTCAAGTTCGGCTCTTCATCCACCGGAGACGGTGCTGCAGAAAACAGACCGAGCGAACCGCTTATAAACGGACTTTCTGCGTTACTCCGTGTGGGTATTTGTTCCCGAATGGGTGCGAAAGCTGTTTGCCGTTGACTTTCGGCAACATTCAAACCTGTATCTCCGAAATATCTATCCAGTTTGGAAAAACTGAAACTGCGGTCTATCTCCGAGCCTTTGAACGTGTATTCTCCTTTGGAAAAGGATATGCCCTGTATTTCATCGGTCTGTCCCTTTCGTTTGAACTGGATAGTGATACCCTTTTCCGCTAACCTGTGCTGCAACTGCTGCCAGTTGCGGGATTTGCCGATTTCATTTTTTACAGCCGTGTAAATCTCGTATTTCGACTTGTCCGGCTCTTTCAATCGGTGCTGTTTCACCTGCTCTTTCCCCTTGGCGAAATAAAGCCCATGTTTGGCTTTCAGCTTCTTGCATACCTGTTCGTTACGGTACATATCGTTCCTGTCCGAAATAGTCTTGCCGTTGTTGTCTATACGGTTGAACACGATATGCACGTGTGGATGCTCCCGGTCTTGATGGCGCACGATGATGTACTGCGTATCGGTGATTTTCATTTCACGCATATACTCCTGTGCAAGCTGTACCACCTTCTCGTCTGTCAATTTGGGTGCGTCCACTGCCGAATAGCTTAGTGCAATATGTCCAACCGGCTTTTTCAAGTCGGGATTCATCCCGGTCTGCATACAGAAACTGCGGATTATATCGCTCCGGCTCTCGGTCAGAACCCCATCCGCATGAAGCAAAACCGCCTGCTCCTTACCAAGCACATAGTTCACACAGCCCTTAAAACCGCTTCCTTTTTTTATTTTTCCAATCATCCGACAAATGGTTTATGATTTCAACAATCCTATCTTTGAGTTTCACCAATTCCACCGCCACCAATGCGAAACCTCCGGCATTTGCCCTATGCGCCAGCTGGTTGATGTTGTTGGCTTCCCCTACCAGCTTGCGGATAGCATCTGCATCCTGCCTGTTCAGCCGGGGTATGACCTCTGCCGAAATAACTGCTTGCCGGACATATTCACTGATGCGCACCCCGGCTTCCCCGGCTCGCTTCCTGATGGCGTAATACTGCAACTCGGTCAGCTTCGTACTGACTACCTTTTTCTGCTTTTCCGTCCGTTTCTTTGCCGGACGACCGCCCGGCTTATCCTGTATCCTTTTCATGTCTTTTTACTTTTTGATGGTATCTTAGAAATTGCGACCAACGGGAGCGGTTTCCTTTGCGGTGAGCAAAGCAAGGTGGTTTCGGTCTACCGAAACATAACCTTGCTCTCCCTATGAAACCGCCAGCCGCTGGCAATCCTGCCGGATTAAATGCCCCTACCTCTCTTTTGTTTTTGGACGGCACATTGTCCGGTTTTCTGCTTCGTTTCCTGTACTTGGCTGGCTGCGTTTTTCTGTTCCTGCTTCCTGCCGCACAAGTAATCGTTCAAGTCCGAATACCCTCTGTAATTGTGCGAGAAGTCACGCACACGGTAGGAGTATTCTAATTCGATAGCCCGTGTCGCCTTATACCCCGCCTCGTCATTGTCAAGCATACAGTGGATGCGTTCATACGGGTATAGCACATCAATGGCTTTCGGCACATTGACAGTCGAGTTAAGAATAACATAGTCCTGCCTGTCAAGGTCAGGCATGGTCGGACAGTTCTTCATGCGGAGCGTAAGGAAAGAGAGGTAGTCCATGAATCCCTCGAATACCAGACACTTCTCTCTCGGCTCTCCCTGCTGCCGTATATGGGTGATGTCTTTCGGGGCAATACAGCCTTTGAAAAAGGAATTGCGAACCTCGTAACCTCCTGCCATGTTCGGGAACCCGATAGCAAAGAATGGCTTCCCGTTATTGGTAAAATGAAGTTCCTTACATTCTCTTTTTGCCAGCTCAATATTGATACCCCGTCCCTGCAAATAACGGAGCAATGCCGGATGAGTTAAGTCCCGGACTTCCAAATGTTGGAAACTTGGTTCTGTCCTACACTGGGGAAAAGAAAAACTGACTGGGCGAACATTCGGGGTCTGCTCTTCTATCCTCTTTAAAAGGTAGGGCAGACTGTCGGAAAAGTAAAGTTCCTTTGCCAGGGCAATGATGTTGCCGCCTTTTCCTGCGCCAAAGTCATACCAAAGGTTGCGGTCTGTATTCACCTTAAAGGACGCTTCGTGTTCCTCTCTCAATGGTGATTTATACCATAAACCGTTACCCTGCCGCTTGACGGGCGAATAACCTAAACTATGCAGATAATCTGCGATGGGTATTTGTTTCACATCTTCGATGTTCATAATATTTTCTTTTTGGGGATTAAAAAATCGTTGAAAAGTGCGCCAGTCCTGTTTAGTCCGTCATATATATACCCGTACCATACTAAACCTGCCTGCTGTCGATACCGGGAAACAGACAGTCCGTTCCGCTTATATATACACCCGGACTAAACCAAACCGACTTTTAATAATGAAAATCGGGATTGTAGCGATAGCCCTTACCCTCTTTCACAATCATGCGCTTGTTCACAAGGAACTTGTTAAGCGACACAAGGACATTGCGTCCACGCTCATAACCTATACTTGCGTAACCTTGTTTCAATGCCGCTATCACATTGGAATAGCCTTGTACAACCTGCTTGCCAAAACCGTTCTCCAATGCTTCCCGGTGCTGCTGTTCCGTCAGCTCTGTAAGCGGAAAGTTCCTGTCTTGTTTGGGTTGCTGGAATACATAACCGTCCATGACTTCGGGCAAAGCGTTGTCATTGATGCGAAATGCGAACGGGTCAAACTCCCGGTCACGTATATGCATCGCCTTTACTTCGCTTATATTGCCGTCCTGCGTGCTTTTCGTGATTTGCAGGACGGTTTCAGCTTTGTTGTTCAGCTCTGTACCGATATGTCCTCTTGTGTTATCATCCCCCTTGTTCAAATGCAGTACGGTATGGATATGCAGATTATACCCACTTGACCAGCGCATCAAAAGGTTGATTAGGTCGGTCGATTCGCTCGGACTGTTGATGTCGTACATCAAATCACGGATTCCGTCAATGATGAGCAACCCCACATCGGGCATATTCTCTAACATATAGCCAATTATCTGCTTACGTTTGTCGGGGGTCTGCTCCCTTAACACAATGAAAACAAAATCGTCCACATCTTTATCGGTCGGCAGTCCGGCAAGGCGCAAAATACGTTCCATGACCTTATGGCAATGGTACTTGCTCTGCTCGGTATCAACATAGAGAATTTTGCGCTTGTTCGGTGGCAGATATGCCGAATACTTCAAAACCTCGTCATTCTTCAATGCTGCCGCAACAATGGCGGAAATGTTGAATGTCTTTTTGCTCTTGGCTTTGCCTGTGGATGCACTGAAATTGCCCAACGTGCCGATAGTAGAACCGTTCACCCAAAGAATTTCGGGCGGTACTTCATAAGTGTCCGTCACCTTTAGACGAATGGTTTTCCAAAGGGCTGCAAAATCTTCTTTCGTCATGGCTGTACCTTGTCCGATTTCCTCTTTCGTCTTGTTTTCCATAGCCATTATTTCTTTAGAGGACGGTTAAGGATATACTTCTGCGCTTCCTGCTCTATCTGCGCCTGCGTCTTCACCGGGTTCTGACGCAACCATGCTTCCAGCTCAGCCTTTTCAAAATAAAGCATTTTGCCCTGCGGCTTGTAATGGGGTATCAAGTTACCCGAAGTCAGCTTGTACAGGTAACTTTTTGAAAGGTTCAAGAACTTGCTCGCTTCATCAAAACTAAGCACATTCTTTGAAAGGAACACTAAATTTTCGAGTTCTGCAACTCGCTTCTCAATACTTGTTTCCATATAACAAAAGTATTTGCGTTAGACAATATGGAGTGCATGCCCTCCAGTTTCTTGTAATCGATTACGGGGGCAAAAGTATTGAGGAATAGCTTGATAGTGGATTAAGCTATGTTTGAGGTATTAACCTATTCTTAAAGTTTTTTCAGTTGTTTGATATAATTGCTGATGGTTACATAATCTTTTTCATGTTCCACCCCTTTTACATAATTGGCGGCTGTGGCTAAATCACCTTGATTCAGATATTTATCTTTCTTTATATTCTTCGTAACAAACAACTTATTCTTTGCTATAACAGATTGCCAGTTAGGTGTTATCAAACCACGATTGCTTAATTCCGAAAAAAGAAAAGCTACCTGCCTGTTGTTATTAGACCTAAATATAACTTTTGGCTTACAGGAAAGTATTGCTTTCAAATCTTCAAAAGTCATAGGAGCATTGAAAATTTCCACTTCATTGATACAATCCACCAACAATGCTATTTGTCTGTCGTTTAAAATAGACTTAAACGGATTTTCTGTTTCAGCAATATGGGAGATAATTTTAGGCTCTTGGCATTTATCTTGAATTGGTTGCGGCTCTTTCTGTTGTGGCTGCATTTCCGCTTGCACCTTACTTTCTTTCTTTTTTCGCAAGTACGCAGAATATTTTTCCAATACAACAGTTTTAACTATTACAGAAAAATAAGGCAGTTCTTCATCATAAACCGTATTATCTTGCTCATACCGGGAATAATCAAATGAAAGAGGATTAAACGACATGTATTTTCTTTTCTCATCGGATTTCAAGGATTCATAAAAACCGCTTTCCCAAAAGAAATCAGATACAGAATAAAAATATTGAATATCATTCAACACAGAATAACGAATATATAACTGCACCAACTCATCAGTGGTACGAACATATTCTTGCTGTTCCAGTTTATCAGCCTGTTCTGCGTCGAAATATAAGGACTTAGAGGCAATATTATCTATCATAACTTGGCTGGCATGATTGATACAGCGATTGAATATACCTTGTATATGGTCGAATTTTATTTTCAGTTCTTCTTCTGTCATAATAATCTATGTTTCAGTTAGTAGAAACAAAGATATATTTTTCCGGCTAAACAAAGACAAAAAAAGAAAGAAAGTACGGTAACTGTGATATAACCATACTTTCTTTTTAAATCAGTCCGTCAAATTCGGTATCAAACTTATAGCTTCTTCTTTTTTCTTATCGACAATCTTCGCATAAATTTGAGTTGTGGCAATATTTTTATGTCCTAACAATTTGCTAACTGTGTACAAGTCAGCCCCCAATGTAAGCATCATGGTAGCATGGGTATGCCGGGCAACATGAAACGAGATATGCTTAATAATCCCTGCGTCTTTCGCCCATTTTTGAAGTATTTTATTTATAGTTCCCTCATGCGTCAAAGGAAAAATCAAATCATCGCCTTTTGCTTCATTTTGTTGCGGCAACCACTTTAACGCTTCATCGGATATAGGCAGATAAAGCGGTTCTTTTGTTTTCTGCATCTTTATTTCAATTCTTATTCTTTCACCGCTTTTCTGCAAATCGTTCCACTTCAATTTTCTTATATCGCTTACACGCAGCCCACACAAACAACTGAAAAGAAAGGCTTGTTTCATTATCTCATACTTGCACTCTGTCCCGATAAGCCGCTTCAATTCCTCTATTGTCAAATACTCCCTGCGGCTGACTTCCGCTTTTACCTTACTGGCAAAATCAAACTCTTTCGTTGGATTGACCGTAATAATCCCCTCTTTATAGGCTCTATTTATAGCGGTACGCAGCACCCCATAGTAAGCAATAACGGAATTATTACTTAATACACCCCCAGCCTTTAACAAACCAAACTTGCTTGCTTTCTTCGCTTGTTTCAAGAAATCCACAAAGCTATTTAAGAAGTCCTTATCTATATCACGAAAAGCTATGTAATCCCCTCTGAACAACTTTAGTTCACGGATGGTATTACCAACAGTCTTTTCATAGTTCAAGCTGCCACGTTCTTTAGATTGGCTTCTCATGTTCATTAAATAATCAATCACATTCGCTTTTGACTTGTTGGTGTTCTGAAAACCGTGTGCATCATTTTGTAACTCCACTATCCTCTTACTCTGAATCGCTTTTGCAAGAGCCAATGTAGCTTCGTTCTTCGCCTTATCCTCCCTCGTTTTTTCGGGTATAAGGTACAACTTCAAAAATTCATATTGCCGTTTACCGCCAACATAATTTTCTTTTCTAATAACATCACCTGTATAATAGTCCAAATAAATAGACTGGTTGCCATTGGCAAGCTGCTTGAATCTAATCCTTACAGGTTCTTTCAATTTAACTTCTTGTTTTTTCTTCGCCATAATTATGTTCTTATTTTGTTACCGATACAAATATAGCGATTTGTTTTGTTACTCCAATGAATACGGGTAACAAAATAGTAACAAAATAAAGGCATTTATTAGACTAAACAAGAAAACAAGGAAAATAAAGGAAATTACACTCAATAAACATAAAATACTAAATACCAATATCTTATATTTAATATTTTATCTCATTTTTTCTCTTTTTCCACAACTGACAGCTGTTGATGATGTTCTGCCACAACACATACGAACCGGGAGCCACAGAAGACAATGGATTCAAATAAGTATGTGCCATCCAAATAGCCAGAATCGTATTCTTTTGTCCCAACGCCTGCCCGCCACTGATACGGTCATTATAAATTGAGCCGATTGTCTTCCCCAAAAAGAACTGCAAACAGCAGGCAATCAGTGCTCCGACAGCAATCATGATTTCCGTAAAACCATCCGCTGGATCATTGAGCAAGGAATACAATGTCTGCGCTGTTACGATAGCTAAAGACACAGCCCACAAATAAAAAGCAAGTTCATGATAGCCCAATAACTTCTGATGCACTTTTGGCAAACACTTACTCAACAACCAGGCAGCCAAAAAAGGACAAATCAACAACGGAAATACCTTACCTAAAATAACAAGAAACGCCTCCCCAAAAGTGACATCAGGATGCACCTCCACCAAAGGAAAAAGAATAGGCACAGCAATAGCCGCACCGATATTTGCTATCAATGTATAAGTAGTCAGACTGGCTGCACTCCCACCCAACTTGGAAGTAATCACCGCAGCGGCCGTAGCCGTAGGACAAATAATACAAACCATCACTCCCTCTGCTACTATTTTATCAAAGCGATAAAGCAACAAATAAGCAGCCAACGCTCCGCCAATCTGAATCAATAACAACCACAAATGGAGAGGTTTAGGCTTCAAATCACGAGGAGATACCTTACAGAAGGTCAATAGCAACATCGTAAAAATAAGATAGGGAGTCAGAAAAGAAAGGCTGATAAACAGCGGATAACCTATAGCACCTACCAGCATAGCAATAGGTAACGTCCAATTCTTCAAAAACTTAAGCATCGTCGTACATTTTAACTTCGAAGCACAAAGTAACGGAGATTTCAGGAAAAAAGCTACCATTAAACCGAAAAAAACACAAAACTTAATGGCAAATAATGAGTTTTCTACAAATTTCTACTACATTTGCACCGTATTATAGATATGAAACTGAATAGACCGTACATATTATACATATTCATTTGCCTCTGGCTACTTTTTCTACCCTCATGTACCAACCACTTATGGGGGAAGGATTTTGTAGTAGTTATCGACGCAGGACATGGCGGACATGATCCGGGCGCCATCGGCAAAATCTCAAAAGAGAAAAATATCAATCTGAACGTCGCCCTGAAAGTGGGAAATCTGATTAAAAGGAATTGCGACGACGTCAAAGTGATTTACACCCGTAGCAAAGATGTATTCATCCCTTTAGACCGACGCGCAGAAATTGCCAACAACGCGAAGGCTGATCTCTTTATTTCCATTCACACCAACGCACTGGCTAACAACCGTACCGCAAAAGGTGCTTCAACCTGGACACTGGGTTTGGCCAAATCAGACGCTAATCTGGAAGTTGCCAAGCGAGAGAACTCCGTAATCCTCTACGAAAGTGACTACAAAACAAGATATGCCGGTTTCAACCCGAACTCTGCCGAGTCATATATTATATTTGAATTCATGCAAGATAAATATATGGAGCAGAGTGTACACCTGGCTTCGCTGATGCAGAAACAATTTCGCCAAACTTGTAGAAGGGCAGACCGTGGAGTGCATCAAGCCGGATTCCTTGTCTTAAAAGCGAGTGCCATGCCGAGCATTCTGATAGAACTAGGATTTATTTCTACGCCCGAAGAGGAGCGCTATCTGAATTCTGAAGAAGGGGCCGGCACCATGGCAAAAGGCATCTACCGTGCTTTCTTAAATTATAAGAGAGAACATGAACTGCGCCTAACGGGAGTCAGCAAAACGATCGTCCCAACCGAACAGGAAGAAGACAATGCCCCGGCAATTGCCCAAAAGGATACCGAAAGTGTGAACACAGCTCCCCAACAGGAAAAGCTATTGGCCGAAGCAAAAACAAAACCTGCCGCGACAGCAAAAACAGCACCGAAACGCCCAATTGTAGTAGAGAGTGCAACCAATGACAGTGAAATTACGTTTAAGATACAGATACTTACTTCTTCCAAACCTCTCGCCAAAAACGACAAACGGCTGAAAGGACTGAAAGAGGTAGATTATTATAAGGAAGGGGGAATATACAAATATACGTATGGAGCCTCCTCCGATTATAACAAGGTGTTGCGTACAAAGCGCACCATTACGGCACAATTCAAAGACGCCTTTATCATCGCTTTCCGGAACGGCGAGAAAATGAACGTCAATGAAGCGATTGCCGAATTCAAAAAAAGAAGAAATAAATAAAAAGATAAAATGAAGTACATTACAAAAGAAGTCAGAATAGGTATTGCAGGTATCGTTGCACTATGTGTGCTTATATACGGAATTAACTGGCTGAAAGGTATACACATGTTTCAACCGTCCAGCTATTTCTATGCCAAATTTGAAAACGTAAACGGACTCACCAAATCAAGCCCGGTATTTGCCGACGGTGTTCGTGTAGGTATCGTGCGTGACATCTATTATGATTATGCCAAACCCGGAAATGTAATTGTCGAAGTGGAACTGGACACGGAACTGCGGATTCCCAAAGGAAGTAGCGCCGAGCTTGTATCCGAACTTATGGGAGGCGTACGCATGAATATTCTTCTGGCAAACAACCCGCGCGAAAAATATGCCGTAGGAGATACGATCCCCGGCACACTGAACAACGGAATGATGGAAAGCGCGGCGAAACTGATCCCAAAGGTAGAAGAAATGCTTCCGAAACTGGATTCTATCCTCATCTCTCTGAACAATATATTAGGAGACAAGAGCATCCCTGCCACCCTGCACTCGATAGAGAAGACAACCGCCAACCTGGCAGTAGTCAGTTCGCAGGTAAAAGGGCTGATGAGTAATGACATACCTCAACTCACCAGCAAGCTGAACACCATCGGAGACAACTTCGTTGTCATCAGCGGAAATTTGAAAGAAGTAGACTATGCAGCCACTTTCAAAAAAATAGACGAAACGCTGGCTAACGTAAAAATACTTACAGAAAAATTAAACAGCAAAGATAACACTATCGGACTGCTCTTCAACGACCCGACTTTATACAATAATCTGAATGCAACAACTGAAAATGCAGCCAGCTTATTAGAAGACCTGAAAGAGCATCCGAAACGGTACGTTCACTTCTCATTATTCGGCAAGAAAGACAAGTAGCAAATTATCGTTATATAGATTTTATCTAAATAACGAAGGGCTTTCAAAAGAAAGTAGATTGCTCTTCAAATGTCTATCTACAAACCGAAATAATATTCCCGTACAAACGTACAAAAGTGAGAAAAAAGGCTAAAATTATATATATAAGACATTAACATACAGATACTTACAAAACTGCAAGAGAGGGTAAACAGAGTGTGTCCGACAACAAACGCATAAGTCATTGAAAGTAAACACATTATTGTTAGCATGAAAAAAACAAGAAAAAATAGATTTGTTTTTTCCGAATAAGATTCCCAATTTTGCAAACGTAGAAGTTTTGCTTAATTAATAAATGTATTAAAAGTTACTATGATTGAATCAAATCATGTCGTACTTTGGAACCGCTGTCTCGACGTTATTAAAGACAATGTTCCCGAGACGACATATAATACTTGGTTTGCCCCTATTGTTCCGTTGAAATATGAGGACAAAACGTTGATCTTACAGATCCCGAGTCAGTTTTTCTATGAAATACTGGAAGAGAGATTCGTAGATCTTATACGTAAGACATTATATAAGGTCATTGGCGAAGGAACCAAGTTGATGTACAATGTCATGGTGGACAAGACTTCGATTCCGAATCAAACCGTGAATCTCGAAGCAAGCAATCGTTCTACGGCTGTTACTCCCAAAAGCATAATCGGAGGAAACAAAGCTCCCAGCTTCCTACAGGCTCCTGCCGTTCAGGATTTGGACCCGCATTTGAATCCCAATTATAATTTTGAGAACTTCATTGAAGGATACAGCAATAAACTTTCAAGAAGTGTGGCGGAAGCCGTAGCGCAAAAACCGGGAGGGACTGCTTTCAACCCGTTATTCCTTTATGGAGCATCCGGAGTAGGAAAAACGCACCTGGCAAACGCAATAGGCACGAAAATCAAAGAAATTTATCCAGAGAAAAGAGTATTGTACGTTTCGGCACATTTGTTCCAGGTACAATATACGGATTCTGTACGCAATAACACGACCAACGACTTTATTAATTTTTATCAGACGATTGATGTATTAATCATTGATGATATTCAGGAGTTTGCCGGTGTCACCAAGACGCAGAACAACTTTTTCCATATCTTCAATCATTTACACCAGAACGGCAAACAGCTTATATTAACTTCAGACCGTGCTCCTGTATTGTTGCAAGGTATTGAAGAACGCCTCCTGACCCGTTTCAAATGGGGTATGGTAGCCGAGCTTGAAAAGCCGACGGTAGAACTTCGCAAAAACATTCTACGCAACAAGATACACCGCGACGGGTTACAATTCCCTCCGGAAGTGATCGATTATATTGCCGAAAATGTGAATGAAAGTGTACGCGATCTGGAAGGTATCGTCATTGCTATCATGGCTCGTTCCACTATTTTCAACAAAGAAATAGATTTGGATTTGGCACAACACATTGTACATGGCGTGGTTCATAACGAAACAAAAGCGGTTACCATCGATGATATCCTCAAAGTGGTATGCAAACATTTTGATCTGGAACCGTCTGCCATACATACAAAATCCAGAAAAAGGGAAGTCGTTCAAGCACGACAGATCGCCATGTATCTAGCTAAAAACCACACAGACTTTTCAACTTCTAAGATAGGTAAGTTTATCGGTAACAAAGACCATGCAACGGTACTTCACGCCTGCAAAACCGTAAAAGGACAATTGGAGGTGGACAAAAGCTTTAGTGCAGAAGTACAGGAAATAGAATCGTTACTGAAAAAGAGAAACTGAAATCAAGTATTAAGTATAAAGTATTAAGTATTATCCATGCGGACAGGCTTTATTATGCGGTTTCGCACCAGGGTAATACTTAATACTTTATACTTAATACTTGAAAAATACTTAATACTTATTTCAAGAATCCTTGCTGGCGAAGTACTTTCAATAGATTTTCGGACATAAATTCGTTATCTTTCTTTGTGTAACGCACGTCCGTAAAGACTTGAGCCAATGTTTCTTTTTTATTTTCTTCGATAAACTGCTTGTTTTCCGGCAATGATTCTTTGTAGGCATAGAGTTTATCTATTTCTTCCGGTGTATAGTCATGATATTTTTCATCGTGCACGGCAGCTTCCAAAGGCAAGCGGTCTACTTGTGCGGGAATACCATCCGGATAGCCTACCGTTATTGTGGTGAGAGGGAATACCAGTTCGGGGAGTTGGAGGGTATCAATAATCATTTGAGGATTATAAGTGGTAGTTCCCAAATAACAAATGCCGAGTCCTGCTTCTTCCGCCAGCGTACAAAAAGTCTGCGCAACAAGCAAAGTATCCATAGACGCATTCATAAAAGACATTAAATTATCGTAGCCCGGCACAGCTTTCCGCTGTTCACACCATTTGCTGAAACGACGGAAATCAGCACAAAAAGTCAATACGACCGGAGCATTTTTTACCATCGGCTGATTGAAATGAGCAGGCGAAAGTTTCTCTTTCATTTCCGCATCGCGAGTCACAATCACACTATAAAGTTGCATCCCACCCATCGTAGAAGCACGGAAAGAGGTTTCAAGCAAATCATTTAACAAAATCGGATTTATATCTTTAGGCAGATATTTCCGGATAGTTCTTCTGTTCTTTACGGTTTCAAACATATCTTTTTTTTGCAAAGATATAAAAAGAAAAAAATAATCCACCACACTAGTGGAATAGAATAGTTTTCTTTTTGGAGAACTTTAACCTTTGAACAAAATTCAATTCTAACTGTTTATCAAACACTTAGCATAAACAAATGGAAAACTTGCAACCTGTTAATAAATTAATTCATTTTTATTTTGATAGATGAAAAAACATTCTTAGCTTTGCGCCTACATTTGTTAACGATAAGTAAACTTCTACATATTACTTATTAAAAACGAGATTTAACACAAATTGAATCGTGGAAAAACAGATTTATTCTTACGACGAAGCCTATGAAGAATCTTTACGATATTTTCAAGGCGACGAGCTTGCTGCAAGGGTTTGGGTAAACAAATACGCAGTAAAGGATTCTTTCGGTAATATCTATGAAAAATCCCCGGAAGACATGCATTGGAGAATTGCAAATGAAGTGGCACGCGTAGAATCGAAGTATCCGAATGCGTTGACAGCAAAAGAACTGTATGATTTACTGGATCACTTCAAGTACATCGTCCCCCAAGGTAGCCCGATGACAGGAATCGGTAACGACTACCAGGTTGCTTCACTATCCAACTGCTTCGTTATCGGAGTGGACGGTGCAGCCGACTCTTATGGCGCTATTATCAAAATCGACGAAGAACAGGTACAACTAATGAAAAGACGCGGTGGTGTAGGTCATGACTTATCACACATCCGTCCGAAAGGTTCTCCCGTTAAAAACTCGGCGTTGACTTCTACCGGTCTTGTTCCGTTCATGGAACGATATTCGAATTCCACTCGTGAAGTAGCTCAAGACGGACGTCGCGGTGCATTGATGTTGAGCGTGTCTATCAAGCATCCGGATTCGGAAGCATTCATTGATGCCAAGATGACCGAAGGTAAAGTGACCGGAGCAAACGTTTCTGTCAAGTTGGACGACGCTTTCATGCAGGCTGCCGTAGACGAAAAGCCGTATGTACAGCAATATCCTATCGACTCTGCCCAACCTACATTCACCAAGGAAATCGACGCTTCTACCTTGTGGAAGAAAATCGTTCACAATGCATGGAAATCGGCAGAACCGGGCGTTTTGTTCTGGGATACGATTATCCGTGAATCTGTGCCTGATTGCTATGCAGACCTGGGTTACAGAACGGTATCTACCAACCCATGCGGAGAAATTCCTCTATGTCCTTACGATTCTTGCCGCTTACTGGCTATCAATCTATATTCTTATGTGGTAAATCCGTTCAAACCGGATGCTTATTTTGATTTCGACCTGTTCCAAAAACACGTGGCTCTCGCTCAACGGATCATGGACGATATTATCGACCTCGAACTAGAGAAGATCGAACGTATCATGACCAAGATTGACGAAGATCCGGAAAACGAAGAAGTGAAACATGCGGAACGTGCACTTTGGGAGAAAATCTACAAGAAGAGCGGACAAGGTCGTCGTACCGGCGTAGGTATCACTGCAGAAGGTGATATGCTTGCTGCATTAGGATTGCGCTACGGAACGGAAGAAGCAACGGAATTCTCTGAAAAAGTACACAAGACAGTAGCTCTCGGCGCCTATCGTTCTTCAGTGGAAATGGCCAAAGAACGCGGTGCCTTCGAAATATACAATAGCGAACGTGAACAGAACAATCCGTTCATCCAACGCTTGGCAGCAGCCGACCCGAAACTGTATGAGGACATGAAGAAATATGGTCGCCGCAACATTGCCTGCCTGACGATTGCTCCAACCGGAACGACCAGTTTGATGACGCAGACCACCTCGGGTATCGAGCCTGTATTCCTGCCTGTTTACAAACGTAGAAGAAAGGTGAACCCGAACGATACGAATGTTCATGTAGACTTTGTAGACGAAACAGGGGACGCATTCGAAGAATACATCGTATTCCATCATAAATTTGTTACTTGGATGGAAGCTAACGGATACGATCCGGCCAGACGTTACACCCAGGAAGAAATTGACGAACTGGTTGCCAAATCTCCTTATTACAAAGCGACTTCTAACGATGTCGACTGGTTGATGAAGGTGAAGATGCAGGGAAGAATCCAGAAATGGGTAGACCACTCTATCAGCGTAACCATCAATCTGCCGAACGATGTGGACGAGGATTTAGTAAACCGCCTGTATGTAGAAGCATGGAAATCCGGCTGCAAAGGTTGTACCGTATATCGTGACGGTTCACGCTCCGGAGTGCTGATCTCTACGAAATCGGATAAAGACAAGAAAGAAGGACTTCCTCCTTGCAAACCGCCTACGGTTGTAGAGGTACGTCCGAGAATATTGGAAGCAGACGTTGTCCGTTTCCAGAACAACAAGGAAAAATGGGTAGCTTTTGTCGGATTATTGGACGGACACCCTTATGAAATATTCACTGGTTTGCAAGATGACGACGAAGGTATCTTGCTGCCTAAGAGCGTGACTTGCGGACGTATCATCAAAAATGTGGATGAAGACGGTACCAAACGTTACGACTTCCAATTCGAGAACAAACGCGGATATAAGACGACCATTGAAGGATTGTCAGAGAAGTTCAACAAGGAATACTGGAACTATGCAAAATTGATTTCCGGCGTGCTTCGCTACCGGATGCCGATTGAACAGGTTATCAAACTGGTTGGCTCTCTGCAATTGAACAGTGAAAGTATCAACACTTGGAAAAACGGTGTAGAACGTGCATTGAAGAAGTATATTCAGGATGGAACGGAAGCCAAAGGTAAGAAGTGCCCGAACTGTGGCAACGAGACATTGGTTTATCAGGAAGGCTGTCTGATTTGTACTACTTGCGGCGCTTCCAGATGTGGATAATAGTCCTACGTATGTTAATTAATATATAAACAAAAGATTAAAAGGAGTCCGGTGCGGCTCCTTTTATTTTTTATTCAAAAAAATGTCTTATACTTGCAGTGTCTTACATATACAATCAAAATCTAATATATATGATTCTATCATTTAATATTGAATACCGCACCAATTGGGGAGAAGAAGTAAGGATTTCCGGCTTATTTCCGGAATCAATTCCTTTACACACCACCGATGGGATCTATTGGACGGCAGAACTTGAGCTTGAAGTCCCTCAAGAAGGGATGACTATCAATTATAGCTATCAGATAGAGCAAAACGGAATAGTTATCCGCAAGGAATGGGACAGTTTTTCGAGATCTATTTTCTTATCAGGCAGCTCCAGGAAGATATACAGAATCAATGATTGCTGGAAAAATATCCCGGAACAACTGTATCTTTATAGTTCTGCTTTTACAGAAGCCTTACTGGCACATCCTGAAAAAGAGAATATCCCGCAAAGATATAAGAAGGGACTGGTTATCAAGGCCTACGCCCCACGTATCAACAAAGATTATTGCCTGGCAATTTGTGGCAACCAGAAATCATTAGGTCACTGGGACCCGGAGAAAGCGGTGCTGATGAGTGATACCAATTTCCCGGAATGGCAGATAGAACTGGACGCCAGCAAACTAAAATATCCGCTGGAATATAAATTCATCCTCTACAACAAACAGGAAAAGAAAGCAGACTGCTGGGAGAAAAACCCTAACCGCTATCTGGCAGACCCGGAACTGAAGACCAACGAAACGCTCGTGATTTCCGACCGATATGTTTATTTCGACATTCCCGCATGGAAAGGGGCAGGAATCGCTATACCCGTATTTTCTTTAAAATCAGAGAAAAGTTTCGGAGTAGGTGATTTCGGCGATTTGAAACGTATGGTAGACTGGGCAGTAAATACTCGCCAGAAAGTTATTCAGATTTTACCGGTCAACGACACCACCATGACTCATGCATGGACGGACTCTTATCCTTATAACAGCATTTCTATTTATGCTTTCCATCCGATGTATGCGGATATCAGGCAAATGGGAACTCTGAAAGATAAAGAAGCGGCATCAAAATTCAGCAAGAAGCAAAAGGAACTGAACAGCCTCCCTGCTATTGACTACGAAGCGGTCAACCAAACTAAATGGGAGTTTTTCAACTTACTGTTCCGACAGGAAGGAGAAAAGGTATCGGCTTCCAAAGGTTTCAAAGATTTCTTTGAAACGAACAAGGAATGGCTGCAACCTTATGCAGTCTTTAGTTATCTGCGCGATGCCTACAAAACGCCCAATTTCCGCCAATGGCCGAGACACTCTGTTTACCAAGCGGAAGATATAGAAAAAATGTGCCAACCGGGAACGGCAGATTATCCTCACATTTCGTTGTATTATTATATCCAGTATCATCTGCACCTGCAGTTGTTGTCTGCAACCGAATATGCCCGCCAACACGGTGTCGTATTAAAGGGGGATATTCCAATTGGTATCAGCCGCAACAGCGTGGAAGCCTGGACAGAACCCCATTACTTCAATCTCGACGGACAAGCGGGTGCTCCGCCCGATGATTTCTCGATCAACGGACAAAACTGGGGATTCCCCACATACAACTGGGATGTCATGGAAAAAGACGGATACCGCTGGTGGATGAAGCGTTTTCAGAAAATGGCGGAATACTTCGATGCTTACCGGATCGATCATATCCTCGGGTTCTTCCGTATTTGGGAAATACCAATGCACGCTGTACACGGATTGTTAGGTCAGTTTGATCCTTCTTTACCGATGAGCCGGGAAGAAATCGAAAGTTATGGTCTAACGTTCCGGGATGAATATCTGCTACCATTCATCCATGAATCTTTCCTCGGACAGTTGTTCGGACCGCATACCCATTTAGTCAAACAAGATTTCCTTGAATCGGTTGATAACTCCGGACTTTATCGGATGAAACCGGGATTCGAAACACAACGGGAGGTAGAGCAATTCTTCGCCGGTAGAAATGATGAAGATAGTGTGTGGATTCGGGAAGGGCTTTATTCATTAATCAGCAACGTCTTATTTGTTGCGGATAAGAAAGAGGAAGGTAAATACCACCCGCGCATCGGTGTGCAACGGGATTTCGTATTCCGGTCGCTGAACGAAGAAGAGAAAAATGCGTTTAACAGACTATACGACCAGTATTATTATCACCGGCACAACGAGTTCTGGTATCAACAGGCTATGAAGAAGTTACCTCAACTGACACAATCAACCCGCATGTTGGTTTGTGGAGAAGATTTGGGGATGATTCCTGCTTGTGTGTCATCGGTGATGAATGATCTCCGGATTCTTAGTCTGGAAATTCAGCGAATGCCTAAGAATCCGATGCATGAATTCGGGCATTTAAATGAGTATCCGTACCGGTCTGTCTGCACAATCTCCACTCACGATATGTCTACGTTGCGTGGCTGGTGGGAAGAAGATTATCAACAGACCCAACGTTACTATAATGCAACGTTAGGACATTACGGAGTTGCACCGACAACTGCCACCCCGGAGTTGTGCGAGGAAATCGTACGCAACCATCTCAACAGTAATTCCATTCTCTGTATCTTGTCTTTCCAGGATTGGTTATCGATAGACGGGAAATGGAGAAATCCGAATGTGGCGGAAGAGCGAATTAATGTTCCATCCAATCCACGAAACTACTGGAGATACCGGATGCATCTCACTCTGGAACAGTTGATGAAAGCAAAAACACTTAATGATAAGATTAGTGAATTGATTAAATACACAGGAAGAGATCCGAATAAATAGAATAAAAGGTACAAGTAACTTTCAGAAAGGATATTTTCCGGACACTACCGACGCGGATAACACTAGATTAAGAACGCTAAAAATCTATGTGATCCGCGTCATTCGTTTTTCAAGGATATATTGATAACAGAAGTAAAATAAGGAGTTTCAAAACATAGTCAACCATTTTTTTCGCAATAATATCATTACTATATATCATACTTTTTCGCTTTTCGCATCATTCGTTTATTTTTTCAATGTTCCTCTTTTTATTCCGATTTATAAAGTATCTTTGCGCCGAAAAAGAGAAATTAAAAGAGATAATGGAAGGCAACCAGAGCAGACGTATTGATTTTGTGGACTTAACCAAAGGAGTCTGCATTATCCTTGTGGTAATGGCACACGTTGGAGGGGCCTTCGAACAACTGGATACGAATTCGATGTTATCCTGTTTCCGCATGCCGCTTTACTTCTTTATCTCGGGAGTGTTTTTCAAATCATACGAAGGCCTGCTCGGATTCATCCTACGAAAAATAAACAAATTGATTATTCCTTTTCTTTTCTTCTATCTAAGTGCATTTCTAATGAAATACATTGTTTGGAAGATTGCTCCAGGAGTGTTTCAACTGCCTGTGTCGTGGAATGAACTCTTGGTTGTATTTCATGGACACGACCTTATCAAGTTCAATCCACCGATCTGGTTTCTACTCGCATTATTCAATTGCAACATCCTATTTTATCTAATTCACTTTCTGCGCGAAAAGCATCTGCCTGTCATGTTCGCTGTGACAATCCTGATTGGTTGCGCAGGATTTTATCTCGGAAAATTACAGATAGAGTTACCCCTGTATATAGATGTTTCCATGACTGCCCTCCCCTTCTATGTGGCCGGTTTCTGGATCCGACGGTATAATTTCTTTCTATATCCCAGCCATCGTTTCGACAAACTGATACCGGTTTTTGTTGTATTGGCACTGGTAGTAATGTACTTTACCGCTACCACATTGGGTATGCGTACCAACAATTATACGGGAAATATTTTTCAAGTATATATCGCTGCGTTTGCAGGAATATTTATGATTATGTTACTTTGCAAAAAAGTGAAAAAGATAAAGGTTGTTTCTTACTTGGGACGATATTCAATCATCACCTTGAGTATTCATGGACCGATACTTCATTTTTTAGGTCCATTAGTCAGCCGTTATATTCACAATAGTTGGGCACAGGCAAGCGCACTTCTGCTTATAACATTAAGCATCTGCCTTCTGCTCACACCCGTCTTTCTTAAAGTGATTCCACAAATGGTTGCACAGAAAGACCTGTTAAAAGTCAAACAAGATCACACTAAAAAGACAGTATATGAAGATAAACAGTAGCTATATCCTTTTGAAGGAAATTCGTTGTTACGCCTATCATGGAGTCGCACCGCAAGAAAATCTGATTGGAAATGAATATCTCATTGACCTGAAACTGAAAGTGGATATCAGCAAAGCTGCCCGGACAGATGAAGTTACCGACACCGTCAACTATGCCGAAGTACATCAGGTGATAAAAAATGAAATGGCTATTCCGTCAAAGTTACTGGAGCATGTCAGCGGACGGATTATACAAAAACTCTTTGACCAATTCCCTTGCATTGAGAAAATAGAACTCCGGCTTTCCAAACGGAATCCGCCAATGGGAGCAGATATAGAATCAGCAGGCATTGAACTGCAATGTAGCAGAGATGAATGATATATTGCTCTATAAATGATATGACGTAAACTAGCAGAATACAGATTAAAATCACTTGCAAGAACTCCCCTTGCCATTATTTCGGAACAATTGGGAATTGTTGTTAGCATACACAATATGCAAACGCAAACTTCCTAATTGAAGTAGAAAAGATAGTGACGGTATATGCTTGTGATAGTGACGCTATCGTTGTCATATACCGTCACTATCCTTACTGGATAGCGTCACTATTTTATAAAGGGAACTCACCAACAACTTTTCTCAATTGATCCATTATTTCCAGTTAAGTATAAACAGGGGATAATTGCCTTATAAACAACGCAGATAATACAATTTTAATCTGTATTATCTGCATTATCTTATTAAATAATAGGCAATCCGCTTCTATTATTTACACTCCGAACCAACTTATTTTCTCTTCTTTTTTCTTCGATTTACCGATTCGACAGCTTCCGTCACCACAGGTTTATCCTGAAAACGTTTTGTATAGCTGGAATAGTCCGGATGAATGCGTTCGTAATCAGGATCCATAAATAACGGACTGGAAATAATATGATCCGCCGTAGAACGGTTACAACAGAAAACAATATTTTCTACACCGGCCAAACGGGTTAATGCTTTTACATCCGTATCATGCGGTTGCAATGTCATGGGGTCCGTGAAGAAAAAGAGATAATCAATCTGCCCATCCACAATACGTGATCCCATCTGTTGATCACCACCTAACGGACCTGATTTTAAAATCGTAAAATCCCACTCTTCATCAGGATGTTTCTCCTTCAATGCTTCCAATATCAAAGTACCCGTAGTACCTGTACAGTAGAATTTATTACCCATCAACAGTTCCGAGTTCCACAGTACCCATTCGATGAGGTCTTTTTTCATTGCATCATGCGCTACCAGCCCGATGCCTCTTCTAACCTTTGATTCCATTTGCTATCCTTTTAAATCCGACAATTGAGAGAATCGTTTGCATCCCCTCGCATAAAACTGCCACAATATACTACTTTTTGTCCGTTCAAGTATCGGATTCAAAGTTTTTTTTCTCATATTTTCTTCACGGGACAAAGAAAATGACGGACATAATCGTTTATACTCTTTCCGCGCACGCATCACAGCACTAGCATTATCCCAGTGCCCTTGCAACAAGAAATTGAACGCCGCCAGATAATCGAGACAAGTCCGGATACGCATCACTTTATTTAACTCCTCCTGTGGAAGATTCTTATAGAGCATGACAAGATTATTACGGAAATTAAGAAAAGTCTTATGAGGATTCTCTTTTTTAAGAGTAGCTCCCCCCACATGATAGACAATGCTTTGAGGTACACAGACAATCTCACGATTCCGCGAACGGAGTCGCCAGCACAAATCTATTTCTTCCATGTGAGCAAAGAAACGTCCATCCAATCCCCCGACATTCACATAATCAGTGCGCCGGATAAACAACGCTGCCCCCGTGGCCCAGAAAACAGGAATTACCGTATCATACTGGCCTTCGTCTTTCTCCACAACTCCCATAATACGCCCCCTACAAAAAGGATAACCGTATTTATCAATAAAGCCACCGGCTGCCCCGGCATATTCGAAATATTCTTTTTGCCGCTGGCTTCGTATCTTCGGCTGACAAGCAGCTACCTCCGGATGCTTATCAAGATAAGCAATCATTGGTTCCAACCAATGTTCCGTCACCTCGACATCCGAATTCAAAAGAACTACATATTCTGCGTCGACCTGCTGCAATGCTAAATTATATCCATCCGCAAAGCCATAATTCTGATCGAGTACAATCGTTCTGACAGAAGGAAATTCCTGTTGAAGCAAAGTAACGGAAGCGTCCGTAGAACCATTGTCAGCCACGCAGACCTCGATCCCCTCCCCTTCCGAATACCGGACGACGGACGGAAGAAAAGTACGAAGCATATCACACCCGTTCCAATTTAAAATTACAACTGAAACTTTCATTATTATTCTTTTTTCTTGTTCAGCTCTTTCTCTTCTAATCGATCGGCTTCTTCACGAGTCATTTTCCAACGTTTATGAGACCACAACCAATATGCCGGTTCTTTACGAATCGTCTGTTCTAATCTATGAGCAAACATTTCCGTGATTTCTCCTTCTCTTGTTTCTTTCGGTGTTTCCGTCATCAACTTGAACTCCGCTTCACAGTATCCTCTGCGATTCTTACTAAGTTCACAATAGAAAACAGGGAAATTCATCATTTTGGCAATTCGCTCCGCACCATTCAGAAAAGCAGTTTCCTGTCCTAAAAAGGTAGTCCAATATTTATCATATCCACTGGGCCATTGATCAGTAATCAAACCGACTACCATCTTTTTTCCATCATGTTTGAGCTTAATAATTTCACGGGCTGTAGAATGTTTCGGAATATTATACCCCCCAAAACGAGAACGAATACGTTTAAACAACTCATCCAAATATTTATCCCTCAACGGTTTATAAACCTGTACGGGAACATCCCCCGGTTTCATGATTGCTCCCATGCCTATCAACCACTCATAATTGGCATAATGAGGAATCATTACTATAATACCTCCATACTTTTCTGTCAGTTCAAGATATTGTTCCGTATTCTTATAAGTCATTCTCTCACAAAGTTCTTCGGCAGACATATGCAACAATTTCAAATCTTCAAGCATATAATCCGACAAATAGCGATAAAACTTGCGTTCTATCTGTAATCTCTCCGCATCAGTTTTTTCCGGAAATGATCTCAATAGATTTCCCCGAACTACTTTCCGACGATATTTTCCAACACGATACATCAGCAGATAATTTAAATCCGAAAGCATATATAAAACCCGGAACGGAAGAGCTGAAAACAGCCACATTCCACTGTATACCAACCAATAGATAAGTTTTGATCTCATAACTTATATCAAAATTGTACCTTTAAGTGCTGTCATCTCCTCATTAAACTCTCCCAGACGTACATTAACTACCTGATTATCCAGCGAGTCATCACTTTCCACCTCTACACGAATATAATTCTCCGTAAATCCATGCATCGGAGCACCAGCTTTCGATTTTTCCATCAACACCGGCATTGTCTGCCCGATATGACGTGCATAAAAAGCCTGTGTCTTTTGGTCCGATAGTGCCAACAGACGCTGACTACGCTGATGCTTCTCTTCCGGAGAAACCACATATTCTATTTTTAAGGCTTGCGTTCCGGGACGTTCGGAATAGCTAAACACATGTAACTGCGTCACATCCAGACCATCAATAAACTGATAAGCCTGTTCAAAGTATTCGGGTGTTTCTCCACGGGTTCCCACAATCACGTCCACTCCGATAAAAGCATCCGGCATCACCTCTTTTATCTTCTTCACTTTCGAAGCAAAAAGAGCAGTGTCGTAACGACGGCGCATTAACTGCAAAACTTCATCGCAACCTGATTGCAAAGGGATATGAAAATGAGGCATAAAACTGCGGGAGTGAGACACAAACTCGATAATCTCATCAGTCAACAGATTGGGTTCTATGGAAGAGATACGATAACGTTCGATTCCCTCTACCTGATCCAATGCTTTTACCAGATCAAAGAAACTCTCTCCTGTTGTTTTACCAAAATCTCCGATATTCACTCCGGTCAGAACGATTTCTTTTCCGCCTTCAGCAGCTGCCTGCCGGGCCTGCTCAACCATGGAAGCAATAGTCCCGTTACGACTTCGCCCGCGGGCAAAAGGAATCGTGCAATATGAACAGAAGTAATCGCATCCATCCTGCACCTTCAAGAAGAAACGGGTACGGTCTCCCCGCGAACACGAGGGAGAAAACGAACGGATATCTTTGGTTGTAGTGGTGATAGCCTCTCCTTTTTCATGCTTTTGGAGGTCGCCCAGATATTGAAGTAACTCTCCCTTCTGTTCCGCTCCCAGCACTACATCTACTCCATCAATCTTTGCCACGTCGCCGGGCTTCAATTGCGCATAACATCCGGTCACTACCACAAAAGCACCGGGATGCTGCTTTACCAGACGATGAATGGCTTGCCGGCATTTTTTATCCGCCATCTCCGTCACCGAACAGGTATTTACCACACAGATATCTGCTTTCTCTCCTTTGCGCGCAGTCCGGACTCCTGCCTCACGCAGGATTTTACCGATAGTTGAAGTCTCTGAAAAATTTAATTTGCAGCCTAAAGTATAATAAACGGCTGTCTTATTTTGAAATACAGTGGTATCTATCATAAGCTGTTATAAACACATTAACTTTGCAAAGTTACACATTATTATCAGTAAAACACTTTAGGATACGAAAGTTTATTCCTATTTTTGCACAATTCACTAAAAAACGTGCAATGATTAAAGAGAATTTCATTAAACTATACGAAAATAGTTTTCGTGAGAATTGGGATCTGCCTTGTTATACTGATTATGGAGAAGATACCCAATACACATACGGTGAGGTAGCTGAAAAAATCGCCCGTTTACATCTGTTATTCAAACATTGTAGCCTTCGCAGAGGAGATAAGATTTCAGTTATCGGCAAAAATAACGCTCATTGGTGCATCGCCTATATGGCAACGATCACATACGGAGCGATCATTGTCCCTATCCTTCAAGATTTTACGCCTAATGACGTTCATCATATCGTCAATCATTCCGAATCTGTATTCCTGTTCACCAGCGACAGCATTTGGGAGAATCTGGAAGAGGAAAAATTAACGGGGCTACGGGGAGTATTCTCATTGACTGATTTCCGGTGTCTTTATCAACGTGACGGGGAAACCATACAGAAGTTTCTGAAAAATACCGATAAAGAGATGCATGCTTTGTATCCGAAAGGATTTACCCGTGAAGATGTTCAGTACACCACTTTATCCAATGACAAGGTGATGCTGTTAAATTACACTTCCGGAACCACCGGTTTCAGTAAGGGTGTGATGCTGACAGGAAACAATCTTGCCGGCAATGTCACTTTCGGTATTCGTACCGAACTCCTTAAAAAAGGGGATAAAGTGCTGTCTTTCCTTCCCCTTGCCCACGCATACGGTTGTGCATTTGACTTTCTGACAGCAACCGCTGTCGGGACCCATGTCACTTTGCTTGGAAAAACGCCTTCTCCTAAAATTATAATGAAGGCTTTTGAAGAAGTGAAACCCAACCTTATTATTACTGTCCCGTTAGTGATTGAAAAGATATATAAGAATATTATCCAGCCACTCATTAATAAAAAAGGTATGAAGTGGGCACTCAATATCCCTCTGCTCGACACCCAAATCTACAACCAGATACGTAAAAGACTGATTGATGCACTGGGAGGACGGTTTAAAGAGATCATTATCGGTGGCGCCGCTATGGATAAGGAAGTAGAAGAATTCTTCTACAAAATCAAATTCCCTTTTACCATCGGTTATGGAATGACAGAATGCGGTCCGCTTATCAGCTACGCCCCCTGGGATGAATTTGTACTAGGTTCTTCCGGAAAGATTCTAGATATAATGGAAGCACGTATCTATAAGGAAACCCCGGAAGCAGAAACCGGAGAAATCCAGGTTCGGGGAGAAAATGTGATGGTGGGCTACTACAAGAACCAGGAAGCAACACAGGAAGTATTCACGCAGGACGGCTGGCTACGTACGGGTGACCTCGGTTCCATGGACAGCAACGGAAATATTTTCATCCGGGGACGACTCAAAACTATGATCTTAAGTTCTAGCGGACAGAATATCTTCCCCGAAGAGTTGGAAACCAAACTGAATAACCTACCTTTCATTCTCGAAAGTCTTGTTATCGAACGCAATAAAAAATTAGTGGCACTTGTTTATGCCGATTACGAAGCGTTGGATTCTCTCGGATTAAATAATCCGGATAACCTGAAAACAATCATGGATGAAAATCTTAAGAACCTGAACAGCAACGTAGCCGCTTATGAGAAAATCAGCAAGATCCAACTCTACCCTACTGAATTTGAAAAAACGCCCAAAAGAAGCATAAAAAGATACTTATATAACAGTATTGCTGTCGATTAGCATGTTCTAAAACATATAAAAAGGGGAGAAAAGTGGCCAGTTACAAAAAAAAATATAAAAAAAGTTGGCGTTTCGAGAACAACATATTGAAAAAGTACATACCTTTGCATCGTTTTAATAAAGCAATTGATTGTATTACGTTTTTAAAAAGCAAAGAAAATGAAAAAATTAGTTTTGATGGCCGTAGCTATCGTAGCAGTATCATTCGCATCATGTGGTAACAAAGCAGCTGACGCAGCAAAAGCAACTCAGGATTCTATCCGTATCGCTGACTCAATCGCAGCAGTAGAAGCAGCAGCTCTTGAAGCTGAACAAGCAGCAGCCGCAGCAGCAGATTCTTTGAATGCTGATAGCACTGCAACTGAAACTGTAGCTGAATAATTCAGAAACAGCTTAGAGAGAATTGAAAGTCTGCCATGCGAAAGCATGCACAGACTTTTTTTTATGCCTTTATTTTAGCAAGCCACACGTTATTTAGCGTATGAACTTTTCACAAAGGGAGCGTTCAATAAATAATCCAGACTTTCTTCTACACTTTCCTCTACCGGAACACTATACTTTTCGATTTCAGCAACGAGATAATTAACGCCTGCAGTTTTTGCATTCTTAAAGATAGCATCAAAACCGACCATTCCACTTTGTCCAATCTCTCTGTGATCTTTCACATGGAATATCTGGAAGCGACCGGGATATTTATTAAAATAATCAACAGGACTGTTTTGTCCGCGAACTACCCAATAAAGGTCCATCTGGAAGAAAACATATTCAGGATTCGTATGTTCTAACATATAATCATACATCACTTTATCTTCTACCTTCTGAAATTCATGAGCGTGATTGTGATATCCGAACGACAAACCTTGTTGTTTGCAACGCTTGCCTATTTCATTATAATATGCACAATATGTTTCTAAATCCTTGAGTGTCTTAGGTACATCCATCCACGGAGCTACAATATATTTCATACCGGCAGCTTTGTGATCGGCAATACATTGATCCCACCATTCAAGTGACTTTGAATAGTCGCCGGAAGCCAATTCTTCTTTAGACAATTGTCTTGTACAATGTGAAGACAAGACTTTTAATCCTGCCGATTCGACATCTTTCTTAAATTGTTGGGGAGTACGGTCATAAAACTTACCGTTGTTATAATTGGCTGCTTCAACACCGGTATATCCCATGTTTGCCAATTTCTTCAGAAGAGCAGTATAAGTGGGGTCACACTTACCATTTTTGTTGTCTACCTTGTTTAATATATCTCTGACAGAATAGAGCTGAATTGCTACTTCTTTTTTAGCTTTTTTCTTGGTTTGTGCCGTTACTGCCAGTGGAATCATGAAAAGAGCAGCCAATGCACAGATATAAATTCTAGTTTTCATATAATAGATATTAGTGGGTTACAATTATTCAGGTTTACATAGAAAAAACAGGCACGGATTACACAGACTTCACGGTTACTCCATGGCAATCGCCATTCAAAAAAAACGTGAAATACACGTAACCCGTGCCTTTCTTTATTACTATTCGATTAGTCCAAAACTTTCACGCGGATGTTGCGGAACCAAACATCGTCACCGTGATCTTGCAAACCAATGAAACCTTCGTGATTTTCGCCACCGCAATTATTCAGCAATTCAAATGCCAAAGGCCATTTTTCTTCACTGAACTTACTTGCTTGCAACATATCAGTCCATTGTTTTGTCCACAAATGATATTCAAGTACGTTTTCATCGTTTTGTCCGTGAACAACAGTACCTTTATAAACCATAATCTTAGCCTTGTTCCATTCGCCAAACGGTTTAGAGTTTTGAGGAACTGCCGGAATCATGTCATACAAAGAAGCTGACTGACGATTGTTGTCCTTACCCAATTTAGCATCCGGATGATTGGCATTGTCCAACACCTGATATTCGGGCGCAGAAATATAAATAGGCTCAAGCACATCATTACCGTCTTTATCTTTCGATGTAACTTCCTGAGCTAAATAGAAAATACCGGAGTTACCACCTTTAGAAACCTTCCACTCCATTTCCAGTTCGAAGTTTTTAAACTTGTGAGCAAAAATCAGGTCACCACCATCACCGTCTTGAGCTTCACCGCCACCAGAACCGTTGAATTTGATACAACCGTCTTCAATTGTCCATTTAGAAGGAACACGGTCTTTTCCATAACCACGCCATCCGTTAAATGTTTCGCCATCAAAGATTGTGATATAACCATTTTCATCAACAGGCAAATTCAAGCTATCTGTTTCTGCCGCTTTCAATGATTTAGAGTAAGTCAACGCAACTTTTTGCTCTTCCGGAGCATTTGCTTTCTTCTGACCACCGCAAGAAGCGAAAACGCCTGCAGCAAGACAACAACAAGCTAATGGATAAAATACTTTTTTCATGATATCAACTATTTAATTTTTAATCTTTAATTTTTAATCTACTTTTATCTTGGCATATCAGGCAGTCTCCAGCCTTCACGATAATTATGTTTCACTAATTCAGCCGCAAACTGTTTTGCATTGATCGGATCTGTCCATGTCTTATCAAATGTAGGATGACCATTATGAATCTTGAATCCGTCTTTGATAACAGTACGAATGGTTTCGTTATCACCGATATTTGTAAAACACATGTTAGCTCCATCCCACTCAAGAGTCTTATTCAGAGCTTGCAAACGAATAGCCAATACACCCATTGCTACCATTTCATTCATAGGTCCGGCTTCTGAGAAGTCAGATTTAGTCATGATACGATTAGATTTATCTTCTTTACATGCACGTACCCAATCCATTTCGTGACCACCATTCATTGCTTTAGGAACACGACGGCAAACCTTCGGTGCATTTGGTTTACGACCTGAAAGCAACCAAGGATTCTGTCCATAACATCCGCAAATCAATGTATCTTTTGTTCCGTGGAAAATAGTCAAACCACCACCGCTCTGCATCAGTTGTTTTCCTTCTGGGAATCCTTTCGGACGTTCTGGCATCATACCGCCATCATACCAATGTATTTCCACTTCAGGCATAGCTACTTTCGGCATATTTTCACGAGCAGGGAAAATCATTTTCACGTGTTGTGCCTGTGGAGCACAAGCATTCAACAATAATGTCGATGAACCTTCCACTTTGGTAGGATACTGCAATTTCAATGCTTTAAACGGCTGATGCAAAATATGACAAGCCATATCACCCAATGCACCTGTTCCGTAATCCCACCATCCACGCCAGTTCCAAGGATGGTAAATAGCATTATAAGGATTCATTTTAGCAGGACCTGTGAATAAATCCCAATTCAATGTGCTAGGAATTTTATCAACCTTTTCAGGAACATTCAATCCTTGAGGCCAAATAGGACGGTCTGTTGCACATTCAACTTTCGTTACGTCACCGATTTCACCATTCCAAATCCATTCACATACTAAATCCGTACCTTCATCCGATGCCCCCTGATTACCCATTTGGGTAACCACGCCCGTTGATGCAGCCAGTTTTGTCAACAAACGAGATTCATAAACAGAGTGGGTCAATGGTTTCTGACAATATACATGTTTTCCCATTGTCATTGCATCAGCAGTGATAATAGCATGAGTATGGTCGGCAGTTGCGATAATCACACCGTCGATAGATTTACCCATTTCATCATACATCTTACGATAGTCCCAGTATTTTTTAGCCTTGGGGAATTCGTCGAACACGCCTTTTGCGTACTTCCAATCCACATCACAAAGAGCCACAATATTTTCAGTGCCCTTTACGTGATTAATGTTGGCATGTCCCATGCCACCAATACCCACAGCTGCAAGATTCAGTTTATCAGTAGGCGAAATATGCCCGTGACTCATACCTAAAATTGTACTGGGAGCAATGGTTATACCTGCTAAAGCAGCGGCTCCCGTTTTGAGAAATTTTCTCCTCGAAATGTTTGACATGATTTTATTTGTTTAAGGGTTAATAATCTTTGGAAGGTTGCCGTGCAACAATCCATATCCATTTTTCATATTTTTTCTTCGTTCGCGTATTTGCTCCAAAGTGCGCAAATTACCAATAGCGGGCAAATCGTGTTTGCGGGTATCTTTCAAGAATGTCCATGCATATTCGGATGCAATAGCCGAATCGCGCATTAGCGGTAATCGTGAACTGCGTTTTCCGGTTTCTACCGAATCAGCAAACAGGTCACACAACACGTCTATATTCTTGCCGCCGAAAGGTTTCTCTACACGGATGGTCTGATTGACACCGTGTAGGTCGACAACAGCAGTATTGAAGTCATGCGTCATACGCACAACCCCTTTTGTACCTATAATATCTACATACGAATTATGTGTCTGGTCTTTAGATAATTGCCCATAAACAAATCCTTGGGTAATATCAAAAACGACCCCATTTTGAAAAGTTCCGTGACATTGCACCCACCAAGGATCTTTGTAGTTCCACATATTCACTCCCTGGGCATTCCATGTTCTATAATCACATCCTGCATACCAACGGGTAATATCTACGTAGTGCATTCCACAATCATGGAAAGCAGGTCCCTCATACTCATGACCTTCACCTGGTGCCAAGCCGGGAGTCATGTGACAAATACGAATAATAGCCAGCTCTCCGATTTCCCCTTGCTGGATATATTCCTTCATTAAATTATGATACCAGGAATTTCGCAGATACAAGTTTACCGTAGAAATGAGGTTTGTGTTTTCTGTCATTTCTACGACTTTCCACTCATTTTCCATTGTATCTGCAACTGGTTTTTCTGAAATAATGTGTTTGCCGTAACGAATAGCTTTTTCTATTTGTTCCATCCGCGAGTCAGCCAAAGTGAAAAGCCCGACTACCTGCACACTTTCATCCTCAAAAATCTTTTGATTATCTTCTACTATAATAGAGTTAGGGGAAAGCTTTTTAGCCAACTGACGTGATGCCGGATCGGTATCACAAATATAAGCAATATTCCACCGATCACTTTTAGTCATCGCTTCCCAGTAGAATCTTCCCATCCTACCAAAACCGATAATTCCAACTTTAATTCTCGTGTCTACTGAAGATTGCGTGTTCATAATTAAACATAGTGAATTTAAGTACAAATAATAGATAAAACATCAACTTCTAACTACCAAACTGATGAGCTAAAAACTGATATTGCAAATCTAGCCAAATAAATAACGGCTTATTTGACTTACACTACTTTATGTAGATATAAAATCTGCTCTTTTTACTATTAATCAACAACTTAGATAACTTGACACATCAAAAAAATGTAGATGATTTGGAAAGTATTATAATGTTAAAATAATAATTATATCTCTTGTGTTGAACTAATTTTCATAATTTCATTCTCAAATTCATCCCTGTCGACGGCTGCTTTATTTCTCATCTTCGTACGATAATTATAAACCGTACTTGTAGAGCAACGGAGAAAGTTCGCAATCTTTCCACTATCCGTAATACCCAAGCGTAATAAAGCATAAATACGAAGTTCTCTATTCAATAAAGCGTCCGGTTTTAAAATAATTTTCTCTTCATCTTTCAACAGAGCGTTAAAATCAGAAACAAAAGTGGGATACAGACCCAAGAAGACCTTATCAAAACGAGTGTATAAAGCGCCAAGCTCTTCATCAATAAGCGCAGATGATTTTAGCTTCTTAATCAATTCATCATAGTATTTATTAATAGCTATTTTATACAGCATATTCTGATATTTCTCCATTTTATGGATATAACTAAAACAGACATCAAAAAATTCGGCTATGTAATACTCTTTTATACTATTAATTTCACACAACTGATTATTTGTATCATTCAGCTGGCTGTTCATGCTATTCAGCTTGTTGTTCAATCGCAAAAGCTCCTCATTACTCTGTGCCAATGCCTGTTTTATTTTCAACGTCTTTTTCATTTGAATATAGATGAAAAGCACCAACAGGACTAAAAGAAAAAGGATAATACTTGTAGAAATAAGAAAAGTAGTCAGATGCGACCGTGATCTGGCCTGCTCCGCCTGATAAGCTGTATTAATAATAGAATTGAATTTATAAATTTCGATGGCCCGGAAATGAATACCGGAAGATATAACGTCATCGATAGCGGACTGTGTAAATTTAAAGGCATCAGCTAAATTCTGTTCATCATAAGCTATCAATGCAAGAGATTGCAGGGATGCATTTTCCCGCGTAGCATTCCGGGTATCGGCTATTGCCGACAACATCAAATATTTTTTTTCTTCATCATACTTTTTCTGATGGTGACATAACCTAGAATATGAATGAGTTATCATAGCATAATTGGGCGTCCCCACTTCCTCAATCTCCAGCAGTTCTTTATAAATTTCTTTCGATTTCAGCGTATCACGCCAAATATAATAAGAAGCCTGGGACATTCGATAATCCCAAGAAGTGTGGTCAATGAGGGCAAACAACGAATCCTGGTAAGCAGCCTGCTGCTTGCCATACAGATTATTGGCGACAGAAATCGAATAGTGTCCCCAAAAGCTGGAATAAGTTTGATAATAGTTTATTAATAAATCTCTGGGAAGTTCTGAAGTCTTTATACTTTTCAAAATAATCTCCGCTTCGCGGAACCTGCCACACATCGAATATAAAAGGCTAAGATGTAAAGACGACTGGTTGGTGAAATAAGGTCTATTCAACTGGCGGGAAATCTCAATATTGCGATCAACATAATGGATGGCTGAATCAATATGAAACTTTTTATATTCATTATATAACCGTAGATTGATTCTATATTCTCCTTCAAGAGTCAAACCGGGACTTCTCAACATACATTTTATCCGGTTTATCCGATCCTCTTTCTCTTTAACAAAGACGTGTTTTTCATCTATCACTCTACGCAAAGAATCAGTCAATAGTTTCAACTCATTATTTGCATAAAGAACACTGCCAATTCCCAAAGCAATCAGCAGAAGCAAAAACCTCTTCTTTAGAAAACAATAGTTGAATTTCATAATAGTAATAGCAAAGATAACAAAAAAAAGCGATTTATTCGTTCAGAACAAATCGCTTTTCATATATGAAGTAAATTTGCTCTTATTCAGCAACTACCTCGAAAGGAATTTCTACCGAAACCTCCTTGTGAAGCTTAACGATAGCCTTGTAGCTACCAACTTCTTTCACAGCGTCTTTTACAACGATGATCTTTCTGTCAACTTCATGACCCAGTTTAGACAATGCTTCAGCAATCTGGATGTTACCAACAGAACCGAAGATAGTACCGGTTGAGCTAACTTTAGTTGCGATAGTCAAAGAAACGCCTTCCAACTTAGCAGCCATAGCTTCAGCATCTTTCTTGATTTTCTCAAGTTTGTGAGCGCGCTGTTTCAGTTCTTCAGCCAACATTTTCTTTGCAGAAGGAGAAGCGATGATAGCTTTTCCAGTCGGGATCAGATAATTACGACCGTATCCGGATTTCACGTTTACGATATCGTTCTTATAACCCAAGTTTACTACGTCTTCTTTTAATATAATTTCCATACTTTTCCTCCTTCTTATTTCATCATGTCAGTTACATAAGGCAGCAATGCCAAGTGACGAGCTCTCTTCACAGCCTGCGCGATACGACGTTGGAACTTCAAAGAAGTACCTGTAATACGACGCGGAAGGATTTTTCCTTGTTCATTCAAGAATTTCTTCAAGAATTCAGGATCTTTGTAGTCGATATACTTAATACCACTCTTTTTGAAACGGCAGTACTTTTTCTTCTTAACGTCTACTGACGGCGGAGTTAAATATCTGATTTCTGATTGAACTTGTTGTGCCATGATTAATCCTCCTTTTTGTTTGATTTAACACTTCTTCTTTTTGCAGCGTATTCAGCAGCATACTTATCCATCTTGAAAGTCAAGAAACGGATTACGCGTTCATCACGACGGAAATTAATTTCCAGCTTGTCAATTACAGTAGGATCTGCATTGAACTCAATCAGTTGATAAAAACCTGTAGACTTTTTCTGAATTGGGTAAGCCAATTTCTTCAGTCCCCAGTTTTCTTCATTAATAATCTCAGCACCTTCAGCTTGAAGAACGCCTTTGAATTTTTCTACCGCTTCCTTCATCTGAACATCAGATAAAACGGGAGTTAAAATGAAAACGGTTTCGTATTGATTCATACTTCGTTTAATTAAATAAATAAATTATTTGATTTTAAATGCGGGTGCAAAGTTAGACATTTTATTTTGAACTACAAATATTTAATCTTTTTTTGTATCCGAAGATAGGATTTATCCGGGAAGAGACTTACCTTTGCAAAGTTGTTTAAACAATAATTTCATGATAGAGCAATTTAATTTCGACATTCGACTTATATTTGCCATATTAAATGGCAAAGTTTCTGCGGCAATCAACCGGAAACTGTACCGTAACTTCCGTCAGAACGGATTGGAAATCAGTCCCGAACAATGGACGGTACTCATTTTCCTGTGGGAAAAAGACGGCGTGACGCAACAAGAGTTGTGTAATGCAACTTTTAAAGACAAGCCCAGCATGACCCGTTTGATAGATAATATGGAACGGCAACATCTTGTTGTGCGCATTTCCGATAAAAAAGACCGCCGCACCAACTTGATCCATCTGACCAAAGACGGAAAAGAACTGGAGGAAAAAGCGCGTGTCATTGCCGGACAGACTCTGAAAGAGGCTCTTCACGGTATCACTCTCGACGAATTGAGCATTGGACAGGAGGTACTGAAAAAGGTGTTCTACAATACAAAAGATTAGATAGAAGAACTTCTCTCCAAATCATAAAATCCACTAAATCGTGCATTTATAATGGAATTTTTATCCAAATAATTTCGCCCGTTAAAGAATTATGCTTTAATTTGTGACTGGAATATTATAATCTATTAAAATACACACACATGAAAGGTTTATTAAAGAACTTAGGATTGATATTAATCTTGGTCGGAGTAGTCATCCTGCTGGCTTGTTCCTTTACAGGAAATGTAAACAACAACGCCATCCTGGGTACTTCAGTAGTACTTGTAGTACTGGGACTCATTTCTTATATTGTTATTAATAAGAAGATCGCTGATTAATTTCGCAAAATCAATAAAAAATCCCGGAAACGAATGTTCCCGGGATTTTTTATTTGGAGTTATCTCAAACGCAATCATTAAGATTCAACTTCCGGAGTAATCAGCTTATAGCCTTTTCCGTGAATATTGATAATTTCGATTGAATCGTCTTCTTTCAGGTGCTTACGTAGTTTCGTGATATACACGTCCATACTACGGGCATTGAAATAGTTATCGTCAATCCAGATTGTTTTCAGAGCGAAGTCACGTTGCAAAATCTCATTGGCATGTGCGCAAAGCAATCCGAGCAGTTCAGACTCTTTGGTAGTCAGCTTAGTTTGTTTGCCTTCTGACGACAGAATTTGTTTCTGTGTGTCGAAAGTAAACTTACCAATCTTATAGATATTGCTTTCTTTGTTCTTCTTTCCACGAACACGTCTCAAGATTGCTTCAATTCTGAATGTCAATTCTTCCATACTAAACGGTTTGGTGATATAATCATCCGCACCGATTTTAAAGCCTTCCAGGATATCTTCTTTCAGCGTTTTGGCCGTCAGGAAGATAATAGGAATTTCAGCATTTGCTGCACGGACATCCTGTGCCAGTGTGAATCCGTCTTTTTTAGGCATCATCACGTCAAACACGCACAAGTCATATTTATTCTTCAAGAAAGCCTTATAACCGGCTTCTCCATCAGGATATAACTCAGCAGAATAACCTTTTGCCTGTAGATATTCTCTTAAAAGCATGCCAAGATTTTCGTCATCCTCGCACAATAAAATACGCAGTTTCTCGTCCATATCAATTATTTTTTAATAAAGGTAATGCAATAATAAATTTAGTTCCCACGTTCAGGTCGCTTTCCGCCCGGATGGTTCCCTTATGATCCAATATAATTTTTCTCACATAAGCCAATCCCAGTCCAAAGCCCTTCACATCGTGCAGATTACCCGTATGTACACGATAGAACTTTTCAAATATCTTTTTCAGGTTCTCTTTTTTGATACCGATACCATTATCCTGTATCGAAATCATCAGTTTACCCGACTCATTCCACGTTCTCACTTTCAGTTCCAGATCCTCTTCCGGTTTCTTATATTTCACCGCGTTATCCATCAGATTAAAGATTACATTCGTGATATGCATCTCGTCTGCAAATATAACAGGATCGGTGGCCTCAAGGTTCGATGTTATCTTACCATTATACCGTTCCACTTTCAGCGCAAAGGTATTGACAACTCCTGCTATTAATTCATTCGCATCAATCTCCTTCATCTTCAAAGTGGCCTTCTGACGTTCGAACATCGACATCTGGAGCACCTTTTCCACCTGGAAGCGCAAGCGCTTGGTTTCATCATTAATCACTCCCGATATATGCTGGAACATCTGCGGCGATTTCCCCACCGCGGGATCTTTCAACATCTGGGCTGCTAATGAAATGGTAGATATCGGTGTTTTAAATTCGTGCGTCATATTATTGATAAAGTCATTCTTCATTTCCGTCAGTTTCTTTTGCCGAAATACGATATAAATCGTAAAGATGAATGTCACTAACAATACCAGTGTAAATATCAGCGACGGAATCATGAAACTGATGGAGTCAAAGATATAATCTTTCTTCCCCGGAAAGTGTACTTTCAAGATACTCATTTTTGCAGGCGGGTCATTCTTGAACAATGCCTGCTGATAAGCGTCTTCACTTCCCTTTGCCTCATAATCCGCACAACGGTAGACTTCCCTTCCGTCTTTGTCGATCACCGTAAAGTGATAAGGCAAATCTATACTATTATTATATAAGCTCGATTTCAGATAGTCATCCAGTTCTTTAAACCGTACTCTGTCTCCAATCGACTTGTCACTTCCCCGGTAAATCATCTGCCAGGCCACTTCATCGAGTAATGCCCGTTGATACATATACCGATTCTTGATGGCTTCCACTAATGAACGCGAAGTTTCCGGAATGGTCTTTGTCCCCCTGTAAGGAGAAATCATAGCCTTCGGAAGCTCGGAGGGCTTAGTGGTCATCACTTTCAGCTCAAAATCCGAATATACTTTTCCATCCTTAGACTTCACTGTAAACCGCTGCGTTTGCTGAATCAAGTTGTCTTGTTGTATGGAAGCATTATTCGCAATCAGCGCTTTTCTTTCTGCTTCTGAAATATCTTCGATCAACCAACGTCTGGTCTCTGCATATTCCACATCCTTGGAAACCTGATCCAGGCTATTGCGTACAGCCGAATCAAACTGTTCCTTACGGGTTTTCATCATTTCCTCTATATAACTTACCTGCAAATACAGCAAGCTAAGGAAGGAAAGCCCCATTACAATACCTAATATCCAAATTGTTGACTTCTTCATAGCAACAAAATTAACACTCCCTAATTAACACTCCTAATGCATTAACTTGATTTAACCGGAACTTCCCGGAAATTAACCGTAAGGAGCTATTTAGGTTGTATTCTGATTACTACAACAACAAAACCCCTCCTTTGGTTTGCAAATTTAATAAAAAATTAAATCTTTTCCTTGCGTTTTTCTATCTTTATTAATCATAGTTAAACAAAAACCGTCCCCTTTTACTTAAAAAAGGCGACGGTTTTAACGTTTTAGTTGATTCTTTATGCCTAACAGATGATAAATACCGAATATTATAGTGAATTTTCAATCAGCTATCACATACTATTTATCAACTATCCTCATTTCTATTCTTCAGTTTGTTTAGCTTCAAAATCCTTCATCAACTTATCCTGAACGTCTGCCGGAACAAGCTCATAACTAGAGAATTTCATAATGAACGAAGCACGTCCACCCGTGAGAGAGCTAAGCGCCGTAGAATAAGACGACATTTCTTTCAAAGGTACTTTAGCAACCAGTTTCTCAAAACCTTTTTCGCTACTCATACCCATAATCATGGCACGACGTCCCTGAAGATCTCCCATCACATCTCCCATCCTATCAGACGGAACGAACACTTCTACATCATAAATCGGTTCCAGAATTTTCGGACCAGCATTCTTGAACGCTTCACTAAAGGCATTACGTCCGGCAAGCATAAAGGAGATTTCATTCGAATCTACCGGGTGCATCTTACCATCGTAAACAATGACACGCACGTCACGAGCATAAGAACCCGTCAACGGACCTTGCTCCATGCGAGACATAATACCTTTCATAATAGCAGGCAAGAAGCGGGCATCGATAGAGCCACCGACGATACTGTTGATAAACACCAGTTTACCACCCCATTCCAATGGTATCTCTTCCGTACCTCTTACAGTAATCTTAAATTCCTGTCCATTGAACTTATACGTTTCGGGCACAGGCATACCTTCTTTATAAGGTTCTACGATCAGGTGAACTTCACCAAACTGACCGGCACCACCGGACTGTTTCTTATGACGATAGTCGGCACGGGCAGCCTTTGTAATCGTTTCACGATACGGAATCTTCGGTTCTTCATATTTTACCTGAAGCTTTTCGTTGTTTTCCAAACGCCATTTCAAGGTACGAAGATGGAATTCTCCCTGTCCGTGTACCAAAGTCTGTTTCAATTCCTTTGATTGCTCAATCACCCAAGTAGGATCTTCCTCGCGCATACGGTTCAGGATACTCATCATCTTTTCCACATCCGCTTCATTCACCGGCTTAATGGCACGGGTATATTTAGAGTTCGGATATTTGATAAAATTGAATTTGTAGTCGCAATCCTTACCGTTCAGCGTATTACCGGTTTTCACGTCTTTCAGTTTCACGGCAGCACCGATATCACCGGCCTGCAATTCTTCCACCTTGACACGGTTACCACCGGCTACCACATAGATTTGCGCGATACGTTCCTTCGAACCACGGTCGGCATTCAGCAAATCGTCTCCCTCATGAACTTTACCGCTCATTACTTTAAAATAGGAAACTTCACCGATATGCGGTTCCACACTTGTCTTGAAGAAATAAAGAGATTCCGGTCCATTGGAGTCCGGAGCCACTTCTTTACCTTCCGTATTCTGTACCTTCGGCATTTCAGATACAAAAGGAACAACGTTACCCAAGAATTCCATCAAGCGACGAACGCCCATATCTTTACCTCCACAGACGCAAAATACAGGGAACATACCTCTGGCGATCAATCCCTTACGGATGCCTTCACGCATTTCGTCTTCTGACAGGGAATCTTGCTCAAAGAATTTCTCCATCAGATTTTCATCATTCTCGGCAGCAGCTTCGACCAATGCTTTGTGCATTTCCATGGCCTTATCCATTTCTTCTGCCGGAATATCTTCGATTGTCGGAGCCCCTCCTTCGGGTTTCCATGAGTATTTCTTCATCAACAATACGTCGATCAACGCATTAAAGCCCGGACCGGTAGCTATCGGATATTGGATGGGAACAACTTTAGAGCCGTATGCCTCTTTCAGCTGTTCGAGGATATTATCATAATCGCATTTTTCATTATCAAGCTGGTTGACTAGAAAAATAACAGGTTTATTCAGCTTTTCTGTATAACGGAAGTGATTTTGTGTACCGACTTCAACGCCGTATTGGCCATTGAGAAGGATAATTGCTGTGTCGGTCACATTTAGTGCAGTCACTGTGCTGCCTACGAAGTCGTCCGATCCCGGACAGTCAATAATATTAAGTTTTTTGTTATTCCATTCTACATGGAGAACGGTGGAGAAAACGGAGTAACCATACTCTTGTTCAACAGGAAAATAATCGCTAACTGTGTTTTTTGCGGCAACAGATCCGCGACGTTTTATAACACCACTCTCGAAAAGCATCGCTTCCACGAGAGTGGTTTTCCCAGAGCCAGAACTTCCCAACAAGGCAATGTTCTTGATTTCATTAGTCTGATATACTTTCATAATATATAAGATTTTAGTAATTACTCAGTATGTTTCTCACATACCATTAATTTTGTGATGCGCAAATTAGGGATTAATTGGGGGAAAAGCAACACTTATGGCAGTGTTACTAAACAATGTTATGTAACACATCTTTAACATGAACATTTTCGAAACGGGTTAAAAATTATTTTCGCATGGCTATAAACTAATTTCATAGTTGCAACGAGTAATCCGGCACGATGTTATTTTTAGTTGTTTTCCTTTCATACAATAGTTCCCCCGTTACCTAATCAGTTTTCGTTTGACTTAAGTCAAGCGATAGTTTAACTTAAGTCATTCTATCGTTTGACTTAAGTCAAACGAAAACCCGGCTACAAGTTCGAATCTTATTTATAAAAGAAAAGATCTTAAATTCAGCATTGCAGGAAATTATCTTCTACTAATCGATGGGAGAATTATCTATTTAGCGTATTCCCGCCCCACTATAAATAATTTCCGTCAACTGCTTTTTTGATATATCTAATAATAGTCTTACTTTTACACCCACAAACCCAAACAGCATAGCTATGGCAGGTATCTATCTTCATATTCCTTTTTGCAAAACGCGCTGCATCTACTGCGACTTCTACTCAACCACTCGCAGCGAACTCAAAACCCGTTATGTACAGGCTCTCTGCCGGGAGTTGACGATGCGTAAAGAATACCTGAAAGGAGAAGATATAGAAACTATTTATTTCGGTGGCGGAACCCCGTCTCAACTGGAAAAAGAGGATTTTGAACAGATATTTGATACCATCCGCGAGCACTACGGATTGAATCATTGTCAGGAAATCACTCTGGAAGCTAATCCGGATGATTTATCGCAGGAATATCTGGAAATGCTTTCCTCACTTCCTTTCAACCGCCTCAGCATGGGAATACAGACTTTTGATGACGCTACGCTCAAACTATTGAAACGCCGCCACAATGCCCGTACAGCCATCGAAGCAATTGACAGATGCCGGAAAGCCGATTTCCAGAACATCAGTATCGACCTAATTTACGGATTGCCCGGAGAAACAAAAGAACGATGGGAAAACGATCTCCGTCAAGCTATCAGTCTGAATGTAGAACATATCTCCGCCTATCACTTGATTTATGAGGAAGATACACCTATATATAATATGTTAAAACAGCACCAGATATCCGAGGTAGACGAAGACTCCAGTTTAGAATTTTTCACATCACTGATAGAGCATTTGCAGAAAGCAGGATTCGAACACTATGAGATTTCCAATTTCTGCCGCCCCGGAAAATATTCCCGCCACAACACTTCCTATTGGAAAGGAATAGCTTATCTGGGATGCGGACCATCGGCACATTCTTTTGACGGAATGACACGGGAATGGAATGTGTCTTCAATCGACACCTATATAAAAGGTATAGAAGAAGACTGCCGTGCTTTCGAGACAGAGTATCTGGACCCAACCACCCGCTACAACGAATTTATTATCACTACCATACGTACCGTATGGGGAACACCTATAGAGAAACTGAAACAGATGTTCGGCAATGAAATGTGGGAGTATTGTCAAAAAATGGCTGCACCTTATCTGAAAAATGGTAAACTGGAGGAATACAACGGAGCTTTGCGCCTGACGCGTGAAGGGATTTTTATTTCCGACAGTATAATGAGTGATTTACTTTGGGTAGACTAACCAAACAAACAAAAAGCCGATGACCGAATCAGAAGTAAGAAAGTTATTGCGGCAAATGAAAGAACTGGATTCGCAAACTGCTTTCCGGGACTTTTACAACATGACTTATGACCGTCTCTTTCGTATTGCCTATTATTATGTGAAACAGGAAGAATGGTCGCAGGAAATCGTTCTCGATGTATTCCTGAAACTATGGAAGCAACGCAGCAATTTGCTTGATGTGAGAAACATTGAAGATTATTGTTTCATTCTCGTCAAAAATGCTTCGCTCAATTATCTGGAAAAAGAATCAAGACATACGCTTATTCATCCCGATTCTCTGCCGGAGCCTCAAGAACAAAGCTATTCACCGGAAGAATCGCTCATCAGTGAAGAACTGTTCGCTCTTTACGTAAAAGCACTCGACCGGCTTCCGGTTCGTTGCAGGGAAGTGTTCATCCGCATCCGTGAAGAAAAACAGAGTTACGCACAAGTAGCAGAAGAATTAGGCATCAGCATGAATACAGTGGACGCACAACTTCAGAAAGCAATCACACGTTTAAAAGAGATGATTAGCCGGACTGAAATAGATTAACATTCTTTTAGACAAAGAGCGTAGGGAGTTTCTGTCACCCTCCGGTCTTTATCAACAAATAAGTCAATCAATCACTAAAAAAGACAGAAAATGAAAAAGCTAAATGACGCAAACATGGGAATCTTTGTCCTTCTTTCAGTTTGTCTGTGCCTGTTTTCATGCAACAATGACAACGACAACCTACCAAAGGACTATGCAGGATTTGAACATTCGAAGGAAACAGTAGAATGTGAAAGCGACAAATCCGAATGTGAGTTAAAAATTAAAATTGTTGCAACAGAAAAAACAAAAGAAGACCGGACGGTAGTACTTGCCACACCTCCCCCGGTAGTAGGACAAGCAGCAGTGGTACAGCTAACAGAAAAGAAAGTAATCATCAAAGCAGGTAAGAAGTCAGCAACAACTGTCATAAAAATCTATCCTAAACAGATGATATTGAAGAAGCAGAATGTCACTTTATCCTGCACTCCCCAGTGGAAAGAAGGAGGAATCAGCAAACTGACCATTCTGTTGAAACGAAAATAACAGATCAAAAGTAATACAGAAAGAACTATGAAATTTACCGATACGGAATTAGAAGAAATACTGAACAAGCTCGTCGCTTCCACACGTTCACCGCGAGGATGGTTTTCAGCAACAGCCAGTTACCCGGAACTAGAGAAAAGACTGAAGTCACATACCCGGCGTCTGACACTGATACGTACTTTCTCGGCAGCGGCGGCAGTAGCTCTACTTTGCCTATCGGTATGGACAGCCTATTTATATATGCAACCGGTCACGATACAAACGGTTTCCACCTTGGCAGAGACACGCACAGTCTGTCTTCCTGATGGCAGCACCGTCACTCTCAACCATTATTCTTCACTTTCTTATCCTGAAAAGTTCAAATTGGACAAGCGGGAAGTGAAACTAAATGGGGAGGCTTATTTTGAAGTAAACAAGAACAAAAAACATCCGTTTATCGTGCAGACTGAAACGATTGACGTTCAGGTGTTGGGAACTCACTTCAACGTAGATGCCTATCAGAACAATCCGGATGTAAAGACAACGTTATTGACAGGTTCGGTAGCAGTCAGCAATAAAAGCAAGTCAGTTCGTGTGATTTTGAAACCGAATGAGATTGCTATATATAATAAGGTGGAAGAAAAACTCACCCGCAAGGTTTTAGAAAACGTAGAAGATGAAATTTCCTGGCGGCAGGGAGAGTTTATATTCGACGACCTACCTTTGCAGGAGATTGCCCGCGAACTGTCCAACTCATTCGGAGCAACGATTCACATAGCCGACACAGCTTTGCAAAATTACCGGATCACAGCACGTTTCCGCAATGGAGAAGATCTGGCAACTATTTTATCTGTATTACATAATGCCGGTTATTTCGACTACTCACAAAACAAGAAACAGATTATTATCACTGCTAAACCAGACTAAGATGAATATTATATTCCAAGATCGCTTCCCTATCAGAACCATTGTTCTGATAGGGGTAGCACTCCTTATCACCACACAAATATACGCGCAAAATGCGGACGCCCGACTTTCGCTGACACTACGAAACGCCACACTAAAAGAATTCGTCAAGCGGATTGAAAACTCAACCGGATATTCTTTTATCTATGGCGAGGAAATTATCATCAAACATAAAATCAATTTGCAGGTAAAGGATAAACCATTGCGTGAAATACTTGACCTCGTATTCAAGAATGAGCAGATCAGTTATCAGTTCACCGGCCGCCATATTCTACTGCAAAAGAAAAAAGAATCAAAAACCGTAGGCCGTAAGTTCACTATCAGCGGATATGTCACGGATGGAACGTCTTCCGAGACGTTGATTGGAACCAATATCATTGAGAGTCATCAGAATCAAGGAACAACCACCAATCCTTACGGTTTTTACAGCATCACTTTGCCCGAAGGAGAAACCGAACTGCGTTTCTCCTATCTGGGTTATGCCACAGAAGCGCATCATTTTACGCTCTCACAAGATACATTGCTGAATATCCGTATGCAGGGAAACACGCAGTTGCAGGAGGTAGTGATCGTTTCCGATAAAACTGAAACGGGCACCGTAGCTACCCAGATGGGCTCTATCGAAATTCCGATGACACAGATTAAAAATACGCCGAGCATATTGGGAGAGGCAGATGTCATGAAAGCCATCCAGCTGATGCCTGGCGTACAGGCAGGAGTAGACGGTTCAGCCGGACTGTATATACGCGGCGGCAGTCCGGACCAGAATCTTATTCTACTGGATGGAACTCCTGTATACAACGTAGACCACATGTTCGGATTCTTTTCGGTTTTTACTCCGGAGGCTGTCAAAAAGGTAACGCTATTCAAAAGCTCCTTTCCGGCACGCTTCGGCGGACGTCTTTCTTCCGTCATTGATGTCCGCACCAATGACGGAGACATGCAGAAATACCACGGTACGCTTAGTATCGGATTACTAACCAGCAAAATCAATCTGGAAGGTCCGATTGTGAAAGGAAAAACCTCTTTCAACATTTCCGCCAGACGTTCGTATGTCGATCTCATCGCCAAGCCATTTATGCCGAATGATGAAGAATATGGTTATTACTTTTATGACATCAATGCCAAAATCAATCATAAATTCTCCGACCGGAGCCGTATCTATCTAAGCGTTTACAATGGAAAAGATCATTTTGCCGCCAATTATGATGGAGATACCGACTCCAAGGATGGAAGCACAATGAATTGGGGAAATACCATTGTTTCCGCCAGATGGAACTATATATTCAACAACCGTCTGTTCAGCAACACAACCGTCTCTTACAACAACTATTTATTCGACGTCAACTCATACAACAACAATAAATATGCTAACAGCATGGGAGCTTCGATAATCAACCGATATTCAGCCGATTATCGTTCGGGAATCAATGACTGGAGCTATCAGATCGATTTCGATTATAACCCGTCTCCCGCACACCACATTAAATTTGGTACAGGATATATCTATCATCGGTTCCGTCCGGAGGTCATGACATCCAAAATCTCCGAAAAAACAGGAGACAAAGTAGATCGCGACACCACTTACCACAGCATCGCCAACAGCCGGATTTACGGGCATGAACTATCGGCTTATCTGGAAGACAACATCAAGGTGAATGACCGTCTGCGTCTGAATCTCGGATTACACTTCTCCTTGTTTCAGGTACAGAAGCAGGGTTATTCTTCTTTGCAGCCACGAGTTTCCGCCCGTTATCAACTAGGGAAAGACGTAACTCTGAAAGCCTCTTATACACAAATGAGCCAATACGTACATCTGTTATCATCCATGCCAATCGCAATGCCTACGGACTTATGGGTTCCCGTGACTAAAAAAATCAAACCGATGCGCTCTCACCAATATTCATTAGGCGGATACTATACGGGAATCGAGGGATGGGAATTCTCGGTAGAAGGCTATTATAAAGATATGTATAATGTATTGGAGTATAAGGAAGGAGTCAGCTTCTTCGGTTCTTCTGCCGGTTGGGAAAATAAAGTGGAAATGGGCAAGGGACGTTCGGCAGGTATTGAGTTTATGGCACAGAAGACACATGGAAAAACGACGGGATGGTTGTCCTACACTTTATCCAAAAGTGATCGTCAGTTTGCTAAAGGCGGTATCAACAACGGTGAACGGTTTCCATATAAATATGACCGAAGACACAATATCAACCTGACAATCAACCATAAATTCAGCGAACGTATCGACATCGGTGCTTCCTGGGTGTTCTATACAGGCGGAACAAGTACAATCCCCGAAGAGAAAACCGCTGTCATCCGTCCTAGCGACGGCACAAACAACGGATTTGGAGGAGGATATGGATATGGAGATTATTTTGATTCAGGCATAACTTCACCCACCATCGGAGAAGCTTCGTATGTGGAGCATCGTAATAATTACCGGTTACCAGCCAGTCACCGGTTGAATGTGGGAGTCAATTTCAACAAAAAGACCAAACATGGTATGCGTACCTGGAATATCAGTCTGTATAATGCATATAATGCGATGAATCCTACCTTCGTATATCGCAGCACCAGCAAAAACGATCCCTACAAACCGATTATCAAGAAGTATACTATACTTCCATTAATTCCATCATTCACTTACACTTATAAATTCTAAACCCATTATGAGAACTCGTATATATTATCCATTTATCCTGTTAATAGCATTACTGACAACAGTATCTTGCGAAAACGAACTCCCGTTTAGTGTAAAGGACAATCCCCCCAAACTAGTGATGAACGCACTAATCAACGCAGATAGTCTGACCAATGTTCTTTACCTCAATTTCACGGGAAGAGGATACGCCACTCATGCAGAAAAAGCCACCGTGGAAGTACGCGTTAACGGACAGTTATCAGAAAGTTTACGTCCGCTCCCACCCCAAACGGAAGGAGATATGCAATGCCGTTTCCATATTTCCAGCAAATTTACTCCCGAAGATGTAGTTCGTATCGACGCCCTCACAGACGACGGACAATATCACGCATGGGCTGAAGTGACCGTACCACAGCGTCCACATGAAATAGCTGATATCGATACGGTCACCATTCCAATGACAAAGTATTATTATACGCAGAATTTTCTCCGATACAAAATCAATATCAAAGATCGATCCAACGAAGATAATTACTACCGGCTTATCATGGATAAGCAAATGACAGTGAAAGACTATAATGAAGAAACAGGGGAATTTGTCAGCCGGACAATACATCGCTATCATTTTATATCCCGCGAGGATATTGTGCTGACAGACGGACAGCCCACCAACAGCGATGACGAAGACAACGGCATGTTCGACACCGTAAAGAATATATATGGTGTATTCGACGACTCACGATTCAAAAATACATCTTACACAATGACGGTTTACAACCAGACAGATATTGACGGATTTCCTGAATACGGCACCAATGTAAAGATGGATATTATTGTACGTCTTTTAAGCATCACGGAAACAGAATATTACTATCTGAAAGCACTTAACCTGGTAGATTCCGACGCTTACGATGAAACAATAAATGAACCAATCAAGTACCCCAGCAATGTACATGGAGGAATTGGGATGATTGGAATCAGTACGGAGACAAGTAAGATCATTCATATAGAAAAACCACAACGATGAAAACAAATCATAAATTATGGATAGCAGACTGCGATAAACCGTAGTTTTGAAGATTCACCGTCTGTCAATGCCGCTTGCGTGGATGATATGGTCGAATGTCTGTCAATAGCCATGAAAGAAATCGTGGAAGAGATTAGCCAAGATTTACATTTAATACTATCTTTGCAGCCAAAAAGCAGGCACTAACTATGTTTATCATTATTGGAATTATGCTGACAGGCATGCTTCTTGGCTACTTGTTACGCAGTAAAAGACTATCATGGATACACAAGATAATCACTCTCCTTATATGGATTCTTCTCTTTCTTCTCGGAATAGATGTAGGGGGTAATGAATCTATCATCAAAGGATTACACACTCTTGGACTGGAAGCTGTTGTCATCACGGGAGCTGCGGTCATAGGAAGTACTTTATGTGCATGGGGCTTGTGGTACCTATTATATAGTAAAGGAAAGGAGACAAAAGCATGAAAGGTAGTTTGATTATTGTCTCTTTTTTCATTATCGGCACTCTTTGTGGAGTTTACCATCTTATCCCATACGACTTCACCGACAGTAAACTTAGTTACTATGCCCTCTGCGGACTCATGTTCTGCGTAGGTATCAGCATCGGTAACGATCCGAACACCCTGAAGAGTTTTCGGTCCCTGAATCCCCGGCTTGTATTCCTTCCTATCATGACGATACTCGGCACATTAGCAGGCTGCGCCATAGCGGGAGCTTTTATGAGCCAGCGAAGTCCTTTAGACTGTATGGCAGTTGGAGCCGGATTTGGTTATTACTCGCTCTCCAGCATATTTATCACCGAATATAAAGGTCCCGAATTGGGAACTATCGCATTACTTTCCAATATTATGCGTGAAATTATCGCTTTGCTGTGTGCACCCTTATTAGTGAAATATTTTGGAAAGCTAGCTCCTATTTCTGTTGGTGGAGCCACAACGATGGATACCACTCTTCCTATCATTACCCGATATTCGGGAAAGGAATTTGTAATCATTTCCATCTTCCATGGCTTTGTTGTCGATTTCAGCGTTCCGTTCCTAGTCACATTCCTTTGCTCAATATCATTTTAACAGCAATAAATCCTAAAATAGAGAAATACTCTACTATCGTTTTCGCACACGTATTACAAAAATGTTTCATAAAAAGGTATTTTTATATCAAAAAGCAGATCATCTCTTGACTTACATCAAGAAATCAGCCTAAAAAGAATCTTTTCCTTTTCTTTATTTTTATGCTATAAAACATATTCTTATATTTGCATAGGTAAAAAGAAAAAACTAAGCGCTTAGACAGTATTTTCAATAGGTATTAGATTTGTTTTTAGGAATAGTTTTTAGGTATAACAATTAAAAAAGTAGGTATTATGAAACGTTTAGGATTAACATTAGTGGCAGCGCTCTGCCTTGCTGCTTCAACATTTGCAGCCGGAAATCAGCCTACAACTGCAAAATGGGAAGGTAACATCAATGTAAGTAAACTAGGCAAATATTTAAAGTTAAACTCCGATCAGAGTGAAGAAGTAGCCAATATTTGCGATTATTTCTCCACACAGATGTCAAGAGCCACAACAGCGAAGAAAGATAAAGAAGCAAAATTGCGCAACGCTGTTTATGGTAACTTGAAACTGATGAGAAAGACTCTTAGTGCTGAACAGTACGCCAAGTATGCAGCTTTGATGAATATCACTTTACAGAATAAAGGTATTGAACTGAATAAGTAAAATGATTAATATGTAAAAGAGAGAGAGGGTGGAAGCCGGTTGGCTTCCACTTTTTTTATACTATTATTTAATAGTTACCATCGTAGCCCCAAACCCATATTCCTGGAAAGAAGCATCCTGATAACGGCAATTACTATATTTCCGTTTCAATTCATCAATGACAGCCTTTCGAAGTACCCCATCTCCCTTGCCGTGAATAAAGACAATCTTCTGTTCACGCTTATTCTTATAAGTTTCCATCACTTCGCGAAACTTATCCAATTGATAATTCAGTATTTCAGCATTGCCCATCCCTTGAGTATCATCCAGCAAAGAATCAATATGAAGATCTATTTCAATAATTCCGCTCTTTCCGCCATGAGTAGTATGGTTTGGTTTCACAATAGGTTGTGACTTCGGTTTATCTACAGATTTCTTCTGCAGCAGAGCCTCTTGAATCTCCTCCGCCGAAACATATACTTGTTTGGCAGGCATATCATCTTTCACAATGTCATAAATCAAAGCCGGTTCTTCAAAGAAATCAGAATCGCTAAAGGTATGAAGTTTATAGAACTTCACGGTATCGATCCGTATCTCCACACTAACAGCCGGTTTGATAGCCGCAGGCTTACCGTCCTTGAAGGCGATCAACTGAACAGCCACCCGCTCCATATCATTCAGTACATCTTTGGTGAACTCTTCCAACAGCAATTTTGTATTAGGCTCCACCAAACCGTGCGAACGGTTCTTCCATGCTTTTCCTTCTGCACTCAAATAAGTGTAATACAAATAATAATTGCTATCATTTACCAGATAAGTTTCAAAAGGAGTAGTCATCATCGCTTTTGCGTCTTCGGGCACATAAGCCAGAAATACATTCAAAGTATCTCCTCCACGCACCTCCGGCTGACGTTGAATAACAGGCATCTCCGGTTTTACCGGTTTAACAGGTTCTTCCGGTTTCGGCACAGACGAACCGGGTTTACGCCTCATATTATAGTCATCTGTTTCAATCACGACACACTCGCGTATCGGCATCGGAATATCAAACCCATCTGCATCTTCTACCAACACAAAATCCTTTCCCTGGAATCCAGTTACGATTCCACCGCCTACCTCACTAAGAAAGCGTACTTTATCTCCTATTTTCATTATTGTATATCCAATTAAAATTCAAACTCAAAAAAACGAGTAACAAAGATAGAGATTTCTATGAAATTAAATGGAGATTCGGTTCTAAAAACAAACCGTCTGCCTTTATTCCTCTTTTTATTGTAACTTTGCATACGAAATACCAAACAAATGATCTAAAATTCACCATTAACGACGAAAACCGATGAAAGAACTTATTAAAGTCATTGCTTTTGATGCAGACGATACCTTGTGGAGCAATGAACCTTTTTTCCAGGAAATAGAGAAACAATATACAGACCTATTAAAGCCTTATGGCACTTCTGAAGATATTTCAGCCGCTTTATTTCAAACAGAAATGAATAATCTGAAGTATCTCGGATATGGAGCCAAAGCTTTCACCATTTCTATGATAGAGACAGCTTTGCATGTGAGTGGACAAAAGATTTCAGGTACAGACATTCAACATATTATTGAATTAGGCAAATCATTACTGAAAATGCCTATTGAACTATTGCCGGGAGTAAAAGAAACACTTAAAGTATTGAAAGAGAAAGGAAAATACAAATTAGTAGTTGCCACTAAAGGAGATTTACTCGATCAGGAAAATAAGCTGGGACGTTCCGGATTAGCCTCTTATTTCGATCACATTGAAGTGATGTCCGATAAAACAGAGAAAGAATATCAACGAATGTTGAATATCTTACAGATTGCTCCTTCTGAATTTGTCATGATTGGCAATTCTCTGAAATCGGACATTCAACCTGTTCTATCGCTGGGAGGATATGGCATACATATTCCTTTTGAAGTGATGTGGAAACATGAAGTAGTAGACACATTCACACATGACCATCTGAAACAGGTGAAAAGATTTGATGAGTTGCTGCTTTTGTTTTAAATAAGTTCTATTCTTTCTTCAGATAAGCTTCAAATCTGAAGAAAGAAATCAGTAAACAATGCCATCTTATTGGATTACAAATCCAACAGTTTCATCAATTCAGCAGCCCGACACGCTTCTATCGAATTACCGACAGAGAGTTTCTCCAAAATATTCTGCCGGTGTCGATTGACTGTATTCACACTAATATAAAGGGCAGCTGCAATTTCTTTACTAGATAGTCCTTTACGTATACAGCGAAGTATTTCTTTTTCGCGCTCGGATAAGATATTGCGATGTTCTTCCGAAAAAAAGAGCGTTTCGACCTCTCCACGTTCCATATGGGTAATAGTGGGACATATCCCCTGCTCCGTTCGTTGATCTGCAGACAAGGTATAAAGACAAAAAATCAACCATACACTTCCGGAAGGAGTATTTTCCATAATCTGCACTAAATTATCAATATACTGATAGACTCCTTTCTCATTCATCATACGTATTCTGCATCTTCCCCGGTACTTCAACCGTTCTTCGGAAGACATCGAAAAGGTCTTCTGAAAAAACTGATACTCCAATAACCGCTTTTCTACCAAGTCTTCAGGATGAATACGCCGATAAATACAATCTTCATCCATAGAATCAATCACACTCAAAGCAGCTTCTTCGGGAGTTAAGCCTAGAAAATGCGCCCAAGGATGAACGGCAATGTAACTTTTCCTATTCGAAAGATCTGAAATAACAGCACATCCACCATTAATCTCCGTCAATGAATGAATAAAGTGTTGATGTTGCTCTACAACTCCATTGTCCAATATTTCATCGGCTATCAGTTGTGTCGCATAAACTTCATCTATTTCCTTTTGTAATACGTCCATCTTATAAAATGGTTATTATTCAGTATTGTTGCACACGGAGGTATGACCTATCTTTGCACCACAAAGATAATCAAATAAGAAATGATCATGAAACATTTAAAAATCAAAATGATGTCAATAGCCTTTATGGCAGTAACAACTTCTTCTATGGCACAAAGTTTGAATAAAATGAATTGGCTGAACGAGCCTCAACAATGGGAAATAAAAGATGGCAAAACCTTAGTGATGGATGTTCCTGCAAAAACAGACTTTTGGAGGATTTCCCATTATGGGTTCACAGTGGATGACGGACCTTTCTATTATGCGACTTATGGTGGAGAATTTGAAGCCAAAGTAAAGATAACCGGCAACTATGTCACCACCTTTGACCAAATGGGATTAATGCTGCGCATCGACCATGAAAACTGGATAAAAGCAGGTGTGGAATACGTTGATGGCAAACAGAATGTAAGTGCTGTAGTTACGCATCGGACTAGCGACTGGAGTGTAGTACAATTGCCGGATGCTCCCCGTTCGATATGGATAAAAGCAGTCCGTCGCCTGGATGCAGTAGAAATATTTTTCTCACGTGATGATAAAGAATATATTATGATGCGCACGTGTTGGTTGCAAGATAATTGTCCTGTCATGGTAGGATTAATGGGAGCTTGTCCGGACGGCAAAGGTTTCACTGCTACATTCGAAGAATTTAAAGTGACTCCATTAGCCGATCAACGAAGACTGGAATGGGCAAAAAGGCAAATGAACAAATAAAAATCAGTCTTGATGCTATTTATTTAAATAGAGAGAAAGCTCTATTATAATATAAATGCGGTAGTATATCTTACTTTAAATATTCTATTTTTAATATGATGAGTATAAATAGCATCACACGGATTTCCTCTTCCAGCAGTTCTGTTGTATAAAATAATGCAAGAATATACAGTTCCCGAGGAGTTTTTTACATAAAAACAGTCAAAAGATACACTATAATAAACTTATTGACAATCGTTTCTTTAAAAGGAATAACCAGTTCCTTTTAAAGGAACGATTCATTGATCGGTGAGAAACACTTTATTCCTTTAAAAGGAGCATATAAAACTTTATTTTAAGTGCTATCCCAGAGCTAACCTACACCTGAAACAGCCAACACTCCACATATCAATTTGAGACAAAATAAAGGCAAGTTCTATACATCTATTCTATAAAAGACACAGACTAAAACAAATTATTCCAAAACACAATCGATTTATTTCTTTTCTAAATTCGAAAACAGCAAATCCTTCTCATTTTCAACTCATGCCTAAATATATCCTGCATATATGGAATTATACAACGATAAAATATACGTTTTTTCATATATTATCGCCAAAACCGTATATACTTATCTTTCTCACGATCCAACGCACCTTCATCAACACAATCATCCAACCGGAACCATGAATGTTCTATCAATGAGCCTCTCTTTTTAACAGACTTATCCCAGTTTCCTATCACTTGTCCTTCATGAAGAACAATCGGATAAAACAGACCATTATTGGTAAATGCTTTCGAGTAATGCTCTTTAGGCAAAACGTCTGTCCGGTCTTTATAACCAAGCAAATATTCATCATAAGAAGGAAGAAGATGCAAACTGCCGGTAACTTTTCCACGAGTCCGGCAATCTTCATGAATATACCATGTCTGTCCATTCCATTCTTCTGCCGTTAATTCCGAATCAATCAAATAAATAGCTTGACGTGCATCTGTAATAGGCAGCCCCGACCACCAGACAAAATCTTGCAAAACAGCAGGAGCATGACTACGAAAATAGCTTCTAGCCAAACGAGCCAAAGATTCATCTTTGGTCAATTCCGGCATCGGCGGAACACGCTCTTCCAAAAGCGCATACGTACATTTACTTCCTTTATCTTCCCCACTACATACAATCCCCACCTGCTCCGCACGAGCCATAAAGCGGGTCATACGATGATTATCCGCTACAATCCCCGAACGGTTAAAATGCTCGGCAATCTCCTGCCTCGTCAGACTTTTCTTCCCACAAAGAATTTTCTCCAACAGATTATGACTTTTCGTATAGAGCTCTTCAGAAATTTCCAAGTCATGCCCCTTCGCATAAGACTCATTAGCAGATATAATACGCCCGGCGGAAAGTTTCAACATCCACCGGATATCTTCTGCTGCTACGAGATGCCATGTCGGACGCATTACATGAGTCCGCAGGATTTCACCATCACGGAGCGCTTTTTCCACAGTTTGAATCGTTGCTGACTTCAAACGCATTCCTACTGCCCATTTCACCATGGAATAATTCTGTGCCTGCATAGCTCCCATCCAGGACACAAGTTCCTTGGGTTGAAAGAAAAGAGGACTTAATAACTGTTGGTTGAGTAAACGTATATTCGGTATTTTCATCATACTTATTTATAAAAGAAAAAACAGTTGTTCTTTGATTAAATGACACGAGTAATGGAATGTAACAAAACAGAAGACAAGAAGTCTCTAATATAAATATGTTCTATCCCTTCATAAGTATTTTCAAACATTTTTTCTCCGGACACTACCACTTTCGGATAATTATCTTTAATCTTCAATAAATTCCCGAATTCTCTTTCAATAGTTTCCTGTTTAGAAAGTTCAAGAGAGACTTGCACATAGAGAATCTCTCCATTCCGTTTACAGACAAAATCTATTTCTTCCGTACCCAATGTCCCGATTTTTACATCATATCCACTATATACCAAATGATTATAAACCAAGTTCTCCAAACGCATCGCTCTGTCCTGTGGCTTGTACCCCGTAATCACATTACGAATCCCCATATTCTCAAAATAATACTTCTCCCCTCTTTCGAATAATTTCTTTCCGGCAATATCATACCTTCCTACCCTGTGTACAATAAAAGCATCCGATAATGCCATCGCATACTCACTCACAACATAAGGAGAAATATCCACTTTCTGACTTTTCAGAAAATCACTAATACTCTTGCTGGAAAATAAGTTGCCAATGTTACCTGCCAAGAACGAAACTAGTTGTTCCAAAAAGACCGTATTCCTTATATTCTTTCTCTGAATCACATCTTTTAATATAATGGTAGAGTAAATGCTCCTCAAATACTCCATAACAACAGGTTCTTCCATCGGCAAATGTATCAGATAAGGCAATCCTCCATAATGAATGTATTTCTCCAATGACGCATCCGTATTCTCCAGTTCATGGAAATCCAGAAATTCAATATACGACAAACTATAAACCACAAATTCAACATACCGACCTCCCAATTCATTCGCTAAATCACTGGAAAATATCTCTGAATTACTGCCTGTCACATATATATCATTATTATCATCCAATGCCAACGAACGGATAGCCAACCTGAAATCTTGTATTTCCTGTATTTCATCGACAAAAATATAATTCATTCTATCATCTACCGATTTTGAAAGAATATAATCATTCAGTTCTTTATAAGTCTTTATATCTATGAAATTGACATCTTCCTTATTTATATAGATAATGTTCGCATCACTCTCTTCTTTCCGTATCAACTCCATGAGTTGATACAAAATAAAGCTTTTACCGACACGACGATGACCAACCATCACTTTTACCAATGTTTTCCTCATGAAAGGTCTTATGCGGTCAACATAAGTGTTTCTTTGTTTAATTATGCGAGGTATTTTCATTCTACTTCTTTTTAAATACGATTGCAATACATCACAAATATAGCATTTATTTTAAATACAATTGTAATTTCTTGAGATTTTATCCTCTACTTCAAATACGATTGCAATTTCCCCATTCCAAATTTTCTATTGTTTTTCTGACTTTATAACTGCATATATACCAATTTATGTCTATTTTTGTCATCTCAAACCAAAGAAAATAGAAATGATGCTCTATAAACTCATCCCTCCTTCAGTAGTAACAGCAACCATCCAGTTGCCGGCTTCTAAAAGTATCAGTAATCGTGCATTAATCATCAATGCGCTGGGCAAAGGTATTTATCCTCCTGAAAACCTGTCCGATTGTGACGATACACAGGTGATGATAAAAGCTCTCACCGAAGGGAAAGAGACGATTGACATCATGGCTGCGGGCACTGCTATGCGTTTCCTTACCGCCTATTTAAGTGTGACCCCGGGGGAACGGACAATCACAGGAACAGCCCGTATGCAGCAACGTCCGATACAGATATTAGTCAATGCGCTCCGGGAATTAGGAGCTGAAATAGAGTATGTCCACAATGAAGGATATCCTCCCTTATGTATCAAAGGTGCAGAGTTGAAAGGAAATGAAATAACCTTGAAAGGAAATGTAAGTTCCCAATATATATCTGCTCTATTGATGATAGGTCCGGCACTCAAAGACGGTTTGACTTTGCATTTAAGCGGGGAGATAATTTCCCGTCCTTATATCAATCTTACATTGCAACTGATGCAGGACTTTGGAGCCAAAGCCGCATGGACTTCTCCCAATAGCATTTCCGTTGCTCCACAACTCTATCAGAGCATTCCTTTCAAAGTGGAAAGTGACTGGAGCGCAGCTTCCTATTGGTATCAGATTGCCGCCTTATCTCCCAAAGCAGAAATTGAATTATTGGGGTTGTTTCCTAACAGTTATCAGGGAGATAGTCGGGGAGCAGAAGTTTTCTCACGCTTAGGTATAACTACCGAATTTACATCACAAGGTGTGAAACTGAAAAAAACAGGCAAAGCGCCGGAAAGACTGGAAGAAGACTTTGTCGACATTCCGGATTTGGCACAAACATTCGTTGTTACCTGTGCCTTGCTGAATATCCCTTTCCGTTTCACTGGATTACAAAGCCTGAAAATAAAAGAGACTGACCGTATTGCCGCCCTGCGAGCCGAGCTTAAAAAGCTGGGATATGTGATCGAGGAAGAAAATGACAGTATATTAATGTGGAATGGCGAACGATGTGAACCGGAAGAAACTCCGGTGATTGAAACCTACGAAGACCATCGGATGGCAATGGCATTTGCACCGGCAATTATCCGCCATCCCAATTTACTTATTGCCGATCCGCAAGTCGTTACCAAATCATATCCCGGATATTGGGAAGATTTGAAACAGGCCGGATTTCAGGTTATAAACGAAGGCTAATTTTCATACGCTGTGGAAGATTTCAACAAATATACTTCCCACATCAACTACTCCCCTATTGTAGATTTTGTATTGCAACAGGGGAAGCAGACCTATTATAAAAAAGGAGACTACTTTTCCCGCCAAGGAGAAGTATGCAAAACAATGGGGTTCGTCAGTTCCGGTTCTTTCCGGTACTGTTGCACCAACAGTGTAGGCGAGAGTAGCATTGTAGGCTATACTTTCGATCATTCTTTTGTTGGCAACTATCCGGCGTTTCAGTTACAGGACAAATCAAATGTAGATATACAAGCCTTATGTGACTGTTTGGTATACGTAATCAATTATCAGCAAATGGCAGACTTCTACGATACCAACGACGCTCACCAAAAGTTAGGACGCCGCATCGCAGAAACGTTATTGTGGGAAGTCTACGACCGGATGATTTCAATGTACAGCCTGACACCGGAAGAACGCTATCTTGAAATTATCAACCGTTGTCCCGACTTACTGAAACTGATAACTTTAAAAGAACTGGCTTCCTATCTTCTCATTCGTCCCGAAACATTAAGTCGTATCCGAAGAAAAGTCGTACAAAAATAAATTCTTGATTTCAATCAAGAGTTTATTTATTCTCTACCCTTACTTTTGCGGGCAAACAAAGTATATTGTATTTCATGAAAAAAATTATAATTATAGGTGCAACTTCCGGCATCGGTCGTGGATTGGCAGAAGTCTATTCTCAAGAAGATTATCTTATCGGTATTACCGGTCGCAGGGAAAATCTATTAGAAGAGGTATGCGCCCGGGACAAAGACAAACTATTCTATCAAGTGTGCGACATCACCGATACACAAGCTACCATTTCATCCCTCGAAACTCTCACTCAAAAGATGGGTGGAATGGATATATTGATTATCTGTGCTGGGACCGGAGAACTAAACCCCGAACTCTCCTACCAATTGGAAGAACCTACCTTACTAACGAACGTGATAGGATTCACCAACATCGCAGACTGGGGTTTCCGATATTTCGAACAGCAAAAAAGCGGGCATCTGGTTACTATTTCCTCTGTTGGAGGTACACGCGGCAGTGGCATCGCTCCCGCCTACAATGCGTCGAAAGCCTATCAAATCAACTATATGGAAGGATTACGACAAAAAGCAACTAAATCTCCTTATTCTATTTACACTACCGATATTCGTCCCGGATTTGTAGACACCGCTATGGCAAAAGGAGAAGGATTGTTCTGGGTTACTCCCGTTGATAAAGCTGTGAAACAAATTAAAAAGGCTATTTCTAAAAAGAAAAAAGTAGCTTTCATTTCCAAAAGATGGAGATATGTAACTATCCTGTTTCGTCTGTTGCCATCTGCTATTTATTGCCGGATATAAAGTTCTACCTGTTCGCCACCTCTCTATATAGTAAGAAAAGAAACTTTCGTGAATTCTACAACCCGGCAACAAAGATTATCTACACAAATTCACTATCTTTGCAAAGATAGCCCGTCAACAGACCAACAAAGGACTATTGTTGCTACATGGACCGACTGATAATACCTAACTTGAAACAAAGGTGTATATGAATACTGACTTTACAAACTTAACAACAGAAAATCTTTCTAATGAGCATTTATGCTGCATTATCCGCAGCAAAAAGTCTCATCCTGGTATTGAAGCAAAGCGGCAATGGCTTTCCGACCGGCTGAATGAAGGCCATGTCTTTAGAAAGTTAAACGCCAAAGCTACGGTTTTTATTGAATATGCTCCTCTTGAAACAGCTTGGGTTCCCATCATCGGCGACAACTATTATTATCTGTATTGTTTATGGGTGTTAGGTAGTCCCCGAGGAAACGGATATGGGAAAGCATTAATAGAGTACTGTATAGCCGATGCCAAAGAAAAAGGTAGATCCGGCATTTGTATGCTCGGGGCAAAAAAACAGAAGAGCTGGCTTTCCGACCAATCATTTGCAAAGAAATTTGGTTTTGAAGTGGTTGACACTACCGATAACGGATATGAATTGCTTGCTCTTTCTTTTGACGGAACAGTACCGCAATTTGCGCCAAATGCCAAGAATCTGAAAATAGAAAGTGAGGAACTGACGATTTATTATGATATGCAATGCCCCTATATCTATAAATACATTGAAATGATCAAACAATATTGTGAAACAAATGATGTCCCTGTTTCTTTTATTCAAGTAGATACGCTACAGAAAGCAAAAGAGTTACCGTGTGTTTTTAATAATTTTGCTGTATTTTATAAAGGAAGTTTTGAGACTGTGAATTTGCCACCTATCGACTATTTAAAAAGAATACTCAAAAAATAAGAAATACAATCCTGACTTTTCCCGTTAATTATCAGGATTGTATTTTATCTGCTTCATTAAAAAGACTTCTCATTTGCCATCTTCCACATATTGAGAAAAGAGGCTTTAGTGATCTCCACTATCTTATCCCAATTCAGCCGGTCAGCATGATCGGAAGGCTGGTGATAATCAGAATGCCCGTCTGTATGATACCAGATGATCGGAATACCTACTTTGGCAAACGAACCGTTATCACTTCCTCCTATCGGATTTTCCCAGGCGCGGTAATCCGGTTCCAATTGCAAACTGTATTTTCTAATATCCTCTTTCAACCAATCCCCAAAAACCGGATGGGCGGTTGTATAGAAATAAACGACCTGTTTGGGTTGTTGAGGTTTGTTGTTACGACCAATCATGTCAAAGTTCAGATAGCCTTTGATTTGAGACAGGAAAGGACAAGTTTGTACAAAATACTTTGAGCCAAGCAGTCCTTTTTCTTCTCCATCCCAAAAAGCAAAAATTACGTTTCTTTCGGGTTGCTGTCCACTGGCTAAAAAGGCTCTTGCTATTTGCAACACTGCCGATACACCGGAAGCATTATCGTCTGCACCATTGTATATTTGGTCGCCATCGAGTGCAGGATCAATACCTAAATGGTCGAAGTGAGCCCCCACAATCACATATTCTTTGGTATTTTTACCGGGAATCATTCCCAATACATTCCGCATGGAAAGTTTTTGATGTACTTCCTGTTTCAGTTTAACTATGGAATCAGGATGCACTTCCAGGCGTCCTTTTTTCTGACGTTCTTTACGGTAAGCATCAAAAGGCTGGAAATAGCTTTCAGCCAAAGGCGATACTCCCATCCATTGCAACAAAGAAACAATATATTCCGAAGTCACACGCGAACCATGAAACCCAGCCTCCCGCCCTTGCAATTCATCACTAGCCAAAAAGTTGATAGTAGCTTCGGCAGAGGAACGGTTAATTGTATTCAAGGCCCTCTCAATAGGAGATTGGGCAAAAGTAATGTTTCCAACCAACAGTAACGCTAATAGTAAATAATCTCTCTTCATTGTACTTCAAATATCTTAAGTCATTTTCATTGATTAGTGAGATTTAATTCACCCGCCAATGTTTATTTTGTAGTATAGTCTCGTCGCAATCTGCTGCTCCCGGATTATGCTTGTACGCAATAACATATTTATCATCATTGGAACAGGAAGAAAATCCTAACAACAAAGATATTCCTATCAAGCTAAATAACAGTTTATTTCGTTTCATCGTATATAAACTTTAGGTTAGTAACATACAAAAGTACGAAAGAAATAGATAGCATACATGATAGAATGCAAATTTATAAGTAACTTTGCACAAAATTGATTGGTAACTGTTATATTGTCATGTGGATACTTATTATAAGTCTGGTGTTGCTGGGTGTCATTGCGCTGATAGCCGGAATTATCCGCAACAAAAGACTGCAAAAAAAAATAGAAAAGGGCGAACTGGACCGTATGCCGGAAGTGAAGGAAGTAGATGTGGAATGCTGCGGACAACACGAAGTATGCGAACGGGATAGCCTGCTGGCAGCTGTCAGCAAAAAAATAGAATATTACGATGACGAAGAACTGGATCAGTTCATTGGCAGGGCAGGAGATGCGTATACAGAAGAAGAAACAGAAATGTTTCGGGATGTATTGTATACGACACTGGATGTAGAAGTGGCCGGATGGATACGTAGCCTTCAGCTCCGTGGCATTGAATTACCGGATGATCTCAAAGACGAAGTTTTTCTGATTATCGGAGAAAGAAGAAACGTAGAAGTAAAAAAAGCAGATGAGAGGTGATGGATTTACTACAATATACATTCTTTCAACACGCCCTATTGGGAAGTCTGCTGGCAAGCATTGCCTGTGGGATTATCGGTACATATATCGTAACCCGCCGCCTGGTATTTATCAGCGGAGGAATCACTCATGCTTCTTTCGGAGGGATCGGGTTAGGATTGTTTGCCGGAATTTCCCCGATACTCTCGGCAGCCGTATTCTCGGTATTATCGGCTTTTGGTGTCGAGTGGCTTAGCAGACGGAAAGATATGCGCGAAGATTCTGCCATTGCAGTATTCTGGACGTTAGGGATGGCACTCGGAATTATGTTCAGCTTCCTGTCGCCGGGATTTGCGCCTGACTTATCGGCTTACCTCTTTGGCAATATCCTGACCATCAACCAAATCGATTTATGGATGCTCGGCATATTGGCACTAATACTGACCGGATTCTTTTATCTGTTTATCCGCCCTATCGTATATATTGCTTTTGACCGTGAATTTGCACGTTCGCAAAAGATTCCGGTAGAGATATTCGAATATGTGTTGATGATGTTCATTGCGCTGACAATTGTAGCCTGCCTGCGTATGGTAGGCATCGTACTGGCCATTTCTCTTCTCACCATTCCACAGATGACAGCCAACTTGTTCACTTATAGTTTCAAGAAGATTATCTGGTTATCAATCGGCATCGGTTTCTTGGGCTGCCTGGGTGGATTATTTATTTCTTATCACTGGAAAGTCCCTTCGGGAGCTTCCATCATATTCTTCTCTATCCTGATTTACGCTGTTTGTAAAATCGGAAAGAGTTGTTGCAGGAAAAAGTCATAATAATAGATAGTATATGGAAATCAAAATTCAATCACTGGAAAGTATCTATGAAGCAGCCCGTGAATTTATCGCTGCTATGGGCGACAACACTGTATTTGCTTTATACGGAAAGATGGGTGCCGGCAAAACGACATTTGTCAAAGCACTCTGCGAAGAATTGGGCGTAACGGATGTTATCACTTCTCCTACTTTTGCTATTGTCAACGAATACCGTTCGGACGAAACCGGAGAGTTAATCTATCACTTTGATTTTTACCGCATCAAGAAGCTAAGCGAAGTGTACGACATGGGTTACGAAGACTATTTCTACAGTGGCGCTCTCTGCTTTATCGAATGGCCGGAACTGGTAGAAGAACTACTTCCGGGAAATGCCGTAAAAGTAACGATTGAAGAACTGGAAAACGGAAATAGAGTAATCAGACTATGACCGGACAATATATCGTACAAGGAATCTTTGCGCTGGCAGGAATCGTCTCCCTGCTGGCGTCATTGCTAAACTGGGACTGGTTCTTTACAACGCGCAACGCACAAACCATTGTCCGGAATGTAGGACGCAACCGGGCAAGACTCTTCTATGGGATACTGGGAATTATCATCATTGGAATGGCTATATTCTTCTTTGTGGAAACACGGAAAGCCATCACTCTTTGACACATTTTTTTCAGACAAAAGAACATAAGTACAAAAGACTACAAAAATATGTTCTTTTGTTCTTATGTCTAAAGCAACTGTCGTGACTTCATCTCCAGATACTTATTAATCACATCAATCGAAAGATTCTCCGGTGTAGTTAATAAAGAATAGATTCCATGTTGTTTCAAAGTAGATACAATCAGCCGCTTCTCGTAAGCGAACTTTTCTGCAATCACGTGACGATAGTAGCTTTCCGTATCTTTTGCCGGTTGGGCGATATATTCCTTCAAATCGACATCTTCAAAAAAGACTACGAGCAAACGGTGTTGGCGGTTTAGTTGTTTCAGGTAAGATAATTGACGGTTCATTCCTCCTATGCTCGAGAAGTTAGTATATAGTACCAGCAGGCTACGCTTACTGACATGTTTGTTCAAATGAACGCAAAGAGCCGAGAAGTCTGTCTCCCCGAAAGTGGTCTGCTGGCTATAAAGACTTTCCAGCAATGTCTGCATATATCCCGGTTGCTTGGAAGCAGGCACGAAAGTATCGAAGTGTTCATCGAAAGTCACTAATCCGGCTTTATCTTCTTTCCGCATGGCAACATACGAAAGCACCAGCGAAGCATTAATTGCATAATCCAGCAAGGTCATTCCACGGAAAGCTTGCTGCATCACTCTACCTTTATCGATCACATTATAAATCTGCTGTGAACGTTCGTCTTGGTACACATTCACCATAAGTTCATGCCGGCGGGCACTTGCTTTCCAGTTAATCGTACGGTAATCATCCCCCTTTACATACTCTTTAATCTGCTCAAACTCCGTATGATGCCCAACCCGGCGAATACGTTTTATTCCCAATTCTGTCAGATTATCACTTATTGCCAGCAATTCATATTGATGGAGCATCAGATATGACGGGTACACTTTGATATCCAAAGGTTCTGCACAAGTATAGCGCCGGGATATAAAGCCGATTTTTCCGGTCACAAAAACTCTGATATGACCGAAAGAGTAAACGCCACGATGAGTAGGTCGAAGACGATAGGTAACTGTTTTTCCCTCGTTTGCTCCAAGCTTCACCTGAAAGTCGACATCACGTTTCTGAAAGATAAAAGGGATCTCATCTATGATTTCTAAAGATACAGGATGCGGATAACTACTTTCTACCCGAATACTTACTTCATTTTCGTCGCCATTAGAGAAACGGTCGGCACACTGGCGGAAAGCACGGATTCCACGAATACGATAAAGAGAATATACGTCTGCCAGTACCACCAAAAACAAGACAAAGAGTGCCCACTGCCCGATAACAAAGAACGGAGCAAAAACATATCCGCTACCCAACAACAGGATAACTATGACAAGGGCAATATAGAAACGACGAGTTAGAAACAAATGATTTATGATTTATAATTTCTTGGGTTTACGATTTCTTCAACTTACAATTTACGTACAATTTACAATTTATGATTTCTTCGATTTATGTTATGAATAGGATCAGACATCCAACGCGCAGCCCAAATCATAAATCAGAACTCATAAATCATAAATCTTTTCATTTTGGTACTTCCACTTTATCAATTAAGCGTTGCGTCACTTTCACTGGAGAATAGCCTTCCATTTCAGCTTCCGCAGTCAGGATCAGACGGTGCTGAAGTACATAAGGAGCTACAAACTTGATATCTTCCGGTGTCACAAAATCACGTCCCTGCAAAAGAGCATACGCTTTCGACGATTGCAGCATGGCTACAGATGCACGTGGAGAAGCTCCCAAATATACAGCTTTGCTGGTACGGGTCTGCTGTACAATCAATGCGATATATTGGAGCAACGTGCGGTCTACAAATACCTGATTCATAAAAGCACGAAGCGACAGCAGTTCTTCTTTGGTAATAGCGGGAGTGATGTCGTCCAACTTCACCAATGCGGCATTGGTATGATGACGTTCCAGGATATTCACTTCCTCTTCCAATGAAGGATAATCCATCGTAATCTTCATCAGAAAACGGTCGAGCTGTGCTTCGGGAAGTTTGTATGTTCCCTCCTGCTCTACCGGATTCTGGGTAGCCAAAATCGTATAAAGATCTCCCATCCGGTGAGTCGTTCCATCAATACTGATCTGGCGCTCTTCCATTACCTCAAACAAGGCAGCCTGTGTCTTGGCAGGAGCACGGTTGATTTCATCGACCAATACAATATCCGCAAAAATCGGTCCCTGATGAAAATCAAAACCATTGGTTTTCATATTAAACACAGTCGTACCTAATACGTCACTCGGCATTAAGTCCGGAGTGAACTGGACACGACTGAAGTCTGCATCAATCAGACGAGCTGTCAAACGGGCCAACAGTGTCTTCGCAACTCCCGGAACACCTTCTATCAATACGTGTCCATTCGCCAAAATCGCCGTCAGTACCAAATCGACTGTCTGCTCCTGCCCAACTATGACGGAAGCAATCCGGTCTTTCAACTCTTGTATCTTCTCGGAAAAGAGAGTTAAATCTACTCGCTGTTCTGTATTCTCTTCCATAAATTTCTTCTTTAGATATGATTGATTATTTCATTCATTTTATCGATATATACCTTCATCTGCTCCGCATCAATAACACGTCCTCCGTAAATCACGGGTCTGACTTCGCGGATAAATTTAGCAATCTCTCCGGCATCCATTCCGGTTTTCCGGGCAATCCGGTGGAAAGAGCGTTCATCGTCGGCCACTTCTTCAATATCCACCTGAATCTCTCTCCGAAGTTCTTCGGCTAAATAGGAAAACTTCTTGCGAACTAAATCCGCATGGTCTTTCTTCTGAAAGTAAAGCGTGCCTATCAGTTCGGTAAATTCAAGAGATTTATTCGCCGGCTCGTGAATAACAGGGATCACCCGTTGCCGCCTCTTCGCTGTGAATATCATAAAGAGTATGATGGTAATCATCGTCAGATACAAAGCCCAACGAAGCGGTTCATGTGCAAGAAAATAACGGAAAGGTGATTGCTGCACCTGTGCAGTTTCTTTCATGTACCCCTCCGTGCGAACGATAGGAAGCTTCCCCATCTGCGACAACAAACGGAAGATATAGGTTGCATTTTTGCCGTCCAACATTCCGTAATTGGTAAAAATCAAAGGAGTGGAAACTAAAATAACTTCTCCTTTCCCCCACCGACGGGACATCGCTACAGGCATATAAACAAGACTATCCGTTGTCAACGAGTCCACCTCTGTTTCATACCGGAACTCATTCGACTCAAAAACTCTTTGTGCCAACACCCTTTCCGGAAGTGAATCTCCCCAAAAATAAGAGGAACACAACTGGGGATAAAAATAGAAAGTCTGACGGGGATAAACCGTCGAATCTCCTATCCAATGCAAGCTATCCTTTTTCATAAATGAAGTTGCATATTTCTTCAAAGCCATCGGACTGAAATAAGAATAGTAAGACCTGAACTGCAAGGTATCTTCCAAATATCTGCCGAACAAGGTACTCACCAACATGATCTTATCTCCGCGTTCCGCCATTTTCAACAGAGCGTTTACATCGACGTCCGACAATCGCAAATTATCAGAGATAACCAATATACCTTTGCGTTGCGTCGTATCTTCCTGTTCCAATTGATAGAGGCTTTTCCTCGAAAAAGTGTAGCCCTGTGGCAAAGAAGAAGACAATACGCTATCGAATACTGCACATCCGAAAGGTTGCTCGTCATGATGTCCGAAAGTGGGCTTCCACACAAAATTCTTCGGCAAATGATATTCTATTGCAAACATGATGAATAGAAAAGCGACAATAAAGACAATGAACCAGCGACTTCCTTTCATGAGACGCCTCCTTTCCCTATTTCTTCCTGCAAGACCTGCATTGTGCGGAAGAGTTCTTCCGTTGCCTCAAAGTTGCCATAACGTACCCGCAGGAAATGATTGGTCAGTTGCCTGAAAGCCGGTAGCCGGACTTCATTGATATACTGGGTAGGCGTTTTATAAAGTTGCCAGTCAATACGTTCAGCGTCACTAAGTTGTTTCAAAGTTTGCAGATAGAGCAAACGTACTGCTTCCCGGTAATTCTGACGGGAAAGCGCTTCCGCAATCCCTCCCGGAAAATCTACTCCGTAAATGGTGTCTTCTTCAACTGTATAAGGCAACGCATTTTTATGCGAGACCATAAACAATTCCGGGCGTTTCCGATAGACAAACCAAACAATCAGCAACAAAAGAAGAATGGCAATACATACCAGGATAAGCCCTGAATACTCTTCAGCAAAATGACTGCCGAATATTTTACGCAACAACTCCCCAAACTGCCGACTGATCCACTCAAAGACATTCATCTCCGGAGTAATCAGTTCACGGTTATAGTTGTATGCCGGATCAGACTGCCAGAGGGCAATCTGCGCCGTATCACAAACTAGTGTATCAGCCGGGGAAGTGAGATTCATCTAGTGGAGGTTTAGTTTAGAGTTTATCAAAATTGTCAATATCACTTTCTACCGTTATGCTGTCCACCACTTCCGATGCATGACCATACTGATAAACCAGACCGACGATACCGAATATAGCCGATAAGTAAGAACCATACAACATCAGGATAGAGAACAAATATTGCGCAAAGTTCAGTCCGACTGATGAAGAGGTTGCACCTCCGTCACTCATCGTAAAGATCATTTTTACAATATAGATCACATACCAGGGTATAGAAACGATTCCTTGTAACACACTGGCAATAATCCCCATCACAATTAAAATTAGAAAGACGCCTCCCCAGGTAGCAAATCCCAACCGGAATGTTTTTGCAAATGCCTCACCCAACGAAATGTCTTCAAATAAGTAGATGGGAGCCATTAATGCCAAAGGAACCATAAAGGCGAATAAAAGCGGGATGGTCAGAATGAGTGTGAAAGGTGTCAATACAGCCAATAAGACAATAAAGATCACCGCAAAGATGAATAAAAAGCTGCAGGCGATCCCCATCAAAAACAGTCTTTTAACATTACGGAGCAACAACGATTTTATATCGCCGAATACAACCCCGTTCAGGCGTTCTTCCCGTTCATTATACAATCGTACCATCGCATAAATCAAGGAAGTCATCAACAAAGCTCCCAAACATGAAAAAAAGATAACTCCTGCATAATTCAGTGCAAATGAAGGTCCCAGAGCAGCTAAAGGATTATCACTTATTCCTCCGGACGCCTGCATAGCAGTAATATCTGTCATACTTCCCATCAAACCACTAAAGTTTGCGGCTTGAATTAAGCATATAGGGAGTATCAGATAAGTTGAATACTTAAACAATTGTTTCCAATTCTCTTTTATAAAATCAAAAGAAGCGTTCAACTTCTCACCGAAAGGACGTTTCACATACATCGCAATCTTAGGTTTCTGTGATTCCATGTTTTTTTCTATTTGGTAAATAAATATAGTAGAATATAATAAATGCCAGAGAAGTGAATATCACGCCAAGCCTCAACACATCGGGAAGCTCTGTGTGGCGGGTAAGAAAACCTTCTATAAAGCCTGCCATAATGAACACTGGAACAGTGCCGATCACTATTTTCAAGCCTCGCTTCGCTCCTCTTCTGAAAGATTCCAGTCGGGAATAGGTGCCGGGAAACAGCCAGCCGTTGCCTAAAGCCAATCCGGCGGCACCAGCCACGATAATCGCCCAAATCTCAAGCGTTCCGTGCAACCAGATGGCAAGACTGGATTCCCACAACAAATCGTGTTGATAAAAGAATGTTTGAAAAGCTCCTACCATGATACCATTGGAGAGAAGCATATACCCTGTTCCAAAACTAGTCAGCAATCCCATTGCAAAGCAGTTGAAAGAGACCATCACGTTATTAAGTGTAATGCCCAAGAACATCGGTACTTCGGAAGAACCATTATATACGGCCATCGGCTCACCATTGGCAATATTGTCGAGTGTCATATCCACATAACCGTTTCCCAATATCAGCCGGACAAAATCCGGGTCATTCGCTGCTGATAATACGCCGATTAATGCGCTGGCAACAAAAATCAAAAAGGAGGTCAATAATTCGCGACGTGCATCGTGCATGTTTCGTGGCACTTCCTGTGTCCAAAAGGTAATAATCCGTGTCCACTTCTCGCGTTTATTACGGTAGATTTCGTTGTGCAACGCTGAAGCCAGATTATTCAGATAAATAGTAATACGGGAAGTTGGGAAATGTGTTTGGGCAAATGCCAAGTCAGCCGTCAAGTCCGTATATGCATCGGCAAGTTGGTCAGGGGACAGGCTTGCCGCCCGCTCCACAACTTTCTCTGTCTCCTTCCATTTTTCAATGTTCCGACGAATAAACGTTACTTCTTTCATGCTTTTCAATCGATTTCAGATAAGTTTTGTCCGAAACCGGAAGCAAAAATAAGAGAATTATGATATATTTGCAACGGAATCCTAAAAATGTTTAACCTGAAATGGCAGAATCTACGATAATAACCGGACAATTCGTTCGTATCAGCCAAACGCCCGCCAGTATCGGCGAACGACTGATGGCTTTAATCATCGATTATTTTCTGATCGGGCTTTACATCTTGTCCACTATTACGCTCTTGTCTAAATTAAGTTTACCATCAGGATTCAGTTTATTCTTTTTTCTGTGCGTCGTTTATTTACCGATTCTCGGTTATTCTTTTCTTTGCGAGATGTTCAATCACGGACAGAGCTTTGGCAAAAAACTCATCAATATCCGTGTCGTAAAAGTAGACGGTTCTACTCCAAGCATCGGCTCTTATCTGTTACGATGGCTTCTTTTCCCAATTGATGGTCCCATCACAAGTGGCCTTGGACTTCTGGTCATTTTATTGAATAAAAATAATCAACGGCTAGGAGATCTTGCTGCCGGTACGATGGTGATTAAAGAGAAAAACTACCGTAAGATTCATGTTAGCTTGGATGAATTCGATTATCTTACCCAGAATTATCATCCGGTATATCCACAATCGGCTGATTTATCACTCGAACAAGTGAATGTAATTACCCGAACACTGGAATCCAGCGAGAAAGACCGGGCAAGACGTGTCACGGCACTTGCTAAGAAAGTACAGGAATTGCTTTCCGTTACTCCTCGTGACGGTAATCAGGAAAAATTTCTTCAGACTGTACTTCGCGATTATCAGTATTATGCATTGGAGGAAATATAACCAGAATACGCTGTTTCAGGCTATTCAGGCAAGGGATTATTCTCACCATAGTGAGAATTAATTCTCATTGCAATGAGTATTTTTTCTCATCGCAGTGAGAACTTTTTCTCATAGGCATAAGAATGTTTGAGAAAAAACACCGCACAAAAAAGGGGTATACTCACAGAGCACACCCCTTATCTTAATTTTATCTACAATGAGACCGGATGTCATTTAGTCCACCTGTCCCAGAGAGTTTCCGTATTCCATTTCTCCCTGAACCACAAAGAGGACTTCTTCAGGATCGTATTCCCCTATTTCATCCTTTTTAGCTTCTTTTACAATGTAAGCCACAACCTCTTCCAAATCGATGTTGACATAGCCGTCTTCATCGGGTTGAGCGTCGAGAATGCCACTTTCAGAGTAATACTCGTCGATTAAATCGAGAAAATAATACAATTCATCGTCCGAAAACTTCCCTTTCAGTTCTTGAGGCAGATAGTTTTTGATAAACTCGATGGTCTTTTCGTCATCGGCATCTGCTAATAAAAAATCGTCTTCCAGTCCCATTTTTTAAGTATTAAGTGATAAGTATTAAGTATTATCGACTATAAAAGCTTCTTCACCTTTTCTGCGAATACCGGTTTGCCAACTGCACCTACCTGTTTGTCTACTATTTCACCGTTCTTGAAAAACAATACAGTAGGAATATTACGGATACCATATTCAGCAGCCATATCACCATTTTCGTCTACATCGCACTTACCGATGATTACTTGTCCTTCAAACTCCGCAGCCAATTCTTCAATGATAGGAGCCACCATCTTGCATGGGCCACACCAAGGAGCCCAAAAATCTACAACAACCGGTTTTCCTTCTGCAAGAACCTCTTTATAGTTGCTGTCTGTAATTTCTAAAGCCATTTTTTTAAGTATTAATTATTAAATGTTATTTCGTTAGCTTATTCTCGCCACAAATATAATCAATTTATATGAAATCCCAGTTCGGGACGTTCCTTTAAATATGTTATTAAATCCCGCCCCACCGAAAGCTTAATCGGACGAGAAATCAAATCAATTGACATGTGACTTACATCGGCATCATCCGTCACTTTAAAATACAATTCCGTATTTCCCGGATGTTCTTTGGTCAGAGTGGCAAGCTCAGTAACCAAAGCCGAGTTCAAGACTGACAGAGGAATGATAATCGTGATCTTCTGTACCAGTTCTTCTTTCACGTCGGGAAGAAGTTCCATAGAAGTGATTTTCACCTCCAATTCATCCTGTCGCCATTGTTTCGCTTGACAACGGGCTTTAATATATAGGAACGTTCCTTCGTTGAGATATCCCTGATAAGTCACCCAGTCATTTCCCCAGAATGGGATTTCGGTAGAACCGGAATAATCTTCAATCTTAGCAATACCATACGGATTTCCATTCTTGCTGACTCCGCGACGAACACTAGTCACAATCCCTCCCATCGTTATTTCACGACCAACAAGTGCAGCTTTATCTTCCAAATCCGCCATCCGTGTATTGCAGACATGTTCCAATACGATAGAAAATTCATCCAACGGATGAGCAGAAAGATAGATACCTACCAAATCACGCTCACGATTCAGACGATCGAGATCACTCCAACGTTCTGCACCTTGAGGAATTTCAGGAGTTGCAACATCAATAACGTTTTCACCACCGAACAAAGAATTGAAAGCAGCTGCCTTATCTGCCTGATAACGGTTGCCATAACGCATCAACGTTTCCAGAAATACTTCACCCTTAGAATTTACAGCAAAGTATTGCTCCCGTTTCAGTTCCGGGAAACTATCAAACCCTCCGGCTAATGCCAGACACTCCATATTCTTCTTGTTGCAGGCATTCAGGTTGACACGTTGCACAAAGTCGAATATACCGAGGAAAGGACCATTCTTACTACGTTCCTCCATAATACTATGAACAGCAGCTTCACCTACACCTTTGACAGCCCCTAGTCCAAAACGGATATTACCATCATGGTTTACTGTAAACTTCAGGTTACTTTCGTTTACATCCGGCCCCAGCGTCTGAATACCCATTGCCTTACATTCGTCCATCAGTTTCGTAATATCGGTAATGTTCGACAAGCTTCGGCTCATCACAGCAGCCATATATTCAGGAGGATAATTAGCTTTTAGATAAGCGGTTTGGTAAGCTACCCACGAATAACAAGTAGCATGTGATTTATTGAAAGCGTATGACGCAAACTTTTCCCAGTCGGTCCAGATTTTTTCAAGAACTTTCGGGTCATGCCCGTTCTTACGCCCACCTTCAATAAATTTAGGTTTCATGTGGTCCAGCTTGTCACGCAGCTTCTTACCCATCGCTTTACGGAGTGCATCAGACTCACCGCGGGTAAAGTCCGCCAATAAACGCGACAGAAGCATCACCTGTTCCTGATAAACCGTAATACCATACGTATCCTTCAAGTATTTCTCCATTACCGGAATATCATACTCAATCGGCTTACGCCCATGTTTACGGTCGATAAAATCAGGTATATAATCCATCGGCCCCGGACGATAAAGGGCATTCATGGCAATCAAATCTTCGAATGTAGAAGGCTGCAATTCGCGCAGATACTTCTGCATGCCGGCAGATTCAAACTGGAATGTACCAATTGTACGTCCGTCACTATATAATTTATAAGTAGCCGGATCGCAGATGTCTATCGCATCGACATCTACTTCAACATTACGGCTTAAACGGATATTTTCAACGGCCTCTTTGATAATAGACAAAGTTTTCAGACCAAGGAAGTCCATCTTAATCAATCCGGTATCTTCAATCACCGAACCTTCATACTGGGTAACAAGCATTTTTTCGCCCGTTTCCTTATCATCAGCAGTGCTGACAGGTACCCAGTCGGTGATATCGTCACGACAGATAATCGTACCACAAGCATGTACACCTGTACCACGTACGTTACCTTCGAGCATCTTAGCGTACTTGATCGTATCCCGTACCAACGGATCGGATGATGCTTCCGCAGCTTGTAGTTCGGGAACATATTCAATCGCATTCCGCAAGTTCAGTTTCTTATCAGGAATCTTATCCGGCACTAATTTAGCCAATCGGTCAGACTCCGATAGAGGCAGCTTTTGCACACGGGCAACATCCTTGATAGCTAACTTGGTAGCCATTGTACCATAAGTGATGATATGAGCTACTTTTTCCTGACCATATTTATTCGTTACCCAACGAAGTACCTCTCCACGACCGTCATCATCAAAGTCCACATCGATATCGGGCAAGGAGATACGGTCCGGATTCAAGAAACGCTCAAACAGCAAATCGTACTGGATAGGGTCGATTTTCGTAATTCCCAGACAATAGGCCACCGCCGAACCGGCAGCCGAACCACGTCCCGGACCGACCGACACACCCAATTCCTTACGTGCCGCATTGATAAAGTCCTGTACAATCAAGAAGTATCCTGGGAAACCCATCGTTTTCATGATATACAGTTCAAAGTTCATTCGCTCTTTGACTTCTTCCGACAGAGGTTCACCATAAATTCTCTTAGCTCCGTCAAAAGCTAGTTTCGCCAAGTAATCTCCTTCAAGTTTAATACGATAGAGTTTATCATAGCCACCCAAGCGTTTGATTTTCGCTTTCGCATCCTCTTCACTCAATACCACATTACCGTGCTCATCTTGAGTAAACTCATCAAACAGGTCTTTTTCCGTAAACTTCGCCCGATAGCCTTCTTCCGTCCCAAAATCTTCGGGAATAGCAAAAGTAGGCATGATAGGTGCATGGTCGATGGAGTAATATTCTACCTTGTCAAGAATCTCCAGCGTATTGCTCAACGCTTCGGGAACGTCGGCAAAGAGTTCGTTCATCTCTTCGCGTGTTTTCATCCATTCCTGTTTGGTATAAAGCATACGGCTAGGATCATCCAAATCCTTACCGGTACTCAAACAGATCAAACGGTCGTGCGCTTCCGCATTCTCTTCATCTACAAAGTGAACATCATTCGTACAAATTAGTTTGACATTGAACTTCTTAGCATATTCAATCAGATATTTGTTCACATTTACCTGCAACGGATAACATTCGTGATTAGCACGGGGAACAGTCGCTTTATGACGCTGCATCTCCAGATAATAATCATCCCCAAACAGGTTCTTATACCATTGTATGGCTTCTTCGGCTTCTGCAAATTGCCCGGCAGTAATCCGCTTCGGCACTTCACCACCAAGACAGGCCGAACAAACAATAAGTCCTTCGTGATATTTTTCCAGTTCGCTACGATCAGTACGCGGGCGCATATAATATCCGCGTGTCCATGCGTGCGATACTAATTTAATAAGATTATGATAACCTTTTTCATTCTTAGCCAATACAATCAAGTGATAACCACTTTGGTCGGGCTTACCTTCTTTTAAGTCCATAGTGCGGCGCGCAACATACATTTCACAACCGATGACAGGTTTGAAAAGCTTGTTTTCCGCTTCCACTATCTTAGCTTTGCAAGTAGCAATCTCGGCTTCTTTATCCGCGCACTCTATTGTGCCGGCCTCAATTCCCGCAATTCGCTTCTTCAGGTCTTTAACTTCACCTTTCGGACCGCTGTTCTTTTTATTAACGTAGTTCGTAAATTCCTTAATACCGAACATATTTCCATGATCGGTCACGGCAATACCCTTCATCCCATTTTGCATGGCTTTATCGACCAGACGAGCTACACTAGCCTGACCATCCAACAGAGAATATTGAGTATGGACATGTAAATGAACGAAATCCTGCATAATGATAAGTAGTTAATTTGAAGGCATAAAATTACTACCTCTTGGGTTATAAACAAAAATAATCCTCAAAAAGTTATCAACATTCGCATTTCTATGCCCATTTACTTGCTGATTTTTTAAATTAAGTATATTTTTGCAGACAATATCATTAAACAGCATTCATGGGCCGACTAAAGAAATTGAAGAAAATACGTATTCACCGCGAAGGAACACATATATTATGGGCAAGCTTTTTGCTATTGCTATTGATTAATGCAGCTCTTTATTGGGGAATCGATTGCAAAATACCTTTTTATGTGGTAGTAGTAGCGAGTATAGCAGTCTATCTGCTGATGGTGAATTTCTTTCGATGTCCGATCCGTCTCTTCGGGCAGGACACTGAAAAGATTGTCGTAGCACCCGCTGATGGAAAAATCGTCGTCATCGAAGAAGTGGATGAAAACGAATATTTCCATGACCGTCGCTTAATGGTATCTATTTTCATGAGCATCGTGAATGTACATGCCAACTGGTATCCGGTAGATGGTACTATTAAAAAGGTAGCGCATCATAATGGCAATTTTATGAAAGCATGGCTGCCGAAAGCCAGCACAGAAAACGAACGTTCTACGGTAGTGATCGAAACTCCGGAAGGAGTGGAAATACTCACCCGGCAAATCGCCGGAGCAGTGGCACGCCGTATTGTCACCTACGCTGAAGTAGGAGAAGAATGTTATATTGACGAACACATGGGATTTATCAAATTCGGCTCCCGCGTGGATGTGTATTTACCCATTGGCACGGAGATTTGTGTCAAAATGGGACAATTAACGACCGGTAACCAAACGGTTATCGCCAAACTTAAATAATTCTGTCACAATGACAAACGTTATTAAAAATAGTATTCCGAATACCGTAACCTGCCTGAACCTTTTCTCCGGTTGTATTGCTTGCGTCATGGCTTTTGAAGCAAAATATGAACTGGCTCTACTTTTCATCGCTTTAAGTTCTATTTTTGATTTCTTTGACGGATTGTTGGCTCGTGCACTCAATGCACATTCCATTATCGGAAAAGACCTGGATTCATTGGCAGATGATGTCAGCTTCGGAGTTGCTCCCTCACTGATCGTATTCTCCTTGTTCAAAGAAATGTACTATCCGGCAAATATGGAGTTCATCGCTCCTTATCTACCCTATTTGGCATTCTTGATTTCTGTTTTTTCGGCCTTGCGCCTGGCTAAATTCAACAATGACACACGGCAGACCAGCTCTTTTGTCGGACTCCCAGTACCAGCCAATGCTCTGTTTTGGGGCTCATTAGTGGCAGGGGCACATGACTTCCTGATATCAGACAACTGCCATCCTGTCTACCTTCTTATACTTGCCTGTCTGTTTTCCGGACTACTGGTATCAGAAATACCGATGTTTTCTTTGAAATTTAAAAACCTGTCATGGAATGACAACAAAATCAGTTTTATATTCCTGATTATCTGCATTCCTCTTCTTCTATTTCTTGGAATTAGCAGTTTTGCCGCCATTATTGTATGGTATATTTTACTTTCACTTTTTACAAGAAAAAGTAAATAAACAATCTCTTGGCACGTTTGTTGTACTATGAGTTTTATCAAAGTAACAACATAAAAATCATAGTCCGATGCATATACTTTTATTCATACTCATTTTTATCATTGCCATTTTCGTATTTGGCCTTTCTATTGTCGGCTTCATACTAAGAACGATTTTCGGATTAGGACGTAGTTCTTCTTCATCCCGCCCGAAACAGACGGAATCAGGACGTACAAGCCAACAAAGCTATAACCAAACGAATCGCCGTTCAAATGATGATGAAGAAGAAATATATTCCGAGAATGTTCCGGAGAAAAGACATAAAAAAATATTCACCCAGGATGATGGCGAATATGTAGATTTTGAGGAAATCAAATAGCCATTACACTGCTTTCATTTCCGTTTCGCTGCAAAGAAATCTTTCATTAGTGCAGCGCATTCGTCAGCCATTATCCCTTTTACAACCACTGTTTTAGGATGTAGAGCCGAAGCGGCATATTTCTGATAGCCGCGTTTTTCATCTTCGGCACCAAACACAAGCTTGCCTGTTTGTGCCCAAGCAATAGCCCCTGCGCACATCACGCAAGGCTCAACGGTGACATACAGGGTACATTCGTTCAAATACTTACCACCAAGCACGTTGGCAGCAGCCGTAATAGCCTGCATCTCGGCATGAGCCGTTACATCATTCAATGTTTCTGTGAGATTATGGGCACGCGCAATAATCCGCTCTTTACAAACCACGACAGCTCCAACGGGAACTTCTCCCCGCTCGGCAGCCTTACCTGCCTCTATCAAGGCTTGTTTCATGAAGTAAATATCGTCCAGCATTCTCCTTAATTTTTAATCATAAACTATCCCCTATCGTCTCATATCGTGTTCACCAAAAAGGGTCGGATAATCCTCTTCCATATTCTTATGGATAAACATGAGAATAGTTTCGCGAAGCCAACGTGACTTATTCGATATCTTGTATTTCTCAAGATAACGATCCACTATCAGTTGCTCTTCATCGCTCAATAAAATGCTCATCCGTCGTTCTCTTTTGGTACACTCGACGTGCATTTTCAGGCACTTCTTACTCCTTTTTCTCATATCTTCTGCAAAATTACTTTTACTTCTGTAAATTCAAAGAATAAAAGCAGTAAATTTGCAAAAAAAGATGGCTAAACATAATGAATTGGGTAAAGCCGGAGAAGATGCCGCTGTAACCTATCTTGAACAGCATGGTTATATCATCCGTGACCGGAATTGGAGAAAAGGACATTTCGAACTGGATATTGTAGCTGCAAAAGAGAATGAGTTGATCGTAATTGAAGTGAAAACCCGCAGCAACACTCTGTTTACAGAACCGGAAGATGCCGTTGACCTGCCCAAAATAAGACGTACAGTACGTGCTGCGGATACCTATTTGAAACTGTTTCAGATTGACAGCCCTGTGCGTTTCGATATTATCACTGTAGTAGGTGATGATGGAGATTTCAAGATTGAGCATATAAAGGAAGCATTTTATCCTCCTTTATTCTAAAGTTCAGGCTAAGGAGTGCAAAGTACACAGATTTATTTATAATTGAGTTATTATGAACGTAGAAACAGTCAGAGAATATTGCTTGAGCAAGAAAGGGACCACTGAATCTTTTCCTTTTGACAAGGTATCACTTGTAATAAAGGTAATGAACAAAATGTTTGCCCTTATTGATCTGGAAGAAGCAAACCACATTGCATTGAAATGTGATCCGGAAAAAGCGATTGAACTACGCGAACGTTATTCCGGAATCGAAGGAGCATACCATTTCAACAAGAAGTATTGGAATAGCGTCCGCTTTGACAGTGATGTAGATGACAGGCTCATGAAAGAGCTCATAGACCACTCTTACGATGAAGTAATCAAGAAGTTTACTAAAAAATTACGTGCAGAATATGATGCTCTCCCCTGATTTATTTCCGGTTCCATTGATTCATATCAGCGAAACAAATTCTACCAATAGCTATTTACAAACCTTTTGTGCCAAAGAAAAAACAGAAGAGTTTACAACCGTAGCTGCCGACTACCAAACCTCCGGACGGGGACAGCGTGGAAATTCATGGGAATCGGAGCCGCACAAAAATCTCCTTTTCAGCTTTGTGCTTCTTCCCGAGTTTCTGGAAGCACGCCGCCAATTTCTTATTTCTCAGATTATATCTTTAGCTATCAAAGAAGAACTGGATACTTATACTAATGATGTTTCTATCAAATGGCCGAACGATATTTACTGGAAAGAGAAGAAAATATGCGGCATATTGATAGAAAACGATTTGATGGGGCGGAATATCAGCCGAAGTATTGCGGGAATCGGAATCAATATCAATCAGGAAGAGTTTCACAGCCTGGCTCCCAACCCTGTTTCATTGTATCAAATCACAGGAAAACAATATGATATTTTTGAGGTATTGAAGAATATTATGCTGCGCATACAGTCTTATTATTGTCAGATTAAAAAGAATGATACTTTATCAATTGTTGCCCACTATGAAAAATCGCTTTTCAGAAAAGAAGGGATGCATCGATACAAAGATGCCAACGGTGAATTTCTTGCACGGATTGTATGTGTAGAACCTGAAGGAAGATTGATTTTGGAAGATGAGAGCCAGACAAAAAGAGGTTATATGTTTAAGGAAGTGGAATATTTATTGAAATAAATAATTGACTGACTGATTAAAACATTATCTTTGAAGCCAATGTTTTATATAAAAAACTCTCTCATTTATGAAAACAAGATTAATTTTCCTGCTTCCGTTATTATGGGTATTAATAGGCTGTAGTGATTCAGACTCTGATTCAGCAACTTTAGAAATTTCCCAATCTACATTTGATGATGTCAGTCCGGAAGGAGCTACCATAAAAGTATCCATCACATGCAGTTCTACTTGGAGAACAAGTAGTAACCAAAATTGGTGTATTCCAAATTTACAAAATGGTAGTAATGATGGAGAACTCGTCTTGACTATACATGCCAACAATACGTCAGAGGAAAGGAATGCGACAGTCACCATCATGGCAAAGAAAACGAACAAGACTATAAAAATAACTCAATCCCCTTCTACAAGTACAGCCAATGAACATCATTATAAATTACCCGTTATATTCCACGTCCTTTATAAAAACCACAATGATAGAAAGCAATATGTAGACAAAGGCCGTCTCGCCCAAATCATTAACGCTTGTAACTTGACATATAAGAATAAGATATATCAAAATTCAAAATATAACATCAGCCAAGATATGAATCTTGAATTTGTCATGGCTACAGAAAAGCCGGACGGAACAACTTTGGAAGAAGCAGGAGTTGAACGAATAGAATGGGATGAAGTTCCGATGTCTTGCGAACAATTTATGGATGGAAAAGATAAAAACCAAGCTAAGAAATATGCGGAAATGCTTTGGAACCCTAAAGTATATATCAATATTTTTGTGTATCCATTTAGCGAAAACAACATTTTAGGAATTGCACATTTACCTTACTGTTTATCATCATATCCGTTAGATGGTTTAAACAATGGAAATTATTTCTTAAGCCATGAGGTAGAATACCCCCATTGTGTGTCTATCAATAGCAACTATATTTATGTAAACGGTGACAATAGTTCCTACTATACGGCTGATGTTTACAATACTCTTGCACATGAACTAGGACACTATCTTGGATTACATCATGCCTTTTCCGAAGATGGAGATAATACTGATTTGTGTAAAGATACCGATTATTGTACCGACACCCCTACCTACAACATTACTGAATATACAGAATGGGTTAACGACATAGACGATTTGAACAAGTATTCATTCGATGAATTGTGTACAAGAACGAACTGTGAGGGCGACACCTTTATTTCTCACAATATCATGGACTATGCTTTTTGTTATTCAGACCAATTTACATTCCAGCAACGCAAACGTATCCGCCACGTATTATCTTACAGCCCTCTTATTCCCGGGGTAAAGGAATACACATCAGCAGATACCCGTTCTTTGAATTGTGACGAACAGCCACCTATACAGTTTAGATATTAGTATTTGAAATAAGCTAAAAGAGGTACATCGTAAGTATCCTTTATTTTCGAAGGTTAAAGTATCCTGTCCCCTATCAATTTGTAACTTGATAAATAGCAAAATGCATATTGATAGTAATAGATGGAGAGAAAATTATTTTTTTTCTTGAAGATTTAATTATATTTGCAACGAATTATTAATTTATAAACACAATATTTCCTGCTTTTCTGATGCAATATACCTCATATCAAAATATGAAAGATGTGGCTTTATGGAACCTTGTATTGAAGGGTGATATGAAAGCGATGTCTTTATTGTATAAGAAACATTACGAATTATTACTTAACTTTGGTCTGAAATATACTTCAGACGAAGAATTCGTAAAGGATTGCATTCAGGATGTTTTTGTGAAACTTTGTACAAGTAAGCGATTATCATCGACGGAGTATGTACGTTCCTATCTTTTAACTTCTTTGAAAAATGTTATATCTGATAAATTGTCATCATTGAGACTGACGGAAGATTTGAATGAACATTTCTTTGAACTGAAAATAGAAGATGCTGCTTTAGAATCCCTTTTTAAAGGTAATGATGAAGAACTTCAATTAAGCAAAAAATTGATAAACGCCTACAAAAGTCTGCCTGAGAACCAGCGGGTGGCAATCTATCTTCGTTATGTCAAAGGATTGTCCTATAAAGAAATGGCAGCTGTCTTGAACATAAATCCCCAGTCTTCCATGAATTTGGTTTCTCGTGCATTAACCAATTTACGGTCAAAAATGACTTTGGATGAGTATTTACTATTTATTATTTTATTCTTTTCCTGACTATATTACTCTTTTTTTATAAATACTCTATTTTTTTTCGTAAAAAGTGAGTAGACATTTGCATTATCATCGTTTTAAAGATAAAGACGATGAAAAATGGAGAAAAGAAAGTTTAAAATACGCCACCATGTTGCACGAAAATTGATCGAGCACACCAGAGAACAGGAGAGACATGTCACTCCTGAAGAACTGGACGACTTGTGGAGACGTGTAGAAAAACAAGTATTCATAGAGAAAAGAAAGAACTCACGACGCCGTATCCTGTATGTCACCACGGCTTTATCGGCTGCGGTTATCTTCTTCTGCATGTTCTGGTTAGGCAAACAATTTATTGCTTATTATGCGGATGATGATTCAATTGTTGATTTTGCCCAATATACACAAGCCGAAGAAGCAACCAACAAGGATATTCGATTACTGATACCAGGCAAGAAGGAAGTAGAAGTGAAAGAAACAGATGCAAATATCATCTATTCGCAAAATGGAACGGTAGTAGTCAATTCTGATACAATTACTCAGCGAGAAACACAGGAGAAAGAAAGAGAGTTCAATCAATTGATAATACCGAAAGGAAAAAGAACCCGATTGACCTTGGCAGACGGAACACGTTTATGGGCAAATTCAGGGACACGCGTCGTTTATCCCGGTCATTTTGAAAAAAATCGACGTGAGATTTATGTAGAAGGAGAAGTCTACCTTGACGTGTTTCGTAATGAGGATGCTCCTTTCATCGTCCGGACTAAAGATTTTCAGATACAGGTCTTGGGGACATCTTTTAATGTCTCTGCATATCCGTCGGAGGGCGTTTCATCTGTCGTATTGGTTGAGGGAAGTGTGAATATAAAGAATCAGCAGAAAGAACAAGTGATACTTGCTCCAGGGCAACTGGTTGATATAGAAACGGGACGGTTGCATTCTCCCCGCAATGTAGATGTTGAGCCATATATATGTTGGGTGAAGAATATGCTGATGTATGTAGATGAACCTTTGGATAAGGTATTTAGAAAATTAAATTTGTATTACGGTAAAGAATTTGTCTTGGAATCCGGCGTGGCAGAGCTGCAAGTTTCCGGAAAACTGGATTTGAAAGAAAAATTGGAAGACGTTTTACATACTATTTCTTTTTCTGCTCCTATATATTGCGAAGAAATAGAAGGGAGAATATTTGTAAGAAAAGAATAGGTATGGATCATTTATAGTTAACCCTTTAATATATAATTTTATGAAAAACAAAAGTCCTTAAGAAAAGGTTGGATGATACTGCAATTATCATTCAACCAAAAGATTAAACAACATTCAATTATTAACTTTATAAAATTTATTACTGATATATGAAAAATATCATAATTAAAAACAGACTTTTAGCGATTTCAAAGATTGCTTTTTTTTCTTTAGCTATTTTGATGGGAAACGCATGTTCGGACGATGACACAAAAGAGGTGCTTCCACCGGACGAGCCCAACGTTCCGGATGTTCCCGATGTTCCGGATGTTCCCGACATTCCGGAAGTACCGTCGAAAGCCTACTTTGTCAAGCAAGAGAAAGCGGGATCGGGTTCCGGTGAAGACTGGGACAACGCAATGGGCACAGCAGAATTGCGCGACCTGCTGAATAGTAGTGCGGAAGCAACCGGAGATGTCGAAAATATGACTTTCCACGTCGCACAAGGTACCTATCTTATTGGAGACAAACCCGAAGGTGTGACGATTGCATACAAAGGACTTGAGAAGCAAGTTGTAATCAAATTCTGGGGTGGATACGATCCGGCAAGTACCGGAACAGACTTGGACAAGCGCGACATAGCCAATCCGACCATCTTTACAGGAGATGTGAATGGAAATGGTGAAGCTGATGAGGGCGATTATTCATTGTTCACATTAGGCGCTTATACAGACGTTACATTCGATGGCTTTACCTTTTCTCAAGGTTTTCATGCTAACAATTCAGACAATAGCTACGGTAGCGGTTTTTATGTAGCACACGCGGAGGCAACTTTGCAATTGAACCATTGTAGCATCAAAAAGTGCCGGAATAACAGAATTGAAACAGAGGGTGCGGGAGGTTCTGCCATTTTCATTGATCACGGTATCGTCAAGTTGAATGATGTATTGGTGAAAGAGAATGCCACTGGTGATGGTGGTTCGCTGGGAACTATCCGTTCAAAAAACAATGATGTGGTTCTTTTCATCAACGGTAGCCGCATCAATTTTAATACAGGCAGAGAATATGGTTATGCTATTCAAATGTCTGCCGGAAATTTGTGTATGAACAATACGTTCTTAATCGCCAATTGGGGTAGTGAAGGTTCTATAAATGGAGCCGCTGCAATGCTGCTTGTCAACAATACGATGATAGAGGGGCGTCCGGGAATTCTCTTGCGTTGCGAATCGACTCCTTCCCAACAATCATGCTTGATGAACAATATCATTATTACTGGTGGTGTCGTTGACTATCCTCTTGTAAATGTAAGCGATCCTGATAAATGTCGCCTGACTTCCAAAGGCTATAACCTGTTTGGAGGTATTGCTCCAAATAACAGCGGGTTCATTCCTTCAAATACCGACCTATACGGCTGTACGGAATGGGACTCTAATGGACACAAATTGGGATTCAATTATAACGGAGAGAAAGAGATTAGTGAATGGGATGAAAATATTGCCGCCCTTGGCTTTACTCCAACAACTTTGAGTGCCGTGAAGAGTGCCATCAATGAGTTTGATCCGGATTCTCGTCCCGCCAAGATAGAACAGAGTTTAGGCAAAGAGTTCTTGGGCTGGTTGGAAAGCATTAAAGCCTTTCCTGCTGAAGGTAATTTGATCCCGGGATCCTATCAGAAATAGTATTGCTATCCCTTCAATATATAATTTTATGAGAAATAAAAGTCCTTAAGAAAAGGCTGAATGATACTGCAATTATCATTCAGCCAAAAAATTAAACAACATTTAATTATTTAATTTTATAAAATTCGTTGCTAATATATGAAAAATACTGGTAGTATATTTTCTGCGGGAACGAGAGTTACTCGCATATTATTTCTTTTTAGTTTTTGTTTTCTTTCTTTGCATTCTTACGCAGTAAATGCGGATAGATATGCTCAGGAGAAAACACTAACAGTGGAAATACAGAATAAAACAGTTAAAGAAGTGCTTGATTATATAGAAAAGAATAGCGAATTCATTTTTTTCTACTATAATAAAGCGATTGATACGAAACGTAATGTCAGTTTGTCTGTAAAGGATAAACCTATCACTGTCATCTTGAACCAATTATTTGAAGGTACAGATGTACGGTATGAGATAAAAGACAGGCAGATTTCTCTCAAAAAAGAGGAAACACAACAATCCTCGAAGGATAACAAGAAACGGAAAAAACGTACATTGACAGGATGGGTATTAGACGAAGACACCAACGAACCTTTGGTAGGAGTCAGTATTATGGCCCAAGGAGAAAATAGAGGAATCGTTACAGGAATAGATGGAAGTTTTTCAATAGAGGTATATAACGATACAAAATTACAGTTTTCATACATCGGATATAAAAAACAACTCTTACAAGCAGGCAATCAACAAGTATTGAATGTTAAAATGCAATCGGACAATGCATTGCTGAATGAAGTGGTGGTGGTGGGCTACGGAACCCAAAAGAAAGGTACTCTGACCGGTTCTATATCCAGCGTAAAGTCGGAAGACTTGACAATAGCTCCTATAGCTACGGTTTCCAACTCATTGGCAGGACGATTACCCGGATTGATTGCTACCCAATCCAGCGGTCAGCCTGGTGCTAATTCTGCTGCATTAAACATTCGTGGATTTGGCAATGCGTTGGTCATTGTCGACGGCGTTGAAGCATCTCTTGATAATATTGATACCAATCAGATAGAGTCCGTATCTATACTAAAAGATGGAGCAGCCTCAATTTATGGTGCCAGGGCCGGTAATGGTGTAATATTGGTTACCACAAAGAGGGGTATCAATCAGAAGCCGACAATCACGGTCAACAGTACGTTTACCTGGCAGGGCGCAACGAACATGTTGAAGCCTGCCAATGCCGGACAAAGAGCTGAAATGGAAAGAGAAAAACACCTTCAGTCCGGAAAGCCTGAAGCTGACGCTCCTTTTACGGAAGAAGCCGTACGGAAATATTATGAAGGTACAGACCCTCTCTTTCCCAATACTGACTGGTATAAAGTGATAATGAGAGATTGGGCACCCGAACAGCAGCATAATGTATCTATTCGTGGTGGTAGTGACAAGATTAAATATTACGGGTTCGTCGGCTATCTGAATCAACAGACGATGATTAAGAAAAATGGGGGTAAATATGAGCGATTCAATTACCAATCCAATATCGATGCTAAAATATTGGATAATCTGACCCTGCAAGTAAACATCGGATACAGTCAGGAAGATCGTAATTTCCCAACACGCGACATGTCTCCGGGGACGTCTAACATCTGGCAGGATTATTGGAATACATTACCTTATTATCCCGCCACTCTGCCCGATCCGAGCAAAATATCTTATGCGAATGGAGCAGGTACAGGAGGTTTGCATGTCAGCTCAAATAGAGATCTGACCGGATACTCAGACACCAGAAATGAGGATTTGCGTGCTTCTGCTTCATTGGAATACAAGTTCAAATTTGTGAAAGGGTTATCGTTCAAGTTATTTGAAAGTTACAGAAAGCTTGGTGTATTTAGCAAGACATTTTCCAAACCGGTGACTCTTTACACATACGATCCTACCAGTGATACGTATACATTGGCAGGAACATTCGGTGGCAGCAAAGCTTCTTTAAACCAATCGGTGTTGCGGGATGCCACGTTTACCCAGCAATATTCTTTCAATTACGATAATTATTTCAAAGACCATCATGTGTCGGCAATGGCTTTGCTGGAATGCATTGATTATTCAAGCAATACCTTACTTGCAGGAAGAAAAAACTTCATGAGTACAGCTATTGACCAAATGTTTGCCGGTAGCGCAGAAGGTATGACCAATAACGGATATGCTTCGGAAATGGGGAGAATGAGCGTTGTCGGAAGAATCAATTACAGTTATATGAATAAGTACTTGCTGGAGGCTATTCTTCGCGCTGATGCTTCTGCCAAATTCCCTCCCGAGAAACGATGGGGATATTTTCCCAGCGTCTCTTTAGGTTGGGTGGTTTCCAAAGAAAAATTCATGTCTGATATCAAGTTTATCGATAATCTGAAGTTGCGTCTTAGCTATGGTCAGTCGGGAAATGACGGTGTAGGAAATTTCCAATATTTGTCAGGTTATAATTACGGGCATTCCTATTTATTTGGTAATGACGCGGTGCAAGGTATTACTCCCACAGGGCTTGCCAATCCTAACTTGACATGGGAAAAAGTGGAAATAAGCAATGTCGGTATTGATTTTTCATTCTTTAACCGGAACTTATATGGAGAAATGGATGTGTTCTATCGAGAACGTACGGGTATTCCTGCCAATCGGCTCGGCTCTTTACCGTCCACCTTCGGTGCTGCTCTGCCGCCAGAGAATTTGAATAGCCTAACCGATAGAGGGTTTGAGATAAAATTAGGAACCTCCGGACGGTGGAATGATCTCGTTTATGATATAAGCGGAAACATTTCTTGGTCGCGTGCGAAATGGAAATATGTCGAAGAAGCAAATATAACCGACCCCGATCAAGCAAGAATTTACTTGAAGAGCGGAAAATGGACAGATTGCGATTATGGATATATCTCCGAAGGACTATTTACCAGCCAGGAAGAAATCATGGAAGCACCACATTATCAAGATTTGGGCGGTAATGCTACCCTCCGACCGGGAGATGTGAAGTATAAAGACTTGAATGGTGATAACATTATCAACTGGAAAGACCAGACTGAAATAGGAAAAGGGAAGACTCCGCATTGGATGTATGGAATCAATATAGCATTAGCCTATAAAGGATTTGATTTGAGTGCACTTTTCCAAGGAGCTTTCGGTTATAACCAGCATGTAACAAGCGATATGTTTTCCACTTTACTCTATGAGGAAAGATGGACTTCGGCTGAAAACAATCCTAATGCTTTGTTCTACCGTTTAGGAGGAGCTGCAAGTAATAATTGGGCCTCTGATTTCCTTTACAAGAAGGCGGGTTATCTTCGTTTGAAGGTAGCATCTTTAGGATATAATTTACCAAAATATCTTATAGAAAAGTGCAAGTTAAGTAACGTAAGAGTCTATTTGTCGGGAACAAACCTGTTGACATTCAACAAACTTGGCAAATATGGAATTGACCCCGAAGCACCGAACGTCGGTTGCTATTATCCGCAACAACGTACCATCAGTCTTGGATTAAATGTTTCATTTTAGAACAATAAAAGTAGAATGCAATGAAAAAATATAAAAGAAATCTACTGTTAGGGTTGTTTGCAGCAACACTCACAACAATGACATCTTGTTTGGATGTGCTCGACAAGGAACCGCTGGATATAATTTCAGACAAAACAGTCTGGAGTGATCCCGTATTGATAGAAAGTTATCTTTCGGAATGCTATTATCAGACTTCCGTATTCGTCAATGAAACGCCTACCTATTTTTCCGAACACTTTGATAGCTTTTGGCAAAGCGAAGCCGGAATGGGAATGCACTGGATTAATGAAATAGCCGATGAAGCCAAGGTAAACTGGGGATATAACACAGGTGATGCGGCCATTTATAAAGCCGGCGGATTGAGTATAGGAGGCGGTCTGTTAGAATGGTGGGATCACGCTTATGTCATTATCCGTAAATTGAATGAATTCCTGCAACGGTTACCTTCATCCCCGATTGATGAAAATTTAAAAGATCAGCGGATGGCGGAAGCACGTTTTTTGAGAGCATTCAATTATTTTGCAATGGTCAAACGATATGGTGCGGTTCCATTGATTACAATCCCTCAGAAGCTGGATGACCCGGAAGAAGAATTGTATGCTAAACGTACTTCAGAGAAGGCGGTATATGATTTCATACTCTCTGAAATGACAGACGTCGTTGAAAAGGGTCATTTGCCCGATGTGGCGGATTCAAAATCAGGACGCCCCACTAAATATGTGGCATTGGCACTGATAAGCCGCGCGGCTTTATATGCCGGAAGTATTGCGCAATTCGGTACAGTACAATTGGACGGGTTATTGGGAATACCGGCATCGGAAGCAGAGGGCTATTATCGCCAGTCATACAATGCTTCAAAAGAGATAAAAAAGAAATTCTCTTTATACAATTCGGATGTTGATAAGGTCGTAAATTTCAAGAATATATTTCTTGTAAAAGACAACAATGAGGTGATTTTTGCCAAAAAGCATAATAGCTCGCCGACATCTATAGATACCGGCCAGTATAGTGGTGGAAACTGTTGGGGGTATGATTTTGCCCAATGCCCGAAACCACACGCATGGAATGCAGGGAACAAAGACGCCCCTTACCTTGAAATGGCAGAGGAATTCGAATACATAGACGGAACGCCCGGTACGTTGAACAAACAACAAATCATGAATGAAACGTGGACTACGGAAGAACTTTGGGGAAATAAAGACCCACGTTTTTTTGCCACCATTTATACGCAAAATACCGACTGGAAAGGAGCTAAAGTCGATTACCATAATGGATTGCTTTTGCCGAATGGACAGATTTTGACCTCAGGATCACACGAGGGTGTGTCAGCACTAGGTACACAAACTGTAGATAACAGTTTCGGAACGGGTTTTGGTGTAATGAAATATTTGGATGAAAGTAGCAATACCCTTCAAGGCCCTCCCGGTTTCTCAAGTACCGATTATATCGTTTTCAGATATGGAGAGATATTGCTGAACCTGGCTGAAGCAGCTTTTGAACTGAATGAATCAGACGCACTGGGTGCTATTAATGAACTGAGAAGACGTGCCGGTATCAAAGAATTGGAAACCATCGACCGCGAGAAAATACGTCATGAACGAAAAGTAGAGCTGGCTTTCGAAGGACATCGCTATTGGGATGTGAGACGTTGGAGGATAGCTACAGATGTACTGTCGAAAGGCAATTCCGGATTGCGTTATATACAGGTTTATGGTACGAATCCGCCTAAATATAAACTGGAAGTGTTGTATAATATAGATGGAGATAATAGACCTAAATTCTCCGAACATCAATATTATTTCCCAATCACGTTAGGACGTACAGGTAACAATCCTAATTTAGTGGAAAATCCGGGATATAAATAATTGAAAGAATGAATAGAGTACCGGAAGCTCAGGAATACAGTTTCCGGTATCCCAATAGATCTTTAATAATCACGTTAAAAACAATAATTTTTTAATAATCATGTTGAGAACAATAAATCTTTTTTTTAAGTATATACTTATTGTAAGTTGCAGTTTTAATTTTACAAGTTGTCATAGTAAAACAAATGATGAGGCGATTGATAAGCCTTCAGGAGAATGGAAGATAGAAGTGGATGGAACCCCGGTAACGGTTCATCAGGCACGGGTTTCTAAATATCCTCAGAATATGGTATGGGAAGGGTTTCAACGACCTGTTTCTCAAACGGAAATCGCCCATTTTGCCTATTTCGATTATAAAAAGAATGCCGTGGTGAAAATTACTTCACCGAAAAATGTGAAAGAATGTACAATACGTCCTACAGAGTTTGGCATTGTTCCCGTAGTGAAAGAAAATACTATTGAATTTACATTATCAGGTCCTTGCCAGTTCGTCGTCGAATTTGGCGACTACCATGAAGCCTTGCATCTGTTTGCCAATCCGAAAAAATTGACAGTCGAAAGAAGTGCTGATGCACGTTATTTTGGTCCCGGTACCCATGAAGCCGGCCTTATTACAATGAGAAGTAATGAAATGGTATATATTGACGAAGGAGCAATAGTCTACGGAGCTATTGAAAGTGAGAACACGTCTAATATAAAAATTGTGGGAAAAGGTATTCTCGACTCAAGCCACATGAATTCGGGACATTCCATTTCTTTGAAGGGAGTATCGAATGCTCATATTGAAGGTATTGTTGTGAAAGATCCGGCTCATTGGGCGGTGGTTCCCTATTATTGTAATGGAATCACTTTCGACAATGTCAAGTTGGTAGGCTTTTGGCGATATAATGCTGATGGGATAGATATTGTCAACAGTAGCGATGTAACAATTAAGAATTCTTTTGTCAGAGCGTTTGATGACTGTATTGCAATTAAAGGACAGAAGGCTTGTTATGATAAGCAAAAAGTTATCGAAAATATAACAGTGGATAATTGTGTGCTTTGGAATGACTGGGGAAAAATTATTGAATTTGGAGCCGAAACTGTAGTGGATGTTATTCGCAATGTCAATATTTCGAATTGTTATATTCCTCACTTTACAATGGTTGCATTGGACATGCAGAATGGTGATAGGGGGCACATTGAAAATGTTCATTTTAAAAATATCTCCATTGAAGAAGCGATAAAAGAAAATGCCATGTTAAAAGACGAACCTGTGGATACAGGCTGGTGGGGAAAATCATTTTGTTTAGGAATTACCGGCACCCAATGGTCTCAAGATAATATCCGGGGAAGTATAGATAACGTAAGTTTTCAAAATATTCGTCACATAGGTTCCGGCTGCACCGGAGTCGACTTGTCTGGATATGATGAAGAGCACAAGGTATCCAATATATATATTAAAGATTATTATGTCAATGGTACGAAAATAACCGGAACATCAAATCTCATACACAAAAACAACTATGTTACTAACGTCACAGTTGAGTAACAAGCAATTTTTTGAGATATGAATTGAAGAACTTGTATACCTGTAAATCCATTGTCTGCCCTATCTATCGTGATAGGGTAGACGATAATGATATTGTAACTGCGAAAAAGAGATTTACCGATATATCGATTGCAATAAAATGAAAAAGAAAATACAGAAAATAGTTTTTATATTCGTTTGGTTTATTACTGCAAGTATGTCGGCAGCTCCCTCATTTTCAGTATATGGACTCATGACAGAACAGGCAGAAAATCCTATTGGAGTAGAAACCAACGAGCCGTACTTCAGTTGGAAGATACATGCGCAAGAACGAAATTTTAAACAAAGTGCTTATCATATCTGTATCGCAGACTCTCCTGCCAAATTGGAAAACGACGATTGCAATATATGGAATAGTGGTAAAGTATTCTCAGACAATTCGATTTTCAATCAGTTTAAAGGGAAAAAATTACTATCTTCTACAACCTATTATTGGAAAGTAAAAGTCTGGAATGATAAAGGAGAAGAGTCTGCATGGAGTCAAATGCATACTTTTACAACAGGACTACTGAATGAAAGCGATTGGGGTACTTCCCGTTGGATAGCAATGGAAGCAGACAGAGCAAAAATAAAGGGTATTCATTATCAAGATAAAGATGCTTTGCCAACTTCTAAAACAGGTATGTATAAAATGCCCCAATTCCGAAAGGAGTTTCAAATAAAGGAAGGTATACAAAAAGCTTTTATTTATATTTCAGGAGTAGGACATTTTGATTTGTTTATAAATGGCTCTAAAGTGGGCGACCATTTTTTAGATGCAGGATGGACTTTGTATGACAAGGAGGTCTTCTATGTTTCATTTGATGTAACAGAACTGCTGAATAAACAAGATAATGTTCTTGGAGTTATGCTTGGAAATGGTTTCTACAATGTACCACAAGAACGTTATTTCAAATTATTAGTTTCATACGGTGCTCCCAAACTGAAATTAATACTGAAAGTACTATATGATAACGGTACATCGCAGGAAATCGTTTCGAATAACTCTTGGAAAGTGACCGAAAGCCCTATTACATTCTCCAGCATATATGGCGGTGAAGATTATGATGCTACCAAACAAGAAGTCGGATGGATGAATGTCGGTTTTGATGATAAAAATTGGAAAGATGCTCTTGAAGTGGATTACCATCCTAAAATGGTTTCTCAGCAAATAGAGCCGTTAAAGATAAAAAAAGAAATACCTATAGTCAGATGTTATAAAAACAGTAAAGGCAACTGGGTGTATGATTTGGGACAGAACTTCTCCGGAATAGTTCGTCTCCGCGTTTCAGGAAAAAGGGATCAGAGTCTTTGCCTTGTTCCGGCCGAATTGCTAAACAAGAACAACACTGCCAATCAGTCAGCTTCCGGGTATCCGTTTTGTTATCATTATAAGCTTCGAGGAGACGATACTATCGAAACCTGGCAACCGCAGTTTACCTATTATGGATTTCGCTATGTGGAAGTAAAGGGGGCTGTTCCGGCAGGAGAAAAAAATCCGAAAAATCTTCCTGAGATAATTGAACTTACAGGGTTACATACAAGTTTGTCTGCTCCTCAATCCGGAACTTTCTTTTGTTCCAATCCCCTGTTTAATAAGATACACGACCTCATTGACTGGGCTATGCGTAGCAATATGGCCAGTGTATTGACAGATTGTCCTCACAGAGAAAAATTAGGATGGGTAGAACAGACTTACCTAATGCAGTATTCGTTGCAGTATCGCTATAACATGTCGAGGATGTACAATAAGATTATAAGGGATATGTATCTGTCACAGACTGAGCAAGGAGTGATTCCATCCATTGCGCCCGAATATGTAAGATTTAAAGAAGGCTTTGAAGATACACCGGAATGGGGAAGTGCTTTTATAATATCTTCCTGGTACGCATATTTATGGTATGGCGATGACAGGGCACTGACAAGCTATTATCCTATGATGAAAAGATACATGGATTACTTAGCTTCCCGCGCAAACGACAATATCATAGCATATGGATTGGGGGATTGGTTTGACATAGGTCCGGATGTTCCTGGAAATTCCCAGCTGACTTCAAATGGTTTAACCGCAACTGCAACTTATTACTATAACGCTACTATTATGCAAAAAATCGCACGTTTGCTGGCTCAACCGGACGACGTGGAAAAGTATGGAAGATTGGCAGTTGAAATTAAAGAATCATTCAACCGCAGGTTTTTCAATTCTTCCACTAAAACTTATGACCGTAATAGTCAGACTGCAAATTCGATAGTACTATTTATGGGATTAGCAGATGAAACATATAAACAATCAATCATTAACAATCTGATTTGCGATATAGAAAAACGGAATTATTCGTTAACTGCGGGTGATATCGGATATAGATATGTATTGCAAGCTTTAGAAACAAACGGTTTGTCAGAGTTGATTTATAAGATGAATTGTAAATACAATGTGCCTGGATATGGTTGGCAGTTGGCACATGGAGCAACAGCACTTACCGAATCATGGCAAGCATTCGGTTTTGTATCCAACAATCATTTTATGTTAGGACATTTGATGGAGTGGTTATATGGTGGCATAGGAGGGATACGTCAGACAGAACAATCATTGGCATATAAAACAATACTAATTGATCCTCATGTCGTTGGAGATATAACTACAGCATCGGCTTCTTATGAGTCTCCCTACGGCCGAATATGTAGTGAATGGAAGAAAAAGCAAGAAGGTTTTGAATTGAAAGTTTCTATTCCGGCAAATAGTGAAGCGGTAATAGTCTTGCCTACTGCAAAAATTGAAAATGTTATGGATTATGGAATTTGCCTGAGTTCGGTTGAGGATATTGTTTTTTTAGGAGTCGAACAAAATAGAATAAAAATCAAAGTTGGTTCCGGAGACTATCTGTTTTCAGTAAAAGGATAAAACATAACTTTTTAAATCAGAAAATACATGTCATTTCCATATTACCATTAAGGAATATGGCACAATAAAATCACTTTAGCTCCACACCCTTTTATGGGGATTGGAGAGAACTTATAACATGAAAGAAAATGAAAAAAATTATTTATATTTTATTTTTTGCTCTTACCGCTATTGTTGCTAACGGGCAGACTAAAAAACTCTTCAGTGGTACAAATAACGAAGGGGGAAGAATCAGTATTAACGGCTATATTGGAGACCGCATCCAGATGTGTATTGACCAAAGAGTGAAAGCACAGAATGCGGATGAACTGGTAGAGCCCTTTCGGCATCTAACGGAAGGAAACGGTTGGCAATCAGAATTCTTAGGAAAATGGATGTTAGGAGCTATTGCATCATACGAATACACACGGGATGAGGAGCTTTATCAGAAGATTGTGAATGCAGCCAATCAGTTTATGGAAACACAACACGCCGATGGTTATATTGGCAATTATAAACCGGAAAGTCGACTGACTTGTTGGGATATCTGGGGACGGAAATACACATCTTTGGCATTATTGTCTTACTACAGATTGACCAAAGACGACAATGCATTGATTGCGGTACAGCGCTTAATAGATCTTCTGATAAAAGAACTGGAAGAAAAACAACTCGACATAGCAGAAACCGGATTTTATTACGGAATGCCAAGTTGTTCCATATTGGAGCCGGTTGTTTATTTGTATGAAGCAACAAAGGAACCACGTTATTTGCACTTCGCAAAAGGAATTATAAACAGTATTGAAAAAGAAGGCCATTCGCAATTAATTACCAAAGCGCTAAAGAATATCCCCGTCCATCGTTTTACTTTCCCTAAATCATGGTGGAGTTATGAAAATGGACAGAAAGCTTATGAAATGATGTCGTGCTATGAGGGAATGGTTGAATTAGGCAGAATATCTAACGATCCGTTGTATTTGCAGGCAACCGAGAAGACTGTTGCAAACATCATCGCTGATGAAATCAATATAGTCGGTTCGGGAGCAACTTTTGAATGTTGGTATGAAGGAAAGAAAAAACAAACAATACCTACTTACCATACCATGGAGACTTGTGTGACATTTACCTGGATGCAATTGTGTGCACGGCTATTGCAGGAAACGACCAATTCATTGTACGCTGACGAATTTGAACGCACCATGTATAATGCATTGATGTCGTCCATGAAAAATGATGGTACGCAAATATCTAAATATAGTCCGTTAGAAGGACGTAGATGTGAAGGCGAAAAACAATGTGGCATGCAAATCAATTGTTGTAATGCTAATGGTCCGCGTGCGTTTGCCTTAATTCCCCAAACGGCATATATGATGAAGAATGACAAGGTGTACGTAAATCTTTATTTGGATTCAGAGGCGGAATTTTTCATGAATAAAAATGAAATAAAACTTGATATGAAAACTCAATATCCTGTTGATGGACATGTTGAATTGTCAATAAATCCACGTAAAGAAACAGAGTTTACATTAGCATTCCGCATTCCATTATGGGTGGATGATAATTATCAGATTGCCATTAATGGAGAATCACAGACAAGTGTACGCAAAGGCGGGTATCTTTACTTGCAAAGAAAGTGGAAAAAAGGAGATAAAGTGTCCATTAATTTCAGATTAAAAGCGAAAGTGGAGGAGTATGATCGGCATCAAGCTGTAACCTATGGACCATTGGTGTTCGCCCGTGACAGTCGGTTTATGGATGGATATGTAGATGAATGTGCCATTATTCAACAGAATGAAAAGGGAGAGGTATCGGCTGTGCCACAAGAAACTCGAAAAGATTCCTTTGCATGGGTTACAATGGAGGTGCCAATGATACTTGGTACGGATTTGGAGAATATAGAAAATAAAGTTGTCAAACAGATTAAATTCTGTGATTTTGCTTCTGCCGGGAATGATTGGGACCCAGCCGGACGCTATAGAGTGTGGATTCCTAAAACACTTAATCAGATGTCGGAAGCTTATCGTCAGTATTAAATAGGCTAATATGACATTGGCAGGAATGTATTTTATGAATAATGTTTTAAACAATAATCTTGAAACGCAATGATGAAATTATTTTTTTCAATCACGATTCTATTATTTCTGGCGGTAACCAATGGTACTGCCAAAAATAATCATCCTCCTCGCATTGTAAACATCATCAACTTTATACGTCAATTGGAACCCAGAGACAATAACATCACAGAAGATGTATTGTATGAAACGGTATGCGAACAGGTGAAACTGTTAAAGAAGTACAATATGAGAGGAACTTTCTTACTGCAATACGATGCATTGATCAATCCTCGTTATCAGTCACTTTTGAAGGAAGAGATGAAAAGAGGAACAGAAGTTGGTGGTTGGTGGGAAATCACTCAACCGCATGTAGAAGCAGTCGGATTGAAATGGAGAGGACGTTATCCATGGGACTGGCATGCAGATGTCGGTTTTGCCGTAGGATATACTCCGGAAGAGAGAGAAAAACTCGTAGATGTGTACATGGAAAAATTTAAAGAGATTTTTGGAAAATATCCTGCTTCGGTCGGTTCATGGTTTATCGATGCCCATACATTGAGATACATGTATGAAAAATATGGCATTGTGTCATCATGTACATGTAGGGATCAGTATGGAACAGATGGCTATACATTGTGGGGCGGCTATTGGAATCAGGCCTACTATCCCAGTCGCCTCAACGGGTATATGCCTGCACAGACGAAAGAAGGACAAATTCCCGTTCCGGTATTCCGCATGTTAGGTAGTGATCCTATTTATCAATATGATACCAGTTTGGGAGAATCTGCACAGGGAGTTATTACGTTGGAACCTGTTTGGGAGGCAGGCAGGAATGAAAAATGGGTGCGCTATTTCTTTAAATCTATTTTTGAAGATCCCTGTATCGGTTTCAACTATACACAAGTCGGTCAGGAAAATTCTTTTACTTGGGCAGGTATAAAGAAAGGATTGGGAGTTCAATTCCCTCTTCTCGATTCATTGGCACAAGCCGGAGATATACAGATTAAGACATTGGAAGAAGCGGGACGTTGGTTTAAAAAGAAATATCCTGTCACTCCTCCTACCTCGGTCACAGCACTCACTGACGCGCAAGACAATGGTAATCGGACTGTATGGTTCAACAGTCGTTTCTACCGTACAAATCTGTTATGGAATGATTATTCCATTCGTTTTAGGGATATCCACTTATTTGATGAACGTATAGAATCGGATTATTTAAAACGACGTGGAACTTCTAACCAGTGTGTGTTCACCACTTGTCCGATTGTTGACGGTTTCTTATGGAGCACCCCCAAAGAGTATGCTGCTATCCGTTTTTACACCATAAAGAACGGAGCAGAAAAGGAAGTGATCATAAAGAATGTAGAAGTGAAGACAGTGAATGACAGCAAGATGCAACTGCGTTGTGTAGCTACCGACCAATCTGCCTATACAATCACCCTGTCCGAAAGAGAGATTAAAATAGAAGGTAAAACATCCAACCCTTGGAAGTTGAAACTCGAAGTTGCCACGGGAAAGACACTGCCACTGAAAGTGAAAGGAAACAATTCATTGACTGGTGAACTGAAAGGTATTTCATACGGCATTGTCTGTCTGAAAGGTAATGTGAAACAAAGTGGAAATACAGTATCATTAAATCCGGAGAACAATCGTCTGATTATAGATTGTTCATCCCGTGATTTCAAATAAAAAGCAGCAAACTTGTTAAGACATTTTGCTTAAATTTCAATTGGTGTTTGATGATCTACCTATAGGTAAGGACTGATTATCGAAATATTAGTCTTTGCTTATAGGTAGTTCTTTATCACATCAAACGATTATTATCTGTTTTTATATGAGCTGTAACTCTTATAATTCCATATTAATACTGACTAATCTTTTTATACGTATGAAACAACTGACAATCTTAGCGGAACTATTATTTTTCTGTTTGCAGGCTGCGTTGCCTGTCTTTGCACAGACGCCAACGTATCTGGATACGAATAGACCTATCGAAGAGCGAGTAAAAGACGCATTGAGCCGGATGACCCTTGAAGAAAAGGTGAAGATGATTCATGCACAATCAAAATTCAGTTCGGCAGGCGTACCTCGGCTTGGAATCCCCGAAGTATGGGCTACCGATGGTCCTCACGGTATCCGTCCGGAAGTATTGTGGGATGAATGGGACCAGGCAGGATGGACAAACGATTCCTGCATCGCTTACCCCGCATTGACTTGCCTTGCTGCCACATGGAATCCGGAAATGTCTCATCTCTACGGAAAAAGTATCGGTGAAGAGGCGCGTTACCGAAAAAAAGATATCTTATTAGGCCCCGGTGTGAACATCTATCGTACCCCTCTGAACGGACGTAATTTTGAATATATGGGTGAAGACCCGTATCTGTCCGCCACGATGGTAGTTCCTTATATCAAAGGAGTGCAGGAAAATGGTGTAGCCGCTTGCGTGAAACACTACGCGTTGAATAATCAGGAAACCAATCGGAACACTACGAATATGTACCTAAACGACCGTCCCCTTTATGAGATATACCTGCCTGCTTTCAAGGCTGCCATTCAAGAAGGTGAAGCCTGGTCAATTATGGGTTCTTATAATCTTTATCAGGGGCAGCACGCTTGCCACAACAAACGTCTGCTCAAAGACATTCTCCGTGACGAATGGGGCTTCGACGGTGTGGTAGTGTCCGACTGGGGTGGTGTGCATAATACCGAACAAGCCATCTACAACGGACTGGACTTGGAATTCGGTTCGTGGACAAACGGATTGTCTGACGGAACCCATAATGCTTATGATAATTATTACCTGGCTTTCCCTTACCTGAAACTGATTAAAGAGGGTAAAGTCGGAACAAAAGAGTTGGACGAGAAAGTCAGCAACATCCTTCGTCTGATTTTCCGTACTTCGATGAATCCGCATAAGCCGTTCGGCTCTTTAGGTTCTCCTGAACATGGACAAGCCGGTCGTAAGATAGCTGAAGAAGGAATCGTTCTTTTGCAGAACAACAATAACGTGTTGCCTATCGACTTGAACAAAGCGAAAAGAATAGCCGTTATCGGTGAGAATGCAATCAAGATGATGACAGTGGGCGGTGGTAGTTCTTCCTTGAAAGTGAAGTACGAAATTTCTCCGTTGGATGGATTGAAGAATCGTGTAGGTACAAAAGCGGAAGTAGTGTATGCCCGTGGTTACGTAGGCGACCCGACAGGTGAATATAACGGTGTGAAAACCGGGCAGGACTTGAAAGACGACCGTTCGGAAGACGAACTTCTCACTGAGGCTCTGCAAGCGGCCGAAAATGCGGATTATGTTATTTTCTTCGGTGGGCTAAATAAGAGTGAGGGACAAGATTGTGAAGGTTCAGACCGTATTTCTTTGGGATTGCCATATACACAAGACAGAGTAATCCGTGAATTGGCTAAGATTAATAAGAATTTGATTTTTGTCAATATTTCCGGTAATGCTGTAGCTATGCCTTGGGTGAACGAAATTCCCGCCATTGTTCAAGGCTGGTTCTTGGGTTCGGAAGCCGGAACGGCCCTCGCTTCTGTATTAATCGGAGATATTAATCCTTCCGGTAAGTTACCTTTTACTTTTCCCGTAAAATTGGATGATGTAGGTGCTCATAAATTAGGCGAATATCCAGGCAATAAAGAAGAATTGGTAACTAAGCATCAAGGGGACACAATAAACGAAACTTACCATGAAGGCATCTTTGTAGGTTACCGTTGGGCGGATAAAGAAAAAATCAAGCCATTGTTTCCGTTTGGACACGGATTAAGCTACACCACTTTTACTTATAGCAAACCTGCTGCGGACAAGAAAACAATGACCGCCGATGATACGATTTCGTTTACCGTCAACATAAAAAATACAGGAACCTATGAAGGTCAGGAAATTGTTCAGCTTTATATCAGCGATAAAAAATCTTCCCTACCGCGTCCGTTGAAGGAGCTGAAAGCTTTCCAAAAAGTTAAATTGGCTCCGGGAGAAGAGAAATCGGTAACACTGACGATTGATAAAAAAGCATTGAGTTTCTTTGATGATGCAAGACATGAATGGGTAGCCGAACCCGGTAAGTTTGAAGCGATGATTGGGAGTTCCTCCCGGAATATCAAGGGAACAATAGTATTTGAGTTAAAATAAAACATTATTAAAATAGAATATACTATGCGTCAATTATTAACCGCAATATTTATTTTCATATTTTCTCTCTTTATAAATGCCCAACAGCAATCGCTTGAAGACATACAAAATGTTCGTTTATTCATTAAAGAACATATGGGACATACTGTAAAAGAGTGTAAAAAGGATACATTGGGATATATTGCTTTGCCAAAACCTTATAGTGTTCCAAGTTTGAGTGGTGCATTTCAGCAAGATATGTATTATTGGGATACATATTTTACAAATATAGGGTTGATATTGGATGATGACTTTGAGCAGGCATTGAATAATGTAGATAACATCCTTTACTTAATAGATAAGTTTGGATTTATGCCTAATGGATCTAATGTTTCATATTTGAATCGTTCACAACCACCATTTGCCAGTATGATGGTTCGGGATATTTACGAAAAGAGCAGGGATAAAATATGGTTGGAATCTGCCTGTAGAATATTAGAAAAAGAGTACACATTCTGGATGACTCAACGAATTACACCTACGGGACTGAACCGATATTCGAACAGTGCAACAAGAGATGAACTGGTTTCATTTTATGAATATATGAGAACACGTTTCACTGACTTGCCTGTTTTAACAGATTCTTTGAAGTTATTGAAACAATCTTCTCATTTAATTGCAGAAGCGGAGTCCGGTTGGGATTTTTCCCCTCGTTTTGATTTTCGTTGTGAAGATTTTAATCCTGTGGATTTAAATGCAAATCTCTATTTATATGAACAAAATTTTGCTTTTTTCTATAAAGAATTGAAAAAGAAGGGTTCAAACAAATGGTTGGATGCAGCCCAAAAAAGGAAAAATCTGTTGAATAAATATTGTTATAACTCTCAAGACGGCTGTTTTTATGATTATGACTTTATAAATAATCGACTAAGCCCTATATATTCTGCGGCTGTTTTTAATTTACTTTGGGCAGAGGTCTTAACCAAACATCAAGCTAAGAATATGGTTGTTCATCTTCAAAGATTAGAATATCCTTGTGGCATTGTCGCTTGCGAACAAGGAAAACGCAAGAGAACCTATCAGTGGGATTTTCCTAATGCATGGGCGAGTTTTAATCTTTTATCAATAAATGGTCTGGACCGCTATGGATTTAAAAAAGAAGCTCGTCGTATAGCTCAGAAATATGTTAGTAGTACTGTTAAGATTTACCAATCTTCAGGTAATCTATGGGAGAAATATAACGCTGAATTAGGAAATTTGGAAGTGAATAATGAATACGAAATGCCTCCATTTATGGGGTGGACAGCCGGTGCTTTTATCTACGCATCTGATTATCTGATTAAATAAGAAAAATAAAAACACATATAAGTATGAAAATGAATCTTCATTATTTTGCGGATACTATTCCGATAATAATTCTCGCGTTTTTCTTGAATAGCGAACTGATAAACGCAACTGAAGTCGGAAAACGTACTGACGCATTGGAAGCATCAGCCTGGAACGAATCCAAATGGATTTCCGCAACAGACGCCCCCGTGGCGAAAGGACACAACAACGGTCTCGCGGCCGATGGCGCGAGTTGGTTCGTGTCCACTGTGAAAAACGAACAGGAAGTCATCTCCGCCAAGTGGATGACCGCCGGACTGGGAATTTACGAGTTGTATGTGAATGGAAAAACCGTAGGCGGGGAATTCCTGAAACCGGGCTTCACACACTATGCCAAGACCAAACGTTCTTTCACCTATGACATTACAGACATCATCCGTACCAAGCCAAACGCCGAGAACATGCTTTCCGTACAGGTGACGCCGGGATGGTGGGGAGACAAAATCATAACCCCCGGAGGACATGACGGAATGATAGGCAAGAAATGTGCCTTTCGCGGTGTACTGGAACTGACTTTTTCTGACGGAACCAAGAAGCGCTACGGTACTGACCTCAAAAACTGGAAAGCCGGAATTGCCGGCCCGGTGAAACATGCCGGCATCTTTGATGGAGAAACGTACGATGCACGCGAACCGATGGGCTACGAATGTGTGGACAAACTCTCCGTACCCGAAGAGAATACCGAATTCTCCGGCGACATCCTGCCTTCGGACGGGGCGGAAGTCTATCTGCGTACTGATCTCGCCCTCGTTCCTGTCAAAGCATACGTTTGGAAGAATATAGGAGGAGCAAAGGCGAATGAGTTCGGTAAGGTAATTATTGCCCGTGAGTTCGCATTGGATACAGAGATGACCGTAAGTCCGGGAGAGACGTTAGTGGTGGACTTCGGACAAAATTGTGCCGGCATCCCCTCTTTCGTATTCAAAGCTGCCGAGGGAACAGTGCTGACCTGCCTTCCCGCAGAACTGCTCAATGACGGTAATGGTGCCAAGATTCGTGGCATGGACGGTCCGGAAGGAAGCTGTCACCGCGAAAACCTGCGCTTCCCTTACGGCGTCCGTCTGGACTACACTTTTGCTGCCGGAAATAGCTATGTGACCTACTACCCTCATTGCACCTTCTTCGGCTACCGTTACGTCTCCATAACTGCCACCGGGAATGTCGCCATCAAGTCGTTGAAGTCCATCCCAGTCACTTCCATCACAAAGAAAATGGAGATCGGCACTATATCCACAGGCAACGACCTTGTGAACAAGCTCATCTCCAACACTTATTGGGGGCAACTATCCAACTACCTGTCCATACCCACCGACTGCCCGCAACGCGACGAGCGCCTGGGTTGGACAGCAGACACACAAGTGTTTGCAGAAACAGGAACGTTCTTTGCCAACACCATGAAGTTTTTCCATAAGTGGATGCGTGACATGCGCGACACCCAGAATAGTTTGGGCGGATTCCCCGGGGTGGCTCCCTTGGCACAATACGGTGACGAGAAAATGCGTTTCGGTTGGGCTGATGCCGGAATCATCGTGCCCTGGACGGTATGGAAACAATTCGATGACACGCAAATCATCGAGGAGAGCTGGAATGCCATGGACTTGTTTATGAACCACATCAACGACACCAAGTATAACCACGAGACCCTCTGTAGCGAGAACGGTAACTATCAATGGGCCGACTGGCTGAGCTACGAACCTCTGGAAAGCTGGAGCGGACTGGCTTTCTCTCCCCAAGGTCCGCTTCCTGATGCTATCAGCTACTGGAACTATTTGAGTGCTTCCTACTGGATGACAGATGCTTTCATGATGCGGGACATGGCTGCCGCCATCGGTCGTGATGCCGCCAAATACCAGCAAATGGCTGATTCGGCAAAGGCATACATCAAAGAGAACTTCCTCAATGAAGACGGTACCTTCAAAACCGCCATCCTCAACACCATGCAGACACCTGCTTTGTTCGCCCTAAAGAACCAGCTTGTGGAAGGTGAAGCCAAAGCGAAGATGATAGACCGTCTGCGTGAAAACTTCGCACAGCACGACCTTTGCTTACAGACCGGATTCTTAGGCACATCCATCCTCATGGCCACCCTCACGGAGAATGGCATGGAAGACATTGCCTATGAACTCCTCTTCCAACGTAAGAATCCAAGCTGGCTGTACTCTGTGGACAACGGAGCCACCACCATCTGGGAACGGTGGAACAGCTATATGATAGACAAGGGAATGGGACCGAGCGGCATGAACAGCTTCAATCATTATGCCTACGGATGCGTATGTGAATGGATTTGGGAAACCGTTGCCGGCATCGCAGCCGATCCTGCCACCCCCGGCTTCAAACATATCATTATGAAGCCCATTCCAGACAAGCGGTTAGGACACGTGACTGCCGAATACCGTTCCGCCGCCGGACTCATCAAGAGTGCCTGGAAATACGAAGGCGACGCCTGGATTTGGGAATTTACCATTCCAAAAGGTGCCACCGCTACCGTAACTCTTCCCGGAGAGATGAAATCAAAGAACTATGGAAGTGGAACTTACAAGGTGACCAAAAAGTTTTTCATGTAGGAATTTGATAGTAAAAAGATGTATCTACAGGGTTATGTCACTGCCAGACGGTCAAATTCACACATACCGAATATATACGGTGAATCGCTTAGCGATTCACCTCTTTTTCTATTCTCAATATCTTATCCAACGTTTTTTGAGCCTCTGTCGACGGAAACCTCAATACAACCTTCCGCAAGGAGTTCCGTGCCTTCTCGTATCCCGTAGCAAACACTTTCGACAATCCATCCCGATAACGGGCATATTGCATTTTCGTTGGCGACGATATTTTCTTATAGTCAGTCTCCAACTGCTTCTTTTCCCGTTCAGCCATCAAATAATAGTAATTCCCTAAAAAGATATTGGCAGCCAAGTTGTCCGCATCCAATTGCAATATCTTCTCATACATGCGCAGAGCATCCTTTTCTTGTCCTCGATAAACTTGCATTTCGGCACAGGGTTCGAGATAGTCTACATTATTGGAAGCCTTTTGAAGTAACTCTTTATAGAACAAATAAGCCTTGTCATAATTCCGCTTCTTCTTATAGGCAATCGCCAGTTCATTCGCCAGACTCACGCTTATTTCACTGTTCTTGTCTACATTCGTCCAATAATACATTTCCGTACGGTCTATATTCAGAGCGATAGTCTGCCGGAAATAGCTCACAGCCTGCCCATTCTGCCCTGCCTCAATGGCAGCAGACACTTTTTGTAACATCTCATCAACCGACTGCGCATTCAGCACCAGCGGCAATGAAAATAAAGAGATAAGAAAAATAGTTAAGGTCCTCATAATCCATCTGATTGCTATTTAGTTCGTGACACACAAAGATACAATAAAAAAATAAAAAATGTACCTTTGTTCGCGAAAAGAACAATCAAATTGATAAAAGTGTTTTTATACAATGACAGATAAAAAAAAATCCTCCGTAAACAGACGAATATTACAGATAGCCATCCCATCGATTATATCGAATATTACCGTTCCGCTACTGGGACTTATCGATGTCACGATCGTAGGACATCTCGGTTCTCCGGCGTACATTGGAGCCATTGCAGTAGGGGGAATGTTATTCAACATTATCTACTGGATTTTTGGATTCCTACGCATGGGAACAAGCGGAATGACTTCACAAGCGTACGGTCAACATGATTTAAACGAAATCACCCGGTTACTGCTACGTTCTGTTGGAGTAGGATTATTTATAGCACTTTGCCTGTTGATACTCCAATACCCTATTCTGAAACTGGCATTTACACTGATACAAACCACACCGGAGGTTAAGCAATTGGCAACAACCTATTTTTATATCTGTATCTGGGGAGCCCCAGCCACATTAGGACTTTATGGATTCGCCGGCTGGTTTATCGGGATGCAGAATTCACGTTTTCCCATGTATATCGCTATTACTCAAAATATTGTCAACATTGTAGCCAGTCTATGTTTTGTCTACTTATTGGACATGAAAGTGGCAGGAGTGGCAACAGGGACTTTAATTGCCCAATATGCAGGTTTCTTCATGGCTATTTTGTTATACATGCGTTACTATAGTGTGCTTAAAAAACGAATCGTATGGAAAGAAATCATACAGAAACAAGCCATGTACCGTTTCTTTCAAGTCAACCGGGACATATTCTTCCGTACCCTCTGCCTTGTTATAGTCACTATGTTTTTTACTTCTGCAGGGGCCGCCCAAGGAGAAATCGTATTAGCCGTGAACACCTTGCTCATGCAATTATTTACTTTGTTTTCGTACATTATGGACGGATTTGCTTATGCCGGTGAAGCACTGACCGGCCGTTACATTGGTGCCAAAAACCAAACAGGCTTACGTAACACAGTACATCACCTTTTCTATTGGGGATTCGGTCTTTCACTGGTATTCACAATTCTCTATGCAGCTGGCGGAAAAGAATTCCTGGGATTACTAACCAATGACACTTCAGTAATCAGCGCTTCAGACACTTATTTTTACTGGGCACTCATTATTCCGTTAGCCGGTTTCTCCGCTTTCTTATGGGATGGCATTTTTATCGGTGCCACTGCTACCCGGCAGATGCTTTACTCCATGTTAGTTGCCTCTGCCAGCTTCTTTGGAGTCTATTACGCTTTCCATCCCCTTTTAGGAAATCATGCCCTGTGGCTGGCTTTTCTCGTTTATCTTTCATTGCGGGGAATTGTACAAACCTTTTTGGGAAGACAAATAATGAAAAAAGTAATCGTATCCCGGTGAGGCTATCCGATAAATTATCTCTATATTTGCGGCAAACAATAAAAAGCAAAAGGTATGGCAAAGTATAAAAGAATCTTACTAAAGCTTAGTGGAGAGAGCTTAATGGGCGAAAAGCAATATGGCATTGATGAAAAAAGACTGGCAGAATATGCTGAACAAATCAAAGAAATCCACCAGCAAGGGGTACAGATTGGTATCGTTATCGGAGGAGGCAATATATTTCGCGGACTAAGCGGAGCCAATAAAGGTTTTGATCGTGTGAAAGGAGACCAAATGGGAATGTTGGCTACCGTAATCAACAGTCTCGCTCTAAGTTCTGCTCTTGTGGCTACCGGCGTAAAGGCACGTGTGTTGACAGCAGTCCGGATGGAACCTATCGGTGAATTCTACAGTAAATGGAAAGCTATCGAATGTATGGAGAACGGCGAAGTAGTCATTATGTCCGCTGGAACGGGAAATCCTTTCTTTACTACTGACACCGGTTCTTCACTTAGAGGCATAGAAATCGAAGCAGACGTTATGCTGAAAGGTACTCGTGTAGATGGTATTTACACAGCTGACCCCGAAAAAGATCCTACCGCTACCAAATTCGATGATATTACATACGATGAGGTACTGAAACGTGGTTTGAAAGTCATGGATTTGACAGCGACTTGTATGTGTAAAGAAAACAATCTGCCAATCGTCGTATTTGATATGGACACAGTAGGCAACTTAAAGAAGGTTATCAGTGGAGAAGAGATAGGTACGTTAGTACATAACTAATATTTCACTACCGATATTCATTTGTCTATCAGATGATACTCTACTCTGATAAAACATTGATTATTCATTAAAAAATAAGAAGTGCGAATTTTGCAGTATAGCTTTAACCAAAACTAATCCTGTAAAATTCGCACTTTGTTTTTCCTCTCAAATATTATATAGAAACAAACACCTATTTATCAAAATACTGAATCAAATCATACGCATTAAAATTCAATTCGCGGGCAAAGAAAGATAGATAAGGAAAGAGTTGATAAGAATTATCATAAAGACCTTTATTAGCAGGTTTCGACGAATTGTCCGTACCATCATCATCCTGGTATTTGAACCAATGCCAGCCAACACAATTCTTAGCTTCAAGCAATCCTAATGTAAAATGCTGATAAGCATAAGCTCTCTCGTTTTGTGTAGGAACAGAATATCCGGCTCCCGACTGGTTATTCAGATCAGAGTCCTCCACCCCTTTCGTATAAAACTCACTTACAAGAAACGGTTTGTCCGCCCAATTAGCCCAATCAGCAATCGCTGTTGTCAGTTCAGGACTCCAACGACTATAATAGTTGATAGAAATAACATCACAATATTTTCCGGCAGCTCTCACTACTCCTTCCATATATTTAGGAGTTCCATGTAATCTTGTTCCCAGATAAAGCAACTTATCATCTACTTTCTTCACTGCCTCTTTCACTGCTTTATAATATTTCTCTGCTACAATCCCGGCAAACTCATTATTCAAGTCATCCGTCACACTTTGCATACCTTTAGAATCCATAAAAGCTTTCGCCGCAACATAAGCCGGATCACCTGAGTTACTGATAGCCAGAAAACGATCTAAAATCCGGGAACTGTTTGAAGAGAAGTTTATCTCATTATCCGAAAAGAAACCTAACACATTAGGATCACGCAAATAATCTGCGAAAGCACTACCTGCCAAATATGATTCACACCATTCACTCCATCCATTATAAAACACAAGACCTGCTGCGTTATCATCGCTTCCTCCAGGGTAATTATAAGACTTCGCACTCTTGAACTGACTTAAAAAAGCAAATGAAGGCGCCAAAGTTAACGGACTGCTCGGATTGGAAGCATTATGAGTCTGAATCAGTGAATAAGTTCCTGTACAGAAGGCACCTGTACCGTGAAAGCCGATCTCACTCAATTCACGTTGAGTAGTAGATAACCATTTCTCATCAGTTCCAAACCTGCTATTCCAGGCCGTTTTATTACGACTGGAAGTTCCCTTACGCAAAGAAGTCGCACTACGTTCCAGATGCAGACAACCTTCCGGATCAACCAACCACCAACGTCCGTCTATTTTCTTCGTATAAAATCTTCCCGTAGCCGCCTGTTTCGGAAGCGTAGTCGAACTTCCGTATTTATTAACCGACTCCTGATACGCTTTCAACGTTTTAATAGCCGGCTTATACCCGTCCATATACGCAATAATACGTGTATTCTCTGTTTTCCAACTAGATATAGGCGGATAAGCACTGGAATACTTAACATTGATAGGGCGATACATATTGGCATTTAATGACGGAGTATACATCACAGAAGCTCCGGGAGCAGGCAAATCTTCCGGATATTCCGATTCTACATCTCCCCCTCCCATCACTATGTCAGGAGGCATAAAATTAGGATCTTTATCATCATCATCCGTACAAGACACCATAGGAATAGAACTTATAAACAGAAAAGTTCCCAATATAAATAGTTTTTTCATGGTATGTATTTTATTTATTATTAGTTGATTGTTGATCGAACCAGTCAGCCAAACGATAAGCGTTGATATTCAATTCTTTCATAGCATCAGCCAACGGTTTATAAAGATTGTATTCATTATCTACCAGCCCTTTGTTAGAGTCCAGATTCGAAGGATCTACCCCTTTTGCTGTCGGATCATTATCCTGATAACGGAACCAATGCCATCCGACACAATTCCCACTTTCCAATAATCCCAAAACAAAATGCTGGTAGGCATATCCACGTTCCTGCTGGGTTTGAACGGTGAAACCTGCCCCTGTTGTGTTTGCCAGCCCGGAATCCATTCCTTTCGTATAAAATTCCGTGATGATGAAAGGTTTTTGAGCCCATTCGCCCCAATGCTTCATGGTCTTCTCACTCGGTGTCCATGCACCATAGTAGTTAATAGCAACGACATCACAATACCTGCCTGCCGCTTCCACAATCTGGCGGACAAACTTAGGTTTTCCATGTAGACGACTACCTAAATAAAGGTGATTGGGATCATACTTCCGAATCGCTTCCGACACCACTTTATAGTATCGTTCCGCTACTACCCCCGCAAACTCTTCCCGATGTTCGTCCGTAATTTGCTGCAAAGTAATACCCTGCTGTTTCAACCAGGATTCTGCATACAATCTTCCCGGATCATTGGGATTCTTCAAAGTCAGATACCCCTCCAGATTCTTCGGCCCGAACGGCAGTTCATTATCCGAAAAATAGCCGATGATATTTTTATCCGTTTTATTTGCGACCAGTTTTTGTGCCATCTCATCGCAATAGGTTTCGAACTCCGGGTCAAAAACGAAAATACACTGATTAGGATATCCCGTATTACCAGGTAACTGATAAGTTCCTCCTCGTTTCTTCCCATATCCACTCATCAGGTTCAGAATGATTGAGCGAGTCAGTACCTCCTTGTGAGAGGCATTGTAAGAGGCAATAGCTTCTTCATTACTCCAGGAGCCGGCCCCGGAAAAGCCCAGCGAATGAATCATCCGTGCCGTTCCTTCGATCCATTTTTCCTCCGTACCGAATTTGTCCAGCATTGCTTGTTTATTGCGTTCGGAAGTACCTAAACGTACTCCTACCACCACTTTCTGCAAATGCCGATACCCATCGGGATCAATCATCCACCATCGATCTCTAATACGTTCTACCCTGAAAAATCCTGTAGCCCGATACCTGGGAGCATCCAGATCACTTCCATACTTATTCACACGTACTTTACCAGTAGGTTTGAACCCATCCAATTGAGCAATAGTACGGGTATCATACTCTTTCCAAGGCAGTTTTTTCTGTCCTTTCACCCACGGACGGGCAGTGACCTTAAATGTACGTCCCTGGGCATAACCAAACTGGGATAACAGCAGTAAAAACAATATAACTATACTATTTTTCATCATCTAATATTCTTTTACGATTCGTATTGCATTTAAAATGGGCACAGACTCCACCGCTCCAAAACGAACGACAAGCCCCTTTCCTTGTGAAACCGGAACAATATATTTCTTAATAACCGCACGTTCGGAACCGTATTCTTCTGCAATATTCAGTTGTTTGGCAACAGATACTCCATTTATATCCACAGAAAATACCCGGTTAATATAGTCCTCCCTCACCACATCATTTCCTAAATTATACACCAAAGCCTCTCTTTTATTTTCAGAAGTAAGTTCTGTCCAATATAAATATACAGCATAAACACCATCCGGTACATCTGCCTTAAAAGCTTCAATACCTACTCGCTGTGTCTGGAAGACAGGATCCTGATCCGTCCCCAGTATATCTGTATCGCTGGCAGGCAAAGAGCCATAACGAGTTTTGTTCGGAGCCACTTCCCCACCAATATATCCCCATGAACCTTCTGCATAAGCCTGTTCGGGTATCCAGCACATCTCTGCTATCCGGTCCTCAAAATAGCGTCGAGCACCCAGTAGTACATTGATTTCCGTAAAGCAATTCTTCACATTGACACATTTAAAATCACAAACATACTGGTCACGATATTCACGTCCCTCCTTTTCAATCACAGCATCCACCACATTCTTTCCGTTTACAAAAGGAATGTCCACGGAAACCACCTTATCTGCTACCGGATATACTCCCAAACTTTTTCCATTCAAAAAGACCTCCACCTTATCCGCGTTAGTATAAACTTTCAGCGGTTGCGTACAACTCTTTCCATCCCGACTGGCTCCTGCCCTATTCTTCCAAGATTTAGAAGCAATATGCAGAACAGGTGACTCTTTCAGATAAGCCTGATAAAGAAAATATCCGTCCTTACGTTCTCTATCCGTACTTACCAACCCTTTATTGTTCACATGAGGCATGGCATTTCTTCTGGCTTCGGAATAAAAATCATTCAAATTCCAGACCATAGCCCCCACGATATAATCCCTCTTTAGAATTTCAGGCAAATAATGTTCATGATAGACAGAGCCAAACTCACAACTAAAATCAAACCGCACAGGCGAAAAAGAATGAATACGAGTATCTACATCCGCCCCATATTCGGTAATAAGCAACGGTTTATGAGGAAACTCCTTGTGAAGTTCTTCCAGTTTCTCTTCAAATCCGCCCAAATTACCACCATACCATCCATTATAAAGATTAAATCCCAATAACATCGGCAATTCAGTAATCCCTGCTTCCTGATAGATTTGGGAAGCAGAATGACAAGGCAACATGGTATAGCGTTCCGAGTCCAGACTTCTGATCTGCGCCTCAACAGCCGAAGCTATTTGATGAAGAAACTTCATATATTCCGCCCGTTCTTTCTTGTTGTCAGGATTAAAGGGAGGACGCAAAAGCACTTCATTCATGTAAGCCCAAATGATGACAGACGGATAATTATAGTTCTGACAAACCATTTCCGTAGCCTGTTCCACACAGTTGTCCATAAACGCCCTACTTTGAGTAATGGCATTTACAATCGGAATTTCAACCGAAGTCAACAGCCCCAACTTATCACACATCTGCATCACAACCGGATCTTGCGGATAATGAGCCACTCGCAGGAAATTACTTCCCATATCCTTACTCAACTGTATATCCCGGATATGCATTTCATCCCGCAAGGCATTCCCCATTCCTTTGTAATCCTGATGCCGGCTGGTACCAATCAATTTCCGATATTTCCCGTTCAGGAAAAAACCTTTCTCCGCATCAAAATGATATTCACGGATTCCCAGCGGATTAACAACGCAATCGAGAACTTCTCCCTTTTTATTCTTCAAACGGCTATACACCTTATATAAATAAGGAGAATCAACATCCCACCGTTTGGGTTGCGCAATAGTCATCAACGCTTCAAAGGCTACATTCTTCTCTCCTGCCTTCACATTCACTTTCTTTGCGGAAAGTGCCACTCTATTACCGTCTGCATCCAAAATCTCCGTTTCAAGAATCAATGCCTGATTACTTTTCAAAGCATTGGACAAGAATGTTTTTGCACACACTTCTGCTTGAGCATCTGTTATCCCAACAGTTTTGAGATATACTCCACTGGAAGCATAATGAGTGGTAGACAGTTGCACGGGCGAAGTATACACCAGATAAACATCCCGATAAAGTCCGCCGAAGAAAGTGAAATCCGCCGAAAGAGGAGCAATATCCGGATTATAAGAGTTGTCAACACTCACTGCCACCAGATTGCGTCCGGTATGAACATAGTCAGTCACATCAAACGTAAAAGCAGAATAACCACCTTTATGATTCCCTACCAACTTTCCATTCACAAATACATTTGTCTCCTGATTGGCTCCTTCAAAACAAAGATAAACTCTTTGACCTGCAATCAGTTCCTCCACTGTCACGGCTTTCCTGTACCAGCCTTTTCCCCGGAAATAACCGGGGATTTCATCTTCTGCATCTTTTGCATTCCAAGTATGAGGAATGGAAACGTCAGTCCAACCGGACACATCAAAGTCAGCAGTGGACGCGTCTCCCTCAAAGAGGGAGAACTTCCAACCATCGTTGATCGTTTGCGTCACACGCTGACCGCAGACCGTGCCGGCAACAATCAATAACAAGCAGGCTAAGATTATTTTTCTATATACCTTATACATACCTAATACCATTATTTCGAGATTGAACGGACTGCACGAATATATCTTAAAGAACTCTTTTTAGAGGTTGCACTGCTCCAAGATATAGGCTTTCCAAAACGTACATAAAATCCATTCACACCATTCGAAGCCTCACGACAAGCCCAATATGTATCTCCTGTAGAAGATGACACAGCCTCATTCATAATAGTTCCTCCCGCATTGCTGACAACCCGATCCCATGCTGCACGATTGGCTTTTTCAAAATCAGTAATCGCATTCGGATTATCATTTGTTGCATTTGCTACAGTGGTTCCATTATATGTTTCAAACATTTGTTCCAAGTCTTTTCTCCCCGACCAATACCAACCTGTCCCCTTGTCCATACAGAACTTAATGGCAGGCATTTCCGATGCATTTGGTAATGCAGCCAACGCCATAGTATTAGTATATCCATCATCTCTGGATAAATCCACTCCGGTAGAAGCCGGAGTGCCTGCTGTAGACCATGCCAAATTCTCTCTGTCCAACGACATAATCTTAGCCTTACCACGATTAGTTGCATTTACCCAGAAAACAATGCCTCCTTTTAACGATCCATTATCCGCAATTACCTGTCCCACCGCAAACTCGGAACTTAAAAGTCCTCTCTGTGTAATCGTAACCTCTTGTTTAGGCGCATTCGCTCCGCTTCCGGCTATTACCGTAGCAGTCGTTACCCGGCTAGAACTATTCAGATTGGGAGATAATGTCCAAAAATAAAGAGTTTTACTTGTTACATCAACATACGCTTTCACCCAAGATTCATCAGTGATATTTATTGCAAATTCCGTCTCATTAGAAATCATTGTAATTACCTCTGATTTTGCTACCGCATCAGGCGTAATAGTCACCGCATTGGTACTCAATTCGAGGGAAGCGTCTCCCTCGGCAGCTACATTTTGATTCACCGTTACCTCCACTGCTTTTGCGGCTGCGCCAGTACCGGCTGTTATTGTAGCAATTGTCGTACGAATATTACCAGTGGTATTTTTTGATTTTGCCTTGAACGTAACTGTAGTACCTGAAATAGTATATGAAAGCCAGGAATCATCTGCCAACACTACACTGAATACACTCTTATTGGATGTCAACGTAACATTTGCTTCCGCTTCGTTAGCACCTTCCAATGTCACAGGATTGGGAGCCACCGTCAGAGTTGCCGGCTCTTCAGGATAAGTATAATCACCAATTGTGCGCATACATCTCACAAAACGGTTGGTAGCTGTTTTATTTCCTGCATCAGCACCAGACTTTCCGAAACGTACCCAATAAGCCTTATCCCCTGCTGCATTTTCCGTACTCGACCAATAGCTTTCCCCATTGCCCGAACCGGCAGCCTCGTTTATCACATCACCCTGCAAATCGGTCAACATCTTATCAAATGCCGCACGTGCCGCTTTTTCAACTTCCGTCAACTTATCAGGTACAACCGAAGCAAAATCCGGATCAGCATGTCCAATACCGTTGTAAACATCAAACAACTCCCATAACTCATCACGTGCAGGCAGATACCATCCCTCACCCAACGACTGACAGTATGCCACTGCATCATTTGCAGCAGGAGCAGTAAACAAAGCCGTATTGGCATATCCATTCACTGTAGAAAGCGCATTATGAGACATCACAGAGGCCTCAAAAGGATTTCCTACCTGACGTTTTACAGATACAGCTTTTCCTACCATCTTGTCCGAAGGATCCACCCAGAAAATCATACCGATACCATCATCTACACTTTGTCCTACCTTCAAAGAAAGGTCCGGTTCTTTGGAATCCTGTGTAACCGTCACTTCCACTGTATATGAACCGCAAGTCAGTTTCACGACAGTACTCCTTGCATCCTCACCGTCATTCTGCGTCAAGGCAGTGTATATTACACTTTTAGCGTTTACATCTACAGAAAGCCACTCCGCTTGATATTGAGCAACAACCTGACCGACATTAGTATATAATAGCGATGTAACGGAAGAACCCGCCGCTTTTGCCAAGTTTACTTTTGTATCTTTACAATTAAATTCAGGCATCACACGTACCGACGCATCATCGACACAGGAAAGCAGCCCCATATTTAAAATCAATAACAGATATATTATTCTTTTCATACTCATTCATGTTTTTCAGATAATCAATCGCTTAATACCAATTCTCATTCTGTGGAAAATTCTCTTTCCCCATCAAGTCAATCTGCTCCTGTGGGATAGGCCAACATTCGTGCTTTCCAACTACAAAACTGGTACGACATTCCGCATAATCTTTATCTAAATAAGGATTTTCAGCTTTTGTCTCGCCATAATGCGCTTTCACCCTTTCACCCAAAAGCCCCAAACGTTTCAGTAAAGGCCAGCGGACTCCCTCGAAGTTTAGTTCACGAGCATATTCATCCAAAAGAATATCTTGCGTCAGAGGTCCCGCAAATTTGTCATTCCCGGCACGTTCCCATGTTTTATTGTAGCAGCGCAGAGCATCCGTGCTCATTCCTCCGTCACGGCGCATATACGCTTCTGCCGCCATTAAGTAAGTTTCAGCCAGTCGATAGACAATCAAATCCTTGAATCCCGTTGTCCGGTCCGGATTATCGGCCATAGTCCACTGATCAAAGTATTTTTTCGACATGAAATGCAACGTCTCACAATAACTGGAACTTTTCGCAAGGGGAATCAATTCTCCATATTTAGGAGAATTAGGATCATTGTATTTGAAACGGTGTACAAACAATTCATTGTATCGTGTATCTTTAGCCTGATCATACAAACTCAATAAATAGGTATTCGGATAAATACGTCCCCAACCATATCCACCCTGATCGGCCGTATTGATACAACCTGCAATTTTATTGATTCGGGTAGTGGTCTGAATAGAGATACGATGTCCGGCAACCGGAGTTCCGGAACCTCCTCCACCCAAGTTTTGTGAATATTGGAAACTCCACAACACTTCCGGGGATTTCAAATCTGCGCTATTAAATACATTCTCGGCCTTCTTTTCCATTGAGTAAATGCCCTCCTGTTTAAAGATGTCTTCACATTCCTCAATGGCTGTATCCCAATCCGATTCCCACATGGCAACCTGTGCACGGACATGTTTGGCAGTCGCTTTCGTTACCCGTCCATACAATACATTTCCGTTATTTTGAGGAAGCGACCAGTCCAGACCTTTCATCGCATCATCCAAGTCAGTCGTCATCAGTGTCATCAGTTCTTCATGAGAAGCCGGTTTATACTCCCGTTTCAGATTATCGACAGTGGTCGGAGTGACGTTCAGATAAAGGCGGTCAAAGCGTTTCCAAAGTTCAAAATAGCTCCGTCCTCTGAAAAATTTCGCTTCACTCCATGCGTGCAATACATCGCTGTCATCCAGCCCCAAGGCTTCTGCCGCTACAATAATTTCATTTGCTTTTCCGATAATCCCATAGTGATGTTTCCAGAACTTATTGACATCTCCAGTACTTGGAGTAAAACTTGTATTCAAACGTCCGATTGAGGTAGAAACACCTGCTCTAAGTATGGCAATATCCGTATTAAAGTCACACATGGTAACGATGTACAGATTAGATTCGTTATTATCCGCTCCACCCGGCAATTCACGTGCCAGGGAATACAATCCTGTAACGGCAGTATTCAACCCTTCGGGAGTAGTGAACAGATAATTATTCGTCACGTCTGTTTTTGATTCCAGATTTAATAAATCCGAGCAGGAAGCGGTCAACATTCCGCAAATGACAAAGGCTGTATATATTAACTTTTTCATAAGGATTCTTTATTTTAGAATGAAACATTGACACCAAACACATATTGTCTGGACTCCGGATAAGACCCTGGAGTCAGTTCGGGACTATAAGATTTAAACTCCGTAAATGTCAGCAAGTTAGTAGCTGTTGCATACAATCGTAATTTATGAATCGGAGTATTCTTCAATAGTCGGGTGGGGAAAGTATATCCCAGTTGTAAGGTGCGTAAACGGATATAAGAAGCATCCTGAATGGCAATGGCACTCAAATATGCAGGGTCCGCACTATAAGAAGGACGTGGGAATTTGTTCGAAGGATTGAACGGAGTCCAATAATCCACCTTCACCCCATTCAATTTTCCACGTAAAGAACCACCGGAATTATACTCGTACAAATAACCGTTCTTAATCTTTCTGCCGGAAACTCCATACCAGTCCATGAACAGATCAAATCCTTTCCAGTTCCATGTAGAAGAAAGGGAGAGTGTAAACTTCGGATCTTTACGGATAGGTACCCTGTCATCAGCTGTAATCTTTCCATCCCCGTTGTTATCACGCACCTTGACCATTCCCGGTTCAATAGCGCCACCGTAATTAATCGGACTGTCGGCCACACCGTCATTATCACTATCATAGGTGTTTTTCAGTGTATAAACCAGATTTCCCGTACCATCACGAGTGATATCAAAATCATCATACTGAAAAATTCCATCTATCAGATAATCATAGTATACATTGATCGGTTCTCCGATAATCCACCCCTGTGCTACCTGACTTGCCGGTTTCCCGTTCTCATCGAGAGTATCGTCAATACGGACAATTTCATTCTTATACATGCTGAAATTAGTTCCGAGTGTCCAGGTAAACTCCTTTGTACGTACCACGTCACCATTTAACGAAAGATCGATACCACTGGATTTCGTCTTTCCCAGATTATCTAGCATGGTAGTATATCCGAGTGACGCATTCAGGGAACGTTTCACCAACAAATCCTTCGTATGAGTATTATAATACTCAACCGTACCATTCAGACGCCCATTGAAGAAACTAAAGTCAACACCAAAGTTAGCTGTTGCAGACTGTTCCCATTTCAGGTTTGGATTAGACAGTTCCTTGCCCGGTAAATATCCCATTTGAAAAACATTTCCAAACTCATATCCTTTATTATCAGCCAGTCCCAAAGTAGTATAATTGCCGATACCGTTCTGATTACCTACAATACCATAACTCACACGCAGTTTCAGGTTATCAATCCACGACACATCTCTTAGGAAACTCTCCTGATTGACACGCCAGGCAAAAGCTGCCGACGGGAAAGTTCCCCATTTATTTTCTTTTCCGAAACGGCTGGAACCGTCACGGCGGATAGCCACGTTCAACAAATAACGATCTAAAAGCGAATATTGCGCCCGAGCCATGAAAGACACCAAGTTATTTTCATTAAACTGACGACGAGGCTTGCCTGTAAACTCACCTTGAGAAATGAAGTTCCAGTCTTTATCTACCGGAAGATTCTCAACCGAGTACCCGACAGACTTCGAACCATTATGGTCGACAGACTGAACGCCGGTCAATGTCAACTGGTGTTTCTTGTTCCGGATAGGCACTTTATAGGTCACAATATTCTCAACTAGCCAGTTCTGTGTACGCGATTCGTCAAGAACCGCCGTTCCTCCGCCTCCCGGATATTGGGAATCTTTATAAGAACCGTCTTCAGACGTCTGATTATAAACAGAAGTATTCAGACGATAATTGAATCCCTTGAAAGGTTTCACATCCATAAAAAAGTTCAGGCGGTAATTATCACGAGTTACTTCACGTCCATAATGTTCGGCACGGTACAAAGGATTATAATTTCCTTCCGAGTTGATATATTTTGTATACTTGCCATCCGCATCATATATCTCCGCCAATGGAGAACTGGTAATAAAATCATTAAAGTTACCATCCTCACGATCTTGTTTTGTCATCGCATAAGAAGAATTGATACCGAAACTAATCCATTTGGCTATTTCAAAGTCCAGATTCAGTCTTAAAGAAAACTTCTGATACCCCGATCCGGTAACCACCATTCCTTGTTGGTCAAAGTAGTTGGCACCTGCCGATACTTTGATTTTTTCTGTTCCTCCACGTACACTGACGTCGTGATTATGATAGATTGCATTTCTGAACATTTCTTTTTCCCAGTCGATAAACTTTCCACTGGCCCATACCCGTTGCATCACCTCGTCTTCCAACGCTTCGGCTATAGAAATCTCACGCGCATCAATTATTCCTTTATCATGCGCCTTTGCTTCACGACGAAGCTGCATATATTCTTCGGGAGAGTAGAAATCGAAATTTCTCCAGAGAGATTGAATACCCAGATAACCATTATAGTTGACTTCCACTTTTCCGGCTTTACCACGTTTGGTAGTCACCAGTACCACACCGTCACTGGCGCGTGCACCATAAATAGCCTGTGACGCAGCATCTTTCAAGATTTCAACCGATTCAATATCATCCGCACTCAACGTACTGAACTCTGTTGCACTGGAAGGAGAACCATCTATAATATATAAAGGTGCATTGTCCGCACTGATAGAACGGGAACCACGAATGGTAATCGAAGGAGTCGATCCCGGTCGTCCGGAACTACTCGTTACATTCACACCTGCGGCACGTCCACGTAACATATCAGCCACATTGCCGGCGGGAAATGTTTTCATTTCATCCGCTTTGACCGAAGCTACCGAAGTGGCTACATCACTCTTACGCTGAACTCCATAACCGACAACCACCAATTCATCGAGCATTTTCGACTCTTCCACCATATTCACATTCAGTACCGTTTTCGTACCGACACGTATTTTTTGTTCCTTATATCCTATACAAGAAAAAACAAGGGTAGATTTAGCCGAGACACTGATTGAATATTTTCCATTTACATCCGTCACTGTACCGTTAGTAGTCCCCTCCTCCATGATATTAACTCCGGGGATCGGTCCAAGTGCGTCTGTCACCACTCCAGAAACTCTGACGTTTTGAGCACTAACCTCTAAAGAGATAAGAAAGGCTGTCAGGAACACAGCCCATTTAATTACGATGTTTTTCATACTATGTAATAATTTGAATGATTACAGCGCAAAAATCCCAATTATTAATGATTTCGAATAATAGAATCGTCCGTATAAAAGTTCAAATAGTACAAATCTCGTCAGGCAGAAAGTATATAAAACACTATAAATTAAGAGTTTGCATATTTCCGTCTATAAGCAGCCGGAGTAATATCATAAGCATTTTTAAAACACCGGATAAAATAACTTGGATTAGAAAAACCGTAATCAAATGCTATATCAGCAATCAGGGCATTGGGGTCATTCCGCAATTTTTCTGTTGCTTTTTTCAGTCTCAAAGATAAAATAAAGTCATTCGGGGTCTGTCCGGTCAATGCTTTCAATTTAGTGAAAAGCAACGTTCTGCTCATACACATTTCTCGTGCAAAAGTAGCTACGTCAAAGTCTGGGTTATCAATATAAGATTCCACAATCGCCGTAGCATCCATCAACATCTTTTTATCGATCGGATTAAACGGAAGGTCTTCCACTTTAGGTTCGTCGTTTCGAACAAACCGTTGTTGAAGTAGTTTACGAGTCTGGATGATATTGTTGCACCGGGCTACCAATATCTTGATATTAAAAGGTTTGGAGATATAATCATCCGCACCTGTCTGCAAGCCTTCCAAGGTATGTTCTTCCCGGTTGCGGGCTGTCAGCAAGACAACAGGTATATGGCTGGTCTGCAAATTACTTTTCAACTTCTCGCACATTTCCAGTCCGGACATGACAGGCATCATGATGTCACTTACAATCATCTGCGGTTGGAGCGAAGAAGCCCGTTCCAATCCTTCCTGCCCGTCGGCAGCCGTATATACCTCATATATCTGTTCAAAAATCTGCGTCAATACCTTACGCATTTCCGGGTTATCTTCTACAATCAGTATTTTCACCGTTTTATCCGGCTTCACCATTTCCGAGATTTCTTGAGGCTCTATTATATAATGTTCGGCAACGTGCTCGTCTGCGGAGGAAGAGGCTTCCATATTCATATTCGCATCCCGGTGGAGAGTAACGGTAAAAGAGGTAACTCCATTCAGTTCGCTTTCCACTCCGATGGTTCCCTGATGCAACTCTACAATTCCTTTCGCCATCGCCAATCCAATGCCCGATCCTTTGACAGTTCGTGTGGTTGTTGCCGAATCATCCTGCCAAAACCGTTCAAATACATGTTTGATCTTGGATTTATCAATGCCTACCCCCAGGTTGTTGACTGAAATCACAATGTCATTATCTCCTTCCGCTGACAGCTCAACAGAAATCCAGTCACCAGGCTTCGTATACTTAAAAGCGTTGGACAATAAATTATAGAATACTTTCTCTATCTGTGTTTTGTCAATATACAAATCAGCTTCTTTCAGAGTGGAAGAAAAGCGGAGATCTATCTTATTCAGTTGGGCATAACTATAGAAAGAGCCACAAATTTCCTCTATCACCGCCACAATATTCTCTTTAGAAATCTTTAGTTTCAAGTATCCCTGATCCTGCTTACGGATATCAATGACTTCATCCACGAGGTTATTCATCCGGCGGGAATTTTTATAAATATCCAGAATCTTATTATATACTTCAGGAATAATGTCCTTATGCATCAGGAGCATTTCGAGCTGGCTGGATATAAGTGTTAACGGAGTACGGAATTCATGCGATACATTGGTAAAGAAACGCAGTTTGGACTGGTTCACACTTTCGATATACTCTTTTTCCCGTTTCTCGGCCAATAAAGAGTGCCGCAAGGTTTTTCGTATCCAGAACATACGGATAATATAGCCGGCAATAAGGATAGCTGTCAGCACCATCAGCAAAATAAACCATGCCCGCTGATAAACCGGAGCCTCCACTATCAGCTCAAAACTAACGGAAGGTGCTTCCCGACCGTGAACGCCCACCTGGTCGCCACGGACATGGAAAGTATAATGCCCCGGATGAAGATTGGTATAGGTAATCATTGTATTATCGCCCGCCTTCATATATTCGTTGTCAAAGCCTTCAAGTTTATATTCCAGACCGATATTAGAAATATTATTCAGGGTGTTACTTGCTATCTCAAAAGTGACGGAAGAATATCTGGGCGGCAATACTAACCGATGTTCATACAATACGGTTTCTTTGATAAGTCCCAACGAATCAAGCGGTTGTATTTCCGTATTATCCACAAGCACCCGTTTTACAAACACATCATAGTCAACAGACTGTTTGTTCAGCTTTTCCTGGGCGATAGAGACAATACCCGCCAGACCACACACGTAAATATCGTGGTCGGACGCAATATACAGCCCTCCGTCATTTACATTATTCAAGGGAAAATCACTCTGTCTGTTATAGTTCTCGAATGTAGTCGTTGCCAGATTGAATTTAGAGAAACCACCATTGGTTGCCACATAGATAGAACCATCCAAAGGACTCTCCACCAATCCGGTTATAAATCCATTTTCCAATCCCTGTTTCGCTCCGTATCCCACAAAAGAATCTGTCTTCTTATCAAATAGATAAATTCCCGAGCCTGTCGATCCCAGCCATATACGTCCTTTCTTATCACATAAAATGTGGTTGATGTGATGCTGCGCTGTGCTCTGCGCTATTTTGGAAAAAGGATAACTATGGGCAGTGCCCGCTTTGAGGTTGACTCGTATCAGATCAAAAGAGGTAGTCAGCCATAAATCCCCGTCTTTGTCAAACGTCATATCCCAAACCTGCGACAGATGTTTGGCAGCCAATGAAGGGTGTTCGAAATGATGAAGTCGAAGGTGTTTTTTATCCAATACAAGCAATCCTCCCTTGGCAGCTATCAATAAAGAATCGTGGCCGGCAAACTCTATCATTTTCACCAGATTATAGGCTCTGTCAACAACTGTTTTTCCTTCCGGAGTATAGATGTTTTCCGAGATAGATTCTATATGCCCGGTCGACAGATTAATCCGGTTGATTCCCTGATAAAGAGAAGCTACCCAAAGATAATCCGGCTCTCTCTCATAATAAAGAGACTTCACTATCTTAAAAGAAAGCTCTTGAGAATAGACCTTTTTTAAAGGGAAAAAGCGTTTGGTATGTTTATCATAATAGTTCAACCCGCTTCCTTCACTTGCAAACCAGATCCGGCCGGAACGGTCTTCGGCAATGGAACTGATAATATAAGAATTCAAATGACCGCCAACAGCCGTAGACGAGCGGTAAAAATGGAAAGCATCATTCGCTACATTATAATATTGGATTCCCTGATAGAAAGTCCCCAACCATAAAGTCCCCGAAGTGTCGTAATGCATCGAAATAATGGAACGTATATCGGCCGCCTCCACATTCAAGTCATATTCATAATCTGTAAACTCTCCGGTAAACAGGTTTAAAGTCTGCAAACCGGCATAGGTTCCGATATACAGGAGACTATCATTAGCTTGCGTCACATGACGCACATTATTATGGTTAATCGTATTTTCAGCTACCTTATTATGCTTGAAATGAGTAAGTGTTCCATCTTCATCCAACCGTATGAGCCCTCTGTTTCTGGTAGCTATCCAGATACTCCCGTTTCTATCTTCTGTTATTGAATTGACAGCTCCCACATCCATACGCCGGGTGATATGTGCAGACTGGTCGATGCAGTATACACCTTTCGAAGAAGTACCCACCACCACTGTCTGATTCTGACGAACCATGAGACTGTTCATCAATACATCCTCCTCATCCGAAGGAAATGAAAAGAATAACTCGGGCGCCTGGTCGAGGTTGCGATAACGGTAGATTTCCTTTCCGGTAGCTATCCATAATGCATCGTGCGCATAACAGATTCCCGCAACTTCTCCTTCACGCAACACCCTAAAACGATTCAAACGCATATCATAAAGAGTCACGCTCTGCAAACTGCGGATAAAGAGCAATCCGGCTTTATTTCCGCAAACCTGCCTGATATTATTGATATTGATGGAATAAGGATTAGCGTTATCCGGTTTGAATACTTCAAACTTACGTCCGTCAAATCGATTCAGCCCGTCTTGAGTGCCGATCCACAAAAATCCGAATTCATCCTGATAGAAACAATTGACTGTTTGATGAGAAAGTCCCTGCCTTACGTCCTTAAAGCGCATATTGATATCCTTCGTCACATTTGCCATGCAACAAAGTCCCGATATGAACAGGCAATAAACAACAAGAAATTTAGCTTTGGTCATCTGTGTTTTTCGATAATTCAGATGCAATATTCGGGAAAATCCAAGATATATGCAAGTGTTTATTCAAAAACCTGATTGCCTATTGCCTGCAGACTATTACTCGGGAGGCGTATAACTAATCTCCCTACCGAATAAAATTAATCATCTGACAGTTAATTCTTTTTCGTCTGACTATAGTCAGACGAAAGTTCAACTATAGTCAGACGTAAGTTTAACAGTAGTCAGACGCAAGTTCGACTATAGTCAGACGATTAATTTTATGCATAAACAAGATTAGTTATCTCTTTACCAAGAAATAGTTTTTAGCATACGAAAGATTAAATTATACTATCAACCGCCTAAACACTTGTTTATCATTGGTGAACTGCGTACTTTTGCACGCCATTAAAAAAAGCAAAACAATGACTAACAAAACCAAAGGTTTTATCTATGGAGCGATTGCCGCTGCGAGCTACGGTATGAATCCTCTTTTTGCACTTCCGCTCTATGCAGCCGGAATGAGTGTCGATACCGTTTTATTCTACCGGTACTTCTTTGCGACAATCGTATTGGGTATTCTGATGAAAATGCAGCATCAGTCTTTTGCACTTCATAAGGCAGACGTTTTGCCCTTAGTCATTATGGGATTGTTATTCTCTTTTTCATCACTGCTTTTGTTTATGAGTTATAATTATATGGATGCCGGAATTGCTTCTACGATTCTGTTTGTTTATCCGGTGATGGTAGCTGTCATCATGGGAATATTCTTCAAGGAAAAGATTTCCGCCATTACCGTTTTCTCCATCCTGCTGGCACTTTCAGGCATTGCCTTGCTTTATCAGGGAGACGGCAACAAACCGCTATCGACTTTGGGAATTATCTTTGTTCTGTTGTCTTCTCTCTCTTATGCTATATATATAGTAGGTGTAAACCGTTCGACATTGAAAAACCTGCCGACCACGAAACTTACCTTCTATGCCATTTTGTTCGGACTATCGGTTTATATCGTCCGTTTAAATTTCTGTACGGAACTGCAAGTAATACCGTCTGCCTGGCTCTGGGCCGATGTATTATCACTCGCCATCCTGCCAACTGCCGTATCACTGGTCTGTACCGCACTGGCCATCCATTATATAGGCTCTACACCAACGGCAATATTGGGTGCTCTGGAACCGGTGACAGCTTTATTCTTCGGTGTTCTCCTGTTTCACGAAAAACTGACTCCCCGCTTAATGATGGGTATTTTAATGATTATCACCGCTGTTACCCTGATTATCATTGGCAAGTCACTCATAAAAAAGATGGGTATGCTGTTGCAGATGAACAAAAAATAATATACTTTTGCTACTTAATCAATCAAAATGCAATTTTAAATCTCAAAAAATATGGTAGACGTAAAGACTTGCCTTGACAATGCACAAGAAAAGATGGATATGGCCATCATGTATCTGGAAGAAGCACTGGCACATATCCGCGCCGGAAAAGCGAGTGCACGCTTATTAGATGGTATCCGCGTAGATTCTTACGGAAGTATGGTACCTATCAGCAATGTAGCAGCAATTACTACTCCGGACGCCCGCAGTATCGTGATCAAGCCTTGGGATAAAAGCATGTTCCGTGTCATCGAAAAAGCAATTATCGACTCTGACCTCGGTATCATGCCCGAAAACAATGGAGAAATGATCCGTATCGGCATCCCTCCCCTGACGGAAGAACGTCGTAAACAACTGGCAAAACAGTGTAAAGGAGAAGGCGAAACGGCTAAAGTAAGCGTACGCAACGCGCGTCGTGACGGCATCGACGCACTGAAAAAGGCCGTAAAAGACGGATTGGCAGAAGACGAGCAGAAGAATGCGGAAGCCAAACTGCAAAAAATCCATGATAAGTATATCAAACAAATCGATGATATGCTGGCTGAAAAGGATAAAGAAATTATGACCGTCTAAAAAATAATGAAGAATTAAGAATGAAGAATGAGGAATTATAATGCTGTATTATTCAGTTGAAACACAGCCTGAATTCTTCATTCTTCATTTTTAATTTATAATTTATATGAAAGGATTAGTAATCAAAAACACGGGTAGTTGGTATCAGGTGAAAACCGATGACGGACAATCTATTGAATGTAAAATCAAAGGGAATTTCCGGTTGAAGGGGATTCGCAGTACTAATCCTGTTGCAGTGGGTGATCGTGTCCGGATTATACTTAATCAGGAAGGCACTGCTTTTATCAGTGAAATAGAAGATAGAAAGAACTACATCATCCGCCGTTCATCCAATCTTTCCAAACAATCTCATATCCTTGCTGCCAATCTCGATCAGTGTATGCTGGTGGTAACCATCAATTATCCGGAAACTTCCACTATTTTTATTGATCGCTTTCTTGCATCCGCAGAGGCCTATCGCGTCCCTGTCAAACTGGTATTTAATAAGGTAGATGCTTACGACGAAGATGAGCTCCGCTATCTGGACGCACTTATCAACTTATACACACAAATCGGCTACCCTTGCTTCAAAGTTTCCGCAAAGAACGGCACTGGAGTGGCTGAAATCAAAAAAGCACTGGAAGGCAAGATTACTTTATTTTCCGGACATTCGGGAGTCGGCAAATCAACTCTTATCAATTCCATACTGCCGGGCATAGAAACCAAGACCGGCGAAATTTCTTCTTACCACAACAAAGGAATGCATACTACTACTTTCTCCGAAATGTTCCCTGTGGAAGGAGATGGCTATATCATCGATACTCCGGGTATCAAGGGCTTCGGCACATTCGATATGGAAGAAGAAGAGATCGGACATTATTTTCCCGAAATATTCAAAACCTCCGCCGACTGCAAATATGGCAACTGTACACATCGTCATGAACCGGGATGTGCCGTACGCAAAGCAGTGGAAGAGCACCTCATCAGCGAATCCCGTTATACCTCTTATCTCAATATGTTGGAAGATAAAGAGGAAGGAAAATATCGGGCTGCCTACTGATTAACTCTTTTTTACTCTTCCTTTCTTTAAACCTTTCCCATCAGGGGAAGTCTAATTTTTGAAGATGTACAATATAATTGCCATATACAATACTAAACCATGAATAAGAAGACTAAATGGGGCATCATTATTCTTGTTGGTGCCGGGATTATCGGTGGAGGAATCTACTCACAATTACCGAAAAAAAACGACGAACTAGCAGCCGCCGACAAAGTGATGGGCGGTAATAAAAAAAGAGGGAAACAAGTTTTAAATGTAAATGCCAAGGTCATAAAACCGCAATCTCTGACAGATGAATTCACCACTACCGGTGTACTTCTGCCCGATGAAGAAGTGGATTTGTCTTTCGAAACGTCGGGAAAGATTGTAGAAATCAACTTTGAAGAAGGAACAGCCGTAAAGAAAGGCCAATTACTAGCCAAAGTGAATGACAGACAGTTGCAGGCACAATTGCAAAGGTTGATTTCGCAATTGAAACTGGCAGAAGACCGTGTATTCCGCCAGGATGCTTTATTGAAACGGGATGCTGTCAGTAAAGAAGCCTACGAACAGGTGAAAACGGATTTAGCAACTCTGAATGCCGATATAGAAATTATCAAAGCTAATATTGAACTGACAGAGCTACGTGCTCCGTTTGACGGAGTGATCGGACTTCGCCAAGTCAGTATCGGTACGTATGCGTCTCCGACCACAGTCGTTGCCAAGCTAACAAAAATCGCTCCACTGAAGGTTGAATTTTCCGTTCCGGAACGCTATGCCAAGCAAATCAAAAAGGGAACCAATCTCAATTTCAGCGTTGAAGGAACATTGGATGCTTTCGGCGCACAGGTATACGCTGTAGAATCTGCCATCGATCCGAATCTGCATCAATTTACCGCCCGTGCATTATACCCGAATGTCAATCGCACCCTGCTTCCCGGCCGTTATGCCAGTGTGCTGTTGAAAAAGGATGAAATACCTAATGCAATAGCCATCCCAACGGAAGCAATTGTGCCGGAAATGGGTAAAGATAAAGTCTATCTATATAAATCAGGAAAGGCCGAACCGGTGGATATTATTACCGGTATCCGCACCGCATCTGAAGTGCAAGTGATTAGAGGATTGCACGTAGGAGACACAATCATCACTTCAGGAACATTGCAACTCCGTACCGGACTCGCCGTAACACTTGACAATATTGAAGAATGAGAATGTCTGATTTATGAATTCTGATTTATGATTTATAAGCCAAATAATTTATGATTTATAAGTCAGCAGAATACAGCAAACATTCAGAAACCAGAAACCAGAATTCAAAAATCAGAAATCTTCAATCCATAACTCAGAAATCATAATTCAGAAATCAGAAATCATAAATCAATGAACATCTCCGAATTAAGTATACGTCGCCCGGTATTAGCCACAGTATTAACGATTATTATCCTCCTTTTCGGATTCATCGGATACAACTATTTGGGTGTCCGCGAATATCCGTCGGTAGATAATCCGATTATTTCTGTCAGCTGCTCTTATCCGGGAGCTAATGCCGACGTTATCGAAAACCAGATAACTGAACCGTTGGAACAGAATATCAACGGTATTCCCGGTATCCGTTCTTTGTCCAGTGTGAGCCAGCAGGGGCAAAGCCGTATTACAGTAGAATTTGAATTGTCCGTCGATCTGGAAACAGCGGCCAACGACGTACGTGACAAGGTTTCACGTGCCCAACGTTATCTGCCTCGCGACTGTGACCCACCGACAGTTTCAAAAGCAGATGCCGATGCCATGCCTATCTTGATGGTTGCTCTTCAGAGTGACAAACGTTCTCTGTTGGAATTAAGTGAAATAGCGGATCTGACTGTGAAAGAACAATTACAGACTATTTCTGATGTAAGTAGTGTATCTATCTGGGGAGAGAAGCGTTACTCCATGCGCCTTTGGCTCGACCCGGTAAAGATGGCAGGTTACGGTATCACTCCCGTCGATGTTAAAAACGCTGTAGATAACGAAAATGTGGAACTTCCTTCAGGTAGTATCGAAGGAAATACCACCGAGTTGACGATCCGTACGCTAGGATTGATGCATACCGCAGATGAATTCAATGACTTGATTGTCAAAGAAGAGAATAACCGTATTGTACGATTCAGTGATATCGGACGTGCTGAACTGGGCCCGGCTGATATTAAGAGTTATATGAAGATGAACGGCGTTCCTATGGTGGGTGTCGTAGTCATTCCACAGCCGGGAGCCAACCACATTGAGATTGCGGATGCTGTATACCAACGTATGGAGCAAATGAAAAAAGACTTGCCGGAAGATGTACACTATAACTATGGTTTTGATAATACCAAGTTTATCCGTGCGTCTATCAATGAGGTTAAGTCCACTGTATATGAGGCTTTCGTACTTGTAATCATCATTATCTTCCTCTTCCTGCGTGACTGGCGCGTCACGTTGGTGCCTTGTATCGTAATCCCTGTTTCCCTTATCGGTGCTTTCTTCGTTATGTATCTGGCAGGATTCTCCATCAATGTGCTTTCCATGCTCGCCATCGTACTATCGGTGGGACTGGTGGTAGATGACGCCATCGTTATGACAGAAAATATCTACATCCGTATAGAGAAAGGAATGGCCCCGAAAGAAGCGGGAATAGAAGGAGCCAAAGAAATTTTCTTTGCCGTTATTTCCACCACTATTACGCTGGTAGCGGTATTCTTCCCTATCGTCTTTATGGATGGAATGACGGGACGATTATTCCGTGAGTTCAGTATCGTTATTTCGGGTTCGGTGATTATATCCTCATTTGCCGCATTGACTTTCACTCCGATGTTGGCAACGAAGTTACTCATTAAACGGGAAAAACAAAGTTGGTTCTATGCAAAAACAGAACCGTTCTTTGAAGGAATGAATCGGCTATACAGCCGTTCGCTTGCCGCTTTTCTTAGCAAACGCTGGATCGCTCTTCCATTTACTTTCATCACCATTTGCCTGATTGGTATTCTGTGGAATGCAGTTCCTGCGGAAATGGCCCCACTTGAAGACCGTTCGCAAATCAGTATCAATACACGAGGAGCGGAAGGCGTCACCTATGAATATATCAGGGATTACACAGAAGACATCAATCAACTGGTAGACTCCATTCTGCCTGATGCCGAGGCTGTAACTGCCCGTGTATCCAGCGGTAGCGGAAACGTGCGCATCACGCTGAAGGATATGAATGAACGTAATTATACCCAGATGGATGTGGCAGAGAAAATATCAAAAGCGGTACAGAAGAAAACAATGGCGCGTTCATTCGTACAGCAGCAGTCTTCTTTCGGCGGACGTCGCGGGAGTATGCCTGTACAATATGTACTTCAGGCTACCAATTTGGAAAAGCTGGAAGAAGTGTTGCCCAAGTTTATGGCTAAAGTATATGAGAATCCTGTTTTCCAGATGGCGGACGTTGATTTGAAGTTCAGTAAACCGGAAGCTCGTATTCAGATCAACCGCGACAAGGCCAGTATTATGGGAGTAAGTACCAAGAACATTGCTCAAACGCTGCAATATGGATTAAGCGGCCAACGTATGGGATATTTCTATATGAACGGTAAACAATACGAAATTCTTGGTGAAATCAACCGCCAACAACGAAACAAACCGGCCGACCTGAAAGCTATTTACGTCCGTAGCAGTAGCGGGGATATGATTCAGCTGGACAACTTGATTGAATTGGAAAGCGGTATTGCACCTCCAAAGTTGTATCGTTATAATCGTTTTGTGTCAGCTACCATCTCTGCGGGATTGGCAGACGGCAAAACAATCGGGCAAGGTTTGGATGAAATGGATAAGATTGCCAAAGAAACATTGGATGACACTTTCCGCACTGCCCTATCGGGAGACTCGAAGGAATATCGTGAAAGTTCATCCAGTCTGATGTTCGCCTTTATCCTGGCTATCCTTTTGATTTACCTGATTCTGGCAGCCCAGTTTGAAAGTTTCAAAGATCCGTTGATTATCATGTTGACAGTGCCGCTGGCTATTGCCGGAGCTTTGGTCTTCATGTATTTCGGAGATATTACGATGAATATTTTCAGTCAGATCGGTATTATCATGCTGATCGGTCTGGTGGCGAAGAACGGTATTCTTATTGTAGAATTTGCCAATCAGAAACAGGAAGCCGGAGAGGATAAAATGAGTGCCATCAAAGATGCTGCCCTTCAACGCCTCCGTCCGATTCTGATGACAAGTGCCTCTACGGTTTTGGGACTTATCCCGCTGGCATTTGCCACCGGAGAAGGTTGTAACCAGCGTATTGCCATGGGTACGGCGGTAGTGGGTGGTATGGTCGTATCCACTCTGCTTACGATGTACATTGTACCGGCTATTTACAGTTACATTTCGACTAACCGAATCAAAAAACTACAAGAATGAAACAGAAAGGAATTTGCATGAAACGCATCATTTATATCACCATTGCATGTGCCTTCTTATCAGTCTCTTTTGCAAAGGCACAAGTTCTCACTCTCAAGGAGTGTCTGGAAGAAGGATTGCAAAACAATTACTCTTTACGTATCATCCATAACGAAGAGCAGATCAGCAAAAACAACGCAACATTAGGAAATGCGGGTTACCTGCCTACACTGGACTTCTCTGCCGGATATACCGGAAACCTGGACAATATTGAGACCAAGGCGCGTGCTACCGGAGAAATAACAAAAAACAACGGAGTCTACGATCAGACGGTTAATGTCGGTCTTAACCTCAACTGGACTATTTTCGACGGATTCAATATCAGTACCACCTACAAACAGTTGAAAGAGCTGGAACGTCAGGGGGAAACCAACACGCGTATTGCTATTGAAGATTTTATTGCTGCCCTGACTTCCGAATACTATAATTTTATCCAGCAGAAGATCCGTCTGAAAAACTTTCATTATGCAATGTCACTTTCCAAAGAGCGTTTGCGCATAGCCGAGGCTAGTCACTTGGTCGGTAAGTTTTCAGGGCTGGATTATCAGCAGGCAAAAGTGGATTTCAATGCAGACAGTGCCCAATACATCAAACAACAGGAATTGCTACATTCTTCACGCATCCAGTTGAATGAACTAATGGCTAACAACAATGTCAATCAAAACATTATTATCAAAGACTCCACCATCGACGTACACAGCGACTTGCAATTTGATGATTTGTGGAATTCTACGTTAGCAACCAATGCTTCTTTGCTCAAGGCCGATCAAAACACGGTACTTGCCCAATTGGACTACAAGAAAATAAACTCACGCAACTATCCATATCTCAAATTAAATACTGGATATGGATATACGTTCAACAAGTATGACATCAATGCAAACAGCAGAAGAGGTGAACTGGGCTTCAATGCCGGAATAACTGTCGGTTTTAATATATTCGACGGTAATCGTCGCCGCGAAAAGAGAAATGCGAGTCTGGCTTTCAAGAATCGTCGCCTGGAACGACAGGACTTGGAATTAGCACTTCGCTCTGATCTCAGTAACTTATGGCAAGCCTATCGCAACAATCTTCAATTGTTGAATCTGGAACGTCAAAACCTGATAACCGCCAAGGACAACCACGATATTGCCATGGACCGTTATATACAGGGGGACCTCTCCGGTTTTGAAGTGCGCGAAGCACAAAAAAGTTTATTAGATGCCGAGGAACGCATCCTCTCTGCTGAATATAACACGAAACTTTGCGAAATATCCCTGTTGCAAATCAGCGGAAAGATTACGAAATATCTGGAATAAGGAAGTAGTTTCCATTTATTTTTTTTATTGGGTTAATCTTCTTATCGGGAGGGTTAACCCAATTTTTACTGTATAAAAAACAGTTATTACATATCGATGTTTTTCTTTCTTCCTACATTTGCATACTATAAAAACATTAAATAATAAAAGCCATGAGAAAACTAAGTCTTTTCTTACTATTACTTTTTATCCTGGCAAACGCCTCAGCCCAAAAAGCAACAGATTACAGAAAACAACAGAACTACAAAGAATGGGTACACATCGCCCCTAAATTTGACGATGATTTCTTCAAGACGGAAGAAGCCCAACGCATCGGTGACAACGTGTTACTCTATCAACAAACTACCGGAGGCTGGCCCAAGAATATCTATATGCCGGCAGAACTGACGGAACAAGAATATAATGCGGCACTAAAAGCTAAAGAAGATACCAACCAAAGCACCATTGACAACAATGCCACCACGACAGAAATAGAATATTTGTCACGGCTTTATCTGGCTACGCAAAAGGAGAAATATAAAGAAGGAGTGCTGAACGGTATTCAATATCTACTCAAATCGCAGTATGAAAACGGTGGATGGCCTCAATTTTATCCGCGTCCCAAAGGTTATTATGTACAAATCACCTACAATGACAATGCAATGGTGAGAGTCATGAATCAACTTCGGAGCATATACGAAAAGAAAGCTCCGTACACTTTCCTTCCTGACAATATCTGTGAACAAGCACGTAATGCATTTAATAAAGGGATAGAGTGTATACTCAAAACGCAGGTGCGCCAAAATGGAGAGTTAACAGTGTGGTGCGCCCAACATGACCGTGTCACTTTGGAACCCTGCAAAGCACGTGCCTATGAACTCCCGTCACTAAGCGGACAAGAGTCTGACAACATTGTATTACTGTTGATGTCACTTCCCCATCCATCTGCAGACGTTGTAAAATCCATAGAAGGTGCTATCAAATGGTTCCAAAAGTCTGAAATAAAAGGAATACAAAAAGAATATTTCACTAACAGTGATGGCAAAAAAGACTATCGCATGGTTCCCTGTGAAGACTGTCCTACTCTTTGGGCACGTTTTTATGATCTGGAAACAAACCGGCCTTTTTTCTGCGACCGTGATGGCATTAAAAAATATGATATATCGGAAATCGGACACGAACGCCGAAATGGTTATAGTTGGTATAACAAAGATGGAAGCAAGGTGTTGAAGAGATATGAAAAATGGAAAAAAGAACAGAATAAGTAATCATAACTGATGAAAGGTTGATATTTACACTGAAAAAGTTAATATCCGGAAAGTCTTTAAGTCCTTAAAATAAGAAGAGGGGCTGTCTAACAATAAAATAGTCAGACAGCCCCTTTATTAATTCAAGGCATTTACAGCCTCTTCTTACTGTTTCATCCCAACAGGTATCAACCGATTATTTTTTGCAATTCCACGGTTTCAACTGTTTGAAGAAGTCGTTACCCTTATCATCTACCAAGATAAATGCAGGAAAGTTTTCTACTTCAATCTTCCAGATAGCTTCCATACCCAATTCCGGATATTCCACACATTCGATGCTCTTGATGTTGTTCTGTGCAAGGATAGCTGCCGGACCTCCGATAGAACCAAGATAGAAACCACCATATTTCTGACAAGCATCTGTCACCTGCTGGCTACGGTTACCTTTTGCCAACATCACCATGCTACCGCCATGACTTTGGAACAGTTCTACATAAGAGTCCATACGTCCTGCCGTAGTAGGGCCCATAGAGCCACACGCCATGCCTTCCGGAGTTTTTGCCGGACCTGCATAATAAATAGGATGATCCTTAATATATTGTGGCAAGTCTTCACCGCGGTCCAAACGTTCTTTTAGTTTAGCATGAGCGATGTCACGACCTACGATAATCGTCCCGTTCAATGACAGACGGGTAGCAACCGGATATTTAGTCAGTTCTTTCAGGATTTCAGGCATCGGACGGTTCAGGTCGATCTTCACAACATCACCTTCACCTGCCTGACGCAGTTCAGCCGGAATCAGTTCACCCGGATTTGAATCCAGTTTCTCAATCCAGATACCTTCCTTATTGATTTTACATTTGATGTTACGGTCGGCAGAGCAAGATACGCCCAAACCTACCGGACAAGATGCACCATGACGAGGCAGACGGATGATGCGTACATCGTGAGCAAGATATTTACCTCCGAATTGTGCACCCAACCCAATCTTGTGAGCTTCTGCCAATACTTCTTTTTCCAGTTCGACATCGCGGAATGCACGACCATATTCGTTTCCGGTAGTCGGCAGGTTATCATAGAAATGAGTAGAAGCTAATTTCACTGTCAACAGGTTCTTTTCAGCAGAAGTACCACCTATCACGAAAGCGATATGATAAGGAGGACAAGCGGCTGTTCCCAATGTTTTCATCTTTTCAACCAGGAACGGAACCAATGTACCGGGATTCAGGATCGCTTTTGTTTCCTGATACAAATATGTCTTGTTGGCAGAACCACCACCTTTTGTTACACAAAGGAATTCATATTCCATACCTTCGGTAGCTTCGATGTCAATCTGTGCAGGGAGGTTACATTTTGTATTTACCTCATCATACATATTCAGAGGCGCATTCTGTGAATAACGCAGGTTTTCTTCAGTGTATGTTTTATATACGCCCAGTGAAAGCGCTTCTTCATCAGAATATCCAGTCCATACCTGCTGTCCCTTTTCACCGTGGATAATAGCAGTACCGGTGTCCTGGCAAAATGGAAGTACGCCTTTTGAAGCAACTTCTGCATTGCGCAGGAAAGTCAGCGCCACATACTTATCGTTTTCGCTTGCTTCCGGATCACTCAGAATCTTAGCAACTTGTTCGTTGTGCGAACGACGAAGCATGAATGATACATCACGAAAAGCAGCATTAGCCATCGCAGTCAAACCTTCTTTTTCAATTTTCAGGATGGGATTTCCTTCAAACTCGCTTACTGATACATAGTCTTTTGTAAGCAGATAATACTCAGTTGTATCTTTTCCCTTTTCAAACATGGGCTGATACTTAAACGGAGGTGTTGCCATAAGTTTCTTATTTTATTACGTAATGTTAGTTAGTGTGGCAAAGGTAATGATAAATTAAGAATTGAGAATTAAAAATTGAGAAATAAAACATTGTAGGATAAAAATAGGCAGGTCAATAAATGATTATTTTGCGGAGTGCCCTGAAAGGGCTTAATTATATAGCGTAGGGCAACGCCCTACGAAAAAACGACAATCTGAATTTGCGCCCTGAAAGGGCATAATTGTATACAGTTCCGCCCTTTCAGGGCTTGTGGCTGGT